>JACCEC011466732.1_pt1 | contig 22563 bp, 9 predicted proteins | sample 7450121 | NCBI WGS metagenome assembly JACCEC01 (sample SAMN15323455, study PRJNA562643) | freshwater metagenome | isolation source: river surface water | place: USA:Blue River Watershed | collected 2017-08-18 | reverse complement strand
CATCACGCAGTACCACCTGGACGTGGAGGAGTTCGCCAAGTCGCCCTTCGACTACAAGACGTTCAACGACTTCTTCTACCGGGCGCTCAAACCCGGAGCGCGTCCGATCGCCGGCGGGGATGACGTGGCGGTCTTCCCGGCCGACGGTCGTCACCTCGTGTTTCCGGACGTGGAGGCGGCCGCCGGATTCTACGTGAAGGGAGCCAAGTTCACCGTGGGTGAACTGCTCGCCGACGCCGCGCTGGCGGCGCGGTTTGCCGGTGGGGCGATGGTGATCTCGCGCCTGTGTCCGGTGGATTACCACCGTTTCCATTTTCCGGTCGCAGGTGTTCCGGTTGAAGCGCGCCGGGTGGACGGCTGGCTTTACTCGGTCAGCCCGATCGCGCTGCGCAGGCGGATCCGTTACCTCGTAGAGAATAAGCGCGAGGTGACGGTGGTCGACGGTTCACCGTTCGGGGCTGTCGCGATGATCGAGGTCGGGGCGACCAACGTAGGGAGTATCCGCCAAAGCTTCGTACCGGGTCGGGCCGTCGCGAAAGGGGAGGAGAAGGGACTTTTTGCCTTTGGCGGTTCGTGCGTCATCACGCTGTTCGCCCGCGGTACGATCCGCTTCGACGAGGATTTGGTCGCGCAGACCCGCGAACACCGCGAGACCTACGCGCGGATGGGTGAGCGCCTTGGGGTGCGGGTCGCGGGCTGAGGAGTATCAGCAACTCGGCGCTTGCCGACTCCCTTGGCGGCCCTGAGCTTCGCGCGAGCTCCCGCCCGGGTGGTGGAATGGCAGACACGACGGTCTTAGAAGCCGTTGCCGCAAGGCGTGCAGGTTCAAGTCCTGTCTCGGGCACCATGAATCTCGGAGATTCTGAGTATGCGGTGTCTTATTAGGGAGGTTATGGTTTCTAATACGGAGCGGAAGGGCGACTCTGGGGGAGCATTCCGCTCGGCGAACTGTTTCGCTTTCAGGTCCTCTGCCTCGGCTGGGCTGTCCGCTCGGTTGGGTCAGGGGCCAAACCACACCAAACAAACCCAAGTCATGAACATCCGTTCCCGGAAGTTTCGGGCGGCGTTCACCCTCGCGGTGATCGCCTCCGTCGCCAGTAGTCCGGCCGTCGCCCAGACGGCTCCGGCCAACCAGCCGGTACAGAAGATGGAGAAGTTTGTCGTCACCGGCTCGTACATCCCGACGACCGAGACGGCCTTCTCCGCCGGCGTCTCGCCGGTCGTCCGCATCGACCAGAAGGTCATCGAGCAGTCCGGTCTCACGAACACGGCCGAACTCCTCCAGAAGATCACCGTCTCCAACGGCGGCTCGGTCCCGATCTCCAACAACGCCACTGGCTTCACGCCTGCCGCCTCCTCGATCTCGCTGCGCGGCCTCGGTGCCGAGGCGACGCTCGTCCTGATCAACGGCCGCCGCGTTGCGTCCTACCCGGTCGGCAACGGCGGCACCACCGCCTTCGTCGACCTTAATTCCATCCCGCTCGCCGCCGTCGATTCGATCGAGGTGCTGAAGGACGGCGCGTCCGCCATCTACGGCGCCGACGCCGTCGCCGGCGTCGTGAACATCAAGATGAAGCGCGGCCTCGACGGCACGCAGGTCATGGTGAACTACGGCAACACGACCAACAAGGACTCCGGCGAGTTCATCGCGTCCATCATCACCGGCGCGCAGACGGCCAACGCCAGCGCGATGGTCGGTTTCAACTACTCCCGGAAGAATGCGATCTTCAATTCGGACCGCTCCTATTCGGCCATCCCGCCGTTCCTCAGCTCCAACGCCAGCCCGCTGAATCTCCAGATCACCCGCGCGGTGGCCCTCGCCGCCGGGGTTCCGGCCTCGGCGCTGCCCGCCGGCACCTCCGCCAACATCTTTGCGGCCAGCCCGGCATCCTCGTCCAACAACGGAGCCACGCCCGCGGGCCAGTATCGCTTCGCCACCGGCCGGCCGTCGACCTTCAACTTCAATGAGTTCTCGATGTCGTACCCGAAGCGCGACAACCGCGGCATCTTCGCCTACGCCGACCGCAAGATCCTCGGCACCGACAACATCCGCGGCTACGTCGACCTGAATTACCAGAACGCCGCCACCGAGAACCAGCTCGCCCCCTCCGCCACCGGCAACTTCTCCGGCTCCGGCACCGAGCTGGTCATCCCGGCCCGCACCACCACCCCGCTGGCCGGTCCCGACGGCCGCACGCGCGTCGCCGCCGCGGGTGCCTACAACCCGTTCAATCCTTTCAATCAGGACATCACGGGCGGCACCCGCGCCCGTCTCGCGGAGTTCGGCAACCGCATCTTCCGCAACCAGACCGACGCGCTGCTCATCACCGCCGGCATCAAGGGCGAGAACGTGGCCGGCAAGTGGAACTTCGACGCGGGCTACACCCACTCGTCGATCCGCGACACCTCGCGCAACACCCTCGTCTCCGCCGCGCGCTTCAACCGGCTGATGAACGCCGCCGATTCCTTCTTCCAGCCGGGTAGCGCCGACTACCTCGGCACCACCCAGCCGTATAATCCGTTCGGATACTACCAGGTTTCGATCCCGAACAACCAGAAGGTCGTCGGCGCGGCCAAGATCAACACGAAGGACCTCAACGAGTCGAAGCTCAACGCGGTCAACGCCGTGATCTCCAACGGCAGCCTCGCCGACCTGCCCGCCGGCCCCGTCGGCTTCGCCCTCGGCGCCGACTACCGCACCGAGCAGCTCGCCCAGTATCCTGATCCGTACGGCGCGACCGGCGACCTCATCGGCAGCTCCCCCAACGCGATCACCCAGGGCCAGCGCAAGGTCTGGGGCGCGTTCACCGAGCTCAACGTCCCCGTCGCCCGCAAGGCCCCGGGTTTCCACGACCTCGGCCTCAACGCCGCCCTCCGCCACGAGAACTTCATGACCGAGCGCAAGAAGACCACGGTCCCGAAGGTGGGCGTCCGCTGGCAGCCGATCGACGAGAGCCTCACCGTGCGCGCCAGCTGGTCGAAGGGCTTCCGCCAGCCGTCGCTGTACGAGCTGTACTCCACGCCGACCTCGGGCCTGACCCCGATCCAGCACCCGATCACCAAGCTCAACGAGCCTGAGCAGGACGTCACCGTCGCCGGCAACCGCCGCCTGCAGCCGGAGAAGACGACCTATCTCAACACCGGCCTCGTCTGGTCCCCGCAGGGCCGCATCCTGAAGGGCCTCACCCTCGGCGTCGATTACTGGCAGGCCGGCCGTCGCGGCACGGTCACCAACAACTACCAGGACACCGTCAACCGCTTCTTCGGCCGCACGCCCGCCGGCGCCGCCGCCCCGGGCGGCCTCCTGCCGGGCGAGAGCGTCGTGCTCTTCACCAACGGCGACATCCGCACGGTGAACTCGGTGTTCTTCAACATCGGTGAGACCAAGGTGGCCGGCTTCGACTACTCGGCCAACTATGTCTGGCGCACCGACCGCCTCGGCCGCGTCGAGTTCTCCACGGTGTGGAGCATGTACTCGCACTACCGCATCCGCTCCACCGAGGGTGGTCCGTTCGTGCAGGTCGTGAACCAGGCCACCTCCGAGGGCACCGGTTCCGACAACGGCTACCTCCGCAAGAAGGGCCGCGCCCAGATCGACTGGTCCTACAAGGGCTTCAGCACCGCGCTGGCGACGACCTACACCGACGGCTTCTGGGACCTCGACCTCGACGGCAACGAGTTCTTCGTTTCGCCGACGTGGATCTACGACCTCAACGTGTCGTACAGCTTCCAGAACCGGTTCGCGCCGTTCCTGAACGATACCAAGGTCGCGATCGGCGCCCGCAATCTGTTCGACCGCGATCCGCCGTACGCGGCCGGCTTCGGCGGCAACTCCACGGGCTATCCGGGCTTCCTGTACAGCTCCGAGGGCCGGTTCGTGTACCTCTCGGTCACGCGCAAGTTCTGACGCGGCCTCCCGCGCTGATTTGCCCAAGGCCCGCCGGTTCGCCGGCGGGCCTTTTCTTTTCGCCCTCGCCGCGACGGCGGCGGCCGGCACGTTCGCCGCATGCGCGCCTTCATTCTACTGATCGTGTTCGCCGCTGCGGCTCGGACGGCGGAGCCGTCCGCGGGTTTCCTCGGTTCCCTAAGTCCCGAACAGCGCGCGCGGCTGGGCCTGGCCGGTCTCACCGCGGCGCAGGCCGCCGCTCTGGATTCGGCGGTGGAGGCCTACGCGCGTCAGGGTTCCGCGGCGACGGCGACGCAGTCCTCGCCGATCTCGACGGCTCCGGCCCGGTCGGTCGGCGCCGCGCCCGCGGCGATCGCGGATGCGCCGCCTGCTTCCCGTGCGTCAAAAACCGCACCCGCGGCCCCGGTGCCGAAGGCGAGCGCGCCGGTCCGGCGAACCGACGACGCGGTGGAACGTTTCACGGCGGTGGTCGTGGGGCCGTTCCGCGGGTGGAGCGGCGGCACCTATTTCCCCTTGGCCAACGGGCAGGTGTGGCGGCAGGTCGGCACCGAGTCGAACGAACTGCCCCTGCGCGAGGGAGCCGAGGTCGAGATTTACCAGTCGAAGAACGGTTACTGGCGGCTGAGCTTTGAGGGCGTGTGGATCACGGTGCGGCGCCTGCAGTGAGCCGCTGACGTGGTCCTGCGGCCCGCGTCACGGCTTGTTCGCCGCGGGTTCCACGACCCTTTCCTGGCCGATCTTCACCTTGCCTTCGGGCAGGAGGTTGCGCGCGAGGAAGTCCTCCAACTGGCCGTAGAAACCCAACGAGGCCTTCTCGTCGCGGAAACCGTGTCCCTGCCGCCGCTGCGAGACCGATTCGTAGTCCTTGCCGTGGCGCTTCAGCTGCGCTTCGAGGCGCGTCCAGTGGTCGATCTTCACGCGGGGATCCTTCTCCCCATAGGCGTGGAGTGAGGGTACGCGGATGCGCTCGACGAAGTTCAAGGGTGACGTGGCGGCACGATATTCCTCCGTGGGGCCGACCCATTCCTCACGGTAGCTGAATTCGCCGGGCTGGCGGTAGGCATCCTCTCCGCGGTGCTTGAACGTGATCTCGAGGTCCGACGCTCCGACGTAGTTGACGCCGCAGCGGTAGAGTTCCGGCGTGAGCGTGAGGCCCGCCAGCGTGGCGTAACCTCCGTAGCTCGCCCCGTAGATCGCGATTCGGGCCGGGTCGGCGAGCCCCTCCGCGATCGCCCACTTCACACCGTCGGTGAGGTCGTCCTGCATCGCCCGTCCCCATTGGCGGCGGCCGCGATTGAGGAAGTCCCGCCCGTAGCCGCCGGATCCGCGGTAGTTGGGCTGCAGCACGGCATAGCCGCGGGACGCGAGGAACTGCGCGTCGGCATCAAAACCCCATGAATCGCGGACGCCGAAGGGCCCGCCGTGCGGATGGATGATCAGCGGCACCCGGCGGCCGGCGGCGTTCGCCGGCAGCGTGAGGTAACCATGGATCGTGAGACCGTCGCGCGCGCGGTAGCTGACGGGGCGGCGGGGCTGCAGCTGGGCGGGGTCCACGTTTCGCGAGCGTTTGAAGAGCGTCAGCGAGCCCGCCTTTTCATCGAGCAGGAAGTAGGTGCCAGGCTCGCGGTCGTGACCGACCCAGATCAGCTTCACCGATTGGTCGCGCGATTCACTGGTGATGCGGACGTCGGCGCCGGTGAACGTGTTCTCCAGCTTGGCCTGCAGCGCGGCGCGGTCGGCGTCGAACCAGTGATATTTCCGGCGGTCGGTCTCGTAGGCGACACCCAGCAGGGTGGTCCGGCCGGGCGAGGTGATGAGTGTGTCCTCAAGTTCCCCTTCGGCCGGCGTGAACAGCAGCTCGCCGAGCTTGCCAGTCGCGGTGTCGAAGGCGTGGAGGGCGCCACGGTCGTGCTTTTGCCGTGAGATGAGCCAGAGGGTACGGTTGTCGGCCGCGAACGCCAGGGGCTGCCAGTCCTCCTGGTAACCGTGGAAGGGATGGCGGGCGATTTCACGAAAGGTCGCGCCGTCGTCGGGCCGGTGCTCCCAGATGACCTCGCGCCCCACCAGCCGGCCGCGGATCCTCAGTGCCCCGCGGTTGTCGCCGAGGAGAAGCACGTTGCGATCGCTCTCCTTGAACTCGAGGATCGGGGAGCGGGCGCGGTTGAGGACGTTGAGGCGGGCGACGACGGCGGCGCCGCCGAGGAACATGGCGTTGTCGATGTTCTCCGCGAAGTAGCCAGCCACGAGGATGCGCGCGTGGTCTCCGGGAAGCTCGTCCAGGATGTTGGCCACGTTGCCCACGAGGTTGTCCTCGATGCGCTGCGATTCCGCGAGGCGCAGGACGTTGCGGCCGCTGAGGTCGGTGGAGCCGATGAAGAACGACTCGTTTCCCGCGACGTCGGCGAGGAAGACGAGGCGGTCGTCTCCCTTCCAGAAGAACGATACCAAGCTCTCGTCCTCGCCGCGCAGGATCATCCGCGACTGTCCGGTGGAGCGCTCGAAGACTCCCAGTGCCATCCTGCGTTCGTGGGGAAAAAGGAAGGCGACCTTGGTTCCATCGGGGGAAATCCGCGGTTGGCGAACCTCCGGCAGGCCGAAAAGTTGCTCGATGGTGGGAGGAACGGGTGCCGAAAGGGTAGGGGAAGCTGCGGCCAAGGATATCGATAAATTAGCAGATAGGAGAAAGATACGGAATATAGGCGCGAGGTCAGGCATTGGCTTCGGCGAGGTTCGCAGGTCATTTTGGCGCCCCGCGAAACTTTCTCAACTGCCCGTTTGCCTTGGCGGATGGAGCCTACTTCATGGGCCTGTTGAAAATGCGCGGCCGCGCCTCGAGCGGGCCCGTTCGGCCTACCACAAACTACCCATGAACACACCCAAGACATCCGCCGTGCTCGCGTTCGCGCGACTCGGCTTTGCCACCGCCGTTGGTGCGGGCGTCGCTTTCGCGGCCCAGCCTACGGTTTCCACCAACGAGGTCCAGAAGATGGAAAAGTTCGTCGTGACCGGATCACTGATCCCGATCGCGGCGGGTTCCCCAGCCATCCCCGTGACCGTCATCAGCGCGCCCGACATCGAGAAGACCGGTGTGAGCACCGACCTGCTCGACGTCCTCAAGAAGTCCCAGCCGGCCTTCTACGGGTCGAACAACATCGGCTCCGAGAACGGCAACATCTCCTCGGGCTCCACCAACGGCGGCTCGCAGGTCTCCCTGCGCAACCGCGCGACCCTCGTCCTGATCAACGGTCGCCGGGCCAACATCTCGCCGGTGCTCGCCAGCGGCGGCGCCAGCTTCGTTGACGTCAGCGTCATCCCGATCTCGGCCGTGGAGCGTATCGAGGTTCTCTCGGACGGCGCCTCCGCGACCTACGGATCGGATGCGGTCTCGGGCGTGGTGAACATCATCCTGAAGACCAACTACGCCGGCACGGAAATCGGCGGCACCTACGGATGGAGCCCCAATAATGGAAAGTGGGCCAACCGCAGCTACTTCGGCGTCGCCGGGGCGAGCTTCGGCAACACCAGCCTTACCATCACCACCGAGTGGAAGAAGAGCGACCCGCTCATCCAGTACGAGCGTGACTTCGCCAAGGGGCAGTTCCGTACGCCGTCCTTTGCCGGATCCATCAACCTCGCCGGCACGACCGACTTCTACTTTCTTTCCGGCGGCCGCAACGCTCCGCCGCAGAACCTTGACCTGACGCCCGCCCAGGCCGTTTCGCAGGGTATCTATCAGGGTCCGCTGACCCAGGATCAGGTCGCCCAGTTCTTCGACCTGGCCAACTATCCGACGATGCTGCTCGACGCCCAGCGTCGCAGCTTCACCGCCGCCGTGGAGCACCGCCTGAGCCCGACGACTTCAATCTTCGGCGACTTCATCTACTCCCTCAACGAGACCGAGTCGGTGCTGAACGCCCAGCCCGTCTCCGGCAATGTGGTGGCCGCCAATCCGAACAATCCGTTCAACGTCACCGTCACCGCCCGCAATCGTTTCGTTAACTTCCCCCGCATCTATGACAATCAGTCGACCAGCATGCGCGGCGTCGTGGGCGTCAAGGGCAAGCTCGCCAACGGCTGGAACTACGAGCTCGGCGGCAACTTCAACCGCACGGATCACGCCTATCGCAACAAGAACCTCATCGACGGCGTGAAGTACACGGAGCTCGTGAACTCGGGCGCCTACAACCCGTTCGCGATCCGCCAGAATCCCGGCGTCATCGAGAGCATGCTCGGCGTCCAGTTCCGCAACTACGACAGCCAGCTCAACAGCTTCGACCTCCGTGTGAACGGCAGCCTCTTCCGCCTGCCCGCCGGCGACGTCATGCTCGGTGTTGGCGCCGAGACCCGCTGGGAGTCCCTCAGCTTCGTCAACGACCGCTTTGACCAGACCGGCCAGTGGCTGCAGGCCACGCCGCGTCAGCCGTTCTCCGCCCGCTCCACCACCGACGGTTTCTTCGCCGAGGTGCGCGTGCCGATCTTCGGCGGCTCCCGGACCGCTCCCGGCTTCCACGTGCTGGAACTCTCCGCCGCCGGCCGCAAGGACATCTACAGCAAGACGTCCGATCCGACCGTGCCGAAGGTCTCCCTGCGCTGGCTGCCGTTCAACGATGAGCTGGCCATCCGCGGCACCTACTCGGAGTCGTTCAGCGCCCCGACCCTCTTCGACCTCTTCGGGCCGATCTCGCAGGGCTTCACCTCGTCGATCAACATCACCCGCTACAACACCTCGGGCACTTCCCTCGGCGTGGCCTCCGGCTCCCGCCAGTACCGCTCGCAGAGCGGTTCCAACCCGAACCTGAACCCGTCGCAGTCGCGCAATTGGTCCGCCGGCGTCGTCTGGTCGCCGAAGTCCATCAAGGGCTTCTCGCTCACCGCCGACTGGTTCAACATCGACGAGCGCGACCTGATCTCCTCGATCAGCTCCACGCTCATCGTGAACGACGTCGAGCAGAAGGGCCCCGCTTCGGCTTACGCGGGCCTCGTTCGTTTCGGCACCAGCCTGGCCGGCGAGACCTACTTCGGCACCGGCTCGGCGGTCACGAGCCCGGGCCAGATGACCAACCGGCCCTCCGACGAGATCTGGATCTCCAACTCCATCGTGAACGTCGCCGGCTACTGGCAGGACGGCATGGACGTCACCGCCAACTACAAGTGGTCGATGCAGGGCGTCGGCAACTTCAACGCCTCGCTCGCCGGCACCTACATCCGCGAGTACGCGGTGCAGAGCCTCCCGGGTGGTGCGGTCTCGCGCTACCAGGACGGCTTCTCCGGTTCGGCGGTCTATCCCCGCTACCGCACCCGCTCCAACCTCGATTGGAGCCACGGCAGCTGGAACGCGACCTTGGGTCACACCTGGGTTCCCGAGGTTGACGACCTCGCCTGGTCCACTGAGTACCGCGTCGAGAGCTATCACACCTTCGACCTGCGTTTCGGTCGCAGCTTCGCCAACTCCTCCAGCCGCTGGCTGCGCGGCCTGCAGGCGTCGGTCGGCGTGAACAACCTCTTCAACAAGGTTCCGCCGTTGATCCGTTCCGAGGGCAACCAGTCCCGCGACATCAGCACGTACGATCCGATCGGCCGCTTCATTTACGGCTCGGTGAAGTACAAGTTCTGAGCGCGGGTTTCCCGCGTGACAAAAGGCCGGGCCCGCAAGGCCCGGCCTTTTTGCTTTACGGATTGGAGGGTCGCTACCGCGCTCCCTGACCGTCCGGCTTCCGAGAGGATCAGTCCCCGCTGCGTACCGGGACCGGGGTGCCGACCTTCACTTTGCCCTCGGGGACATTCATGTTCCGTTCGAGGAAGGCCTCCACTTTCGCGTAGAACGCCAGCTTGTTCTCCAGTTTCCGGAAGCCGTGGCCTTCGTTCTCCTCCACGATCGCTTCGTACTCCTTGCCGTGCTGCTTGAGTCGCGACTCCAGCTTCTGCCATTGGTCGAAGCGGACCCTGGGGTCGTTCTTACCGTACGCCGCGAGGAGCGGCGCGCGGATCGCGGCGACGTGGTTCACCGGACTCACCGCCCGGATGCGCTCGGCGTCCTTCACCGGATCCAAGTTCGTGATCGTTCGGGTCTCGGCGAGTATCCGGGGCGGTTGCCAGCCGCGCCCCCCGCCACGCAATTCGAGGTCGGCTACTCCGACGTAATTGATGCCCAGGCAGTAGAGTTCCGGCGTCAGCGTGAGCCCCGCCATGGTGGCGTAACCTCCGTAGCTGGCGCCGAAGATACCCACGCGCGCGGGGTCGGCGTATCCCTGATCGATGCACCAGCGGACGCCGTCGGTGAGATCATCCTGCATCTTACCTCCCCATTCGCGGTAGCCGCCGCGCTGAAAGGAAAGTCCGTAGCCGCCGGAGCCGCGGTAGTTCACCTGCAACACGGCGTAGCCGCGGCTGGCGAGAAATTGCACTTGCTCGCCCCAGCCCCAGGTGTCGCGCGGGCCGTAGGGCCCGCCGTGGGGCACCAGGACCATCGGTAGGTTCTTCAGCTCCCGTCCCGCGGGAATGCTGATGTAGCCCGGAATCTCCAGGCCGTCGCGTGCCTTGAAGCGGATCGGACGCATTTCCGCCATACGCGAGGGATCGATCTTCGGCCGGATCTTGCCGATGACGGACATCTCCTGCTTGGCGGAGTCGAAGAGGTAATAGGTGCCGGGATCGCGGTCGCTGGCGGCGAGTATCACCATCGTTTTGCCGTCGCGCGTGCTGCTTACGATCGCATTGCGTGTGCCGGGGAGGGCGGCATCGAGGTCGCGGGTGAGCTTCGCCATTCTTTCATCCAGCCACTTTACCTCCGGGAAATCGTCGGTGTAGCTGATGCCCGCGAGTTCTCCCGCGGAATTGAAGACTAGTCCGTCGACGGCGGCCCGCGAAGGCAGTCCGCCTCGGCGGTAGTTGGCCAGCCGGTCGCCGGGCTCCACCCTCGGGTGGTGGAACAGCACCGGGCCCCAGGTGCCGGTTTCGGGGTCCAGCGTACGGATCGCCCCGGTGTCGTGCTCCATGAAACTCCTCACGTACAACGTGCGCCCGTCGGCCGCGAAGACCGATGGACGCCAATGCGGCTCGATGGGCGAAGCCTCCTCGAAAAGCATCGAGACCTCCCGGCTGAATTCCCCGATCGTACGCCATTCGGATTTCGCGTTTGAGCGGTACTTCACGCGCACGGGTTCCGTGAAGTCGGTGCAGATCGCCACCCGCACGACTCCGTCGGCGTCCGCGATCCAGACGCGCGCGCTGATGTGGTTAAGCTCATGGACGACCTCGCGGCCGTTGCGGATGTTGACCCGGATCACGTCCCCGAGGCCGGAATTGCCCCGGAGCCGGTTCATCAGGATGTGGTCGGGGTCCTTGGGCAGGAGGCTGACCAAGGTCTTCGGCAAGTCGCGTTCGCCCGAAGGTGCTTCGCCTTCTCCCATTCCATCGGCGGTGGCCTCCACTTTCTCCAGCTTATTGATGACGATAAGGTTACGTCCGTCCGGATCGCAGGCGAACATGCCGTATTGCTCCCGCCCGCCGTACTGTTGCGCGAAGATGATCCGGTCTGGTTTCGCCCAAACATAGGACACGACGCTCTCCACCTTCATGTCCGTGAGCCAGCGGAGCTGCTTGGATTCGCGGTCGAGGATCGCGAGGTTCATGCGCTGGTTCTTGGGGGCCAGCCAGGTGAGGTAGCGGCCGGTGGGCGAAATCTGGAGCGATTGCATCTCCGGATCGGCGAAGATGTCCGGCAGCGATATGGCCGGTGCCGGCGCGGCGTGCAGCGCGACGGCTAGGGCGATCTTAAGGGCAAGGGCGCGGAGGATACGCATGGCCGGAAGCAGTATCGAGGCACGACCGAGTCAAGCGGAGGCGCTGTCTGGTCCGGTCGCGACGCGGCGATCCAGCCGGCGCGCTGGCCTTTTTTTCGAGACTTGCGCGTTGCGAATCCCTCGCGACGCATCAAGCCTTTCATGGTTAAACCCATTGGGGGGCGGGGTTAAACCTGTCCCTCCTTCAACCATCCACCCAAACAAACCATGCGAAAGATGCTCAGGTTGACCGCCCTTTGCGGTCTGGTTGCGTCGTCGGTTTCCTCGGTCGGCCTTGCCCAGGCTGCCGCGGCCGGCGCCAGTTCCCCCAACGATCCCGTCAAGCTCGAGAAGTTCGAGGTGACCGGATCCAACATCAAGCGGGTCGACGTCGAGGGACCTTCCCCGATCAAGATCATCACCCGGCAGGAGATCGAGTACTCGGGCCGCACGAACCTTACCGACATGCTCCGTGAGCTTCCGGAGTCCGGCCAGATCGGCATCAATGAGGCGGGTACGGTTTCGGCCGTGCGCGGCTCCACTGCCCTCGACCTTCGCGGTCTCGGTGCCAACAACACCCTCGTGATCGTGAACGGTCGGCGCGTTGCCCCGACCGGTAACAACTCGGGCGGCACGGTGTTCGTTGACCTGAACCGCTTCCCCCTCGCCATGGTCGAGCGGGTCGAAGTGCTCAAGGACGGCGCCTCCGCCATTTACGGCGCAGACGCGACCTCTGGCGTCGTGAACGTCATCCTCCGCAAGGACTACAACGGCGCCGAGGTGGGCGTCAGTTACGGCAACTCCACCCGCACCGACGTCGCGGAGAAGACCTTCACGTTCTTCGGCGGCGCGGCCAGCGGCAAGGCCAGCGCGACTGTGGGCATCACTTATTTCGAGCGCGGTGCGCTGCGCGCCTCCGACACCTCCTTCGCGAACAACGCCGACCTTTCGGCGCGTTTCGCCGCCCGTGGCGCGGCCTACGCCTCCAACGTGGCGGCCGGAGCCTTCGATCTCCGTTCCGGCACGGGCCCGCAGGCGCGCATCGGCCTCACTGGCGCGGCGGCTGGCCAGATCAACGGACAGAACGGCGTGAACATCCCCGGCGTGCCCGTCGGCACCGCCATCACGCGTCTCCCCGGCACCGGCGGAGTCGCGGCCGGCACGCTCGCCTCGGCCTCGCCCAGCTTCACCAGCCCGGCACGCAATCCCTCGGGCGGCGCCTTCAACGCCACGGCGGCCGGGACCTTCGAGGCCCAGCGCCTCGTGCCGCAGGGGAACCCGTCCAACCTCTACAACTTCCAGGAGTTCGTCTGGCTCACGCCCGCCACGGAGCGCACCGGCATCAACACGACCTTCCGTTATGACCTGACGCCCACCACGAGCTTCTACGTCGAGACCGCCTACCAGAACAACAAGTCCCACATCGAGCTCGCCCCGTCGCCCATTTCCACCGCGGGCGACAACAACATCATCGTCCCGAAGACCAACTACTGGAATCCCTTCGGCGTCGACGTGTCGTTCAACTACCGCCCGGTCGACATCGGTCCCCGCATGGCGGATATCAGCAACGACTCCTACCGCATGGTCTTCGGCGCGAAGGGCTCGCTGACCAACAACTGGCAGTGGGACGCTTATTACTCCTACGACAACGACAAGGTCGTGGACCAGACGAAGAACGCGATTTCCGAGAGCCGCCTGCGCGCCTCGCTCGCCAAGAGCACGCCGGACGCGATCAATATCTTCGGCGGTGCGACCTATCGCAACCCCGCCTCGGTGCTGGATTCCATCCGTGTCACCACCCAGAAGGGCGGCTATTCCACCCTCGACCTCTGGCACGCCCAGATCTCGGGCGATCTCGCCCAGCTGCCCACCGGTCCGATCGGCAGCGCCCTCCTCTTCGAGACCCGCAAGGAGAAGTTCGGTGAGGCCAATGACGCGATCTCGACCACGCTCGACGACATCATCGGCCAGGTGAAGCTCGCCAACTCGACCGATGCCCGCCGTACCGTGAAGTCGGGCGCGATGGAGCTCAACGCCCCGCTCGTGCGCCCCGACTCCGTGAAGTTCATCAACCGCTTGGACCTCACGGTCGCGGGCCGCTATGAGAAGTTCAGCGACGGTTACACCTCCGGTCTCACGCCCTACTACGGCCTACGTTACCGCCCGAACAAGTCCCTGGTGGTTCGCGCCACTTACAACGAGGCCTTCCGCAGCCCGACCCTGCCGCAGCTTTACGGCGGCGTGCGCGAGAGCCTGCCGAACGGTCTGGCCGACCTGCGCCGTCCGCAGGCGCTCACCGGTGATCCGTTCGACGGTGCGGCCACGCAGCGCCTCGTGAAGGCCGGCGGCAACCCGAACCTCACCCCCGAGCTCGCGAAGGGTTGGCAGTACGGTTTCGTCTACGACGTTCCGTTCAAGAAGCTCCAGGGCCTGTCCGTGGGCGCCTCCTTCTTCCACATCGAGCAAAGCAACATCATCACCTCGGTGGGAACGACCTTCATTCGCCAGAACGAGGTCGGCGGCGGCACCAACGACCTGGTCGTGCGCGACGCGGCCTCGGAGACCTACACCAACACCACCTCGGCCCCGATCAACGTGCTGTCGGGCCCCAACGGCGCGACGACCCCCGTTGCCCCCGGCCAGACGGTCACCGTTCCGGGTCGCATCCAGTTCATCTCCGACAGCGTCGTGAACCTGGCCTTCCAGAAGGTCGAGGGCTACGACTTCGAGGTTAACTACCGCAAGCGCACCACCGACTTCGGCCAGTTCAGCCTGCGGAGCAACGCGACCTACCTGAAGTTCTACGGCTTCACCCGCACCGTGAACCCCGCCAACCTGGCGGGCCGCGACGGGTTCCCCCGCGTGCGCATCCAGTCCAGCATCCTCTGGACCCGCAAGGAGCACAGCGCCGGCATCACCAACAACTACATCGGGCCCTACAGCGACATCAACCGCGACGGCTACGAGGTCGACCCGTATTACACCTTCAACGGCTTCTACGGCATCGACATTCCCGCCGGCACGCTCCGGTTCATGGATAACACCCGTGTGACCATCGGAGTGGACAACCTCTTCGACAAGCAGCCGCCGCTGTACTACGACTCGATCGGTTACGAGAGCGGTTACGTCTCCCGTCCGATGGGGCGGTTCCTGTACGTCTCGCTGCGTAAGACGTTCTGACGTCCCGCGACGTACCCTTTGCGAAAGGCGGCCTTCTGGCCGCCTTTTTTATTTTCCGGGATGCGCCGGCTTGCGTCCGTGGCCCGGGTTCTGCTTCGGCTTCCTCATGAACAATCCCCGGTCCCCCCGTTCTGCCGGCCGCCTACGCCTTACCGCGCCGTCGATTCCGTTGGCGCGGCTGCTGGTGCCGTGGATCGCTCTAACTTGTCTGCGCGCCGCCGAGCCTGCCGCCGAAGCCCCCGCGAAGCTCGAGGCGTTTGAGGTCACCGGTTCGCGCGTGAAGCGCCTCGACTATGAGACCCCCGTGCCGGTGATCACCTTCACGGCGGAACGCATGGACGAGAAGGGGTACGCGACGCTCGGCGAGTTCGTGCAAAGCCTGCCCTACAACAGTGCCACGGCCAATTCGGAGTTCACCACCGCCAGCTTCATCACCGGCGCCTCCACGGTGAACCCGCGCGGGCTCGGCTCAAACCGTGTGCTCACCCTCGTCAACGGCCGCCGCGCCGTGCCCTACGCGCTCACCAACAGCGCGGGCGGCACCCCGCAGACCGTGTTCAACTTCAACAGCGTGCCCGCGTCGGCCATCGAGCGGGTCGAGTTCCTCAAGGACGGCGCCTCCGCCCTCTATGGCTCCGACGCCATCACCGGCGTCTACAACCTGATCCTGAAGAAGGAATTCACCGGGTCATCGATCGACTTCTCGATTTCCAACACCCTCCGGCACGACTCCCTGAGCCGTCGCCTCAGCGTCTTCACCGGGATGGCGCGGGGAGGGTGGGAGGTGACGGCCGGTTTCAACTACCAGAGCCGGAACTCGAACTTCCTCACCGACTTCGGGGTGACCACGACCGACTTCCGCTACCTCGGCGTGAAGGGGGCCAACCAGAACAGCACGATCTTCCACCCGAGCTACCTCGCGCTCAACGCCGCGCAGGCGACCGCCGCCGGTCTCGGCACCGCCTCCGGATACTACATCATCAACGGCGGCCAGCGGACGGCGAATCCCACCAAGGCCAGCTTCACCTACGTCGGCACCTCGACGGCGGCCATTCCCAACTCGAACCGGCTCGATTTCGCCAATGCCACCATGATTTATCCGGAGAGCGAGAGCTTCGGCGGATACGCGGGCGTCAGCCGTACCCTCCGCGGGGGCGTGACGGCCTTCGCGCAGCTTCTCTTCAACCGAGGTCATACCTACTACGAGTTCACGCCCTACGGTTACACGACCTCCCTGGCCGGCATCACGTTTCCCGCCTCTAACCCCTACAACCCGACGGGCCTCTCGCTCACGGGCACCTCGACCTCGGCGCCGTGGACCTTCCGCGGCACCGTGCGGCCGGTGCGCGAGGTGAACACCGCCACCGCCTCCGGCCTGGTCGGTCTGCGCGGCACGCTGGCCCGCGGCTGGAGCTGGGAGACGGGATTCAGCTACGGCCGCAACGAGACGACGCGCGACACCGACCTGATCCGCGCCGCCGACCTGCAGGCCGCGCTCAACGGCACCACGCGCGCCACCGCCTACAACCCCTTCGGCCCGTCGGAAGATCCTAACCTCGAGGCGCGGCTTTACACGCGTTCCCGCGGCCTGGACGGCCTCATCGCCTCGCTCAGTTGGGACGCCAACGTGACCGGCGCGTTCGGTCGCCTGCCGCTCGCCGGCGCGGGCGACCTCGGGTTCGCCGTCGGCGCGGAGCACCGTCGCGATAATCTCCGTTCCAACCCGGAGCCGAATAACTTCATCGGCTTCACCGCCACCACGCCCTACGAGGGCCGCCGCCGCATCAGCGCGGGGTTCGCCGAGGTTTCCCTGCCGCTGCAGAAGTGGCTCGAGTTCCAAGTCGCCGTCCGGCACGAGAGCTACAGCGACTTCGGGCGTACCACCAAACCCAAGTACAGCGGCAAGCTGCGCCTTCCCGCCAACCGGCTCGTCAACGTCCTCCTGCGCGGCTCGTACTCGGAGTCGTTCAAGGCACCCGACATCGGCCAGCTGTACCAGCCGCAGTCCTACGCCGTCACGTCCGCCAGCATCAGCGATCCGCTGCGGCCGCAGGACGGCGCCCGGCAGTTGCGCGTGCTCGTCGGGGGCAACCCTTCGCTCAAGCCCGAGGAGGGCACCGTGCAGTACGGCGGAGCCATCTTCGAGGTGCCCGCGGTCAAGGGGCTCAGCCTCAGCGTCGACTACTTCGACATCAAGGTGCGCAACGTCATCACCACGCTCGGTGCGAGCTACCTCCTCAGTGCCGAGGGCACGCGGCTGTTCCCCAACGCCGTCGTGCGCGACAATTCCACCCAGAACCCCGGTCCGATCTCGTTCCTCTACGGCATCTCCAACAACCTCGGCCTGCAGCTCTTCCGCGGGCTCGACTACGGCGCCCGCTACTCGCTGCGCACCACGCGGCTCGGCAGCTTCACCTTCAACGCCGACGCTACCCAGATCCTCAAGCGTGGTTCCGACGCCGGCCAGGGCGCGGGCTTCTTCGACAACACCGGCCTCTACTTCGACGTCGAGTGGCGCTACAACTACAGCGTCTCGTGGCGTCGCAAGGACTGGGGCGCGAGCATCTCGGCCGACGTCATCGGCAAGTTCTTCAACGACCGCCAGGCCACGGCCATCTTCCCTGGCTGGGGCGAGAACGTGTACACCGTCATCAGCCCATATCTGACCTACCGCGGCTTCCGTCGCACCACGATCACGGTCGGCTCGACCAACGTCCTCGACAAGCGGCCGCCGCCCAACGGCTTCCTCGTGCTTGGCTTCGACGATCGCGCGTACGGCGCCGGCGCCCTCGGTCGCACCGTCTCGCTGCGCGTCCGGCGGGAGTTCTGACGCCGCTTCGCGTTTGCGCGGCAGGCGGTTTCCGCCCATCCCTGCCCCGATTCCCCGCCCGCCTCCGCGGGAACCCTCCCCTTGGTTTCTTTGCGACTTCCATGAAACATCCGCTGCGCCCCGTCGTTTCGCTCGCCCTGGCCTCGCTGCTGTCCGCCCACGCCGTCGCCCAGTCGTCGGCCCCGTCCGGTCCCACCCAACTCGAGAAATTCGAGGTCACAGGATCCCTCATCAAGCAGGCCGAGATGGAGGGGCCGTCGCCGTTGCGCCTCATCACCCGCGAGGAGATCGCGCTGTCGGGCATGGACAATCTCACCGACATCATGCGCGACATGCCCGAGGCCACCAACCTCGGCATCAACGAGGGCGGCACCACGACCGCGGTCCGCGGGGCCTCGGCGATCGACCTGCGTTTTCTGGGTCCCAACAACACGCTCGTGCTCGTCGACGGGCGCCGCGTCGCGCCCAACGGCATCAGCAGCGGCGGCACCGTCTTCGTGGATCTCAACCGCATCCCCGTCTCCGTGATCGAGCGCGTCGAGGTGCTGAAGGACGGTGCGTCGGCGGTCTATGGCTCCGACGCCACCGCGGGCGTGATCAACATCATCACCCGCAAGGACCACGTCGGCCTCGAGGTGACCGCGCGCTACGGCAATTATTTCAACACCGACGGCGGCGAGCAGTCCTACTCCCTTTTCGCCGGCACGCGCGCCAAGGGGCTTCGCGTGAACGTCAACGCCTCCTACACGTCGCGTAACGCCAACGCCGCGATTGATCAGCCCTTCTCGGCCAACGCCGACCAGACCGAGCGCTGGCGCGCCTACGACGCCGTGAAGTACGCTTCACCGCTGCGGCCCACAGCGACCGCCACCAGCTCGTTTGACGGGCGTTCCGGCACCGGTCCTTACGCGACGGTCGGCGTGCCCACCTCCGCGCAGCTGGCCAACAACGGCCTGACCGTCGCCGCCATTCGCAATCCCCTCACTGGCGCCACGGCCGCGTTCCTGCCCGGGACCGGGGGTGTGCCGGCCGGGACAATCGGCAGCTCCGGCAACTACGCTTCGGTCCCGCGTGGCGACAATCCGGCCCGTCTCACGGCTGAACAATTCGTCCCCCGCGCCTATCCCGCCGGCGAATTCAGCAATTCTTACAACTTCCAGCCCTTCGTCTGGAACGTCCCCGAGCGCAGCACCCGCAACATCAGCGTCGGCCTCGGCTATGACCTGCCGTGGAACATTAATTTCGAGGCCGCGGTCATGGCGGGCCGGATTCAGTCCGAGACGCACCTCGCTCCGTCGCCGGCTTCCACTGCGGGCGACAACGACATCCTCGTGCCCGCGTCGAACTACTACAACCCGTTCGGCATCCCGGTGGCGTTCACCTACCGTCCGCTCGAGGTCGGGCCGCGCATCGCGCGCATCACGAGCGAGTCGCAGGGCTACCGCGCCGGGCTCCGCGGGCTCGTGCTGGGCCGCTTCGACTGGGACCTCGGCTGGTCCTACACCAAGAACTCCTCCATCGACTACACCTTCAACGCGATCAGCGAGAGTAAGCTGCGCGCCGCGCTCGCCAAGACCGGACCCGATGCCCTGAACATCTTCGGCGGCCCCACGTTCAAGAACAACCCGGCCACCATCGACAGCATCAAGACCGTCACGTCCGCGTCGGGCAATGCCGACACCACCCTCGTCGACGGCCGCGTCACTACCACCGAGCTTTTCACCCTGCCGTGGGGCCGCGTCGGCGGCGCCATGGGCGTCCAGCATCGCGTGGAGCACTTCAATTCCACCAATGACCCCCAATCGACGTACCTCAATGACATCATCGGCCAGGTGCGTCTCGCCGACCCCACCAACGCCGGCCGCACGGTCGACGCCGCCTCGCTCGAACTTCGCCTGCCGCTCGTGCGTCAGGGGCGCTACCGTTTCCTTTACAGCGCCGAGCTGGGCGGGGCCGCGCGGTTCGAACGTTTCAGCGACGGTTACGACAGCGGCATCAAGCCCGGGGCCCGTCTCGCCTTGCGGCCCCTGCGCAGCCTTCTTCTCCGCGGCTCCTACAGCGAGACCTTCCGCTCGCCGACGCTCCCGCAGCTCTATGGCGGTGTGCGTGAGAGCCTCGTCAGCGGTCTGCCCGACTTGCGGCGGCCGCAGGCGCTCACCGGAGATCCGGTCGACGCCAGCACCTACCAGCGGCTCGTGCGCACCGCGGGCAACCGCAACCTTAAGCCCGAGGACGGTATCACGAAGCAGGCCGGCTTCGTGTTCGATGTGCCCGGCCGGCTCCTCCGCGGGCTCTCGCTTGAGTTCACCCACGGCGTGATCGAGCAGAAGAACCTCATCACTTCCGGTCTCGGCACCACGTTCATCCGGCAGAACGAGCTGGCCAGCACCGGCGACCTGGTCGTCCGCGACCCCCAGTCTGAGACCTACCGCAACAACACCACCGCCGGCATCGCGATCCTCGCAGGTGCCGGGGGTGTCACCCGCCTCGTCCAGCCTGGCGAAACCGTCACCGTACCCGGCCGCATCCGCTTCATCACCGATTCCGCGGTGAACCTCGCCCAGCAGATGGTCCGTTACTACGACTACGGGGCGCGTTACCGGCTGCGTACCTCCGAACTCGGCAGTTTCTCCTTCTCCAGCAGCTGGACCTACATGGGATTCTACGCGGCACGCCGCTTCCAGAACGACCCGGTCGTCAGCAGCGTCGGCCGCAGCCTTCCCCGTTACCGCGGGCAGTCCTCGCTCTTCTGGCAGCACCGCGCCTGGGCGGCCAGCTTCTCGTCGACCTATATTCACCGCCATCGCGACCTCACGCGCGAGGGCTGGGAGGTAAACCGCTACCACACGTTCGGCAGCAGCCTGAGCTATGGCTGGGATAAGCGTTCGAAGATGGGCGACCTTCGCCTCACCCTTGGTCTGGACAACATGTTCGACCGCCAGCCGCCGCTGGACAACTCGAGCGTCGGCTACAATCAGGGCCTCGTTGGCCGCCCGGGCGGCCGCTTCGCCTACCTCAGCGCGCGCCGATCCTTTTGATCCGCAGGGCTAGCCGCGTCGCCATCTTGGCCGCGGCTGCCGCCCCGATACTTTTCGTTGCTCCCTCCAGCGTAAGGCGGCCGGAGAGTGGCAGTAGGTTTTTCGCGAGGGTCGCGGGAAGGAGCTCGCGTGGACTCTCATCGGCTCTCCATTCGGCTGCCGTGCCCGCGTTACCGTAGGCTCACAACCGCCCCTTGGCGCCCGGCCGTTGGGGCCGCAGCAAGCGTCACTTGGGGGCGGTTGAGAGCTACTTCCTCGTCGCGGATCAAAACCAGCCCGGGCGGTATTCCTTCGTCACGAACTGGTTCGCGTCGGGCAGGTTGGTGACCTTCATCGCCTTGGAGTCCCACTCGATGCGGCGGCGGGAGCGGATCGCGACGTTGGCGAGGAGGACGGCCTCGGTGAAAGGGCCGGAGTACTCGAAGTTCGAGCCCGGCTTGGGGCCGCCCTTGCAGCCGAGCAGCCACTCGGCGAACGGCCCGCCCTTCACGCGCGGAATCGTCTTGGGCGGGAGGCTGGGGGCCATCTCGCGCATCTTCACCTCGGGGATGATGCGCACGGTTTCGTAATAGAAGCTGCACAGGACGGTGGCCTTGCTGCCGAATAGGATCGTGCCGGCCTCCGTGTTCAATTCGCGACCGAGCTCGAGTTCCTTCGGGAACGGCGGCAGCATGCCGCCGTCGGACCAGGTGTACTTCACCGGCGGCATATTGCCGCGGGCGGGGAAGTAGTTCGTGACGACCGACGCCAGCGGGCAGGCATCCTCAGTCGCCTGGGTGGACATCGCCTCGACCGCGGTCGGTGCTCCTAGGTTCAGCGCCCAGTAGGCGCCGTCCATGATGTGGCACGCGACGTCGCCGAACGGACCGGTGCCGAAATCCCACCAGCCGCGCCACTTCCAGGGCATGTAGGCGGGGTCGTAGGCGCGCTCCTTGGCGACGCCGAGCCACGCGTCCCAGTTAACGCCCTTCGGCACGACCGGGATGAACTTCGAATGGTCGGGCTTCTTGAAGGAGCCGACCGGCTCGCGCCACGCCGGGTAGAAGGGACGGTTGGTCCAACTCACGACCTCGCGCACCTCGCCGAGCACGCCGGCCTCGACCCATTCCTTCAGGATGCGGCAGCCCTCGTCGGCGTGACCCTGGTTACCCATCTGGGTGATGACCTTCTTCTCGCGGGCCTTCTCCGTCAGCTGGCGCGCCTCCCAGACCGTGTGGGTCATCGGCTTCTCGACGTACACGTGCTTGCCGAGCGACATCGCGGCCATCGCCGCGGGAAAATGCATGTGGTCCGGCGTCGAGATGGTGACCGCGTCGATCTTGTTCCCCAGTTTATCGAACATCTTGCGGTAGTCGTTGAACCGCGCCGCCGACTCGTGGCGCGCGGCTTCCTCCGGGTACTTCTCGCGGAAGGATTTCAGCGAGGCGTTGCAGCGCTCCTCGTCGACGTCGCAGATCGCGACGATATTCTCGTCCTTCATGCCCTGCACGGCGGCGCCGCCGCGGCCGCCGGCTCCGATGATGGCGACGTTGAGGCGCTGGTTGGGCGAAGGCGTGCCGGCGGGCTGCGCGCGGAGTACCGCGGGGAACGCGAGCGTGCTGGCGAGGGAGGACGACTTGATGAACGTGCGACGGGTCTGGGTGGACATGGTTGCAGAGATGCGGGGTTGACGGGGAAGGGAACTGACCGGTGAAGGGAACGAATGGGATTGGACGCCGATGGCAACGTCGGGTTCAAAGCGGCTCCGCCGCCAGCGCGTCCGTGTGTGCATCGCCCCTCGCGGCGTTCGCGGCCTCGGTCGCGAAATCGCGCCATCCGACGTTGACT
>JACCEC012163721.1_pt1 | contig 22577 bp, 16 predicted proteins | sample 7450121 | NCBI WGS metagenome assembly JACCEC01 (sample SAMN15323455, study PRJNA562643) | freshwater metagenome | isolation source: river surface water | place: USA:Blue River Watershed | collected 2017-08-18 | reverse complement strand
GGATTCGGAGTAGGCGCCTCCAACTCGGAGGCGCTCATCTCTGGCTCCGGGCTAGATCACCGGGATTGGGCGCGAAGTGCTCCTGCGCGTTTTGCGCATCTTTGCGGCCATCGAAAAGGGTCTAGCCGCGATGAGGCGCAAAAGTCGCAAAAGAGTGGAGAGGGATTCGGAGTAGGCACCTTCGACTCGGAGGTGCTCATCTCGATACAGGCTAGATCACCGAGATTGGGCTCAAAGTGCTCCTGCGCGTTTTGCGCATCGTTGCAGCCATTGAAACGGGTCTAGCCACGATGAGGCGCAAAAGTCGCAAAAGAGGAGAGAGGGATTCGGAGTAGGCGCCTCCAACTCGGAGGCGCTCATCTCTGGCTCCGGGCTAGATCGCTGGGATTGGGCTCAAAGTGCTCCTGCGCGTTTTGCGCGTCTTTGCGGCCATTGAAAAGGGTCTAGCCACGATGAGGCGCAAAAGTCGCAAAAGGGTGGAGAGGGATTCGGAGTAGGCGCCTCCAGCTCGGAGGCGCTCATCTCTGGCTCCGGGCTAGATCACCGGGATTGGGCTCAAAGTGCTCCTGCGCGTTTTGCGCATCTTTGCGGCCATCGAAACGGGTCTAGCCGCGATGAGGCGCAGAGGGCGAACGAGAGCTGTGAGCATTCGAATCCGTTGGCTGCTGATTCAGCCGCACTTCCGTCCCGGCGAACTTATCCGGGATTTGGTAGGTTTTTCGTCTGCGTCTCTTGATGGCTGTCGCCCGCCGCGGCCCTGGTTCAGGGCGGATCGGGAGGCATGGTCAGCCTTTTGAAATTGGTGGAGGTGCCGGGATTTGAACCCGGGTGCCCCCGGCCTTTGCGCGCCACGTCTACCTGTATAGCGCGACTTTAATCTCGCCGGGGCCACGCCGTCGCACGCGCTTGAGCCCCAGCCAGTCCCCGGATCGAAGATACAGCGCGCGGTCCGCGGACCGCTCCACGCGCCATGCCTGCTGTCGACGTCAGTTCCAGCTAGCAGGTGTCGCTAGACCGACGTGGCTGTCATTAGGCAGCCAGGGGCATTTCTTCAGTTTTGCCGTTTGTGTTTTCACAGGGGGATTAACGAGAGGCCCATGACTCTCGACAGGCAGCGGCGCGCTCCAACCGAGGGTAGAATCCGGAACACCCCCAAGATCAGTTGAGAAGCTGGTCCGGTTCACCGCGCTGAGCGCGGGAAACCGGAACCAACTTCTCCATCGCGTTTGTATCCGCGATCAAAGAACGAGAGGACTATGCTCGCCGCCGTCGCCTTGGCAAGCACCGGGACCAGCGGTTCGTCACGGCGTCGCACGCGTCATCGGCACGAAGCGCACGGGCAGCGATGTCTTCCGCTCGAGGGTGCCGTCGGGCCGCTTCACCAAGAGGAGCAATTCCTGCACGGCGCCGGCCGGGCCGACCGGGATGCAGAGACGGCCGCCCACCCGCAGCTGCTGGATCAGCGGGGAGGGGACATCCTCCGGCGCGCAGGTGACGATGATCGCGTCGAACGGCGCCGCCTCCGGCCAGCCTTGCCAGCCGTCGCCGATGCGCACGTGGATTCGCCCGTAGCCCGTGCGCCGCAACGTCCGCGCCGCCTCCTCGCCCAGCGGGCGCACGATCTCGATCGTATAAACCTCGCCCGCGACTTCGGCGAGGATTGCCGCTTGGTAACCGGAGCCGGTACCGATTTCGAGGACGCGGGACGCCGGTGTGAGTGCGAGCAGTTCGGTCATCAACGCGACGAGCGACGGCTGCGAAATGGTCTGGCCATGGCCGATCGGCAGCGGGTGATCGGCGTAGGCCTCGCTCCAAAGGGCATGCGGCACGAAGGCGTGGCGCGGCACGTGCCGCATCGCGGACAAAACCGCAGGGTCGGTCACGCCGGCGGCGATTACCTCGTGTGCCACGACGGCCTCGCGCGCGCGGCGCAACGTCTCCGTGTCGAGAGGCTCGTTCGGCGGTCGCTTTGCGCCGGCGCCCCGATGAGGAGACTCCCCGCCTGTCCCGTTGGCCGTACCGGCGGCGGCGATCATCGCGAAGGCCAGGCTCCACGTTGATGAAAGCGGGAAGATGAGCCGCGGGAAGCGCATGACGAGACGAGCCTGAGCTGGCCCTAGGGTGAATGTGTCCGAGGCGGGGGCCCCGTCAAAGCACCCGTCCTCACGCTGCCCAAACCCTCGACGGCGTCCTCCGGCCTTGGCGGTCACGCCGTGAAATTCGCGTGGGTCGATCTGTCCGCGCCGGCTTCGCCGTACGCCGCCAGAGCGGCCCCCGAGAACCTCCCGGCCGATTCCGCGCAGCGGATCGCAAATTCCGCCGAGTCGTTCGGAGGGTTGGGAGTAATTTCCCGTGCGGCCTTCCCCCGGATTCACCGGCTGGGTCCGGCCCGCGAGCCATGACTCCCGCCCAATCCGGTTTCCAACAGGCCACCTCCTACCTGAACATCCACCTTACCCATGCCGGTCCCGGCGTGCACGCCCACCCACTGGGGCCGTTCGTGACCGTCTCGCGGGAGTCCGGCCTGGGCGGCAACGTCTTTGCCCAGGTGCTCGCGCCGCGCCTGCCGCAGGGCAACGACCATCCTTGGAGCGTCTACAGCGCCAACCTCATCGAGGAAATGCTGCGTACCAACCGACTCCCCGGCCATCTGGCCAAATTCCTGCCGGAGGACCGCGTGTCGGAATTTAACGCCACCATCGGCGAGGTCGTCGGCCTGCACCCCAATCTCTGGATGCTCGTCAGCAAAACCAACGAGCTCATCCGCCGGATCGCGCGCGGAGGCAACGCCATCATCCTCGGCCGCGGCGCCAATTTCGCCACCGCCGACCTGCCGGGTGGAGTTCATCTCCGCCTTGTGGCCCGTGAGGCCTATCGAGACGCCTGTGCCGCCCGCCGCCTCGGAACCGACCTCGCCGAGGCCAGCGCTTGGAACGCCCGGCGGGACGCCGCCCGGCGCCGCTACGTGAAAGCCAACTTCAGCGCCAACATCGCCGACCCGGCCGCTTACGACTACGTGATCAACCTGGAGCGAGTGCCGCTTGAGGCCGCGGTGGAAATCATCGTCGACGCCGTCGCGCGGATTTCCCCTCCGGCCGCCGCCCTCGTCAACCGCGGGTAGCGGCCTGAGGTGTCAGGGCCGTTTCGCGTGGGAACCGTCGCAGTGGCCCTGCGGGTTTTGCGTGCGTCCGCAGCCGCACGCCTTGGGCGCGGGAGCCGGAGCCTGCTTCACGGCGTGGGAGCCGTCGCAAAAGCCGCCGGTATCCTTGGTGTTGCCGCAACCGCAACGCTTGCGCGCCGGTACGGGGGAAGAGGGAGTCTGGGACATGTTGGAAGTTCGGAACCTTTCGAAGGGGGAGGGCGGTGCGCGCGCGGTGCAAGCGCCTTTACTCAAAGCACCTGACCCGCGCGCAGCCCCGAAGGGGTGCCGCGCCACTCAGTGCGAGTGAGCTCGAGGGCGCCGTCGCCCGTCGCGACCATCAAGGGCGAGACCGAAAGCACTTCGCCGGGCCGCCCGCGTCGGCCGGCCGTGGCCGGGGTCTCCGGCTCGGCCCACCAGACCATCAGGCGCGAGCCGTCGACGTCGGCAAAAGCCCCCGGGTACGGATCGGTCACGGCGCGGATCAGGTTGAAGATCTCACGCGAGGTGCGGTTCCAGTCGATGCGGCCGTCCTCCGGCTTACGCCCGGTGAAATACGTCGCCTGCGCGTCCTCCTGCGGCGTCTCGGGTGCGCGGCCGGCAAGGAGCGCGTCGATTTGCCGCGCCAGCACGCGGCGGGCGCAGGGCAGCACCTTCCGGAAGGCCTGCTCCGCGGTGTCGCGCGGGCCGATGTCCACGCCTTCCTGGTCGACGATCGCGCCGGCGTCGGCGCTCCGCACCATGCGGTGCAGGGTCATGCCGATGCGCGGCTCCCCGTGGAGCACGGCCCAGTTGATGGGAGCGCGGCCACGGTACTTCGGGAGCAGCGAGCCATGCATGTTCCACGCGCCGAGCCTTGGTAGGTCGAGGATCCGCGTGCCGATCATGTGCCGGTAGTACACGGAAAGGATCAGGTCGGGCTGGAGCCCGGCGATCTGCTCCCGCCATTCGGGCGTGTTCACGCTTTCCGGCGTGAACACCGGGATGCCCCGCTCGCGCGCGGCGACGGCCGGCGTCTTGAACCAGATCTTCTCGTGCGGGTTGTCCTCGTGCGTGACGAGGGCGACGACGTTGTCGCCGCGCTCGAGCAGCAGGGAAAGGCAGTCGTGGCCGACCTCGCTGTAGCCGAAGAATAGGATGCGCGGACCCATGCCGCAGTAACCTCCCGCGCCGTCACCGGGGCAAGCCCGCGGCGCGACGCGCTACTCCCGCGTCCACTTGTGCAGCCAGGGGTCGCGCGTCGCGGCCTGAAACGCCTGCAGCCGGCCGACCAGTTCCTTTCGCAGGTCGGCGTGTGCGGGATCGTCGGCGAGGTTCACCGTCTCGTGGGGGTCGCGTTCAAGGTCGTAGAGCTCAAGGGCCGGCCGCCGCAGGAAGGCCTCGACCGATCGGCGGCCGAAGATCGCGCCGCCGGCGCGCCGGTGGCCGACCCAAGTGGGCGATTGCGCGAGGTCGAGCGCGAAGGGAAACGCGAGGCCGTGCGCGATGTTCCAGATGAGCTTGTGCCGCCGCGTGCGCACGGCGCGCATCGGGTAATACATCGTGATCTCGTGCAGGGTGTGCGAGGCGTGCACTTCGTCCCACCCGGTGAGTGGCGCGCCGTCGAGCCCGGCCCGGAACGAGCGTCCGTCGCACTCCCCCGCGGCGACCGGAGCTCCGGCGGCGTCGAGCAGCGTCGGGGTGATGTCCGCCCACGTCACCATCGCGGGCTGCACCGCGCCGGGGCGCGTGCGGCCGGGGGCGCGCACGATCAGCGGCAGACGGATGCCGGGCTCGTAGAGCGTCGTCTTCGCGCCGGGGAACGCGATGCCGTTGTCGCTCAGGTAAACGATGAGCGTGTTCTCGAGCCGGCCGGTCTCGCGCAGGATCCTCATGAGTCGGCCGACGCCTTCGTCGAGGCGCGAAACCGCCTGGTAATATTCGGCCAGCTCCGCGCGGCACTCCGGCGTGTCGGGCAGGAACGGCGGCACCACGACGTCGGCGGGCCGGTAGCGCACGGGCGTGATGCCCGGGTAGCCGGCGGCGCGGTTACCGAAGGGATTGGGTGCCGGAAAGCTGTCGAAGGAGGGCCGCCCGTCGGGCAGCACGATGTTGCCGCGATGGGGATCGTCGGCGGCGAAGAGCAGGAAGAACGGCCGCGGGTCGTTTTCACCGATGAACGCGCGGGACTGATCGGCCATTTCCACCGGGCTGCGACCAAGGCTGGCCGGGTCGTTGGCGGCGCCGCCGGAAAGCACGGTTTGGAACGCGTAGACCGACTCCGGCGCGACGTGGAACTTGCCGATCCGGCCGGTGCGGTAACCGGCGGCCGCGAGGCGCGCGGGCAGGCTCCGCACGCCGGCGAACGACTGGAAGTGATGCATGTCGTGCTGGAGGCCGTACATGCCGTTGCGGTGGCCGTGCTGCCCCGTGAGCAGCACGGAGCGCGAGGGGCTGCAGCTGGCGGTCGTGCAGAAGGCGTGCGTGAAGCGCGTGCCGTCGGCCGCGAGGGCGTCGAGGTGCGGCGTGCGGATGACCGTGTTGCCGTAGCAGCCGAGCGCGTCGGTGCCGTGGTCGTCGGCGACGATCAGCAGGATGTTGGGCCGCGCGACCGGCGCGGCGAACCCCGCCGGGAGCGCGAGCAGGGCGGCGAGGACGACCAGCGCCGCCTTCATTTCACCGCCGCCAACACGGCGGTCACCGGGTAATGGTCGGAGGGGAAGCGGCCGTCGCGACCGAAGCGGTCGATCTCCGCCGCGGTGGCGCGGAAGTGCGAGGTGTGGAAGACGAAGTCGATCCGCGAGCCGCGGGTGGTGCCCTTGAATCCGTTGAAGCTGGCCTCGTCGGGCCGGCGCTCCGGGTGCACCGCGCGGTAGGAGTCGATCCACGGGATCCAGCCGGACTGCGGCGGCCGCGTGAGTACGGCGTAGGCGGGATTGTCCTCGTCGATGTTGAAGTCGCCCGTGAGAATGGCGGGCACGCCGGCGGCGATGGGGCCGAGGCGTTCGGAGAGCACCCGGGCCGCCTCCTGCCGCGCCACCTTGCCGCGGTGGTCGAAGTGCGTGTTGGCGAACACCAGCTCGCGGCCGGTCGCGGTCTCGCGCAGGCGCACCCACGTGCAGATGCGGGGCAGCGCGGCGTCCCACGACTTGCTGCCGGGCACTTCGGGCTTCTCCGAAAGCCAGAAGGTCCCCGAGGCCACGGCCGTGAAACGGTCGCGGCGGAAGCCTACCGAGGAGAACTCGCCGCGCCGCGCGCCGTCGTCGCGGCCCACGCCGGCGAAGGCGTGTCCCGGGAGGCGTTCCGCGATCGCGTCGTACTGCACCGCGAGCACTTCCTGGAAGCCGATGAGGTCGGGCGCGAAGCGGGTGATGGTCTCGAAGAAGAGCGGCTGGCGCTTGTCCCATGCGTTCTCACCGTCGGGCGCGGTGGCGTAGCGGACGTTGAACGACATCACCCGCAGTGGTTCGGCCGCGGCGGCGGCCGGTGCGAGGAACGCGACGCACAGGGCCAGTCCGGCCCGCGCGCGACCGAGGAGGCGGCCGGCGGCGTTCAAGGGGTTTCTCCCCAAACGCGCGGGGACTTGAAGCCCGCGGACTGCGCCTCGGCCTTGGGCGGCACCGCGGCCTGCGTGTAGGATTCGAGCCGCGCGCGCAGCCGCGCCACGACCTGGGGGTTGGCAGAGGCGACGTTGTTCTTCTCCGAAGGATCCTGCGCGAGGTTGAAGAGCTCGATGGCTTCGGCCGGCGCCGGCGCAGCCTTGGCGGCCTTCTTGCGCGCGGCTTTGCCCGCGCCCCCGGTGGCCTCGTCGAGGTCGTTGGCGCCGACGCCGCCGTTGACGACCAGCTTCCAGTCGCCGGCACGGATCGCGCCGCTGCGCGGCACGGCGTTGATGAGGATCTCGTCGTGCGGCGAGGGTGCGCCGGCGGTGACCGCGGCCCACGCGTCGCGGCCGTCGAGCGGCAGGGGCTGCCGCAGCTCGGCGCCGGCGAGGGCGAGGAGCGTGGGGTACCAGTCGACGATGTGGAGAGGGGCGTTGACGACGGTGCCGGCCGGGATGCGGCCGGGCCAGGTGGCGAGGGCGGGCACGCGCACGCCGCCCTCGTAGAGGGTGGCCTTGCCGGCACGGAGTGGACCGTTGGTGGCGCCGAGGTTGAGCGGTCCGCCGTTGTCGCTCGAGAAGAGGATGAGGGTGTTCCCCGTGAGGCCGCGCTTCTCCAGCGCGGCGACGACGCGGCCGACCTGATCGTCGAGGCAGGTCACCATCGCGGAGAAGGCGCGGCGCTTGGTGTCGGTCACGTGCGCGTATTTCCGGAGGTATTCCTCGGGTGCCTGCAGCGGGGAGTGCGGAGCGTTGAACGGCACGTACAGGAAGAAGGGTTTCCGCGGGTCGGCCTGCTCGACGACGCGCACGGCCTCGTTGCCGAGCAGGATCGTCGAGTAGCCGGCGTCACGGCTATCGCGGTCGTTGCGGTGCCAGTCGTGGCCGCCGTCGCGCTCGTGGGTGAAGTAGTCGATCTGGCCGTTGTAGTGGCCGTACTGGGTGTCGAAGCCGCGGCGGGTGGGCAGGTACTCGGGCCGGAAGTGGCCGAGGTGCCACTTGCCGCTGATCGCCGTGGTGTATCCCGCTTCGCGCAACGCCTGCGGGAGCGTGCGCTCCTCGAGCGGCAGCCCGTACTGCGCCCACGGGCGCACCACGCTGAGCTGGAGGCCGTGGCGGATCGGATAACGGCCGGTCATCAGCGCCGCCCGCGTGGGCGAGCACACGGGGAGCACGTAGAACTGCTCCAGCCGGGCGCCGGCCGCGGCGAGCCGGTCGAGGTGCGGCGTCGCGATGTTGCCGCCGTGCCAGCCGACGTCGCTCCAGCCGAGGTCGTCGGCGAGGAAGCAGATCACATTTGGCCGGGGGGCAGAGGCGGCGGTCGCCAGCTGGGCGGTGAACGCGAGCGTTGCCGCGAGGAGAGAGTGGAGGAAGCGGGGCGGGGTCATGCGACGACGCTGCGGCCCGGCCCGCCGGGCCTCAACCGATTTGTCAGCCGCGGCGGCGGGGAAATTCCCGGTCGAGCCAGTCGTCGAGCAGCGCCTTCTCGTGGCGCAGCGGATCGTCGCGGAACACCGAGGGCAGCTTGAACAGGAACGCGAGGTCACGCAGCTCGCGCCGGCCTTCCTGCACCACCCGCCCATCGGCGTCGGTCACGCGGAACGTGAGCGCCAGCCGCGGGGGATAGAGGTCGCGCACGATGCGGATGTCGTCCGTCCGCGGGCCGTGCCAAGGCTCGAAGTCGCCGGCGAGGTCGATGTCGGTGAACGTGATCGCCAGCACGCAGCCGGCCGGAACGTGGCGGCTGGCCCGGGCTGCCAGGTGCTCGCGCAGCGCCGGCAGGTAGAGGTCTGGATCGTTCTCCCGCCAGGCGCGGTCGCGGAGGTCAGTGAATCCGGCCGGCTCGAAAAAGGCGACCGTGATGCTTCCGGGTGGCGCGGATTCCGCCCCGGCCGCGACCGAACGCAACGCGGCGGCGAGCGTCAGGATGAGGAGGAGCTTTGTCTTCATGATGACTCATCCGACCCGCGGCCATCGGCGGGGGTTCCGCCGGGCGGATCGTTTTCGGCCGAGGGACGCACGGTGACGGCCACGAACTTGCTGGCCGGCGTATTGCTCCCCGCGGCCACGCTGCCGATCGGGACGAGGACGTTGGCCTCGGGGAAATATGTCGCCACGCAGCCGCGCGGGATGCGGTACGGCGCCACCATGAAGCGCGGTGCGACGCGCTCGACGCCGCCATGCCGGTTGGAGAGGTCGACCCATTGGCCGCCCATGAGCCCCGCGGCCCGGATGTCCTCCTCGTTCATGAACACCACCCGCCGCCCGCCGAAGACCCCGCGCAGCCGGTCGTCGAGTCCGTAGATCGTCGTGTTGAACTGGTCGTGCGTGCGGATGGTCATCATCACCAACTCCGTCGTTTCGCCCGCCGCCGCGCGTGCCGCGTGCTCCGCCCAATGGGCCGGGATCGGCGCCGGGAGGAAATTCGCCCGACCCGTCGGCGTACGCCACTCGCGACGGTCGCGGACCGGATTCGGCAGGAGGAACGGCGCCGAGCGCACGCGCCGGTCGTAATCCTCGCAGCCTGGTACCACGCGGGCGATGCGCGCGCGGATGCGGTCGTAGTCGGACGCAAGCTCGCCCCAGGGAATGCGGCCGCCGCCGGCGTCGAGCGCGCGGCCGAGCGCCGCCACGATCCACGGCTCGCTGCGCAGGTGCGGTGAGCCGGGTGCCAGCCGCCCGCGCGAGCGGTTGATCACGCCCATTGAATCCTCGGTCGTCACGAACTGTTCCCCGCCGGCCTGCATGTCGCGCTCGGTACGGCCGAGGCAGGGCAGCAGCAGGGCGGTGCGGCCGGTGACGAGGTGGGCGCGGTTGAGCTTGGTGGCGACGTGCGTCGTCATCGTGCAGCGGCGCAGCGCGGCCGCCGTGAAGGCGGTATCGGGCATGGCCGACAGGAAATTGCCGCCGAGCGCGGCCAGTACTTTCACGCGGCCCTCATGCAGGGCGCGGAGCGTGCCGACGACGTCGAGCCCCGGTTCGCGGGGGGACGTGATGCCGAATTCGGCGTCGAGCCGCGCCAGCCAGTCGGCGGGCATGCGGCGGGCGATGCCCATCGTGCGGTCGCCCTGCACGTTGGAGTGGCCACGCACGGGGCAAACCCCGGCGCCGGGCCGCCCGAGGTTGCCGCGCAGGAGCAGGAAGTTGACCACCTGCTGGATCGTGGCGACGGCCGCGGGCTGCTGGGTGAGTCCCATCGCCCAGCAGCAGATCGTGGCGCGCGACCGCATCGCCACGCCGGCTGCCGCGGCGATGACTTCCCGCGCGACTCCGCTGCCCTCGATGATGTCCTCCCAAGAGGTTGCCCGCAGATCGTCCGCCAGAGCCGCGAATCCGTTCGTGTGCGCCGCGATGAACGCGTGGTCGAGCACCGTGCCGGGGGAGCGCGCCTCCGCCTCGAGCATCTCCTTCATCAGGCCCTTGAAGAGCGCGAGGTCGCCGCCCGTCCGCGGCTGCACCCAGAGATCTGCCAGCGGGTCGCCCGCGCCGAACAGCGCCGGCAGCGCCTTCCGCGGGTCGAGGTAGTCGCGCGGGTTTCGGAACCTTTCCAGCCCCACCTCGGGCAGCGGGTTCACCGAGACGACGCGCGCCCCGCGGGCCCGCGCCGCCGCCAGCGTCGTCATCATCCGCGGATGGTTGGTCCCGGGGTTCTGGCCGATGACGAAGATGGCGTCGGCCGCCTCGAAGTCCTCCAGCGTCACGGTGCCCTTGCCGAAGCCGATGCTCTCCGCGAGCGCCACGCCGCTCGATTCGTGGCAGAGGTTGGAACAATCGGGCAGGTTGTTGGTGCCGTAGGCGCGCGCGAGGAGCTGCCAGAGGAAGGCGGCCTCGTTGCTCGCGCGGCCCGAGGTGTAGAACGCGGCGGCGTCGGGCGTGGGCAGCGCGCGCAGTTCGGCCGCCAGCAGGGCGAGCGCCTCGTCCCAGCTGATCGGCGCGTAGTGCGTCGCGCCCGGCCGCAGCACCAGCGGCTCGGCCAGCCGGCCTTGCGCGTTGAGCCAGTGGTCGCTTTGCGCGGCGAGTTGGGCGACGGAGTGCTTCGCGAAGAACTCCCGGCCGATGCGCAGCGGCGTCGCCTCGTCCGCCACGGCCTTCGCGCCGTTCTCGCAGAATTCGAACGGGTGCCGGCCGGAGTCCGGGCTCGGCCACGCGCACGACTGGCAGTCGAAGCCGTCGGCCTGGTTCACCCGCAGCAGCAGGCCGGTGCCGCGCGCGACTCCCGTCGCACCGAGCAGGGCCGCGGTCTTCGCGACGGCCTGGGGTCCGGCCGCCGCGCGACTTGCCCGGCCGAGCCGCGGCGCGGCGGGCTCGGGCGGAGTCAGGGCGGAGGGCGGGTGCTCGGCCATCACGGCCGAACTTGGGTGCGCGGCGGCCGCGACACAACGCGCCGTTTGCGCGGGCGGCTTCGGGCCGGGCGCGGTTTGCGTTTGGCGGGGGATCGCTAGGTTCCGGTCGCACCGATGTTCGCCAACCTCGTCCAGCTCATCTCCGGCCGCCCGCCCGTACCCGAGGCGGCGCGGGAGGCGTTCGTGCAGGAGGTCGTCGTGCGGCGCGCGCCGGTGCGGAGCCGGCGGGTCGAATGGCTCATCCTCGCCGGGTGGGTGCTGATCACGGTGAAGCACGTCGCGATCATCTGGGCCTGCCGGCACTACCCGGTTCCGTTCCACCAGCTCTGGGTCAACTTCCCGACCTGGCTGCTCGGCGCGCTCGCGACCGGCGTCTATTACGGCCGCCTGCGGCGGCGTTGAAGCTTTTGGGTTTGCCCGCGGGGCGGCCCGGAACACGCCTTGGTCGCGATGAGCCCGTCCGCCGTCCGCCGCCTCCGCCTCGCCGCCATCGCCGCCGGAGCGTGCCTCCTGATCGCCGCCGGTTCCGCCGCCTGGGTCGCTTCCCGGGTGCGCGCCAGCCTGCCACGGGTGGACGGCGAGGCGTTGCTGCCGGGCGCCTCCGCCGCCGTGACCGTCGAGCGCGATACGCTCGGCGTGCCCACGGTGCGCGGCGCCACCCGGGCCGACGTCGCGCGGGCGCTCGGCTGGCTGCACGCGCAGGACCGGTTCTTCCAGATGGATCTGCTGCGGCGCGCGGCCGCGGGCGAGCAGGCGGCGCTGTTCGGGGAACGCGCCCTGCCACGGGACCGCGCGGCGCGCCTGCACGGTTTCCGCGCCCTCGCGGCGAAGGTCGTCGCCGGCCTGCCGGCCGCGGAACGCGCGATCCTCGACGCCTATGTCGCCGGCGTGAACGCGGGGCTCGCCGGCCTCGGCGCCCGGCCTTGGGAGTACCTGCTCCTGCGCGCGACACCCGAACCATGGCGGGCCGAGGACAGTGCGCTCACGGGCTACGCCATGATGATCGACCTGCAGGATTCCTCCGGAAACCACGAGCGGTCGCTCATGACGCTGCGCGACGTGCGCGGGGAGGAAATGGTCCCGTTTTTCGCACCGGTGACGGCGCCCGACGACGCCGCGCTCGACGGCACCACGGCGCCGCTGCCGGCGATCCCCGGGCCCAAGGTCATCAACCTGCGCGCCGCCCGCACCGGGGCGCTGCCGGCCGCGGGCTTGCCGGCCGGCGCGCTCGCTGAACTCGCCTTCCCCTTCGCCCCGCGCGACCCCGACGCCATCCCCGGCTCGAATGCCCTCGCGCTTGCCGGCGCCCACGTCGCGGGCGGCGGCGGCCTGCTGGCGAGCGACATGCACCTCGGCCATTCCGTGCCGAACATCTGGTACCGCGCCTCGCTCGAGACGGGCGGTCGCCGCGTGACCGGCGTCACGCTGCCCGGCACACCGGTCGTCATCTCCGGCAGCAACGGCGACGTTGCCTGGGGACTCACCGTGGCGAACGCCGACACCACCGACCTCGTCGTCGTGGAGACGACCTCCGCCTCGCGGCGCTTCTACCGCGCGCCGGGGCGCGACGACTACGTTCCGCTTGAGACGCGGCGGGAGACGATCGCGGTGAAGGGTGGCGACCCCGTGACCGTCGAGCACGAGTGGACGATCTGGGGTCCAGTGGTGGGCCGCAACGAGCGTGAACGTCCGCTCGCCCTGCGCTGGGTCGCACACGACCCGGCGGCGGCGAACTTCGCCCTGCTCGGCATGGAGACGGCGCGGACGACGGCGGAGGCGGTCGCGGTCGCGCACCGCGCGGGGGTGACGCCCGTGAACTGCGTGATCGCCGACCGCGCAGGCGACGTAGCCTGGACGATCGCAGGCCGGCTTCCACGGCGCGCGGGTTACGACGGCCGCCTGCCGGTGACGTGGACCTTCGGCGACCGCAAATGGGACGGTCACCTCGCGCCGGAGGAAACGCCGGTGATCCGCGGGCCGGAATCGGTTCTGCCGGGTAGGATCTGGTCGGGCAACCAGCGCCACGTCGGCGGCGAGGCGCTTACACGGCTCGGGGACGGCGGCTACGCCCCGACGGCGCGCGCCCGGCAGCTGCGCGACGGCCTCGCACCGCTCGCGAAGGCGACCCCGGCCGACCTGTTGAAGGTGCAATTGGATGACCGTGCGGTCCTGCTCGCGGAGTGGCGCGGGATCCTGCTGGCGGCGCTCTCCCCGGAAGCGCTCGCGGGCAGCCCGGGCCGCGCGGAACTGCGGCGCCTCGTGGAAAAATGGGAGGGCCGCGCGGAACCGGGCTCGGTGAGCTACCGGCTCGTGGCGGAGTTCCGCCAGGCGGTGCGGACGCGGGTCCTCGGTCCGGTGTTCGCGCCGTGCGTGGAGGCGCTGCCCTCGTTCAACGGGCGCCGGTTCAACACCGAGCCCGCGGTGCGGGCGCTGCTGCGCGAGCGGCCCATGCATTTCCTCGAGGCAAAGTATGCGCGTTGGGAGGACCTCTTGCTCGCGGCGGCCGACGACGTGACTGCGGCGGTGGAAAAATCCGGCGGGCGGCTGGCGGAGGCGACGTGGGGCTCGCGCAACCGGCTGCGGATGAAGCACCCCCTTGGCTCGGCGGCGCCCTTCCTCGGTCGCTGGCTGGATTTCCCGGCTACGCCGCTGGCGGGCGACAACGACATGCCCTTGGCGCAGACGTCGGGCCACGGAGCGAGCGAGCGGCTCGTGGTCGCGCCCGGCCGCGAGACCGAGGGCATCTTCCACATGCCGGGCGGGCAGAGCGCGCACCCACTTTCGCCCTTCTTCCGCGCCGGCCACGACGCCTGGTTGCGCGGCGAGCCCTCTCCCTTCCTGCCCGGTCCCGCGGTCCACCGATTGACGCTGCGGCCCTGATCCCGCCCCGAACCACCCCGCCATGCCCCTTCACGTCCTCGACCATCCCCTCGCGAGCCATCTGGTCGCCCAGCTGCGTGACCGCACGACCAAGCCCGCGACGTTCCGCACCCTCGCGCACCAGCTCACGCTGCTGCTGGCCGTGGAGGCGACCCGCGACCTGGAGACCGAGGACCGGGAGATCGCCACGCCGCTCGAGTCCACACGCGCCCGCGTGCTGGGCCGCCAGCCGCTCGTTGTCGTGCCCGTGCTGCGCGCCGGGCTCGGCATGGTCCAGCCGTTCACGGATCTCTTCCCGGATGTGAGCGTCGGCTACGTCGGACTGGAGCGAGACCATGAGACCGCGCGGGCGAGGAGCTACTATTGCAAGCTGCCGCCGGTGGCGGGCCGCCACGTCTTCGTCATCGACCCGATGCTCGCGACCGGTGGCTCGGCGGCGCAGGCGATCGGCGTGGTGCGCGAGCACGGCGCGACCGACGTGCGGCTGGTCTCGATCGTGAGCGCTCCGGAGGGCGTCGCCGAGGTGGAGCGCCGCCACCCCGGCACCGTGATCCACACGGCCGCGCTCGACCGCGGCCTCAACGACCGAAAGTACATCGTGCCCGGCCTCGGAGACTTCGGCGACCGGCTTTACGGCACGTGAGCGCGGGCGGAGTTCTCCCACCAAGATGAAACTGCCCAGGCTGATCCTCCCCGCGGCCGCCCTGCTGGCCGCCGCCGTTCCCGCGTCGGCGCAGACGCAGTCGGTCGAATCCTTCCGCAAGGTCATCTCCCGCGAGGTGGGCTACCGCTACCTGCTGCATCTCCCCCCGGGCCACGCGGCGGAGCCGGGGCGCGCATGGCCGCTCCTCGTCTTCCTCCACGGTTCCGGGGAACGGGGCGACGACCCGTGGATCGTCGCGAAGCACGGCCCGCCGAAGCTCCTGCGCACGCCGGCCGCGGAGGGCCCCGCCGCCGAGGCGGCCCGCCTCCTCGCGAACGGCTTCATCGTGGTCTCCCCGCAATGCCCGACCGGCACCTGGTGGGACGACGACGCGGTGCTCGCGCTCGTCGATGAGATCGCCGGCCGGTACCGCGTCGATCCGGCGCGCGTACACCTCACCGGCCTCAGCATGGGTGGCTTCGGGGCGTGGAGCCTCGCGCTCAACCAGCCCGCGCGCTTCGCCACCGTGGTGCCGATCTGCGGCGGCGGGAATCCTTCCGCGGTGCGCCGCCTCGCCCGCAACCGCCCCACCGAATTGAAGGAACTCAACGTCTGGGCCTTCCACGGCGCGAAGGACCCCACGGTCGCCCTCTCCGAATCGGAGGTCATGGTCGGCGCCCTCCGCCAGGCCGGCGTGCCGCGCGTCCAGTTCACCGTCTACCCCGAGGCGCGCCACGACTCCTGGACCGAGACCTACGACAACCCCGCGCTCTACACGTGGTTGCTGGAGCAGCGGCGCTGACGCCCCGCCGGTTTACCAGCAGGCGCGGAGGCCGCCGCGCCACAGCCGCGGGCCCGCGACGCTGACCACGCCGTCGGCCCCGCGCGCGGTCTCGATCCGGGCGTCGGCCGCATTCTCCACCGCAAGGAAAACCTCGAGCCACGCGTTGAGCGGACGGCTCACCGCGGCATCGGTCACGACCACGGCCCCGAGCACGAGCTGGTTCTCATCGTCCTCGAATTGTCGTCCGATCAGCCGCGTCCGCGCCGAGACGAGCAGACCACCCGGACCGCGCCACGCGGCGGAAACCGCCCCCGATCTGCGGGGCACCTGCGCGAGCCGCCGGCCTTCCAACGCGCGGGCCACCGGTGCCGAGCGCACCGCGGCATCGTTCAGCAGCAGGTCGGCGCTCAGCGTCAGGGTGGGTGTCGGACGCCACGCGGCGGACAACTCGAGCCCCTCGACGCGGACGCGTTCGAGGTTGAGACGTTGCCGCCCGAGGCCGCCCGCGGGGAGCGCGCCGACGATGGGAAAGGTTCCCGGGCCGCGCGCGACGGTGACGTTGGCGACGGCGTCGCGAAGTTCGTTGGCGAAGGCCACTGCCGAGAGCGTGACCCCGCCGGCCCTCGCGGAAGCGGGCAACGTCCACTCGGCGCCAACCTCGCCGCTGGTCGCGCGTTCGGTGCGGAGGAAAGGGTTGGCCTCGGTGACGTTGGCTCCCTGACGGAACGGCCGGTAAAGCTCGTTGAGCGTGGGGCGCCGGAACGCGCGCTGGACGTTGGCGCGCAGCCGCCAGCCGGCCGCGGGCATCCACACGACGCCGGCGTTGGGTCCGAATGCGGAGCCGCGCGCGTCGGAATAGGTGTCGTTGCGCAGCGGAGCGCCGCTGTCGCGATCGAACTCGCGGCGGTGGCCCGCCTCGTCGCGCCACAGATCGCCGCGGAGTCCGCCGGTCATCCTCCAGCCCGGGGCCAACGCCTGTTCGCGGACGAGAAAGACCCCGAAGAAGGACTGCCGGCCGCCGGCGACGCGCTCGCGGGTGAAACGACCAGCCGCGTAACTGAACGATTCGCGGGTTTCGCCGCGGACGAGCCGCAAGTCGGCCCCGGCGGTGGTGCGGGCCGAGGCCTCTCCCCGCCACGAGCCCGTCCACGCCGCTCCGAACGCGGAGGCGGGCACGTTGTGCTGGTCGCTCGCCGGGGATTCCGCGGCGCGGGCGGCGTTCACTGAGCTGAAGGTGCTGGCGAAGTCCTGGGCCTGCGCGTACGCGACGGCGTCCCAGGCGAAGCCGGCGGCGGGTCGATCGGCGAGGGTGGCGGAGGCGAATCTTTCGCGGCTGCGGTTGCCGGTGAACGGCGTGCCGTTGCCCCGCCGTTCGTCGAACGCCCGCGCCGCGACGCTGATTCCGAGCCGGCCGGCCGCGGGCGCGCGCCGCCAGCGCGCCTCGGCCCAGCGGTGGCGGCTCCACGCGGGCACGTCGACGGCGCCGCGCCGCTCGAAGGCCACGAGCGGATAGCCGTCGGTGGCGAAGGCGCGCCCGAGCACACGGACCTCGCCGCCGCCCGCGGGGGCCGCGAGGGAAAATTCCGCCTCGCGGGTGCCGAACGACCCGGCCGAGGCGAGGAGGCGCGAGGCGGGCGCGGCGTTTGCGCCGGCGGAGGAGGTGAGTTCGGGCGCGGTGAGGATCTGCACCACGCCGCCGAGCGCCGCGTTGCCCCAGGCCGTCGCTCCGCCTCCGGGCACGACTTCCACGCGCCACACGCCGTCGCGGGGAACCTTCGTCCAAGCGACCCAGCCGCCGAAGGGATCGTTGAGCGGCACGCCGTCGAGCAGCACGAGGGAACGGCTGGCGCCGCTGGGCCCCAGTCCGCGCAGGGAGACGCCCTGCGCCGTGGGATTCGCCGCCAGGCTGTCCGCGCGCCGGAAGAGCCCGAACGCCGGCAACGCGCGGAGCGCTCCGTCGAGGGTGGTCGCGGGGCCGCGGGCGACGTCGTCGGCCGTCAGCACCCGCACCGTCGCCGCGACCTGCACCGCCGGCTGGGGGGCGCGCGCGGCGGAGACGACCACTTCGCCGAGCACGGCGGGAGGCCCCTCGGCCGCGAGCAATCGGGCGAGCGCGGGTAGCGCGAGGAGGAGGGCGAAGTGGCGGCGCAAGCGAGGCGGGGCTGTTTTTGAGGCCGGGACGGTGGAAGACGGGAGTTCAGACGCTCCGCGCGGGCGAAGGGAACCATTTCTTGCTCGGCAACCTGCGGCCGCTCGGAGATTCTGGTCATTCCGCGCACGGCGCGGGCCAACACACATGCCACACTGGGAATACAAGGTCATCACGAGCGGCAAGGGCGGCTTCGCCAGTCCCTCCCTGCTTGAGAAGTTTCTGAACGATCTGGGGCGCGAGGATTGGGAAATCATCCACTACCACACGCCGCCGGACAACCTCCTCGCTTTCACCGGGCTCGCGCGCCGGTCGACGCAGCGGGACTGGACGCTGGAGGACGCCGCCGCGGCCGCCGCGAAGGCCGAGGCTGAGAAGTTGCGGGTGGAGTTCGAGGCGAAGTTCCGCGCCGCTTCCACGCCGGCGCCGGAAGCCACCGCGGAAGAGCGCACGTCCGCCTTCATCGAGGACAAATCCGCCGCGGAGGAAGGCCTCCGCAAGCTGGTCGACACGTCACGCGACGCCGAGCCCGACGCCGAGGAGGCGGACGACTGGGACAAGCTCACGGCCGCCGAGGAGGAGGAGCTGCCGACGTTCTTCGAGGCGATCCGTCCGCACATGCGCCGCAATCAGCGCGGCCCGGGGATGTCGGTGGGCGTCGAGTATCTCGCCAAGAAATGGGACCAGTCGGAGGACGACGTGAAGGGAGCCTTGGTCGAGTGCGGCTTCGTGATGCCGGCCGACGAGGATTCCCCCGTCGAGCAACTCGAGTACGACGGCGACCTGTACTGGCTGAACATCAACCGCCGCGGTGAGCTTTGGATCAACACGAAGGAAAAGCCCCGCCAGATCTTCAAGGCGGTGAAGGGCACCCGGATCGAGCCCCCGCCGGCCGAGGCTCCGGCCGCCCCCGCCGAAGGTTCCGCTCCCGCTGAGGGCGGTGAGGAGAAGCAGGGCGAAGCCGCGCCTCAGGGCGGTGAGTCGCCGAGGCCGGCTCCGGCGCCGCTCCCCGAAGGTCCGGCGCTGCTGGAGAAGATCCGGCCGCACATGCGCCGCAACCGCCGCGGTCCCGGCGGTTCGGGCAGCCTCAACTTCCTCGCCCGGGCCCTGCGCGTGAAGGAGGCCGATCTGAAGGCCGCCTTCGTCACGCTCGGCCTGGCGATGCCCGCCGCTCCGGCCGACCAACCCGTCTACCTCGAGATCGCCGCCGAGCAGTGGTGGCTCAACCTCGACTCGCGCGGAGGCCTTTGGATCAACGGGCGCGAGAAGCGCGAGGGTGAGCCGGTTCCGTCCGGCGAGGCCCCCGCCGCCTCGACCGATGGCGCCGTCGCCCCTGTGGCGACGGAGTCCTCCGCGCCCGCGGTTGCGGAAACGACCCCGTCTCCTTCGCCCGGTGCCGAGGTTCCGCCCGCCGTGGAGCCCGCGGCCCCGGCGGCCGATCCTGCGCCGGTTTCGCCGTTCACCGCCGTGCGCCCGCTGCTGAAGGAGGCCCGCGCCGGCGCATACTCCGGCGAAGTCTGCGGGCTGGCCGAGCAGCTTGGGCGGAACGTCGAGGAATTCGTGGCGGCCCTCGTCGCGGCCGGCCTCAAGGTGCCGGATAAGCCGAGGGAGAAACCGGTGCGCGTCGGGCACGCCGGAGAATCCCTCTGGTTCAGCCGCAATGCGAAAGGCGAACTCTGGCTCAACGCCAAGGCCGAGAAGTCGGCCGGCGGCGAGGACGATGCGGACGAGGACGATGAGGGCGAGGGAGGCTCCGACGAGGGCGGCGGGGGAGAATCCCGCCGGCCGCGCCGCGGCCGCTCCCGTTCCTCCAAGAAGGCCGACTGAAGCTCCCGCGCGTCGCCATGCCAGCCCCGACCGTCCCCACCGGCCTGCCGAAACCCTCCGCTGGTCAGCCCTGCCCCTGTGGCACGGGCCGCAACCATGAGCTCTGCTGCGGCCCGCTCCTGGCGGGGACGCGCCCGGCGGCGACCGCCGAGGAGCTGATGCGTTCGCGCTTCACCGCGCACGTGGCGCACGACTGGCGCTACCTGCACGCCACCTATCGCCCCACCTCGCGCAAGCCTTTCGTCGAGGAGGACGCGGTGGAGATCCCATGGAAGCGCCTGGTCGTGCACGCCCATGAGCCGGGTCCCTCGGCCGACGTGGCGTTCGTGGATTTCTCAGCGTACTACGCGACCGAGGAGGGCGAGCAGGCCCTGCACGAGAAGGCCGAGTTCGCGCGGGTTGACGGCCGCTGGCTTTACACGCGCAACGTGCGCAACGGCCCCGCGCCCGCGAAGACGGCGCCGAAGGCCGGCCGCAACGATCCCTGCCCCTGCGGCTCGGGCCGCAAGTTCAAGCACTGCTGCGGCCGCTGACGTTTCCGGCCCCGGCGCGCCCTCGCGGGCGGCCGGGAAACGCCGGAGGCATCACCTCGCCGCGGCGGCGAGCGCCTGATCGACGTCCTTCAGGATGTCGTCGATGTGCTCGATACCGACGCTCAGGCGGATGAGCTCGGGCTTGATGCCGCCCGCGAGCTGCTGCTCCGCGCTCAGTTGCGAGTGAGTGGTGGTCGCGGGGTGGATCGCGAGGCTCTTGGCGTCACCCACGTTGGCGAGGTGCGAGAAGAGCTTCAGCGCGTCGATGAACTTCTTGCCGGCCTCACGGCCGCCCTTGATGCCGAAGACCACCATCGAGCCGCCCTTGCCGCGCAGGTACTTCTTGTTCGCGGCGAACTGCGGGTCGGACGGCAGCCCGGGGAAGCGCACCCAGTCGACGGCGCGGTGGGCCTGAAGGTGCTTCGCGACGGCAAGGGCGTTCTCGCAATGACGCTCCATGCGCAGCGCGAGCGTCTCGATGCCCTGGAGGAACATCCATGAGTTGTCGGGCGCGATGCAGGCGCCAAGGTTCCGCAGCGGCACCGTGCGCATGCGCAGGATGAAGGCGAGCGGCAGCAGCGGCGCGGGCAGGTCGACGCCCCAGCGCAGGCCGTGGTAGCTGTTGTCGGGATTCGTGTAGAGCGGGTGCTTCCCGGCGGCCCACTTGAAGCGGCCGCTGTCGACCACCACACCACCGATCCCGTTGCCGTGGCCGCCGAACCATTTCGTGAGCGAGTGGACGACGATGTCGGCGCCGTGGTCGAGCGGCCGCGTGAGGTACGGGGTGGAGAACGTGGAATCGACGATCAGCGGGATGCCGGCGCCGCGCGCGACGGCCGCGACGGCGTCGAGGTCGGTGACCTCGAGTGCGGGGTTGGACACCGTCTCGCAGAAGAGGGCGCGGGTGCGGCCGTCGATCGCGCGGGCGAAGTTCTGCGGGTCGTTCGAGTCGACGAACTTCACCGTGATGCCCAGCGCGGGGAGGATGTCGTTGAACTGCGTGTAGGTGCCGCCGTACAGGTTGCGCGCTGAGACGATATTGTCGCCCGCCGAGGCGAGGTTGATGATCGAGTAGAAGATCGCGCTCGTGCCCGAGGCGAGGCCGAGGCCGCCGAGCTCATGGGCGCCCTCGAGCAGCGCGACGCGCTTCTCGAGCGCGTCGGTCGTCGGGTTCATCAGGCGGGTGTAGATGTTCCCGAGTTCCTTCAGCGCGAACAGGTTCGCCGCGTGCTCGGCGCTCTTGAAGACGAAGGAGCTCGTCCGGTAGAGCGGAACCGCGCGGGCGAGCGTGGTCGGATCGGGTTGAGTGCCGCCGTGGAGGCAGAGGGTCTCGAGGTTCATGGATGGGGAAAGGCGACGTTTACGAAGGAGATCGAATCCCGGGTCAACCCCGTGCGCGGCGGCGACGTCTTGCCCGCCCGTCGCGCGGCGACAGCCTCCGGCCTCGGATGAAGACCCTCTCCACCTGCCTCGCCGTCCTCGTGTTCCTCGCCGGGCCGCGCGTGCCGGCCGAGACACCGCCGAACATCGTTCTCATCTTCGTCGACAACCTCGGAAACGGCGACGTGGGTTTCGGCGGCTCGACGCTCCACCGCACCCCGCACCTCGACCGCATGGCGGCGGAAGGCACGATCTTCACGAGTTTCTACGTGGCGAGCGGCGTCTGCACGCCCAGCCGCGCGGCGCTCATGACGGGCTGCTACCCTCGGCGGGTGAACCTCCACCGGAGCGGTGCCGGGCTGCCGGTGCTGCGGCCGCTCGACACCCGCGGGCTCCACCCCGAAGAGACGACGATGGCGGAGACGCTGCGGGCCGCTGGCTATGCGACCGGCATCTTCGGCAAGTGGCACCTCGGCGACCAGCCCGCCTTCCTCCCGACGCGGCAGGGCTTCGATACGTTCTTCGGCATCCCGTACAGCGACGACATGACGCCCGGCCCGGGCCCGCGGACCTCCTTTCCCGAACTCCCGCTGATGCGCGATGAAAAGGTCATTGAGGCCCCGGTCGACCGCGACCACCTGGTGCGCCGGTGCACGGAGGAGGCGATCGCCTTCATGGAGCGGAATGCGGCACGGCCCTTCCTCGTCTACCTGCCGCACACGATGCCGGGCTCGACCGCCCACCCCTTCTCGAGCCCCGCCTTCCGCGGACGGAGCCGCAACGGCGCCTACGGCGACGCCGTGGAGGAACTTGATTGGTCGGCCGGCGAGATCCTCGCGACGCTCCGTCGTCTCGGGATCGACGAACGCACGCTGGTGATCTGGACCTCGGACAACGGCGCGGTGCGCCGCAACCCGCCTCAGGGCAGCTGCGCACCGTACAAGGGCTGGGGATACGACACCTCGGAAGGCGCGATGCGGATGCCCTGCGTCATGCGCTGGCCCGGACGGATCCCGGCCGGCCGCGTGACCGACGAGGTCGGCACCACGCTGGACCTGCTGCCGACGTTCGCGCGGCTGGCGGGCGCACCGCCGCCCGCGCGCGAGATCGACGGCCATGACATCAGCGGGCTGCTGCTGGGCACGCCCGGGGTGCGCTCACCCTGGGACGAAAAGGGATTCTGTTTCTACTTCGGGGAGCAGCTGCAGGCCGTGCGCTCGGGCCCGTGGAAATTGTACCTCCCGCTCGAGGAAAAGATCCTGAACCTCCGCGGCGAGCGGGGGAAATTCGCCGGCGCGCTTTACGACGTGCGGAACGAT
>JACCEC012423509.1_pt1 | contig 22580 bp, 16 predicted proteins | sample 7450121 | NCBI WGS metagenome assembly JACCEC01 (sample SAMN15323455, study PRJNA562643) | freshwater metagenome | isolation source: river surface water | place: USA:Blue River Watershed | collected 2017-08-18 | reverse complement strand
TCAGATTACTTATACTGCCAAACCCAACGAACGCCCCGTTGGTGGAAGTGATGCCATTACTGCCGATAAAGGTTTGTATTTTATCAATCCATTTGGTGATGAAACTGATAAGCCACAACAAATCTGGACACAAGGTGAAACCGAAGCTAATTCATGTTGGTTTCCAACAATTGATTCGCCCAATCAGAAAATGACACAAGAGATTTTTCTGACAGTCGATGCTAAGTTTACAACCCTTTCAAATGGAAAACTTATATCTTCCAAACAAAATCCTGATGGTACTCGCACTGATTATTGGAAGCAAACCAAGCCAGCTGCTCCGTATTTAACAATGATTGCCGTAGGAGATTTCAAAAAAGTAATTGACCCAACCTTTAAGGATTTTGAAGTAAGCTATTATATCGAACCCAAATTTGAGAAATATGCACTGAACATTTTCGGGCGAACACCCGAAATGATTCGTTATTTCGAGCAAATACTCGGTGTTAAATACCAATGGGAAAAATATTCCCAAATTGCTGTTAGAGATTATGTGTCGGGGGCAATGGAAAATACTACAGCAACCGTACATGGCGAGTTACTCCAAAAAGATACCCATCAGTTAGTAGATGATAATGACGATGGCGTAATTGCCCACGAACTATTTCATCATTGGTTTGGAGATTTAGTCACCTGTGAGTCTTGGTCAAATCTACCTCTCAACGAAGCATTTGCTAATTACTCAGAATATTTATGGACAACCCATAAATATGGTAAAGATGAAGGCGATTTAGTTTCGTATATTGCTCTCAATCAATACTTAGATGAAGCAAAAGAAAGGCAAGAACCCTTGATTCGTTTTCGATATTTTGATAAAGAAGATATGTTTGATTCGCATTCGTATGCAAAAGGCGGTCGGATATTACATTTACTCAAAAATACAGTTGGAGATGAGGCTTTTTTTGAATCTCTCAAACAATATCTCACTCAGCATGCGTATAAAACTGCCGAAATTGAGGATTTAAGGCTCGCTTTTGAGCAAGTAACAGGTCAAGATTTACATTGGTTTTTCGACCAGTGGTTCATGAAAGCTGGTCACCCTGTGTTACAGGTTTCTCATGTTTATAGTGCTGGTAAACTGAAGTTAAATATCAAACAAATACAAGATACTACATACACTCCTGTTTATCGATTGCCATTAAAAGTGCTGGTAAAGTCTGATAATGAACATTTTACACACGAGATAGTCCTGGATAAAGCACAGCAGAGTTTTGAATTGAATGTTAAATCTATACCAAAAATGGTTTTACTCGACCCTGATAATATTTTGGTTGGTAAAATTGAGCATCAAAAGTCGCAAGATGAGCTTATTTATCAATTTTATAATGCTGATGGGATTGCCACTAAACTGAATGTACTCGAAACATTAACGTATATACCAGAAGACGATACTACTTTTTATTATCCACCTGCCGAAAAGAAAATCAGACGATTATTGATTGATGCTACCAAAGATAAGTTTTGGAGAGTTAGACAGTTTGCAGTCCAAAAACTATTCAATTACGATGGTGAAGAGTTTTTGGAAGTAGAAAAAGCACTGCAATATAGAGTAATACACGACGAACGCTCGTATGTACGTGCTGATGCTATTTTAGCGATGAAAGGTTTTCAGAATTCTCAAAATGATAAACTTTTCCGTGATGCTCTTACTGATTCCTCATATACGGTTCAAGCTGCTGCTATTGAGGCTTTGTTGGCCAGCAAGCCTTCTGATGCTGTTGAGTTGGTTTTGAAGTTTGATACTTCTACCAATCCGAGTATTTTTGCTGCTGTGGCTAATTATTTTGCCGAAGAAGCTTCTCCGCTGCGTTTGGACTGGTTTTTGAATCATCTCAAACAAATGAAAGGCAATGATTTATACCAAGTTTTAGGTATTTTTGGTACTTATATAGTAAAATCGTCCCCCGAAATTCAATTGAAATGTTTGCCATTATTGGCACAAATCGCTAAAAACGATACACAGTGGTATGTTCGATTTGCAGGAATGCAAGCATTAAGTCTGATAAATGAACACAAAGAAGTAAAAACTCTGATGAAAGGAATTATTGAGTCAGAAAAAGATGAACGTTTGCAAAAAATATACAAACAATTTAGAGACATTTGAAAAACTCATGGTTAATCGTCAATAGTATTTTCCCCTTTCCAAATGAATAGAAATCTTCGAGATGGTATCAATTTTTTTTCAAAGGTTACTTGGCCTCGTGCTTGGAATGCCTTGAAAAATGTGAGTAGTTATCTTGAATCAAAACTTACTGGCCGTACGATTCACCGAGGCTTACCCGTAGCCATTTCGATTGAACCCACTACTTCTTGTAATCTACGTTGTCCTGAATGTCCGAGTGGTTTGCGAAGTTTTACTCGCCCAACGGGAATGCTTCCAGAAAAACTTTTTAAACAAACCATTGACGAACTCTCAGATACACTACTATATTTGATTTTTTATTTTCAAGGAGAACCATATTTACATCCAAAATTTTTAGATTTGGTGAAATATGCTTCAAACAAGAAAATTTATACCGCTACTTCGACCAACGCTCATTATTTGACGGATATAACTGCCAAACAAACCATTGAGTCGGGTTTAGACCGAATGATAATTTCGATAGATGGCACAACTCAAGAGGTTTATGAGCAGTATAGAGTGGGTGGTAACCTAAATAGAGTGATTGAGGGTACTAAAAAGATTGTTCATTGGAAACGAGCATTAAAATCAAAGACGCCGCATATTATCTTTCAGTTTTTGGTGGTAAAGCCTAACGAACATCAGCTTGAAGACGTCAGAAAAATGGCGAAAGAATTAGGCGTTGATGAAGTTGCTTTCAAAACTGCTCAAATATATGATTATGAGAATGGTTCTTCGTTGATTCCGACGATTGATAAATATGCTCGGTATGAACAGCAAACCGACGGGACATATAAAATTAAAAATAAATTGCTTGACCATTGCTGGAAAATGTGGCATTCGTGTGTAATCACTTGGGATGGTCTGGTGGTGCCATGTTGCTTCGATAAAGATGCCGAGTACAGAATGGGAGATTTGAAGCAGAAAACCTTTAAAGAAGTTTGGCAAAGTGAGCCGTATCAGCAATTCAGAAAATCACTCACCAATGCTCGTGCAGAAATTGAAATGTGTAAAAACTGCACCGAAGGTACCAAAATATGGGGTTAATATTCAATAAATTATGGAAAGTACAAAGTCTATTAAATGGGGTATTATCGGCGTTGGTGATGTCTGTGAAGTAAAAAGTGGTCCCGCATTTCAGAAAATTGAAGGCTCCGAATTGGTAGCTGTTATGAGGCGTTCGTCTGACCTTGCCAAAGATTTTGCTCAAAGACATGGCGTTGAAAAGTGGTATTCAGATGCTGATGACCTAATTAATGACCCCGATGTTGATGCAGTTTATATTGCTACCCCACCAAGTTCTCATGCCGAATACGTCAAACGTGTAGCTGAGGCTGGTAAAATAGTATATGTTGAAAAGCCGATGGCTCGCACTTATGAGGAATGCTTAGAAATGATTGAAGCTTGTAAGGCTGTCAACGTTCCTCTATTCGTTGCTTATTATCGTCGGTCATTACCAAATTTCTTGAAAATAAAAGAATTATTAGATAGCAAAGCCATCGGCGAGGTGCGTTTTGTGAATATTTCTGTTCAGAAACCATTAGAGGAAAAAGACCAAAACTCGAATAATTGGCGAGTTAATCCTGAGATTTCGGGAGGTGGATATTTTTATGATTTAGCTTGCCATCAGTTAGATGTTCTTGATTTTCTTTTAGGCCCTATCACAAAAGCCAGTGGTTATACTGCCAATCAAACCAATAGTTATGTGGGTGAGGATTTAGTTGTAGGAAACTTTGTTTTTGAAAATGGCATAATTGGTTCTGGTATTTGGAGTTTTGCCGCAAATAAAGTGAGCCAAAAAGAAACTACCATAATAGTGGGAAGCAAAGGGCAAATCTCTTTCCCTTGTTTTGGTGACCATTCGGTTACGCTTGAAGTAGAGGGAGAAGCCCCCCTTAGATTTGACTTTGATATTTCATCCAATATTCAGCAACCTTTCATTCAAACCATAATCAATGAAGTGAACGGCCAAGGAGTTAGTCCGAGCCACGGAGAATCGGCAGCTCGCACGAATTGGGTAATGGAACAGATTTGTAAACAGAAAATTAATAATTGAAATAAACTATATTTTTAAACAACTCTAAAACTTATGACACTTACTACAAGAATTAAATTAATGGTAATGATGTTTCTCATGTTCTCGACTTGGGGGGCGTGGTACGGCCAAATGGGAAAATATCTCTTTACAACCCTTCACGCAACAGGCGACCAAATCGGCAGTGCCTATGCTACATTTTCGATAGCTTCGATTGTTGCTCCATTTTTTATGGGAATGGTAGCTGACCGTTTTTTCTCAGCCCAAAAGGTAATGGGCGTACTTAATATCTTAGGGGCGGTTATTCTTTATTTCTTGATTCAAAACCAAGACCCTGATACATTTTTCTGGTATATTTTAGCTTATACACTGACATTCGCTCCAAACTTGGCTTTATCTAATTCGATAGCTATGAATCAGATGGAAAACCCAGAAAAAGAATTTCCTTCTATTCGCGTAATCGGCACAATCGCTTGGATTGTAATTACAAATATTGTTGGTTTTTATGGCGTAGGCGATAAAGTTACTATTTTTCAAATTGCTATGTTTACATCAATAGCATGGGCAATTTTTGCATTTACTTTGCCTAATACACTACCAAAAGCTACAAAAGCTACTTCATTTGGTCAGATTTTGGGTACTGATGCTTTTGTTTTATTTAAAGACCGTTCGTTTTTGATATTTTTCATCTGCTCGATTTTGGTTTGTATTCCATTGTCATTTTATTATGCTCACGCTAACTTATCTTTGACGGAATCAAACATGACGAATGTTGAAAATAAAATGTCACTTGGTCAAGTTTCAGAAGTTGGTTTTATGCTCTTAATTCCGTTTGCATTGAGTAAATTTGGTATTAAGAAAATGCTCATAGTTGGTCTTATTGCAAGGATAGTTAGATTTATCTGTTTCGGATATGGTGATGGTATTTCGTCGGAATGGGTGCTATATTTAGCAATTATCTTACACGGAGTATGTTATGATTTCTTCTTTGTAACAGGACAAATTTATACTGATAATAAAGCAGGCGAAAAAATTAAAAACTCTGCACAAGGCCTCATTACTTTGGCTACTTATGGAATCGGAATGGGTATAGGTTCGATTTTATCAGGTAAAGTTTTAGACAAATACACCACTAAAGTAGGAGAGATAAGTACTCACGATTGGACAAGTGTTTGGATGGTTCCTGCTGCCATTTCGGCCGTAGTTTTGTTGTTATTTATCTTAGTTTTTAAAGATAACACAAGAGCAGAAGCATAATTTTATAGCACTATTTTCTGTTCATAAAAAAGACTTTGAAAGCTAATTTCAAAGTCTTTTTATTTATACAAATGAAGTAAAACTGTTGGCTCAATTTATTTATATTTAGCTCTTAAATTTTAATGATTCAATAAGTTTCATTCTTGAAACTACCAAAGTTGGAATTGTAATAACTGCTAAAACGAGTAAAACTGTAACAATATTTAAGATAATTATAGTTAACCAATCAAATGAAATCGGAACATAACTCATGTAATAACTTTCTGAGTCAAGCGGAATGATTTTGTATATCTTCTGTAAGAAACAAAAGCCGATACCGATAATATTACCGTAAATCATGCCTTTAATGATGATTGTTAGGCCATTATAAATAAATATCTGCCTGATTTTCATATTATTAGTTCCTAAGGCTTTAAGTAAGCCAATCATCGGAGTTCGTTCCATCATCATTACTAAAAGTACCGAAATCATATTGAAACTGGCCACAAGTAAAATTAGAGCGATAATCACAATAATATTTCTATCCATCAGCCCGAGCCAATCAAATATGGCTGGGAACATTTCGGTTACTTTTACCAGCTGCATATCTTGGTCGATTTCATCAAAAACACTTTTTGCTGCTAAATCAAGGTTGTTAAAGTCTTTCAAAAATATTTCATAGTGGCCAGCTGTGTTTTTATCCCAATCATTCATTCGCTGTACTAAGGCTAAGTCGCCAATAATAAAATTTTTATCAAACTCTTCTAACCCCGTATCATAGATTCCGACAACTTTTACAGGACGAATTCTGGGTGGATTTTGAATGAAATAAATTCGGACTTTATCCAAAAGTTTAATTTTTAACTGATTCGCTATTTTTTTACTGATAATTATTTCATCAGAATAGGTAGTATCGCTAAAATTTATGGGTCTTCCTTCAACTAAATTTTCTTTAAAATTCCCCCAATCATAATCGCTGCCCACACCTTTTATCACTATTCCAGAGTGCTCTTCGGTAGATTTTAGTAGTCCAGCTTTATTTGCAACTGCTTGAACATGCCTTATTTCGGGGTTTTTTCTGTAATTTTGGTAAAATTTGCTATTTATTGTCATCGGTGTTTCTTCAAACGACTGATTCAACGTAATTTTGCTTACTTGAATGTGCGAGCTAAGGCTAAACAGCTTATCTCTGATGGTTTGCTTGAATCCAATCAGAATACTAAACGAGATAATCATTACAGCCAAACCAATGGCGATACTCGAAATGCCAATCTTAGTTACTGTCGATGTAAAAGTTGTTGTGTTGGATTTTTGAATACGTTGAGCAATAAACCGAGGTAAATTCATACTTATTTAGGTGCTGATTTTTTACAAAACTATCAATTTATACGAAGATTAAAAAGATTTATGAGATAAGCCTATTGGGTTATCTCTGATTGATTGACTTGATTTTTAAGGGTATGCTTACGAATCAGGACTGACTTAAAAAAATATGAATATAAAACAGTTTTTATTGAAGGCTTTATTATTGTCTATACTTACTTGGGGAACTATCGAGGCGGTTTTTATTTTTGACCCCTATAAAAAACACGACTTAGCTACTTCATATTATGCAATCATTATTGATAAGTTTCAACGACTACAATCCCTCAAATCTCCAAAGGTTGTTTTGATTGCGGGCTCAAATTTTGCTTATGGGATTAATAGTAAAATGCTGGAGGATTCGCTGAAAAAGCCTGTTGTCAATATGGCTATACACTATGATTATGGGGCGAAATATATGCTCAAGCAAATTTCTTCTGAACTCCGCAAAGGCGATACGGTAATTATGGGGTTTGAGTATATTATTGAAAGTGAAGGTAATAAAAGTGAGCAACTATTAATGGCAAGGTATTTTCCGAAAGCCAAAGAATGGATTGAGTTTGATGATTTTTTTGAGGATATTAGAGAAAATAGCCAACTCAGAATCAATACTTTCAAAACCGTTTTAGAACGTTTAATTAAGAGTGAGCAGGTTACTTATGATATTGCAGATACAACCCATATTTTTTTTAGAGGAGCAACCAATCAATACGGTGATTTGATAAGCCATTATAATAACCCAAGATTAAAAGAAATTCCAAGGGCAATTTTGAGCGATAAAGTGAGTCTGAAAGATGCCATAGCTAATATGAATGATTTTTATACGGCTATGAAAGCCAAGGGCGTGAATGTATATTTTGTTTATCCGACCTACTCAAAGGTAAATTATGATTTGGACAAAAAAATCATTGATAAATATGTGAAGGAGTATAATGATTATGCCGTATTCCCGATTTTGGGAACACCCGAAGACTTTGTTTTTGCCGATACATTGTATCATGATATGGCATATCATTTAACCCAAAAGGGTGGTGATATTCGTACACAAAAAATCATTCAATTAATAAGTAAGGGAGGTAAATAACCTACCAAAGATGTCTAATGACGGGTTACTGCCTGTACTACAAAAATTAATTTATGCTTTTCAATTCGATAGAGTTTTTATTGTTTTTCCCAATCGTTACGATTGTCTATTTTTTGCTCGTACATAAGCATAGATGGTGGTGGCTTTTAGCAGCAAGTTGTGTTTTTTACATGGTTTTCAAACCTGAATACCTATTGATATTGGGTTTTACCATCGTTGTTGATTATTTTGCTGGTATTTGGATAGAAAACGCCGTTGGCAAACAACGAAAGTGGTTTTTGATTGTCAGTTTGGTGGCAAATATTGGTGTATTAGCATTTTTTAAATATACAAACTTTGCCATTTTTGCTTTAGCTCAAGCTAATATTGCTCACTATAAGCTATTGGATTTTATACTTCCAATTGGCTTATCGTTTCATACTTTTCAAGCTATGAGCTACACGATTGAGGTTTATCGTGGAAATCAAAAAGCCGAAAAGCACTTTGGATTGTATGCGTTATATGTGATGTTCTACCCGCAGTTGGTAGCTGGTCCAATCGAACGCCCGCAAAATGTGTTGCATCAGTTTTATGAAAAGAAAAATTTTGATTATCAGCGAGTTACGAGTGGATTAAAGTTAATGGCGTGGGGGCTATTCAAAAAAGTGGTGATAGCCGACCGACTAACTTTATTTGTAGATAAAGTGTACAATACTCCAACTCAATACGAAGGCGTGCCAATTATTGTAGCTACCATCTTCTTTACTTTTCAGATATATTGCGATTTTTCAGGTTATTCTGATATTGCACTTGGTAGTGCTGAAGTAATGGGTTTTAAGCTCATGAAAAACTTTGACCGACCCTACTTCTCGAAAAGTATATCTGAGTTTTGGCGTCGTTGGCATATTTCATTATCCACTTGGTTTAGAGATTATTTATACATTCCATTGGGCGGAAATCGTGTTAGCAAAACTCGCCAAAATTTCAATCAATTTTTTGTATTTGCTGTTAGTGGGTTATGGCATGGAGCGAACTGGAATTTTATTATTTGGGGAGCATTGCACGGATTTTATTTGATTTTCGCCCGAATTACTAAAAAGCCAAGGGTATATTTCAACAAAATTACGGGTCTTGACAAAGTGCCATTTTTACTAAAGACCGTTCAGGCTTTTACTACCTTTTGTTTAGTAGCTTTTGCTTGGATATTTTTTAGAGGAAATTATCTCGAACAGAGTCAGTGCTGGCATTTGGTAACTCATTTATTTTCTAATTTACCTTCTATAAAAGAGTTTTTAAGCTATAACTATATTGCCAAAAAGGTATTTCTTGAATTTACAATGGTTGAATTTTTGATAGCTGTTGGCTTGATAATTTTTATGGAGATTATTCATTATATTCAACGAGATAAAAGTATACGTCAGATAGTAGCAAAGTATCCAACCGCATTACGTTGGACACTTTATTATCTATTCATAATGGCATTTTTTATTTTAGGAGTTTTTGACCAACCAGCCAAATTTATCTATTTTCAGTTTTAAATAGCTGATAAATAGCTACTTTATGGAAATACTTTGAGTTGTTTGGGAAGAAGAAAATTATATTAATTGTATTGATAGTCAGTGATTTATGTATTGTTCGTTTGTTCTATTTTAATCCCTAACAATACTTTTCTTGCACTCAATGGCATTTTCTTCTAATTTTGTATTTTAGAAACGTTACCATGACAGAACAAATCCTTATTCTTGATTTTGGCTCACAGTTTACGCAGCTGATTGCACGCCGAGTACGAGAACTTAATGTGTATTGTGAGATACACCCTTTCAATAAAATTCCGCCAATTACAGCCGATATCAAAGGTGTAATTCTTTCAGGAAGTCCATGTTCAGTAAGAGACGAAGATGCTCCAATAGTTGATTGGCAAGAAATCGCCAAGACACTGCCTGTGCTTGGTGTTTGCTACGGTGCTCAGATGATGGCTCAAACAGGTGGGGGGGAAGTTGCTCCTTCGTCAATCAGAGAATATGGTCGTACAATCTTGAACAAAGTAGATAACCGTTACGCTCTTTTCAAAGACGTGGCTGATGATACACAAGTTTGGATGTCGCACAGTGATACTATCGCTGCTCCACCAGCTAATGCTGATATCATTGCATCGACCGATACGGTGAAAGTTGCCGCTTTCAAAATTAAGGAAAAGCCAGTTTATGGTATCCAGTTTCACCCCGAGGTAACACATACTGTATTGGGTAAAACCATTATCAAAAACTTTGTGGTAGATATTTGTGAATGTTCGCAAAGCTGGACACCCGATTCATTTGCTGAGGTTACAATCCAAGAATTAAAAGAAAAACTGGGCGATGATAAGGTAATCATGGGGCTTTCGGGCGGGGTTGACTCGTCAGTAGCGGCAACTTTAATCCATCATGCTATTGGTAAAAACCTATACTGTATATTCGTTGATAATGGATTGCTCCGCAAAGGTGAGTTTGAAGAGGTTTTAGAATCATACAAGGGCTTAGGTCTCAATGTGGTAGGTGTTGATGCAAAAGATAGATTCTACGATGCTCTAAAAGGCTTGACGGACCCAGAGGCAAAGCGTAAAGCTATCGGTAAAACATTTATTGATGTCTTTGATACGGAATCTCACAAGATAGAAGGTGCAAAGTGGCTCGGACAAGGTACCATTTATCCCGATGTTATTGAGTCAGTATCAGTGAAAGGGCCTTCGGTTACTATCAAATCGCATCATAATGTAGGTGGTTTACCAGATTTCATGAAATTGCAAGTTGTTGAACCACTTCGTTTGTTATTTAAAGATGGTGTTCGTGAAGTAGGTAAAGCTCTTAATATTCCTCAAAATATTTTAGGCCGTCACCCTTTCCCAGGACCAGGTTTAGGGATTAGAATCTTAGGAGATGTTACTCCTGAGAAAGTACAAATCTTGCAAGAAGTTGATGCTATTTTTATTAATGGTTTAAAAAATAGCGGTTTATACGATAAAGTTTGGCAAGCAGGCTCAATGCTCTTACCCGTGCAGAGTGTTGGCGTAATGGGAGATGAGCGTACTTACGAAAGAGTAGTTGCATTACGTGCCGTTACGAGTGTAGATGGCATGACAGCCGACTGGGCTCATTTGCCATACGAGTTTTTAGCCGATGTATCAAACGAGATAATTAATAAAGTTAAAGGAGTAAATCGGGTAGTTTATGATATAAGTTCAAAACCTCCTGCGACGATTGAGTGGGAATAATTTCCACAAAAAATAAGTCCTTTAATGGAAAAAAATACTCAATTTTTCAAAAGCTGTTTCAATCTTGAAACAGCTTTTTTTATGGTATTCGCATTAGATTAGGAGTTATAATGATTTATGAATTTTGCTTTTGTCGTGCATTTTATAATTTTTTAAGGTATAGTTTTTTAGGGATTTTAAATTGATATCAAAACAATTTTTGAAAACCAAAACAACTAAATTATGCAAACATCTAAGACAAAAAAAAAATCTTCCAAAATCTCAGATATTTCTGCCGAAATAATTGATGCCAATGGTCAAACAATGACAACTGATATCGGTGTAAAAATCAACGACGACCATAATTCTCTAAAGGTAGGAGATAGGGGGGCAACTTTACTTGAAGATTTTATCCTTAGAGAAAAACTCACGCATTTTGACCGAGAGCGAATACCCGAAAGAGTGGTTCATGCCAGAGGTACAGGGGCTCATGGAGTTTTCAAGCTGTATAAATCATTAAGTAAATATACAAAAGCGGCTTTTTTGAATGATACAGCCATTGAAACTCCAGTTTTTGTTAGATTTTCTACTGTGGCAGGTTTCAGAGGTTCGAGCGATTTAGCAAGAGATGTAAGAGGATTCTCAGTGAAGTTTTATACAACTGAAGGTAATTATGACCTTGTTGGGAATAATATTCCTGTCTTTTTTATACAAGATTCGATGAAGTTTCCTGACCTTGTACATGCTGTCAAGCCCGAACCCAATAATGAAATCCCTCAAGCAGCATCTGCTCACGATACATTTTGGGATTTTATCTCGCTCATGCCCGAAAGTGCACACATGATTATGTGGGCGATGAGTGACCGTACTCTACCACGCAGTTTTAGGATGATGGAAGGTTTTGGGGTGCATACATTCCGATTAGTAAATGCTAAAGGTGAATCTCATTTTGTGAAGTTTCATTGGAAACCAGTATTGGGTGTGCATTCGGTAGCTTGGGATGAAGCACAAAAAATTTCGGGAAAAGACCCTGATTTTCATCGTCGTGATTTATGGGAAGCCATTGAAGATGGGAGTTTTCCAGAGTGGGAATTTGGGGTGCAGATAATACCAGAAAAAGATGAGCATAAGTTTGATTTTGATTTACTCGACCCCACCAAGTTGATTCCAGAAGAAATAGTACCTGTTGAAATAATCGGAAAAATGACGTTAAATAGAAATGTAGAAAATTTTTTCGCCGAAACAGAGCAAGTTGCATTTCATCCAGGAAATATTGTTCCTGGTATAGATTTTACCAATGACCCACTTTTACAAGGTCGCTTATTTTCATATACAGATACACATCTACATCGCTTGGGTTCACCTAATTTTACTCAGCTTCCAATTAACCGACCACTTCAAACTGCCTATAATAACCATAGAGACGGGCAATCGCAGCACAATGTTCATAAAGGTCAGGTTGCCTATTCTCCCAATAGTTTAGGAGGAGGGTGCCCATATATGGCAAAAGCCTTACAAGGTGGTTTTGTATCCTACGAAGAAAAAATTGATGCTCATAAAATAAGGGCAAGAAGTAGAAGTTTCTTTGACCATTTTAGTCAGGCGAAATTATTTTATAATAGTCAGTCTAATTCTGAGAAACAGCACATAAAAGATGCCTTAGCGTTTGAGCTATCAATGGTAAAGTCGTCGGTGGTAAGAGAGAGAATGGTTAAAAACCTAACAAATATCGATTTAAACTTGTCTCAGTATGTAGCAGACAAATTGGGTTTACCAAAACCTACTAAAGTTGAAGTTTATGAAAATGGTGCTCTACCAGCCGATGCAAATCCAAAAGAATATGCGTCGGTCTATAAAGGTACAACGCTGACTCAATCAGTAGCATTGAGTATGCAGCACAGTAAAAAAGATACAATTAAAAGTCGGCAAATAGCTGTTTTCATCGCTGATGGTTTTGATGATAAATCGCTGGATAAATTTGAAAAAACTATGAGTGAGGCAGGTGCTAAAATATGTACCATTGCTCCTAAATTAGGTAAAATTAAGAGTATAAAAGGAAAAGATATTGTGTCAGATAAGACATTCTTCAATAGTGCGTCTGTTTTGTTTGATGCCGTATATATAGTTGGTGGAGAGCAGTGTATAAATAAATTATGTAATGAAATGGATGCCATTCATTTTGTTAATGAGGCTTTTAAGCACTGTAAAGTAATAGGTGGCGATAGTGATGCTGAAAAATTCTTTAAGCTAACATATATCGGTAATAATAATGTAGATGAAGGTATAATTAAGAATAGTGATTTATCAGGCTTTATAAATGCTGTAGCTCAACATCGTTTTTGGGAAAGAGAAGCTGCCCGAAAAGTACCTGCTTGATTATGTCTAATCTAAAATTAAAAAATGTTATGATTCTACAGTTAAACCCGACTATTTTAGTAGAAACGCCATTAGGTAGGGGGCATGCAATTTTTGTAATTGATTATGGTATGCATCAGAATACCTGTTGGGTGGTAGCATTAGAGAAAGATGGAGTTGTAAAGCATTTTGATTGTAATGATATACTAATTTCAACAAATTTTACATACCATCTTAACTTTGAACGTAATACTGAGTTTTACCAAAAAGTGGCAACCGAATAGATGATAACAAAAACGGTCTCATTGCAAATGAGACCGTTTTTGTTATCATTTCGCTTACAATCAATTAGTACTTATTTCGCTTAATCTTAATTTTTCTTTAGCGGCAGGTGTAGTGGCAGTGGCTACTTTATCATTCACATTCAACTCTTCTTTTTTTAGTTTGAGTCTTCTTACCTCCAATAAATTACCTGCAACGAAATAACATATAAGCAAGAATAAAATGAAAAAACAAAGCTCAGTATTAGAGAAATAGCTTCGTGCAAAATAAGTTAATGCTGTAAAAAAGATGGTTGTAAAATATAGCGTAAAAGATGCTTGCATGTGCGATAAATTATTATCTATCAATAAATGATGCATGTGCAATCTATCAGCTTTGAATGGAGATTTTCCCCGTAAAATTCTGATTGAAAATACTCGGATAGTGTCAAAAATTGGGATAATTAAGATAACTACGGCAATGATAGGGGCACTTACAAATGAAATATCCGCTTCCCAAGCGTGCATCACATTTAAGTGAATAAATTTTACAGCCAAAACCGTAATAATATATCCAATAATCAAAGAACCAGTGTCTCCCATGAATATTTTCTGGGTTTGAGAGAAATTGAAGCGAAGGAATCCAACTAACGAACCTGCCAAACACAAAGCTAAACAGGCCAATGAATAATGGTGATTGACCAAGAACCACAAACCAAAACCCGTACTTGCAATCATGGCAATTCCACCTGCCAAGCCGTCAATACCATCAATCAAATTGAAGGCATTAATCATAGCCACAAAAATGAAGATTGTCAGTAGAATACTGATAATATAAGGAATATGACTGATGCCAAAAATACCAAATAAGTCAGAAATACGTAAGTCGCTTCCGATAACTACAATGGCAGAAGCTAATACTTGTACTATCATTTTTTTGGTAGGTGAAAGAGCGTAAAGGTCGTCTTTTACTCCTAAAAAAAATAAAATAACAGTGCCAGCAAACACCTTGTGAATTAAAATCCCCTCGTCGCCAAAATTCCAAATCATATAGCCGATTAGGACGCCAGCGAAAATAGCAACTCCACCAAAGGTAGGAGTTGGAGTTTTGTGAGAACTACGTTTGACTGGATTATCCATTAATCCACGAAGTCCGCTTATATTTATAATTACAGGAATAGAACGCAAGCTGATGACCATTGCGATTATGGCTGAAATTAAGATTTGGATTTGCTTATCAGGGATAAGTGATTCGAATGTTGGAAACATCAGAACTATGTTTAATTTTATATTACTTGGTTAGTAATTACTATACAAAATAAATACTTTTTTTGATGTGAAATCTAAAAAACTTAAATCTTTTTGCAGATTTATTTATCTAATGGCGATTTCTCTTTGTCGAATAAGCTGAGCTGGATTACCCTGATAAATACCATAAGCATCTAACGATTTAGTAGCCACTGAATTGACAGATAAAACCGAATGTGAATAGCAAGTTACTCCACCACACACAACCGATTTCGCTCCAATCCAAACTCCTTCCTCAAGAATAATGTCTTTCACGATAAGGTCAAAACTGGGTTTCTTATAATCATGATTACCTGATAAGAGCATTGCTCCTTGTGATAAACAACAATTATCACCAATTTTTACTTTTCCTAAGCTATCAATCCAAAGTTCCTCGCCCAACCATACATTATCACCAATTTCCAGATTCCAAGGATATTTGATATTTATATTGGGTTTCATCGTTACGTTTTTACCAACTTTTGCTCCAAATAGCTTTAATAATGACTTTTTAATCGAACTCGGAATTAGCAAGTATGAATTAATAAATAGAGCATTGATGATATACCAGATGGCAGCTATTAAAAAGCTTCTTGTAAGATTCGACTGTTTATACCAATCATTATTATATTTTGATAAATCTGTTTTTTGCATTTATGACTAACGTTTGTGATTTTGGTTACCAAAATTATGTTAATTTTTAAATGTTTTGTAGCTTGGCAATTAACAAACTACTTTTTGTTCGTCCTTCTTCGAGGCGGTCTGATAAATATGTTTTTGTTGCTTCAAAGTGCTTTCGGTAACTTTCTTTGTCGCCCATTTCAACAATATTGGCCCATTCGTGTACGGCAGTATGGAAAGCTAAATCTTCACCTCTGATGCTCTTGTCGAATAGAGCTGCTTTAATGGTTTCTTCGAGTAGATTTTCATTCATAAAAAGGTATTCGGCCATGCCTACACGTAATTTGAATGGTGGTGTTTGACAAATCAAATTTTTATAAGGATTTGTCCCAAGTTTATGCCAAGTATCAACCATTGCCAAAAGACTTAAATGGGAATTGGGTTTATGCTCAAAGTCTTGACTTAAACTAAATTCACTCATAATTTTATCATCCAACATCAAATCGCCACTTTTATCTTTAAATACACTATCTCTTGCAGCGTAGATTCTTTTTCTAAACTTTTTCTCGTCTTCTTCAATCATCAATTCAAAAAGCTCGCTTTCAGCTTTAGCATAGCTACGAACATCTCGTTTGGCATAAGGATTCTGAAGAGCTAAGCCTGAATAAACATGGAATTTATAGCTGTAAATTCGCAATGTCATTAATAATTTGACATTATCAAGACCATTTGGATGTAAGGTGTTTTCCCAAGGATATACCTTACGGTGCATAAATGCAGTACCAATACTTTCAAATCCAATGTGTGTAACTGCTTGAATATCAGCCATCATTCGGTCATGAGCATGGAAATCTTCAAGTTGATGGATTGTTGAACCAATGGCACTGAGTATGGTTTGGGCTTTTGCAAATGCTTCATTGCTTGCTCGGTGATTAACCAGTACTAAGGTTTGCCCAACAGGATTCACGGCTGGGCCATACAGTGCATGGCAGGTTACAATTTGAGCATCTTTTGGAAGGTGCTTTTCAAATGCAGCTATTTCTGGTGTTTTGACTGAGGTTTGACCAGCTACTATTGCACCATATTTGGTAGATGGGCCGCATTGGGCAGCAACTTTTTCAATGTTTTCGGCTTCTACTGAATAAAGAATAAAGTCGCATAAGCGAGAAATGGCGATGCCATCAGCAAGGATATTAACTCCAAAGGGGCTTAGTTCTTGTTCTAATTTTTCACGGTTTTGCGGAAGGTCACATCCATACACCTCAAATCCTGCTTTTGCCCATATTCGGGCAAACATTTTGCCCATATCTCCTAAACCAATGATACCTAATTTCATAAAAACACCCCTAACCCCTCAAGGGGAATAAAAAAATAATTACCTTGCAAGTTAACTAAAAATACTAAAATTTAAAACTCCCCTTTAGGGCTTAGGCGTATGCGAACTATCTTATTACTTATTGTTTCTAATACTTTTATGACTTTTGCTTGGTATGGACATTTAAAACGACCAGACCTGCCAATATGGAAAGCCATTCTAATAAGCTGGGGAATAGCATTTTTAGAATATGTTTTCATGGTACCAGCTAATCGGCTTGGGTATGGTCAGTTCAATGCGTTTCAGCTTAAAACTATTCAAGAAGCAATTACGCTGGTGGTATTTGTTATTTTTGCGGTATTATATTTAAAAGAACCACTCAAATGGAATTATTTAGTTGGTTTTGGACTAATATTTCTGGCAGTTTGGGTGGTTTTTAAGAAATAAATTATTGCTCGAATGCGGTTCGAATAGTATCAAAAATTCTTCCTAAGATACTAATGTCTTTGGTAATAACTTCGGCGTTGCCTTGCATTCCGTAGCGAAAAGAAAGCTTTTTCTTTGAGGTAGTCGTGAGTCCATTTGGAAGATTTACATAGACTTTATAAACACTTTGGCTACCTGTATTTGAAGTTATAGTTGAAGAGACATCGGCAATGGAAGCTACCTTTCCTTTTAACATTCCAAATTCTTTCTTACTGAAATTGTCTAAGATAATATTTACGTTTTGTCCTTCGGCAATTTTGCCCGAACCCGATGCTTCTAAAAACAATTCTCCCACATACGAGCTTGAAAGAGCATTGTTAATATTGCCCGTTGGTGGGATTATATTGGCAATTTCTTGGTTTTCGTTGATGTATGAATTTTGCTTGATGAAATTCAAATAATTTACTTTTCCCGCAATTGTTGCTTTTAGTAGGTATCTTTGCTCCCAAACGTTGAGCTGGTTAAGCAGATTTGTATAGGCATCAAGAAGTAAATTATTAGAGTTAAGCTGACGGTCTTTTTGTTCAAAATCAACTTCAACTTTTTGGCTTTGAAGTGTAATTATTCTATTTTGATTTTCATCATAACTCGACTTTGCTGCTTCTACTGCCTTTAGTTTCTGAAAAACCTCATCTTGCTTTTGCTCTAATTGCTCAGTTGAAATACTACCAGCTTTGTGTAATGCTTTATAACGATTATCAAAATTTTTCTTTTGTAGATTATATTCATTCTCTAAAAGCTGAACTTGACGTTTTAGGCGTTCAGAAATCTGAATGTATTCAGAAATTTGCTTGTTGATACTTAATTTACGCAAACTTGTGTTTTGTCCTCTAATATCAAGCGAACCAATCTCTTTAATTTTTAATAAAAAATTATTGTAAGGCACTTGAAGTTCGCCCAATTGTAAATCATCAGTAAATTGACTGAGTGAGTCTGCATTTAATGTACTTAACGAACTGTTTTTGATAAAATTAAGCTTTTGTTTTAGTTTAAGAATATCATCATACTTGGTGGCACTTTTCAGATACCCTAAAACATCATTTTCTTTAACCAACGATTTATCTGCTACGATAAGTACGATATTACCACTCGTGCGAGCCACAAGCGGCACGGGGGGATTATTTGAGGTTATGTTTATTTTTCCTTTGATTACATCTGGGTATTTAATAAAATAACTAAGAACTAATATGGTGGCAACAATACCAAATATGACCGTAAGACCCCAACGGAGTGTCCAGCCTGGCATTTCTGATAATATTTCATCTACTTCTTCACTTCGACGTGGCATATTTACTACACGTACGGGAGAAGGGTTCGTTTGTTGAATTTCGTTAGGCATTCTTAAATCAATAATTTTTATCCAATTCTCCGATAAGCTTTCTAATAGTAATTTCGTAACTTTTTAGAGAATACATAGATTCTAAATAATTAAAATTTGACTGTACATACTCTAATTGAATCGTGCGATATTCCAGTGCGTTTGAAAAGCCACTCTCTAAACGACCTTTAACTAATTGAAGGCTATTTCCTAAGTTTTTTACTAATTGTTGGTTCAATTTAACGGCTTTTAGCTGATTTTGGTAAGCTACAAAGGCATTGGTTAATTCAATTGAAAGTTCTTGTTTTAATTCACCAAGCTGAAGTTCACCAATCTTGTTTTGAATGATAGCTTCATTGATACTTCTTTTTATTTCGCCACCGTTATAAATTGGTATTGAAGCTCGTAAGCCTATGGTGAAGTTTGAAATATTTCCTTTAATCGGTGTATTCCCTTCAAATCGAGTCATAGAATAGCTTTTCCCAAGCCTACTGTTTAAGCCAATATTGGGATTACGTTGACTTCTAACTAAGTCAATTTTAGTTTTATTCAGATAACTAACTACTTGTTTGGCTAAAATTTCATTGTTTTGGCTGAACATTTTACTTCGAAGCACTTCGAAATTAAGCTCATCTTTGTTTACATCTAACTTATCAGTCAAGACATAATTTTTAGATTTATCTGACCCTAAAACTAAATTTAGTTTGCTGAGTGCCGCTTGATATAAGTTTTCTTGTTGAAGATATGATGAAGAATCTATAAGAAATGAGTTTTCGGCTCTCAAAACTTCAAAATTACTGGCTTTACCAAGACTGAGTTGAAGTTTAGTATCATTGAGTCTGAGTTTCGATAAACTTTTTGTTTCTTTTAAAACCTGACTTTTTTCTCTTTCAATAATTGTTTTGTAATAAGATTCTATCACATCTTTGATAACACTGGCTTTGGTATTTTTTAGTAATTGCTCATTTTCTTTACTTAAATAATTAAGTTGAGTTTTCTTAATTGTTCGTTGATTTCCATTGTAAATCGTATAATTTGTATTAAAATCAGCATTTAAGCTATTATCACCGAAAACTCCCTTTACGAAGTTGATAGGAGAGTTGTTATTGCTATATAGGTTATTTTGTCCAACATCAAAACTTACTGACGGAAATCGCTCCGTAACACCTACTTGTTGATTAAGTCTGGCGATTTCGAGTTGTTGTTTTGAGATTTGTACTTTATAATTATTTTGCAAGCCAATTTTGATAGCATCTTCGAGCGAAAGCTGCGATTGTGCCATTAGCTTACAGGAAAAGAGTAAAAATATGATTAAAAATTTATTCATATAATCTGATTAATTGCCCAGTTCTAATTGATTCTTAACTAATTCATAATAAAATCCTCGTCGTTCGACCAATTCTTGATGTTTTCCTTCCTCAACGATTTCGCCCTGATGTAGTACCACAATATGGTCGGCATTTCGTACTGTGCTTAGGCGATGAGCAATAACCAAAACTGTTCGCCCAGCATAAAACTGATTGAGATTTTCCATAATAAATTTCTCGTTATTGGCGTCTAATGCACTGGTTGCTTCATCAAAAAACAAGAATGGCGGATTCTTATAAATTGAACGAGCAATCAAAATTCGTTGTTTCTGCCCAATACTCAGCCCTTTTCCTTCGCCACCAATTTTAGTAGCTAAACCAAGTGGTGAAGATTCTATAATATCAAAAATATTAGAAGCATAAACTGCATAATTGAGGCGGTCAGGGTCAGTTATTTCATCACTTCCTACAATGTTTTTCTCAATCGTATCCGAAAAAATAAAGCCGTCTTGCATCACTACACCGCATTGCTTTCGCCACCAACCTGTATGATAATCTTGCAGTTTTCTATTCCCAATAAAAATGTTTCCTCCTGTTGGGTCATAAAACTTCAGTAATAATTTCATCAAGGTGGTTTTTCCACTACCGCTACTACCCACAAGAGCCGTTACTTTACCTTCTGAAAGAACTAAATTGATATTCTTTAATATTTGTGGTGAAGACGGCCCGCCATAACTAAAGCTGAGGTTTTGAAAAATGATGTCTCGATAATAAGAAAATTGAGCAGTACGTTGAACATCGTCTGGATTTTCATCTTCTTTTTTATGTATTTCATTCAATCGGTCAAGGCTTATTCGGGCATCTTGTGCAGAATGAACGAAATTTAGAAGTGTTCCGAGTGGAGCATTGGCTTGCCCGACAATTCCTTGTATCGAAAGCATAGTACCAAAAGTAATATCGCCCTCAACTACACCCTTAGCAGCCAGGAATGTTATTAATATGTCTTTCAGATGCGTAATAAAAAATGCTCCCGTTTCTTGATATTGGCTAAGCTTAAGGTCTTCGATTCCAATCTTGAATAATCTTGCTTGAATATTTTCCCATCGCCAACGTTTTTGGTCTTCAATATTTTGAAGTTTTATTTCATTGATTCCTGTCACTAATTCAACTAAAGCACTTTGATTGTCAGCCAGTCGGTCAAATCTTCTCAAGTTAATGCGTTTACGGTATTTCAAGAAAACATAAATCCACGTAAAATACAGAATCATGCTAACAATGAAAATCAAGAAAATTGGTACACTGAATATAGCCAATAGTACACTAAAAATCAGCATATTAAATACGGAGAAGATTACACTCAGAGAAGAACTCGTTAGGAAGTCCTGTATAATGGAATGGTCGCTGATTCGCTGAAGGATGTCTCCTTGATTCCGAGTTTCAAAAAATGAAATAGGTAGCCGCATGAGCTTGGCTAAAAAATCAGAAATCAAAGAAATATTTACCCGATTACTAATGAGCATCAAAATCCAGTTCTGAATAAAATTTGACACCATTTGACCAAAAAATAAAGCTAACTGCCCAAAAAGAATCAGATATATAAAGTTCATATCCTGATACTCAATCCCTCGGTCAACGACTGCTTGGGTCAAGAACGGAAAAATAAAGGAGAGAATAGCCCCAAGAAGCATTCCAACTCCGATTTGAATGAAAAAGCGTTTATACGGACGTAAATACCCCCAGAAGTATTTGAGAGATAAACCTTCACGTTTATCATCTTCGCTTTCATAGAACTTTTGTGTTGGCTCAAGTAAGAGGGCAATGCCTGGTGTGCCTTCTGGATAAACACCATTGTGCCAAGCCTCCAGAAACTCGCTATGTGTATATTTTTCAAGACCCAGTGCAGGGTCTGCAACCATAACGTGGGTTTTTGTTACCTCATACACTACTACAAAGTGGCGTTGACGCCAAAATACAATACATGGTTTTGGGGCGTCTTCAAGCAGAATATTAAATGGTATTTTTACTGCTTTAGTACGAAAACCTATTGATTTAGCTCCATCACTTATACCAGCTAATGAAACACCCGTTTGGGTAATAAATGTTTTATCTCTAAGAAACTCTAAACTATAATTTTTACCGTAAAACTTCGAAATCATGCGTAGGCAAGTGGGTCCGCAGTCTACTGCATCAAGCTGACGGTAATGTGGGAAAACTTTTTTCACTCAGTAATATTTTAGTTAATTGCAATTGAAGATACGAAATTTGCCTTTGAAAAGATGTTTCTGCGGGCTGTTATACTTAGCTTCGTACGCTGTTCAATAGAAAACAAAAACTAAGCCAATAAATAAAAAGAAGTATTTTATTTGCCGATTTGTTTTTTATCGCAATAGGTTACGTATATTAATAAAAAAAGCACTTTCAAGTCGAAAAGTGCTTTTTTTATTATACTTATGTCATGTCCTGAAATAGCGATACAATAAAAAAAGTGACAAAATGGACAGACAAAACATTTATTCCAAGCGAACTCAAAAAGATTATAGTTTAC
>JACCEC013032688.1_pt1 | contig 22586 bp, 24 predicted proteins | sample 7450121 | NCBI WGS metagenome assembly JACCEC01 (sample SAMN15323455, study PRJNA562643) | freshwater metagenome | isolation source: river surface water | place: USA:Blue River Watershed | collected 2017-08-18 | reverse complement strand
TTTTACTCTGAAATTTCCAACATTGATGTCATTGACTTACTCTCTGACTTATTGAACATCTCAATCGTCCACTCCGGTTATAGTAATATTCTCGTTCTGAATTTTAATATCAAAACAGGTGAGGTTGTTTTACTTAAAGCCGAAACCTATTATGAGTACAGTCAGGAAAACATGTTAAGAGGAGGTGTACCTTTCTCCATGTTTGCCGATGTAGGTTTAGGAATCGTCTACGCTTATAATCACATTATCTTTCACACCAACGAAGGGGAGATCTTTCTTATTTTACACTGGGGTATTGATTATAAGTTCATGTTAAAGCCTTTTCAAAAGTTTGCTGAGAATATATTTTCCCTCAACCCTACAATACAACCTTTAACACGGAAGCAAAAAGTTGACCAGTGGAAAGTGTTTATTGTAAAAGAGCTTATTCAAGCACGGTTAGGAGATGATGTTATAGACAAAGCATTTGAATATGAAACATTTGTAAGCAATTCATCTTTTAACGATTGTAATGCTGAAACCTGTCGGCGGATTATGATGCAATACAGTACTCGAGCTGAAACCGATAAGTACATGAAAGCAGTTGAGAATCACACCAGCACTATGTTATCAATTCAAGAGCGTGCACTTAAACGAATGGAGAAAAATTCATGAGTGTCAACTCACTATTATGTAACCACACGCGTTTCAAGCGGGCGGTTTATTTCACAAGCAAAGATCATGTTTCTATGGTCTTAACAGCAAAACGCACATACCCAGAAGGTGGTAGCGAGGATGATGTGACAACATTACAATCTAAAGAGCATGTGGTTGCTTACACGATCACAGCAGAACCTTTTAGAATGTATTTCAACACGCCACTTAGCTACCAAGATATTAAAGCAATTCGTATGGAAAAAGATCTCCAGCTAAAAGATGCTAAGATTCGAGTTAAGGAAGAATCTTGCATTTACGAATTTGATAATATCTATATTGTGTTTAAACTTCTGAATGAAAAACCAAAAGGTAATTTAAATGGAGAATTAGTCTCTGAGCGCTTAGTCGACATTCCTCCAGATATTCTTCAATATTTGGCAGGTTTTAACAACCCTTTAGATCGTTATAACTTACTACCGGCTGGATATGGCTGGGATGGTGTACGTACCGGTTTGGAACTATCCACGGCACGTAAAGTTCAACAACTTATTATCGGTGAACATAATTGGGAAGGTATTACTGACGGATTGATTACAAAGATCCAAGATGCAACCATTTACACCCCTGCTGGGATGTTGACGCTTGATTGGGATGAAGCAACACTTATTGATCGTAGTTCTTTTAACGGTGACATCGTTGGTGAACGTAATTTCGAAAGTGAAGTATTCATCATTGGTCAAAATAAAACACTCAGTAAATTATTGTCTACTGATCCAGAAATCAAAAATTTTAAATTACCAGAAGAGTTCAATCGTTGTATTGTGATTAAAACCAATATGATTAAAAATACCAGACAGACGTATGGTGTGAGTATTGAACTTTATAAATATGGTAATTACACTTAACCGGAGAAACCCATGAACCGACCAGAACTTTCTGTGAAGGCAGAGGCTCTCGGTCTAATCCAAGGCATCGATCCTGAATGGAGCGATTACTTAACAACAGCAATCGAGTTTACAGAAGCTGAAAAGATTGCATTAGACTGGACAACTGCTCGCCCATTACCTAAACAATTACGTAACCCTTCATGCCTGGCGCAAGACGCAACAGGGGGAATTAAATACCTAAGCACGCAAGTGTGGTTGGCAATTGATTTTGAAGGCAACAAGAAACTCATTACCCCTGACGAAACCTCCGGTGTATTGATCGAAGAACGAACTGGAAAGATCATTCAGAACTTTACAGGACTGCCTGAGGTCACACCTGAGAATACAAAGCATTTAATTCGTATCTCGATTCGTCGGGAAACGGACGAAGAAAATAAAGAGTACCATCCTGAAACCAAATGGACGCTTTATTCTAATTCATGTCATTAATGTAAAATAACTCAAACCTACATTATCTACATGAGTAACCCACTCAATAAACCATTTTTATCAAAGGACTAAATCCATGTCAAACCGTTCTGAATATCTAATTGCTAATATCATTGACCGTATTGCTGCGATCAGCGAAACTGCAAAAGAACGTGATAACAATATTAGCTATGACGACGAAGCATATCACTCCTCTCTTCGTCGTAATGGTCTTGACCCTGTTGTCAGTTCCCAATACAAAGAACACGATGAAGAATATTTGGCAGCAGTTGCTGTAGATGCAACTGAACGTTCTCATCGTAAGTTTAATGAAGATGACGCATTGCAAGAAGTTCACGCAAGCGTTTACTTAGGACCACGTGAACGTGTTCGCATGGCGATCTCCCGTAACTACATCGATGGTAGTGATGAAAACATCTATAACCATGTATTGGCAGAACATCAACGCGACAATCCTCACCTAGAAGGTGTACAACGTCTGGCTTCGTCTTTTGCGAAGTCAACGTCAAGCGATTAAATAAAGGGAGCCTAGGCTCCCTTTATTTTTTCTTAATTCTATGAAGAAGGATTGAGGTGTATTATGAAATTCACTAAGTTAAACCCCTATGAGTCTATCCTCGCCGATCTAAATACTTGGTTAAACACACACTACTCAGCAATCGAAACATTAATGCTGCGTACTAGTTCAACAGGTGGAAAGATCCGGGAACTCACATTTTCAAAAGCAATCAAAGACAGCAACAATGCAGTCATTGGTATTATCAGCGTAAACATTTTAAACGATAAGTATGCTGCGCTTAATTTACGTACCGATACATTAAACAAACGTGACCCTGGGGATGATACGCCAGGACGGGTGTTTAACGCTGAGTCATTTAAAGAAGGTTTCTTCGATGGTCGAGATCGACTTAATTTACGCTTAAGCTTCAAACAGTATTTATCTGATGCAATGGGTTTAGCGAATGTTACCATGAGTGCGGTGTATCGTTTTCTCCCTGAGGAGAGTGATAAAATTGAACGTGGTTTAAATTCTCGAGAAGTTACATCTTACATGTGGGAAGATCATGCTGTTGTAACTACAACACGCGAATACTTTAACACTTATGTTAAGCCTATACTTAATGCTTGGACACCTGCAATTGCAGATATTACTGTTCAAACCTTGTATGAACCGACAACATAGAAAAAGAGTCCCCTAGGGGACTCTTTTGTTTTATGTCGTTGAAATAGCAGCGCGACCCATTTTGTTAACCCCATCAAGGTAACCAGGGTGTTTTGCAACATCTGCATCAATTCCTTCAAGAGGAGCTGGTTGCATTTGTGGATTTGCACCAGTGTAATTCACACGGTCTAAGATCATTTGTGCAACAGCCAATGTACCAAACGAAGTATCTTGCATACCTGTCATCGTGATTGAGATCTCACGAATTTCACGAGCAGCAGATAAGTCACGACGATGTTCAACAGTTGGCATGGTCTTAGGAGACATGTTAACGATGATGTAAGCATCAACGGCACGAGTTTGAGTGATATCAGGTTCAATGAAAATCATTACCCATGAATAGAAGTCAGCCAGGATTTTATCCGGGCGTTGACCCATGGTGATAATCATCGGTGCTTTGGTCTTCTGATCCATAATGAATGTACGGTAGAAGAATTCCCAAGCACGACGAACACAACCATTGTTACGATCATACATGGTGAACGTAACTTCAGATTGATCTTCTTTCACGTTACTGTGGTAATGCATGACATGACCAGCACCACCGACTTCATATTCGCCAACTTCAGGTTGCAATGAACGACGTAACCCTTCAATACGATGAGAACCAACTTCAAGCAATGACTTGAAGGTTGATGCCATTAGACCACCGTCATTCAACAAACGGAAACCATCTGGATTACGCATTACCAATGGGATAATCTGACCAGAGGTGTATGGGTGTTGGCTAAGATATTCTTGAATATCATTACCCCAACCATATTGACCACCATAGCGAGCGTCTTCCACAGGTGCTTGTAACCCGGCAATATGTGCCCCACTTGTCAGAGGGCGTTTAACAATAGCCATTGTTTTAGACTCCAAAATAAGAAGGGGTATTTCTACCCCTCGTTGATTCCTAATTACGCAGCGGTACCTGTGTAGTCAGACATGCGTTTTGCAATCACCCCGTAGATGAAAGCAGTTTTCATCACATTGCCGTAGATGTGATAATGGTTACGCCAGATGAAACCTTTCTCCTTATCTGCTTCCAGAATTTCAGGATGAGATTCAACAATGTATTTACCAGCAAATACACCATCAGCGAGTTCTTCAGCAGTCCGTTTTGTTTCTTGAATGAACTCATCATCGGTTAGGTCGTCACGACCTACTAGACGAGTATGAACCACAAGGTTCAGGTATTCAAGATAACAGCACGCCATCATCAACTTCGCAGAGTTCAACACAGAGTCATCGTAAGGATAAACCGTTTGAACCGCTGGAGTGTAAGTACGGAACTGATCGAATGTTTGGTTGTATGTGATACCCAGACCCCACGCCTTACTGAATGAATCATTTTCACGATAGGTGTGGTTAATATCTTCCATGTATTTGGTGATATTGTTCGGGTTAATGGTAAAGTCGTAGTTTGGACGCCAGATACCATCGGCTTGACCACAGAAGTCAGACAACTGCATTGCATACTCGTAGGTGTACGGCAAGTAACCATCCCAAACCCCTGGCTCAATAACACGAGCAGAGTGAGCACGGATTACGCCACGAGTGACAGGGGTTGAGTAATAGTCTGATTCTGGGATTGCATTAAAGCGAGCCAGAAGCGCTTGTGCGTAACCTTCTTCATCTGAAATGCTTTGATGACCATCTGCCCAAATACCCCAGTCTTCTACAAGACCCGCAACATTCGATGTGTCAGTCACGTTACCATCACGGAAGATAGAACGTGCTGCCGGATCTAACACCTGTTCAATGTCATAAACAGCGTATGTGCCTGCAACAATGTGTACGTCCGGACGTAAACGAAGTAAACGAGGCATTTCCAGTTTGGTTTCTAAAGAGAAACCTGAGTCGATGAAACATGAGAATGGGTATTTCAACGCATCCTTATATTTGTTATCGCCCATACCGAATGCACGAAGACGGGCACGAACTGCATCATCAAATAACTTAGCATTCACTTCTTTGGCTGGACGACCATCTGAGTAGTAGTACAAACCATCAGCACCACCACGAGCGAAGTGTGCTACACCATTTTCAAAAGTGATACCACCAAGCGCAACTGAATCTTCCAAAGAGAAGGTTGCATATGGAATGGCATTGTGATCTTTACCAGAGATAAAGTTCAGCAAATTCGTATTCGCTGGATCGGAAAGTTTTGCCCAATCTTCGCGAGTCTGTCCAATCACTGGGTGGTTGTCATACTGTGCTTCGCCTTCGATCTGGAAGTCTTGACCACCAGCGTTCACGATATAACCTTGGTTCAACATACGAAGTAAAGTATCAAGTTCATTTTCATAAACTTTAACACGACCCCATGGACCAATTTGGGCAGCACCATTTGGAGTTGCTTTTTTACTGTATGCCGGTACTAAGGTACGGTCAGCAGAAATTGGATTACCAGAGAGTTTACTGAATGTTTCTTTTTTGAACGTTACGTCAATTGCCACATCACCTGTAAGTAAATACGTAGGTTCTGGTGATGCATTCTGATCTTCTTTATTTACTGACATGATGCGGTAAATCGCAGAGCGGTTTAACTTCATATCAGAAAGCTGAGGACCGTTATCATCACGAGTAGTTGGCGTGTAAATACGCATACCATCTAAGTTACCATCACGACCATAACTTGACAACTCAACATCAAACCATGGATAGATAGTGGACCCAGCGGAGAAGGTACTACCATTTAACGTTAATTTAGATACCAGTGGAGAATTAGGATCGTTCGGATTTACAGTTTGTCCAGCTGGGCGGAATTGATGAATCTTGGCTTTACCAAACTCACGTTGTTCGCCTACTGGATAAACATGGACACCTGCATGAAGAACTAATTTACTTCCATAAATCGTATCTTCCACAGTACGAGCACCCAACGCATTAACGGCAACATCACCAACAATGCCGAAGTTCTCATCGCTTACACGAGTATGAACATCTAAATCAGTTGGGATCACTTCAATACTAAAACGTAAAACAGCTTTAGTTGCACCTGGTAGTTTTACTGTCTCAACGACCATTTGGTTTGCTTTTTTAAGCAAAGATTTTACGTAAGCATTCGCGTGGGTATAATAAACAGAATCTTTATTGAACGTTTCTGGACCAAGCAATTCAGAAGAAGCACCATTTAAAGTAAATGCATCATCAAAAGTACGTTGTGCCAAGATAAAAAACAGAGGGAAAAACTGCGGTCTGGTAATCGGGGTTAAAATATCACGACCGCGAGATTCATCCTTAATTCCTAAAGGATAACCTCGCGGTTGACCATTGGTGACAAGATATCCTGCCATGTCTATTCTCCTAGGAGTAGGGTGTTTTTATGTGATGCTCGCTGGTTTATACATCATCATATTAATATTTAAAATATTACACACTAGACATAGAGGTTATCATGAAATTCTCACCTTACCAAACAAACAGTTGTTCTGGATATATTCTTGAAAAAATCATTCAAGAAATCCAAGCTGAAATCAAAATGGATCCATGGGCATCCATGCAATCACTGAATAATGAACTGGGTAATCCAGTTCGTTTATTATTCACGAATTCGAAATTTAACCCTAAACCGTTTGCTCATCCTTTAGATATCGTTGAACATCATGGGGCAGGGAGAGATGAACGAAATGCAGTGATTATGGATATTCGCCCCTTCACTAAGTTTTCCCCACAACACGGAATGGTTGTAACCAATTATGCTGAACATGCGCTTGCGACTCGCCGGGCTATTCTACATTCAATTTGGTCAACCTCTGATGCGTATTTATTACAGAATGTCTGCGGTTCGTTAATGTGTATCTTCTCTGCGTGGATTTCTGAATCAATTGTGAAACGTTTAGACATGGATGCAATTACGCAATTGAAAATTGCCAACATTGCTGCGTGGTGGTTCTGGTGCCAATACAACAAAGAGGAAGATCTTAACCAAACCAATCGTCCTAAAATCTACAAACTCATCTCTGAAGCAACCCGAGCAGGTTATGATACAGTTGAAGCTGATTTAGATGGTTTAGAATACTTCGATGACATTGAAGGTTTTTGCAACACCGTAAAAGAAGCAACTGACAAACCAAGTATTAAACATCTTGATGCTGGTGCATTAACACAATTAACCTCAGGTTGTTGGATGGGTGTACATGCCCGTGAAATCATGAGTGTGTGTATAGAGTACCCTCCATATCTTGCAGCTGTGGTTTATTCTGCTCTACATGATCGTGGTATGCGCTCTGCTCAATTTACCAAACTGGTACAGCGTTTTGTCACCCGTCCAGACATCAAAGGCTTTAAAGCAGCAATTGATCATTTAAGTAAAGGTGGAATGGGTGAAGAAGACGTTCCTTTGGTTAGAAGTAAAGCTTATTTGTAATTGGGAATAACTACCATGAATTCATTCGTCTTAAATACAATTTTAGCAGACTCATGGTTTGCAGCTGGGTTAGGATACAATCACAGTGTTAAACCCTCCCGCGTATCACCGCCGGGTGGATTCAGAGGTACTGCTCGAGTTGCTGGTCGGTACTATGACCCGCCAGCAACTGATGTAAGGAATGCTGCATTCCACTACTACCACATCGGACAAATGCCAACTCATTTTTTTGGTATGTTTAATGTAAAACCTGGACTGTGGTATAAAGTAGAAGATCTTATTAACAAAAATAATCAGCTAATCAATTTAGTTCTTACCAACGGTATTCTACTTTCACCACGTCACGTCTACATCCAAAAAAGCCCGATTGATTGTAACCTCATTGTTGCAGTCTTAGTTGTACCAGGTTACGACTACGGTGAAACCATCGTTGCTTTAGGTCAAGAAGAACATCCGGTCTTTCTTATCACCACCGAAGATGGTGGCTCAATTCCGCTAGATGATGTTGTTAGAGTTCCTGCAACCATCAATACAGTTGAATTAGTTTTACAGTTTCGTTACAACCACCGCGCAAATGAAGCAGCAATTAAACATTCAGCTGAACGTAATTTCCAGGCGCACTCCAAGATTGTACAGTACGATTCTATCATGTCGGCGAGTCAATCAGAGATTACCAGCTTTTTGAATAAATACACTGGGGAACTATTTGCTGCATGGGTTGTTACAAATGGGAAGGCTATGACTGTGGCTTCTGCACTCAGTAATGTTTCTAACTTGCTGGGTAAGGAAATATGCGTTCACTATGATAGAACAATCAAGACGAAGCAGTTTCATAACTTTGGCACCACTGTAACGATGACGAGTAAAACTCAGCTTATGCGTAAACATATCGTTAACATTGGAAGTAACTTAGAATCTCCTCAAGATGTTTCTTTATTTCTTGGGACTGGAGATGACAACACTTTCGTTGGTGTGGCGTTGGATAATCAGCACTACGAGCTAGTCAAACAAATCACCGGACATCATATTGCGATTAGTGATTTACATTTAAATGAATTGCGTCTAAAACACGGTTTTCTGAATACTGGAGTGGACTTAGTTATTTATGCTGTTGTTCGTAAAAGTACCATGAGTCGTTTTGGTGGATCACAATACTCCAGACTCGACACACTAGTAGGTCTTTCAACAACATTGAAAAATAATTTGCTTGCTGATAATGGGGTGATTGCTGAATGGCGAGGGAAGGAGTTGGAAATTGATCCTTACAACATTCTAAGACGTGAGCCCGTTTACCTAATGAATGAACAAAAAATTGTGGACGCTTATGGTTATGTTGGGTTATCGCGAGTGTTTACGCCTGCTGTCATTACAGGGGCTACATTTACTAGAAAAGGAAACACGTATTCTAAGTTCACAACCTCTATTCTAAGTCGAGAACGCACCAAGCAACTACCTGGATCTTCACAAGTGGAAGTTATTGCATATGGCGAAGACAATAAATTAAAAACATCTCGTTATCTGACGCAGAACATTGCAGGAATGGTAACGTTTAAGAATATGAATATCAAACACATTGAATCCAATCTTGTACGTCAACTGTTTTCAACTTTAGTTAGTAATCGTAAACTATATGGTAACCAGGTACTAAATGCGAACGCTCTGTTTTATGGTTGGCAATGTTATGTTTGTGAAAAGATCAACGGTGTTGCTGACGAAAATTGGGTAAGAGCAGTTAAGGACGTACACTATCAGATTGTTGCAGTAGGTTCAAACTTAACCATCCAATGGAATGCTTCGGTACTAAACACAAATAATCTGATCGGATGTTTTGTGGTAGGTGGTGCCGTATCGCATGTAGTCACTCATGTTAAATACATAAACATGCAACGTGGTTACATGAGTGTAAAAGTTGTCACTGATTTAGATGGTTTAAAACCTATTGAACCTGAACGAGTGGATGTTTGGTTAGCTGGTGAGTTGCTAGTTGAAACAATCGACTATGTGGTACTATGGGATCGTATTATGATCTTCAAAAAATTCAACTCTTTAAATGATGAGGTACGAATTCGTTTAGCTGGCTTACCTATCGACGGTAAACATACACCGCCACTTGAAACTGGTTTTGTTGATCTTGGGAAAATTTCGTTCGGACACGAAGCAAGATTATTGCGCGGTAAGGAAGTACAGGTAAATATAGCTGGGGAACTTTTTCCTGCAAAAAGCATTTGTTACGGATTTGAAAGTACAAACACACTTCCCGCATACGATGGAAAAGTATATCAGATCAAAGAGCATATCCAACCACTTGAAGGTTATATCAAAGCGAATACTTTCGATGAAGTTGATCGTATGCGTGCATTTGAGAATGATGTCCTAGCTACACTTAATACATTGTCTCCTATTAACTACAGTCGCCAAACGACCACTGTTGTTGAAAACATGCGTCATCAGGTTATCTCATGCTTCTTAAATGAGGTGATCTATCGAGTATTAAAACTTGGATTCTTACAAGTTTTGTTAAACGGTACTTACAACAAAGCGATGACGGATGTTTGGTTTGAAGACTTCCTGTATTTATTAAATTTGGATGTGTGCCTACATCCAAATTTAAACTCTAATTTCATTACAGTTAATCCACACGAAAAAACAACTGTGAATGTTACAACGCATCAATTGAGACTGTTTAACTTTGTTAATCAGAATTATCTCAATAGCAAAGTAACAATGACAGATAAGTTCACTGTGGTTTGAGGTGACCATGAACGTTATTCTTTACGAGGAGGACTGGGGGCGGTATCCCAGCGCTACAGTCCACTATGAAACTCAGAATAGATCTTGGGTGGAATTTGCTAAGAAATTAGAAATCCAGGGGGTTAAGAACAATAAGTTTTTCTTAGCGTTACTTAATCCTTCATTACGTTATGTTGACCCTTGGGATGAAAATTTAGATGAAGTTACACGAACAGCAGTTGCTACTGAGATTAAACTCAACCCTTGGTACTTCTTTCGTGAGATCGCTCGATTTGATAAATATGAGTTTAATGGTAAGCGTTATTACTTAAATGCAAACCGAGGTAATATTGCAGCATGGTGGTGTTTCTTTAATCACCAGGATTATAATCTCACTCAACCACGTCAGACGGGTAAATCAACATCATCTAACTGGTTAGTGGTTTGGTTACTATTCTTCGCTTATGAAAACTCTGACGTCTTCCTATTAACCAAAGATAATACGTTAAGACAGAACAACGTTCGAGCCATTAAAACATATCGAGATTTATTACCTAACTATCTTAACCCATCCACGAAAAAGGATGTCAATAACTTGATTTCCGTAAGCTGTGTGGCACTTGGAAACAAACTCTACACAGCTGTGTCTCAAAACTCTAAAGCTGATGCAGATAAGATTGGTCGTGGTTTCTCTTGTAAGACCTACATCATTGACGAAGGACCATACGTTGACTATTTAGAAACTTCTTTAAATGCAATGTTACCTGGTGGTGATGCAAAGCAGCTTGAAGCTGCCGAGAAGTTTGAACCTTACGGCAACATCTATACCACAACCAGCGGTTCTAAGTCCGATGAATCAGGTGCTTATTACTACGATATGGTGACCAATTGCCTTCAGTGGACTGAGCGTCTTTATGATCTATCAAATGCCAAGATGTTATTTGACATTGTTGATAAGGCTGCGGTAAATAAACGTTTAATCAACATCGTGTTTAACCATCGTCAACTTGGTTATAGCGATCAATGGTTAATTGACACCCTGAAGAAAAATGGCGCAACGGGCTCTAAGGCGAATAAGGATTACTTCAATATTTGGGATGATGGTGCAACTGAGTCACCTTTAGATAAAGAACTTGCCAAAATCATCAAACAAGCGAAGAAAGATCCAAGCTGGATTGAGTTTACTAAGGAGGGGTATGGAATCAATTGGTATTTGCCGAAACGCGAAACTGATATGCGTATGGCAAATGGAAAATTCATCTTAGGATTGGATACTTCAGATGCTGTAGGGCGTGATGCAATTGCTGTCACGATTGTTGATATCACTAATCTTGAAATTGTAGGGACAATGTTGGTAAAAGAAACTAACCTTGTACACTTCGGTTACTGGTTAGTTGATTTTATGCTAAAGTATAAAACCATTACACTTGTACCAGAACGTAAAAACCAAATGGCAACGTTCATTGATTTACTTCTCATTCGTTTAACCATTAACGGAGAAGATCCATTCAAACGTATCTTCAATCGTGTGGTGCATGAGGACAAGTGGAAGGAAACATTGTACAAACCGTTTCAAAATCGCGTTCATCGCGACATAGATGCTTATACAGAAGTAAAAGATCAGTTCGGGTACTCAACTGCAGGTAGCGGTGAATATTCGCGTAATGCGCTTTACACGAACACATTGATCCTTGCTTGTGAATATGGTGCGACGGTGATGAATGATGAAGGGACGATTAAAGAAATATTAGGTCTACAGCGTAAGGGAAATCGTATTGACCATGCTGCTGGGTCGCATGATGACCGAGTGGTATCTTGGTTGTTGTGTAACTGGTTATTGATTCACGGAAAGAACTTGAGTTACTACGGCATTGTTAATCCATTGTCTAAAACCATGGACTATCGCAGTAAACTGCGTTTAGAACAAGGAGACAGTTCTTTAGCAATGAAGATGCGACATCAAGAGGAACAGTCTAAGCTAAAAGAAGAGATTGAGAACTACTTAACGTTACTGAAGAATGTTCGGGATGAGTATCTTAGCAATCAGTACGAGGCTAAGCTTCGTAAGCTTGAATCTCAATACACCGGAACTGCCTTTGGTGCATTAACAGTCACTGATCTCATGAAACAAGCCAAGGCTGAGAAGTTTAAACGACGAGTGAATAATCGTCGCCAGAAGGAGGGTGCTTAACTAGGGGGAGGTATAAATGTTTAACTTTATTTACTTCATGCTGGAGTTGGTGTGGAATACGACTGTTAAATATCGCTATCCAATTGATTATCATATCACGTTGACTGACAACACCCACATGGTTGTAAAGGATATTAAGATTGGAGATGAGATGAAGAAGTTTGTCTTTATCTCCAAACAGGTGTCCTACAGTCGAATCGATCGCTTTACGAAGAAGAAAGTTCGAAATTATCGGGTGGAAGTTGTCGACTCCCTTATTGGGATAGATGCTAAGTCTAAAATCTACATTATCCCGGAATTATGTAGCGGTATTTTTCGTAGAACAAAAATACCTCATGTCTGTGCAATCAACTGTATCATCAAGAAATTCATAGAGGAAGAAATGAATGACATCCGATAACTCTGATTACGTCTATAGTCCTGTGAAACCTGGTGTCATTTTAAGCTGGGACAATCTTTTAGGTTTTCCGGTAGAGAAGATCCTACCGGAATATTTTTTAATTGACCGTAACTCTAATCTGGTTGGAATTAAAACTGTTCAAATTGCCATGATAGAGTATGAAAAGATCATGGGCTCAATCAATGATATAGCTGCGATATTTGAACATATTCCTGCTGATATCTTAGAAAGGTTGTTTAAAGAAAGTGAGATGGAGAAACCTAAATCTTTTCTACAACGTATAAACCCTTTACGTAGAAACAAAATAACTAATAATGATGTTGATCCAATGCTTGCATTGAAACTCATTCACAATGTCAGTAAGGTTCGTTTTGAACTCTTCTCTTTTGTGTTGATTAACTTATCGAACTTACAAGCACAAGAGATTAAAAAACTCAATCAATCTGATAAAACTCGAGATTATGAAAATCTTAAGATTGCTTATAAAGATATTCTAAATCGTTCTAGCAAACAAACAAAAGAAGCTCATCTCAGAGCAAATCCAAAGTTTGTTAATTACATTCCTGAAGATGGGATTGTGATTAACGCAACAACAAGAAACTAAAGGTAGATCACTCTACCTTTATTCATTTATGAAAAGGAAAATATCATGAGTCTTACTAAAAATCAAATTATCTCTAATTTAAAACAATTCCTCATGGAGGAGTATAATACCTTAAGTCAATTCTGGGTTTCGGGTAAAGTATTAGAACTCATTAACAGGGAACGTATTGTTGGGGAGATTAACTGGATCTCATTGTATGTTGATGAAGCTTCATTTCAATTGTTTTGTGATTCTACTCATTGTACATCTAACTTAAGCAAGGATACTGTTCTTTGGTTAGATGTTAATGATTATCCAATTAAACTATTTAAAGAGATTCCTGAATGTCATTTGATTGGGAAATGTAAACGAGTAAAGAGAATATGTTTATCTAATATTGATACTTTGTTTGTTAAAAGTTACGATTATACCCCTATAGTATGAATTACTTTATCCAATAATCGAAAGATTGTAGGATAAACGTGGGCAGTGGTAGTTGGGGTTAAAACAAACTTATATAGTTTAGAGAAATTATAGAATTAGATAATTACTTTGTAATTATCTATTCCTTATAGAGTAATGAGCTTGTTCTCATTACTCGGTTGATTAACTAAAGAGTGATCCTATAAACATCACTCTTTAGTTTACACTCTAGAGATTTTTATTTTTATATCTCTTCTAAGAGATAAAGCTTAGAAGATAGTTGAGCGAGTGCCTGCCAAGAAGCACTCGCGATTTTCTGATTTTCTTTGAAAAAGAAAAGACACGAGGGAAATTTGAGAAGTGGTTTTATTTTTTGCTTCTTTTTTAATTTTTGATTTTTAGAAGATAGAGCTTTGTTGGTTCTATCTTTATTTTATGAAGATCATTTAATCGAGTTGACTAAACTATGCGTGATACCCAATTTATTTATTACTACTCTAAGAAAGAGTTAAAGAAATTAAAGAGTGCAGTTGCTAAAGGAGTAACGAAAGAGCAAGAGGATAATGATGAATCATTTAGTGATCGAACTGTAGGAGGTAAGGTTGCAGGTAGTGGTCGTTATCTACGAGATATATTAACGTTTGGGAGTTTAGCTTTACGTTACTTTGGACATGATCATAAAGCTGAACGAGGGATTATGTTCTCTTTGGATCCTATTCCTTTGGACATTGCTTCTTTGTACGATAATAAACATAAATTCTGGGTTAAAGGGGAAGAGTTGTTTGAATACAAGGTTGTGATTGGAAAAGATCTTGTTGAAGGATTAAAAGGTAATTTTCAGTTGAATAATGATTCTGGACACCCCTATCGGATTGTTGGAACAAAAGCAGTTCGGGATTTGATGTACGAGAAACAAGAATGGAATTGGGAGGGGGAGATGGATGCTAAACTGATTAAGAAATACGAGAAGGAAATTGTTGCTTTAGAAAAGAGTAAGGGATTCTACGGTTTCTGGGGAATGGACTTAATTAAAACAATTGAAAAAGCAAAGACTGATATTAAAACCACAATTAAAGAAAATATGAAACTACTGACTGAGCATAAACAAGAAAGTATGCTTTATGGGGAATTGTATCCTTGGGTTCCTCATTTGATTCTTTATCCTGGGTTTCTTCCAATTGCTTTTGATGAAGTTAAGCAAATTAAATTAAAGTAGGAATAAAGAGGGTTATATAACCCTCTTCTTTTATGCGTTTGTTTGGTTTTAACTGTTTGTGGTTATTTATGAATTGGGATTTGGATTATGGTTTTAAGTGAATAAACGATTTTGTAATTTAGTGATTGTAGATGGTTATTATTTTTTATATCGGAACTTCTTTGGTTTACCTGGACGTTATAATCGTTATGGAATGAATGTCAATGCATTAGATGGGTTTAGTTATTCTATTCAACGCGTTAAACGGGATTTAGAGAATTCCCATATGGTGGTTGTTTTAGATTCATCTGAACCTACCTTTAGACATTTGCTGTGTCCTGGATACAAAGCAGATCGTTCTTGCCCTTTAGAACTACAACCTCAATTAGATTGTATTGAGGAATTACTTGAAGCGATGGATTTACCTTTCATTAAAAAACCTGGGTTTGAAGGAGATGATTTGATCGGCAGTTTAGCCGTTTGGTTTAGTTCACTCAGTGAAGATTATTCTGTTACTATTCTCTCTGGAGATAAAGACTTATGTCAATTGGTCAACTCCCAGATTACCGTGGAAGATATCTTTAATCGACGTTACTTCTCTAGTGTGGGTGTTCAATCTAAATTTGGAGTTAAACCTTGCCAAATGATTGATTACTTAACCTTGGTTGGAGATTCTGCTGATTCCGTTGCTGGCGTTGATGGAATTGGGGAGAAGACTGCAGCTTCTCTATTGCAACAGTTTGGTGATTTAAGCGGGATTATGGAAAACCTGGACAAAGTTAAGCCGAAGGTTGCAAATGCGCTCCTAGGCTCATTACAGAGCATTGAGCGGGATAAACAACTGGTTACTATCGTAACTGATTTAGATTTAGACATTACCCTTGCAGATATTGTCAGTCGACCGATTAACGTTGAACAGGTTCTTGAGTTTAAACAACGGGTATTTGAATAAAGGAGAGAGTTATGGATATTAAGCGTGGCAATGGGGATAAAGGAATTGATTATTTTGTTAATGATTCCAAACTAGATTTATCACAATTAGAAGATAAACGAATTATTGTTCTTGGTGAACGACACGGGAATTCAAGTGATGAGAATTTGGTTAAACGTTTAATCAAGAAATTCTCACCATCATTCGTTTTAGTTGAAGCATTAGGGGATTATAAACTTCATAGTTTATCAACTAAGAAACGTTACTTGAAAATGGATGAGGATAAACATTATTATGGTGCTTTTACAAAACACTGGATAGAAATAAGTTTAAAGTTTGATATTCCTTTTATAGGAATAGATTACACCAAGTGGAAAAGGGGAGAGTTTGAATCTTTGTCCCTTAAAGAAACATTTAAAATAAGAGAAGATCATTTTATTAAGATGATTGAGCAATATGCAAAAGAAGGTTCTGTTATTGCAATTTGTGGTGATACTCACATGAGAACAATCGAAACAGAACAACTCGGACAGGTAAGCCCATTATACACTAAGTACAATAATGGTAATGATAGTTGCGTTATTCGCTCAGCAGAAGGAGAAATTGAGTAATAGAATTATTTTCAAATACACATTACTAACATGATATCAACCTTAATTTTCAAGGAAATTCATTAATGAACACACAACCTTTAGCACAACAAACATTTCGTCCACTTGATTTATTTGAATTCTTTTATAATTTAACTCAATGGGCATCGGTTCATGGATTAACATTTGATGATTTTAGTGTATCACATGGTGGCTCAATGCTATTAATGGGGTTAATTGATTCCACGATGGATATTGATCTTACTGTAAATCAGGAACTCTTTGATCGATTCGATAATGGTGACCATCGTCGTGTAGAGATACCCAATGGTCGTTACTATCTTCAAGTAGGTAAAAGAGTTACGCTACATACCTCAGAAATACCAACGTTACAGTTGGTGCATAGTTTGGTTAAACATCCAAATGGTATCTGGTACCGAAATGAAAAACAAACTATTCTCGACTACCAATCATTAAATCGCCCTCAAGATAAGGAGAAGATTAAATTACTCAAAGGGGATTCATTAAACCTTATTGAATATATCCTTGAAGTTAAAAGAAGTTATGAGCCCATTACTAAAGAAAAATTCGGCTCCTTGTCCGGTATGAATCCTTCACAGTTAAGCCGAATATTAGCGGGTAAGACTCCCATTACTGTTAAAACGTTAAATAGAGTAGTTGTTTTGGATAAAGATGTAGAGCGTGTAAAAAAGATAAAACTTGAAATCTTGAAGTTACAGCAGTCTATAAAAACAACTAAACTAGATGGTGAACACCCGCAACATATTTATTATGCAATGTATATTTTAGAAGTTATTAGAGAACATAATGTTTCTAAAAGTGAATTTTGCAGTATGTTGGGGTACAGTAATGCGCATCTTATCAACATGTTAAACGGTAAGACCCCAGTAACAAAAAGTTTTCTTAACCAAATCCAGTCTAAAGCATCTTTATCTTTTGCTGACTTTAAACAAAAGTTAAAGGATTCTAATTTCGAAGAACGGGTTAAGGAGTTTGAAAATTCTACGTTGTTTTACAATCTCGTAGACTTTTTCGATTATCGAAATACGAACAATAGTTAGATGGGTAAAGTCAATGGTGGTTGCTGGGAGTATTCCGTTGACGGTAATTGGATAGCTATTTAAACAACATAATTTAAAAGGAACCTAGGTTCCTTTTAAATTTTCTACATGTATTATCTTTATAAGGAGTGTACCATGGGTACCAAAAAAAAACAGGCTGAAAAGTCAGATACCATGATTGAGCTTGAAGAAGTTTTGGATGAAGTCAAAGCCGCAATTATGACTGCGATCGCTGAAGAAAATCGCGATAGTGGTAATGGGGATAAACCTCGTTGTGTTGGGTTACGGCTGCGAAAGAATCCAACCATTGAACTGTATGTTCCACTGTTGACTAGTAAAGATTTACCTTTTATGTTCTTAATTGAAATCACCTATCTGTGGGATGATGTAAACAAATTTGAATCGTTAGATTACTGCTTGGAAATCTATAAAGAATTTGTTTATGGTTTAACATTTTTGGATGAAGCTATCAGTTACTGAAAGAAAAAATTGTACAAACATAGAAAAAGAGGAACCTCGGTCCCTCTTTTTTTTATTTTCTTATGACTTGCTTGATGTTAAAGGGGAGAAAGATGGGGAAATTTAGAATTGCTTTTTATAAAGCTAAATATGGAGATGTGTTTGATAAAATTGTCTCAACAGCAACTGCTTCACCATATTCTCATTGTGAACTTATCTTTAGTGATGGGGTATGTGCATCCTCTTCTCCAAGAGATGATGGGGTGAGATTTGCAAATATCAACTTTGGGGAACATTGGGATATCTTTGATCTTGATCCTAGCCTATCTGAAAATGATGCTCGCTGGTGGTTTGCTTTTCATGATGGAGAGGTGTACGACTTTGCCGGGGCAATTGGTTCAGCTTTTGGTTTACCAGTCTATAGTAAAAAGAAAAAGTTTTGTTCACTTGCTTGCGCATCAGCGTTAGAGTTAGACAAGATTAATTTAACTCCTGGTGGGTTGTATAAGAAACTTAAACAATTAAACCATATCTAAATGGAGGGGCAGTTACCCCTCCATTTCAATTTATTACAGACATACATTATTTACGTGATATCAACCTCTTTTATCATGCGAGGACATATGCAACCATCCCCATCTTATACCAAAATCCCTCAGGAAAATATCCGAGGTATGCTTGCTTTATTTAAAGCGAAAGCAACCGATCAGCGATTTAAGTTTATTAACATTGCAAAACTAACAGCTGATAAAAATATTAAAGAACTTTGTGAATTTAATATTTCAGTTTTAGACAAACATATTAGTCGTTGTTCTAAGTTAACCCGTTCAAAAACACTTGTCGATCTTAATACCAGTAATTACAATCAGCGGTTTATGGATATGATTATTGTTGGTTACTACGAAGGAGAAAAAATCGAGTTCAATGTGAAAAATATGGAACGAATTAAACCAGTTAAGAAATTAATCGTTGTATAGTTGGGAGATAACATGAGTCTACCTGTTACTGCTTTTACAGGAGCAAATGGTCTGGTTGAGTTAAAAAGACGAGATCTAGTTTCCCTTGCAAATTACATTGAAGATTTCATTAAACACAAACAACACAAATTGGGTCATTACATTCAATCTGACTTTGTTACAATCATTACGGAGGTTGGTAAGGAAGAAAAGAAAATTCAAGAACAGTTAGATAAAATTGTTCTTTATGAATTGTTCGACACTAAAACACCTTACATTTATCAATTAGATGTGGTGTATGAGAAAAGTAGTCATCTTGCAATGAACGATCTTTTAAAAGTCATCTGCAAAAGACGCGGCGTTGAAATTCTTCAACGTGGGAAACGCTGTGCAGATGGATATCGTTTTTCAGTTCTTATCGATGTTGCCAAAGGTGGTGACTTAACCAATGGCGTTGCTAGATTGGCAAGACTTGTTTATTTCCTTAACACTATTTAGAGTATCGTATATGAAACTTGTATTTCCATTTGTAAATGATCCAAAATTCATTGACTTTATTTATCAAGAAGAGTTACTGAATGCATGTATTCAAAGAGCCAAAGATAAATTTGGTTTGAATACTGAAATGAATCTGATCGATTTCTTTTTAAAGTGTGGTAAAGAAAATCGAATTACTCAACCATTAAAACTTCACCAATTCATAACACGATTCCCGGTGGCAGATGTAAACGAATCCATACTGTATGAAGCAGTCAAAATTTGGCATGTTGCCCTCGGTCATGCTGCGTTGGTACAAACAGAGTATGAACTGGGTCTTAAGTTTTTCGAAACTGTTGTACTTCGTCGATTTAGGGTTTTAAACGATGATACCAAATATCATGTTTTAATCGGGCGTGTTAAACTTGGTGATTTAGCAGATCGCACAGGCGCGGATTTTCTTGCCTTATTTGATCCTTATGCTGGAAGAGATTATGAGTTGTATCATGGTGCTACTGGAGATGAACTAATGTTTAATATGTTCTTCGGGTTTACAAGTCGATACCCTCGAGATAAACTGAAGTTAGATATTCATCAAGATCTTCGTTTTATAGAAGCGCTTAATATCTGGAAACGGGATAATCTTAAACCTCATTTGTTATCCAATATCACAACAGTTAGGGAGTTTGAAAAATGAAGATTATTCCAACATTCCATTCGATCATTGTGACCGATACAGTTTTAACCGCAGACCAAATGTATATTCACCATGATACCCATCGTCTTGAGGTGATGGGGAATCAACGTTGTAACTTACAATGTACTACGATTTATCCGAATAGCGATCTTGACCAAGCATTAGATTTTCTCAAACGTACTCCACATCCTCGTGATGCAAAGATATACTCTGCCAACCCAACAGGTCCAGGTGTAACAGTGTTAACATCACTACTTCAACAAGTGAATGCGATTGTGTATGCTAATCACCAAGAGTATTTGCAAAACTTAGCTGCAATAAATCGCAGCTATGATGATTGATTAAAAATCAATTTAAATATATATCATTAACATGACAAACCCTACAAATTTGTAGGGTTTTCAATTAAACTTTATTTATCAAAAGGTAATCCAAATGAAATTAACTAAAGATCAACTTATCATGAGTTCTTTCCTTAAATTAATTATTGAAGGAAAAACTGAAGCCCCTATAGAACCTAGTACAAATTTTCAGTTATCGCATCAAAAACCTCGTATTGAGGTCGTCACAAAAGATAAAGAAGTTGATATTAAACTTGTTATTGATCATAGAGATTTTGATGTCCTAGAAAATTATATTGTGGGAGTAACAACAGCACCAGTGAGTAGTTTACCTGGAGTTTATGCTGTCACTTATAACTCGGACGTGTTAGTAACTTGTATATGGTTACGGGTTGATTATATCGTTGATAAGCAACAATTTGTTGCTAGATATTTAAGCCCATCTTTACTGTCTCTATTAACAGCAGTTGCGGCTGTTATAGACGTTAAAGATATTATTAAGGTGAAATCGCATCCTGAAATTCCATCTGATGCGGTCGTCAAGTCAGATGTCGGGGCGAAAATTGAATTTAATGATTCTGACGTTCCAGAGTATTGGGATACTCTGCTTGAATGTTATCCCGATACTAAATTAGGTGATCGAGTACATGAAGCAAGAATCTATTTTGCTTGTTTCATTTTACAACTCAGAGCGATTAAGGAAAGTCTCAGAATTCTTGGTGTTTCTCCTTCTCCTCGTTTAATGGGTTTGATGTTACGCGATACGCTAGGAAAGAAAGGAGAGTCATTTAGCGATGTAGGTAAAGATATTTTAAATGGTAATCTTGATCTTATTCAATACTCTCAATTGTACACAACTTTAGGTTCTAAGGATGATACACTTCGCAAAATAAATGATTCAATTGATCATCTGATAGGTGCTATTCATTCTGGCAAAGGGCTAGATCAACTCTTGGAAGATGATAACGTTCGTGGCAACCGTCGGGATGGGGAACGTAATCGTTTTAGTCGTCGTTAAATAGTGGAGGGGGATACCCCCTCTTTCTATATTTAATTTAGGAATTTTAAAATGAAATGCGGATTTAAAGGTGGCGTTTATATAAAAGAACACGACCTAGTTATTTATATACCAGAACACTATGGCTATTTTATACATCCTGCTACAGTAAGTAAAGGTCTGATTAGTTTTAAGTCGACACCAAACGTTGAGATCAAAAACCCAATTCCCGGAGTTCGTAATGTAACGCGAAATCATAATTTTGGTGATTGGTCGGATGAGAAGATTGAAGAATATTTGATCAATCATGAGAAATTCATCAAGGTGAGAAAACTTGAAGATGGATCATGGGTAGGCATTATGCTTCTTCTTAAAACAACAAGCGTGTGTTGTGATATTGGACCTTCTACTCAATTTGCTTACCGCTGGTGTTTTAAAGACCCAGTAGAAGCAGAAGAGTTCTTTAATGAAGTCAAGGAGTTTGATGATCCACCTGAGAATAAAAGTTCTCTTGTAGGTCATCGTTTCACAGGTTATTCCCGTTTGTATAAGACTGACCAAGAAGGTTTCAAAAGATAGTAGCAGAGTTAAACCTCTTTCATTATTTCATAGGTGACCGTCGTCGTATGTCATTTAAGTACGATAGCAGTCTTCGTGTAAGGTTAGAAAAGGTGAATAAGCAACTAGATTTACCTTTTGCAACAACTGTTGGATTTTTGTTGTTGGCGGGTTATCTTTATATAAAGAATAATCCAACTGCCCGTAACAAACCTTATGTAGCTAGCGGTTGGGATTTTAATACTTCATTGTATATTAATTCTAACTTTTATTCTCTTCGCGATGAAGCTAGAAAGTTAATAAGGTATAACAAAGGAGTAACCCAAAATACATTGCTTCATTATGGGTTGATTGCATTTGAACAAGGACAGGATCTGAAGATCAT
>JACCEC010390249.1_pt1 | contig 22613 bp, 24 predicted proteins | sample 7450121 | NCBI WGS metagenome assembly JACCEC01 (sample SAMN15323455, study PRJNA562643) | freshwater metagenome | isolation source: river surface water | place: USA:Blue River Watershed | collected 2017-08-18 | reverse complement strand
TTGGGTGGGCGCAGCAAGCTCGAGCCCACCGTGATCCTGGCGGTGGTGGCCGTGGAGTCCTCCTTCAACCCCTTTGCACAAAGCTCGATGGGCGCGCAAGGCCTGATGCAGGTGATGAAGCGCATCCATGACGACAAGTACCAAGCCTTTGGTGGCGCGCATGCGGCCTTCGACCCGGTGAGCAACCTGCGGGTGGGCGTGCAGGTGCTGCGGGATTGCGTGGCCCGCAACGGCGGGCTGGAAGAAGGCTTGCGCTGCTATGTGGGCGTGACGCACCCGGAAGGTGACGACAACGGCTACACCCAGAAGGTGCTGGCCGAGCACCGTGCCTTGCAACAGGTGGCCCAGGGCAAGGCGGTGCCACACACCATCGTCCACTCGGTGGTGCCGGCCTCGGCAGCCGCGCCCTCAACAACCACGGGATCGGCACCGCTGGCCGCTGGCGGCTAAACTATCGGCACCGCGTGACTGGCGATAGGCGGGCCCTGGTTCGGGCTGCGCCGAGGTGGTAACACCGTGAAGCGCGGGTGCCGGCCCTGTGCCGCTGCAATCAGCCGTGCGCCTGGGCAGCACGTGGGCCGTGCGCGGTACCCACGAGGCCCCCTTCACCCACACGAGAATCGCCCCCATGTTTGATCGCAACACCTCTACCCTGGCCCTGGTGGACCCTGATCTGTGGTCCGTTGTGCAAGCGGAAAACCGCCGCCAGGAAGAACACATCGAGCTGATCGCCAGCGAGAACTACACCTCGCCGGCCGTGATGCAGGCGCAAGGTTCACAGCTCACCAACAAGTACGCCGAGGGCTATCCGGGCCGGCGCTACTACGGTGGGTGTGAGCACGTGGACGTGGTGGAGCAACTGGCCATCGACCGGCTCAAGCAGTTGTATGGCGCGAACTTCGCCAACGTGCAGGCCAATTCCGGCTCGCAGGCCAACCAGGCCGTGTTCTTTGCCCTGCTGCAGCCTGGCGACACGATCATGGGCATGAGCCTGGCCGAAGGCGGCCACCTGACCCACGGCATGCCGCTGAACATGAGCGGCAAGTGGTTCAAGGTGGTGAGCTACGGCCTGGACGCGCAGGAAGTGATCGACTACGAGGCGATGGAGCGCCTGGCCCACGAGCACAAGCCCAAGCTGATCATCGCCGGGGCCTCGGCCTATTCACTGCACATCGACTTCGAGCGCTTTGCCCGTGTGGCGCGGGACGTCGGCGCGTACTTCATGGTGGACATGGCGCACTACTCGGGCTTGATCGCCGCGGGCGTCTACCCCAACCCGGTGCCGCACGCCCATGTCGTGACCAGCACCACGCACAAGAGCCTGCGCGGCCCGCGCGGGGGCATCATCCTGGCCAATGACGAAGACATTGCCAAGAAGATCAACAGCGCCATTTTCCCGGGCATCCAGGGCGGCCCCCTGATGCATGTGATTGCGGGCAAGGCGGTGGCTTTTCACGAGGCGCTGCAACCGGCCTTCCGCCAGTACCAGCAGCAGGTGGTGGCCAATGCCCAGGTGCTGGCCCAAACCCTGATCGAGCGTGGCCTGCGCATCGTCAGCGGTGGCACGCAAAGCCATGTGATGTTGGTGGACCTGCGCCCCAAGAACCTCACGGGCAAGGAAGCCGAGGCCATCCTGGGCCGTGCCCACATGACCTGCAACAAGAACGGCATTCCCAACGACCCGCAAAAGCCCATGGTCACCAGCGGCATCCGCCTGGGCACACCAGCCCTGACCACGCGCGGCTTCAAGGAAGAGCAGGCGCGCATGACCGCGCACCTGATTGCCGACGTGTTGGACCGGCCGCATGACGAAGCCAACATTGAAGCCGTGCGCGCCAAGGTGTCGGCCCTCACGCGCGAATTCCCCGTGTACCGCTGAAAGGCAAGACCGTGCGCTGCCCCTTCTGCACACACGGTGATACACAGGTCGTCGAGACGCGGGACTCCGAAGAGGGTGATGCGGTTCGCCGGCGGCGCAAGTGCCCCAGCTGCGACCGCCGCTTCACCACCTACGAACGCGCCGACATCGCCATGCCCGTGGTGGTGAAGAAGGACGGCGCGCGGGTGGAGTTTGCCAGTGGCAAGCTGCGCGCCTCCATGCAACTGGCCCTGCGCAAGCGGCCGGTCAGCGTGGAGCAGATCGATGATGCGATGGAGCGCATCCAGGAACAGCTCGTGGCCAGCGCTCAGCGCGAGGTGTCTTCTTCGCGCTTGGGTGAGTTGGTGATGCGCGAGCTCAAGCGCATCGACAAGGTGGCCTATGTCCGCTTCGCCTCGGTGTACCGAAGCTTTGAAGACGTGGACGAGTTCCGCAAGCTGATCCGCGACATCTGAACGCGGCGCGGGGCCCGCATCGGAGGCCCCCCACGGGGCGATGCGCGGCCCAGACCGGCGGCCTACAGTGGCCGCATGGCCCTTGCCGCATCGCCCCCCAGCACCCCACGCAGCCGCGGTGTGGCCTTGCTGGAACTGCTGGTGGCCAGTGCACTGGCCGCGGCCCTGTCGGCAAGCGCCTGGGTGCAGTTGGCCGACTGGTTGGGCATGCGGCGCCTGCAGGCCGCGTCAGCCGATTGGGTACGGGTGCTGATGTTGGCCCGCCAGTGGTCTTTTGAACTGCAGCAGCCGGTTCGGCTGGACCTGGCCGCCAGCCCGCAGCTGCCACAGGCCTGCCTGCTGGCCCACACCGGGCAGCGTGGAGACTGCAGCGGTTGCAGTGGTCCGGCGGTTTGCCGCGCCGGCGTGCGGCTGCTGGCCCGCACCGCCCCCTTGCCCACCGGTGTTTCGGCCAGCGCCAACATCAGCAGCCAACTGTGGAGCCCCGGCAGCCGCAGCGTTTCACCGACGGGCACCTTGCGCCTGCACCTGTCCGACGGGCGTACCGTGCACCACGTGGTGAACCTGGCGGGTCGGCTGCGACGCTGTTCGCCGGATGGGCCCACAGCCGGGTGGCCCGCATGCTGAGGGGCGGCCGCCATTGGCGTCGCCGCCCGCTGCGCGGGCTCACGCTGGTGGAGCTGGGCCTGGCCCTGGCGGTGGCATCGGTGCTGGCCGCAGCCGCTTACCCGGCCTGGCGTGATCAGATGCACAAGGGGCGACGGGTGGACGCGCAGGTCGCCCTGGCCAGCCTGCAACTGGCCCAGGAGCGCCACCGTTGGACGCATGGCCGCTACGCGGACCATGTGGCGCACCTGGCCCACCCCTTGCTCTCGCCGGCCGCGCACTATGAGCTGAGCGTGGCGCATGCCGACCACAGCGGCTACAGCCTGCTGGCCCTTCCTCACAGGGGCTCGCCCCAACAGTCCGACCGAACGTGTACACGCATGGCCCTGGTGGTTCAGGCCGGCGTGGCCATCGAGATGGCCGCCAGCGACGGCCAGGCCCTGGAGCCTGACGCCCTACGGCGCTGTTGGGCACCATGAGGCCTGGCCCGGCCGCCAGGAGCCCGCAGCGCGGCGTGGCCCTGTTGGAGTGGATGCTGGCCCACAGCTTGGGGCTGATGGTGGTGGCTGCGGCCATGAGCCTGTTTCTGCACCAAGCGCGTGTGGCCATGGCACTGCACCAGCGGCAACTGCAACTGCAAGACCTGGGTGTGGTGGCCCAAGTGCTGCGCGCTGAGTTGCGCATCGCCGGGCATCGCCTGCAGCCCGTGCTCCACCCGGGCTATGACCAACTGCAGGTTGACAGCGGTTCGAACCCGGCCATCCACTACTTGTGTGATGCGTGTGAGGCCTCAGACCCCACCCGTCCCGCTGGCTTTCGCCTGCAATCGGGCACCCTGATGCAGCGCGCCCAAAGTGCCGGCAGCTTTCAGGCCGTGCACGACACGCCCACATCGGGCTGGCGCAGTTGGGCCGTGGCCACCGGGGTTGCCGAGGGCTGCGTGCCACACGTCACGGTGGCCCTGCAGCCGATACGCCCGGGCCTGGGGCCCACCACGGTGCGCGTGCGACCCCGCAACGGCGGGCCCTTGGCCTGCGAAACCATGGCCAGCCCGGTGGTGCCCGTGCCCGAGCCGGCACGGGTCCCGTGAAGCCGTGTTGACCAAGGAGATGCGGTGACTGCGAAGCGCCATGGGCCCTCCTGCCTCGCCGATGGCGCACGGTGTTTCCGCCCACGCCGCCTGCACGGCCAGCGCGGGTGGGTGGCCCTGCTCTTGTGCACCGTGCTGCTGTCGGGCTCTGCCCTGAGCGCCGCCCTGGTGCAGCGCTGGGCGGTGGAGCGTGAGCGCCAAAGTGGGCACCTGTGGGCGCACGCGCAGGCCCAAGCCCTCGGGCAGGCGGGACTCATGTGGACACTCGCACGGCTGGAAGACCCACGGCCCGTCGACCTGCAGTGCCGCGCACAGGGCGGGCCGGTGGCGCCGGGCAGCCACGCCGATTCGTTCGCGGCGCGCCTGGCCCAAGACGGGCGTGCGCTGCGCTGTGTCGTGGACCTTGCACCCGGCGCTACGACCACCCCCTGGCAATGCGACTGCAGCAGTGCGGCCGCCACCACACCCTGGCCTGCACCGGCCCACTCGCCTTTGGGGCATCTGGAGGTCGACTTCCGTGGCGCCGGCAGCAGGCTGCGCCTTGGGGTGAGGGTTCAGGTGCAGCAGGCCCTGGATCTGGGGCCGGCTTGGCAGGAATCGGTGTGGCTGGAACGGGACCGCCACCACACCTGGCGCGCGGTGTTGGGTTCGTGGAAGGACGCACGCTGAAGCCGGTGCGCCAATCCGGGCACGCGCTGCTGGGTGTGCTCGCAGCCGTGGTGCTCACGGCCTTGGGCGCCAGCGCCGGCCTGCACGCCACCGCGCAAGCCCTGGTGCAGGAGCGGGCGCAACGGCAGCGTTGGGAGGTGATGCAGCACCTGATCAGCGCGGTGGAGTTCGGGCCTACCGGTCTGGCGGTTTCACCCGGATGGGCGTTGGGCGCCGCCATGGTGTTGTCTGATGGAAGCCCCTGCACACTGGACGTACAGCGTGTGGCGCCATCCGCCACAGACCCTCCCCGCGGCGAGCACTTCACCATCAGCGCCCGCTGGGCCGATCCCTGGGGTGCGCAACAGGTGCTGACGCTGCGCAGCTTCTGGCATGCCAGCCCACGGCTGCTGCCGCTGGCCGCAGCCTCCGTGCCCTAGGCATGGGCAAGGGCACGGGCAAGGGCCCGACCCCTAAAATCAAGGGCGATGAGCCCCGAACAGCTGCGCTGTCTAGAACTGGCCGAACGCGCCATCGGGCTGAGCGAGCCCAACCCACGCGTGGGCTGCGTGATCCGCACCACACAAGGCCAAGAGGTGCACGGCCACACGCATGCGGCCGGCGGCCCGCACGCGGAGGCCCACGCGCTGCAGCAGGCCCAAGCGCGTGGCCTGGACCTGCGCGGTGCCACGGTGTGGGTGAGCCTGGAACCCTGTAGCCACCATGGCCGCACGCCTCCGTGCAGCAGTGCCTTGGTCAGGGCCGGGGTGGCGCGCGTTGAAGTGGCCTGCCTGGACCCCAACCCCCTGGTGCGCGGGCGCGGCGTTGCAGAGTTGCAGCAGGCGGGCATCGAGGTGCAGTTGGACCAGGGCACTTGGATGGCCCAGGCACGGGCCTTGAACATCGGTTTCATGTCGCGGATGGAACGCGGCCGGCCTTGGGTGCGGATGAAGGTGGCCGCGTCCTTGGACGGCACCACCGCCCTGCACAACGGGCGCAGCCAATGGATCACCGCGCCCGCAGCTCGTGCCGATGGACACCGCTGGCGCGCCCGCGCGGGCGCCATCCTCACCGGCATCGGTACGGTGCGCGACGACAACCCTCGTTTGGATGTCCGTGCCGTTGAGGTTGCCCAACAGCCCTTGCGCGTGGTGATCGACTCGCGCCTGGACATGCCGCCGAGCGCGCGTGTTCTGCAGCCCCCCGGGCGCTGCCTGGTGTACAGCCTGGCCACCGACCCAGAACGCCTGCGCGCCTTCTCAGGGCTGGCGGGTGTCGAGGTGTGCCGTGTGGGCACCAGCCCATCGCCAGACGGTGGGGCCTCCACCGCCGCGCCCCCAGCGGCCAAAAACGACCTGGCCGCGGTGTTGGCCGACCTGGGCCAGCGGGGCATCAACGAGCTGCATGTGGAGGCGGGCGAGAAGCTCAACGGCTCGCTGCTGCGCGAAGGCCTGGTGGACGAGGTGTTGGTCTACTTGGCGCCCAGCCTGCTGGGCCCGGGGCGGCGGCTGGCCGAAGTATTCGCGCGGCCCTTGGAGTCCTTGGACCAGGGCCTGCACCTGCAGTTCGTTGATTGCACGATGGTGGGGCCCGACCTGCGGCTGCGCGCCCTGACGGCCCAGGGGCAACGTGCTTGGGCACAGGCTTGGCCGGCCACCGCAGCCGACCAGGGACACACGCCCGCTTTGTCGGTGCCCGCCTATCCGGCCTGAAGCCCCTGCCGCCGCAAGGCGGGGTCCTACAATCGGTGGCTTATGCCGATTTCCCCGATACCCGAGCTGGTGGCCGAGCTGGCCGCTGGCCGCATGGTCATCCTGGTCGACGAAGAGGATCGCGAGAACGAAGGCGATCTGGTCTTGGCCGCCGACCATGTAACCCCACAAGCGATCAACTTCATGGCCAAACACGGCCGTGGTCTGATCTGCCTGACGCTCACCCGCGAGCGTTGTGAGCGGCTGCAGCTGCCGCCCATGGCCGCGCGCAACGGGACCAAGCACAGCACCGCCTTCACCGTGTCGATCGAGGCCGCAACCGGGGTGAGCACCGGCATTTCGGCAGCCGACCGTGCGCGCACCATCGAAGTGGCGGTGGCGCCCCACGCGCAGGCAAGTGACTTGGTGCAACCGGGCCATGTGTTCCCCCTGCAGGCGCAGGACGGCGGCGTGCTGATGCGCGCCGGCCACACCGAGGCGGGTTGTGACCTGGCGGGCATGGCGGGGCTCAGCCCATCGGCCGTGATCTGCGAGATCATGAACGACGATGGCACCATGGCCCGGCTGCCGGACCTTGAAGTGTTCGCCCGCGAACACGGGCTGAAGATCGGCACCATCGCTGACCTGATCCAACACCGCAGCCACAACGAGTCGCTGATCCAGCGCGTGGGCCAGCGCGAGTTGGACACCGCACAGGGCCGCTTCAGCTGCTCGGTGTTCCGTGACCGCACCGGCGGCACGCATCTGGCGCTGGCGTGTGGCCAGTGGTCGGCCCAAGACGAAGTGTGGGTGCGCGTGCACGAACCCCTGTCGGTGCTCGACCTTCTGGACGCCGGCCCCACGCGACACTCCTGGCCCTTGCCGGCGGCCCTGGCGGCCTTGCAGCAGCAGGGCCGTGGGGTAGCGGTGCTGCTCAACGCCGGTGAAGACGCCGCGGCCTTGCTGGGCCGCGCCTTGCCGCTCGAATCCACACCGACACCGGCGGCCTCGGCCGGATCGGCCATGGACCTGCGCACCTACGGTGTGGGCGCCCAGATTCTGCGGGCCATGGGCGTGCAGCGCATGCGGCTGATGTCCAACCCGCGGCGCATGCCCAGCATGACCGGCTACGGCCTGGAGGTCACCGGTTTTGTGCCGTGCACCGAGCAGGACCGTGGCGGCAGCCCACGACGGAGCCTGTGATGCAAGGAGGCAGCAACGCCAGCACCGCCGGCCTGGATGCGCGCGGCCTGCGCATTGGCATCGTGCGTGCTCGGTTCAATGAATCGGTCACCGAGGCCTTGGAGTCGGCTTGCCGCGCCGCACTGCTGGAGATGGGTGCACAGGCCACGGACATCGTCACGGTCACCGTTCCCGGCGCCTTGGAAGTGCCCTTGGCCCTTCAGGGCATGGCCGAAAGCGCGCGTTTTGATGCCTTGGTGGCCCTGGGCTGCATCATCCGCGGTGAGACCTACCACTTCGAGTTGGTGGCCAACGAAAGCGGCGCCGGCGTCACGCGGGTGGGCCTGGACCACCACATTCCAATTGCCAACGCGATCCTCACCGTCGAGAACGCCCCGGAGGCTCAAGCCCGCGAGCACGACAAGGGGCGCGATGCCGCCGTCGTGGCTGTGGAAATGGCCCGCTTGCTGCAACGCCTGGCCGAGCCCGACGAACAGGACCCCCAACGCCCCGATACCGCGGGCGTCAACACATGAACACCAGCAAGGCATCCCCGCGCAAGGGCGCGGCCTCTTCGGCCCGTCGGCGTGCCCGCCAGGCTGCCCTGACCGGCCTGTACCAGTGGCTGATCTCCCACGAGGACCCCGGCGCCATCCAGGTGCATGTGGAGGAACAAGAGGTGCACGAGGGCTGCGACCGCGCGCACTTCCAGGCGCTGCTGCACGGCTGCATCAAGCAGGCCTCGGCCTTGGACGCCGACCTCAGCCGCCACGTGGACCGCCCCACAGGGGAGCTTTCACCCGTGGAGCATGCCGCGCTGATGATTGGCGCTTATGAGCTGCGCCATTGCGTGGAGATCCCCTACCGCGTGGTGATCAATGAAGCGGTGGAGCTGACCAAGGCATTTGGCGGCACCGATGGCCACAAGTACGTGAACGGCGTGCTGGACAAGGCAGCGGCCGACCTGCGGTCCACCGAGGTGTTGGCCGCCAAGGCCGAGCGCCCCTGAGGACGCGCCGGATGCGACTGGCCTCGCGAGTCGACCGCATCGAGCCCTTCTTCGTGATGGAAGTGGCCAAACGCGCCACGGCCCTGCTGAACACCCCGATGTGCGACCCGGCCCAAGGCGGCCGCCGCATGCTCTTCCTCAACATCGGTGAGCCCGACCGCACCGCCTGCGAGCGTGTGCAGGCCGCCGCCCAGGCCGCCATTGCGCAGGGCCAGACCGCCTACACCGCGGCCACCGGACTGCCGGCCCTGCGCCGGGCGATTTCCGGCTGGTATGCGCAGCGCTTTGGGGTCGACGTGGACCCCGGCCGCATCATCGTCACCGCCGGCGCCTCCGCCGCCCTGCAGCTGGCGATGCTGGCCCTGGTGGAGCCGGGCGATGAGGTGATCTGCCCCGACCCGAGCTACCCCTGCAACCGCCACTTCGTGACCGCAGCGGGCGGGCACGCCAAGCTGGTGGCCACCTCGGCTGCCCAACGCTATGCCTTGACCGCCCAACAGCTCAGCGAGCACTGGAGCCCTTCGGTTCGTGGCGTGCTGCTGGCCTCACCGTCCAACCCCACGGGCACCTCGATCGACCCGACCGAGCTGGCCGCACTGGTGAAGGCCTGCCGTGCTCGGGGGGGTTGGACCGTGGTCGATGAGATCTACCTGGGCCTGAGCTACGACCCACGCTATGGGCAAACCGCGCTGGCGCTGGGTGAAGACATCATCTCGGTCAACAGCTTCAGCAAGTACTTCGGCTTGACCGGCTGGCGCCTGGGCTGGCTGGTGGTGCCCCCGGCCGCCGTGGCCGCTGTCGAGCGCTTGGCCCAGCACCTGTACATCTGCGCCAGCACCGTGGCCCAGCGGGCGGCCCTGGCCTGCTTTGAACCGGAGTCGCTGCGCGAGTATGAACAGCGCCGGGGCGAGTTTCAACGCCGGCGCGACTACATCGTGCCGGCCCTGGGACAGATTGGATGGCCGGTGCCGGTGGAGCCCGATGGCGCCTTCTATGCCTGGATGCACACCGGCGACATTGCGCCCGACAGCAGCGACCTGTGTCTGCAGCTGATGCACCAGGCGCAGGTCACCCTCACCCCCGGACAGGACTTCGGCCCGGCCTTGGCACGCGACCACGTCCGGCTTTCCTTTGCCTCTTCCCTGTCTGACCTGAAGGAGGCCATTGCCCGCATGGCCGCCGTTGACCACGCCGCGTTGCGCCAGCCCTGGAACCCCGCATGAACCAAGACCTTTCAATCCTCACCCTGGTGACCCAAGCCAGTCTCGTGGTGCAGCTGGTGATGGCCGGACTGCTCATCGTTTCGCTGACGAGTTGGACCGTGATCTTCGGCAAAGTGATCGGCCTTCGACGCGTGCGCGGTCTCAACGAAGGGTTCGAGCGGGAGTTCTGGTCGGGGCGCTCGCTTCAGGACCTGTACCAAGCCGCCGGCACACAGCCACCGGCCGCGCCGATGGGCCGCATCTTCGCCAGTGGCATGCGCGAGTTCATGAAGTTGCGCGAGCGGCGGCTGGATGTGGGGGCTCAGCTGGATGGCGCCCGACGGGCCATGCGCGCGAGCTACCAGCGCGAACTGGACACCATCGAGAGCCATCTGAGCTTCCTGGGGTCGGTGGCGTCGGTGAGCCCCTATGTGGGCCTGTTCGGTACGGTGTGGGGCATCATGCACGCCTTCGTCGGCCTGTCCAATCTGCAGCAGGTGACGCTGGCCACCGTGGCGCCGGGCATTGCCGAAGCCCTGGTGGCCACCGCCATCGGCCTGTTCGCGGCCATTCCCGCCGTGATCGCCTACAACCGCTTCTCGCGCGACATCGACCGTGTGGCCATCCAGCTGGAAACCTTCATTGAAGAGTTCTCCAACATTCTGCAGCGCAGTGCAGCGCAACCGCTGACCAGCGCGGGTGCTGGGGCGCACTGATGGCTTCGGTACAGGGCCGTGCGGGCCGGGGACGCCGCCGGGGCATGGCCGAAATCAACATGGTCCCCTTCATCGATGTGATGTTGGTGCTGCTGATCATCTTCATGGTGAGCGCACCGCTGATCACCACGGGGGTGGTGGACCTGCCGCGTGTGGGCCAATCACAGCAGCGACCACCCAAGGTGGTGGAGGTGGTGGTGGACAAGCAAGGCCGCTACAAGGTGCGCAGTGAGGGCGAGGAAGGCCGCGCCAGCACGCTCAGCGATTTGGCCGCACAGGTTCAACGCCTGCAGGCCGGTGATGGCCAGGTGCCGGTGGTGATTTCCGCCGACCGCGAGGTTCAGTACCAGGAAGTGGTCAAGGCCATGGACGCCCTGCAGAAGGCCGGGGTGTCGCGCCTGGGCCTGTCGGTTCAGCAGGGGTCCTGAGGGATGACGGCCCCGCACCTGGCCGACCCCTTCAGACCCCGCGCCTTGCCGGGCCTGCGCAGTGGCGCCTGCCTGGCCCTGCTGGTACACGGCGGTCTGGTTGCCGCCTTGGCGCTGGCCGTGAGCTGGCGCGTGAGCCAGCCCGCACCGGTGATGGCTGAACTGTGGTCGGCCACGGTGCAGGAAGCTGCTCCGGCTGAACAAGTGCCGCCCCCCGCGCCCAGTGTCGAACCCGAACCGCCCCGCCCTGCCCCGCCGCCGCCGGCGCCGGCCCAAAAAGTGGCCGACCCGAAGGCCGACATTGCCCTGAAGAAGGCCCGCGAGGCTGAGCGGCGTGAACGCGAGAAAGAGCGCGAGCGCCAAGCCGCCGAGGAACGCCGCCGCGAACTGGCCGAGAAGGAAAAGGAAAAAGAAAAGGCGCGCCAGAAAGAACGCGAACGCGAACGTGAGCGTGAGAAGGAAAAGGAGAAGGAGCGTGAGCGCCAAAAGGAGCGTGAGCGTCAAAAGGAACGCGAGCGCCTGAAGGCTGAGAAGGCCGCCGAAGAGCGCGCTGAAGCCCAGCGCCAGGAGAACCTGGCCCGCATCAAGGGCATGGCGGGCGCCAGTGGTGGGGCAGAAGCCACGGGCTCAGCAGCGCAAAGCAGCGGACCTTCGGCGGGTTACGCCGGCCGCATCAAGGCGCGCATCAAGCCCCTGATCGTCTACCCCGACAGCCTGCCCGGCAACCCCGTGGCCGAAGTGGAGGTGCGCCTGGCACCCAGCGGGGCCATCCTGGGCCAGCGGCTGCTGCGCAAGAGCGACTCGCCCGAGTGGGATGCCGCCGTGATGCGCGCGGTGGAAAAGGCCGAGATGCTGCCCCGCGATGTGGACGGCCGCGTGCCGCCGGTCATCGTGATCCAGTTCTCGCGACGCGAGTAGTCCCCGCTTCGGCTTGGGTCCACCACGTACGGGTGGCCCAACCGTGGCACGGCCCCACTTGTGCGGGCCTGCGCAGACAAGCGGGGCGGTGCATGCGAGCATCGCCGCATGCTTGACCACCCCGGTGTGCCCGCTGCCGCTGCGTACCGGGAGGTGCCGCCAGACAACCCTGTCTGCCGGGCCTACCCGGCTGCACAACACCCCCAGGCCTTGAAAGACCTGCTGCTGGCGCAGGCCAGCCGCCCGGTGCAACACCTGGGCCAAACGCTGCTGAGCCTGGGCGTGATCACCCCAGCCGAACTGGAGGAGGCCTTGACGCCCACAGCGCCCGGCGCATCCCAACCCTTGGGTGCGCGCCTGGTGGAGCAAGGCCGCATCAGCCCGGAACAACTGGACCAGGCCCTGAACCTGCAGCTGGGCTATGTGCAGGTGGATGTGCTGCACTTCCCCATCGAGCCCCAGGCGTGGAGCCGGGTACCCGTGTCCCTGCTGCAGCGCCTGAACGTACTGCCGCTGATGCACTGGGACGGCCAACTGCGGGTGGCCATGGCCGACCCCAAGCGCCAGGGCGACCTGGACGAAGTGGCCTGGGCCAGCGAGTGCCGTGTGCGCCCCGCCGTGGCCGAGGCCTCTGCGATACGGCAACGCCTGCAGGCCATCATCCAGGGTCGTGATGAAGCGGGGCTGCAGGCCGCCGCCACCGATGCCTTGGGCCTTGCCGAACGCTGGCTGGCCCATGCGCAGGCGCAAACCTCGCAGGGTTGGGCCGATGCGTGGGCCGAAGCCGATCCGCCACAGCCCGATGAAGGGGACGGCGGCCTGGTGCAGTGGGTCCACCAAATGATCATCGATGCACACACGCAAGGTGCCTCGGACATCCATGTGGAGGCCCTGGCCGGGCGCGAGAAGGTGCGCATACGCTTTCGGCTGGACGGGCGCCTGCAGGCCTATCGCGAACTGCCCCACACCCTGCGCGCGGCCCTGGTGTCTCGCCTGAAGGTGATGTGCGGCTTGGACATTGCCGAACGCCGAAAGCCGCAGGACGGCAAGATGGCCTTTGGACGCTTCTGCCCCGAACACCCGCTGGAGTTGCGCATGGTGACCATCCCCACCGTGCAGGGCTTGGAAGACGTGGTGTTGCGCCTGTTGACGGCGGCCCAGGCCATGACCTTGGAGCAGCTGGGCTTGCATCCGCACACGCTGGGCCGATTCCAGTCGGTGGTGAACCGCCCGCACGGCCTGATCCTGTGCGCCGGCCCCACGGGCAGCGGCAAGTCCACGACCCTGCACGCGGCACTCGCCCACCTGAACACCCCCGAGCGAAAAATCTGGACGGCCGAAGACCCGGTGGAGCTCACACAGCCTGGGCTGCGCCAGGTGCAGATCAACCCCCGCATCGACTGGACCTTCGGGCAGGCGCTGCGCTCCTTCCTGCGCGCCGACCCCGATGTGATCATGGTGGGCGAGGTGCGGGACCGGGACACCGCACGCACCGCGGTGGAGGCGGCCCTGACCGGCCACTTGGTGCTGTCCACCATCCACACCAACAGTGCAGCCGAAACCGTGACGCGCTTGCTGGACATGGGCCTGGACCCCTTCCACTTGGGTGATGCGCTCTTGGCCGTCATGGGCCAGCGCCTGGTGCGCCGGCTGTGCCCGCAGTGCCGGCAAAGCCGACCGGCCACGGCGGCTGAACGCCAGGAGCGGCTGCACGAGCACGGCCGTGATGGCCCGCACCCGGGCGGGTTCACGCTCAGCCGCTTGCGGGCCGAAGGGGCCGCAGACGCGGATGCCGCATCAGGCCTGATGAGTTGGCAGGCCCCGGGGTGCGCGCACTGCCAGGGAGGTGGGCTGCGCGGGCGCATCGGCCTGCACGAGTTGTTGGTCGTCAGCCCCGACATCCGGGGCCTCATTCAGGCGCGAAAGCCCTCCAGTGCCCTGCAGGCGTGTGCCCTGGAGCAGGGCATGGTCAGCCTGCGCCAGGACGGCGTTGAAAAGGTGTGGCAGGGGCTGACCACCCTGGAGGAGGTGCGGGCCGCGTGCCCCGCCTGAGCCTCAAGACCCGAAGCTAGCCACCCCCGCGCTGGGTGTAAAGGTCAAAGTGCCGCATATAGCGGTGACGGGCCTCGGTGCTGCAGCCACCGAAGTCAAACTGCACCTGCAGGCGCGGCAAGGTGATCAGGGCGATGCGGCGCGGTGGCAAGGCGGCCCACTGCAGCCGCAGGCCCTGGGCACCGTCGAGGGCCACCCAAGCGCAGCCCTCGGCTGGCCACTGAATGGGCAAGCCCTTGCTGGCGCCCGGCAACCACTGCTGCAGCTCCTGCGCGGTGCAGCCCATCTCCCTTGAGAACCGGGCGGGATACTCAGCCTGCATCAATGGCCCGCATGGGGTTCAGGCCCTCAGCCTCCGGCAATCGGTGGCCAGATCGCCAGCACGTCGCCTTCCTGGAGGGTGCGGCTGGCGCGGTCTTCGGGCGCCACGTACACGCCGTTGATCAGCACCAGGTGCACGAGCTTCATCGGCAGGTTGTAGGGCGCAATGATGTCGGCGATGGTGGACTGTGGCGCCACGTCAATCTGCACGGCGTTGCCGCCGGCAGCCTCGGGCGGCAGATGCTGGGCCAGGGAGGCATACAGCTTGAAAGTGATGTTCATGCGCCGATGGTAGGCCCAGTGGAAAGCTCAGGACTTGACCAGGGCATGGGTTGAGGCCCCCTGGGCGCGGTCGAGATAGGCTTCCATCAACTTCGTGGGGTCCTTGAGCAGCGTTTGCTTCCAAGGCCCCAGGCTGACCTCGCCTTCGACCAGGCCCCGCATCACGCCCACATGCTCGGTCCAGCCGATGCTGTTGCAACCCACCAAGCGGTCGCCACTGAACTGCAGGCTCAGGTGGCGGTCGGCTGCACGGTCGGTCAACTCCACGTGTTCGCCACCGGGCACGCCCTGCCACTGGCCAAAGCTGGCGGAAATCAAGCCCAGCGTGTCCAGCACGTTGATTTGGGGCACGCGCGGCAGCGTGGCCGCCTGGCCCACCATGTTGAGCGCGGCAATGCGCGCTTCATCGGCTGCATTGGGCTGGATGGCACTGACCACATGCGTGCCTGAGGGCTGGTCAAAGGCCTGCGCGCAATCGCCGGCGGCATAGACATGGGGCACATTGGTGGCCATGCGGGCATCGGTGACGATGCCGGTCTTGATGTCCACGCCACTGCCCTGAAGGAAGTCGACATTGGGCTTGACCCCGGTGGCGCTGATCACCAGATCGGCCTGAAGGGTCTGGCCGGTGGACAGGCGCACCGTGAGGGCCGGGCCCGCCGACGCCGAAGACGGGGCTGCACCGCTGGTGGTGTCCCCAAAGCCCAACAAGGAGGCCAGGCGCGCCAACAAACCAGCATCTTGCGCCGGTTCGGCAGGGCGGCCCGCCGCTTGCGCCTGGATGGCCTCGACGCGCGCGCCGGTGTAGACCTGAACGCCCTTGCGCTGGCACCAGTCCTTGATCATGCCCCCTGCGGTGGGGCCCATCATGCGCGGCACCATGCGGTCGCCCATCTCCACCACGCTGAGCTGCACCCCGCGCATGGCCAAGGCTTCCATGATGATGCAACCGATGAAGCCCGCCCCCATCTGCACCACCTTTGCACCCGGTTTGGCCAGGGCCATGATGGCGCGTGCGTCGGCCAGGGTCCAGCAGGCGTGCACGCCCGGGCTGTTGATGCCGGGAATCGGCGGCGAGGCCGGGCGGGAACCGGTGGCCACCAAGAGCCGGTCATAGGGCAACACCCGGCCGTCGCTGAGCTTGACGGTTTGGGCCTGGGTGTTCACGGAAACCGCCCGCTGCCCACGCAGCACGTCGATGCGCTGCTGCGCAAAGTGATCGGCTTGGTGGCGCAAGTGGGTACCCGACTCTTCGATGTTGCCGATGAGCAGGTAGGGAATGGCCATGCGCGAATAGGGGGCCTCGGGCTCATCGCCCACCAGCGTGATGCTGTCGTGAGGCGCATGCTTGCGTATGGTTTCGGCGGCGATCACGCCGGCAGGGCCGGCACCCAGGATCACGTGCTTCATGTTGGCTTTCCTGTCGTCTGCAGATTCAAAGGGACACCCGAGAAGGACAAAGGCGGTACAGGACCGCCTTTGTCACATTGGCAACCGCCCAAGGGCGGTCACAGGCCCAGCTTGGCCCGGGTTTCAGGCTTGATCGTGCCGTCGCTGTTCCAGCCACGGGCCGCGTAGTACTGCGGCAGCATCTCGGGCAGCTTGGAGGCCAGGCCCTTGGCCGGACCGGTCTTGGCGGCTTCCGTGAGCAAGCGCTTGGGCAGCGTGTCGTCAGCAGCGGTGAAGCCGGCGCGGTTGTTGAAGTCGCGCTCGAGGTTCCAGATCCGCTCGCCGATCAGGGCCATGTTCTCCAGGGTGAACTCAGGGCCACAGGCCGCAGCCACCTGCGGCGCGACATCGGCCAAGCCCCAGGCGAAGCTGGTGAAGATGCAGATGCCAGCGGAGTCGAAGGCGGCGGTGGCGTCTTGGAAGGCCATGACCAGCTCGGCCTTGCCCTCGGACACCAGCGGGTCGGTCTTGACCGGGATGCCCAACACCTCAGAGGCCACGGTGTAGCTGCGCAGGTGGCAGGCGCCGCGGTTGGAGGTGGCATAGGTCAGGCCCATGCCCTGAATGCCGCGCGCATCGTAGGCCGGGAACTCCTGCCCCTTGACGCTCATGGACAGCTCGGGGTGGCCGTACTTGGCGCACAGGCGCTTGGAGCCCATGCCGATTTCCTTGCCGAAGCCCTTGCCAGTGGCGGTCATGTCGGCCAGTTCGCACAGCGCGCGCGCCGAACCGAAGGGGGCCTCCACGCCGATCTGCTCCTTGGTGAGCACGCCCATTTCAAACAGTTCCATCACCGCGCCAATCGTGGCACCAAAGGAGATGGGGTCCATGCCCTGTTCGTTGCAGATGGTGTTGGCGTACTGCAGGGCTTCCAGGTCGTTCACGCCATTGGCCGCGCCCAGTGCCCAAGCGGCTTCGTATTCGAGGCCGCCGGTGGCGCCCCAGTACTGCGGCTTGTTCTCGACCGAGAAGTGGGTTTGGTCGATCTTGGAGATGCGGCCACAGGCGATGGTGCAGCCGAAGCAGGCCTGGTTGGTGACCAGCTGGGGCTTGCCGTCGCTCTTGCGCGGGGTGGCCATCGCTTCGGCTGAGATGTCTTTGGCACCCTCGAACTGGCTGTCGCGGTGGTTGCGCGTGGGCAGTGCGCCGATTTCGTTGATGACGTTCATCAGCACCTGGGTGCCGTAGGTGGGCAGGCCCTGCCCCGTGACGGCGTTGTCGGCCAGGATCTTCTTCTTCTCGAAGGTGACCTGCATGAAGCCCTTGGGGTCGGCGATGTTGCCCACGCCCTTGGTGCCGCGAACGGCGATGGCCTTGAGGTTCTTGCTGCCCATCACGGCGCCCACGCCCGAACGGCCGGCGGCGCGGTGCAGGTCGTTGACCACGGCCGCGTACAGGACCTGGTTCTCACCGGCCAGGCCGATGGAGGACACGCGGATCAGCGGGTCTTGGTGCTGCTTCTTGATGACCTCTTCGGTGTTCCACACGCTGGTGCCCCACAGGTGGGCAGCGTCCTTGAGTTCAGCGTGGTCGTCTTCGATGAACAGGTACACCGGCTTGGCGCTCTTGCCTTCGAAGATGACCATGTCCCAGCCGGCCATCTTGAGCTCGGCACCCCAGTAGCCACCGGAGTTGGAGCAGGCGATGGCGCCGGTCAGCGGGCCCTTGGTCACCACGGTGTAGCGACCGCCGGTCGAGGCCATGGTCCCGGTCAAGGGGCCGGTGGCCCAAATGATCTTGTTGTCGACCGACAGCGGGTCGACCTTGGGGTCCACCTCTTCGCAGATGTACTTGGTGGCCAGGCCGCGCGAGCCCAGGTACTGCTTGGCCCAGGTCATGTTCAACGGTTCGGACTTGCAGGTACCGGCGCTGAGGTTGACCCGAAGAATTTTTCCTGCCCAACTCATGTGTAGCTCCTGAAGGCGAATTCGGTGCGATGGTTCGCGGTGGCCGCGGCGATGGCGTGTGGCCGTATCAGGCTGCGGGCTGGTTGCCCAGTTTGTCGGCCCAGGCCTGCATCTTGTTGAGTCCCGTCCAGTTGGCGTCCACATAGGTGATGGCGCCCGTGGGGCAGGCCGTGGCACAGGCCGGGTCCCCGCCGCACAGGTCGCACTTCTGGACCTTGCCGGTTTCCTGCACATAGTTGATGGTGCCGAAGGGGCAGGAGATGGTGCAGACCTTGCAGCCCACGCAGGTGGACTCGTTGACCACCTTGGCGCCGGTGGCTTTGTCCACCGTGATGGCTTCAACCGGGCAGGCGTGCAGGCACCAGGCCTCGTCGCATTGGGTGCAGGTGTAGGGCACCTTGCGGCCGGTGTGGTGAAAGTCGAAGACCTTGATGCGCGACTTGGCCGGTGCATAGGTGGCGTAGTTCTCGAACGAACAGGCCATCTCGCACTGGAGGCAGCCGGTGCACTTCTCGGGGTTGATGTGCAGCGTCTTTTGCATGGACTTCCTCGTAAGTCTATGGAGATATGAAACCAACGGCGTATGTTGCGAGGAAGGCACGGACCGCACCACCTAGGTCTAACCCTTAGGGTGGAGATACCCTGGGCCGGACCCCGATTAAAGGGGCGAGCTCAGCCGCAGACTCAACAGGGTGTGGCGCGGGGCGCCGGGCTCAAAGAAGCGCCCATTGGCCTCGTTGACGATGACGCTGGCGGCGTGGCGGCGGTCGAGGAGGTTGTCCACGCGCCAGAGGGACTCCAGGCGCCAGCTGCCGCCCAGCTGCCAGGCACGCGACCAGCGCAGCCCCACCAGGCCGTGACCGGCCGCCCGGTCGGTGTTGCGGTCGTTGACCGGGACGGCACCCACCACACGCCACTCCAGCGCGGCCGTTCCCCACAGCGGATCGGTGCGGCGCAGCTCGGCGTGGGACCAGGCCCATGGCGTACCGGCCATGCGCAGCCCCGGGTTGACCACGGCCGACGGTACGGTGCAACCGGCGGCTTCGCAGGTGAGGAAGCGGTCTTGATAGGTGGCCTGCAGCCAGGTGGCGGCCAGCCGGGCCTGCCACTGCCGGCCCAGGCGCCAGGTGCCTCCCAGTTCCAGCCCACGGCGCAAGGTACGGCCCACGTTTTGGAACGATGCCCTTCCCGCGGCATTGGTGGCCACACCGATTTCGTTGTCGGTGCGGGCCTCAAACACACTCAGGTCCCAATCGGCAGCGGCGCTGCGCACCTTCAGGCCCCCTTCCAGTTGTGCACTGGACTGGGCCTTGAGGTCGGTGTTGAAGCCCCCCGTGCCGTCTGCCCGATAGGCCAGTTCACCCAGGGTGGGCGACTCGAAACCGCGGCCTGCGCTGAGGTGCAGATGGAGCCCGGGGGCGGCCTGCCAGCGCAGGCCCCACACGGGGTTGGTGTAGCGAAAGGACAGCTCGCCCGAGTCGTTGCCATTGCCCAGGAAGCGGTCCTGCGCGCGCAGGTCCACACGGCCGGTGCGGGCTCCAGCCAGCATCATCCAACGCGGCGCCAGGCTCCACTCGGCCTGCGCAAACAGGTCGCGCGAGAGGGCCTCGTTGGCCTCGTCGCGCCGCAGCCGGCCCACCACGCCCAGCAGCTGTGAGCCGCCTGAGCCGGTGAAGTTCTCGAAGCCCCGGCGGTCGTCGACCTGGCGGTCCAGGGACGCGCCGGCCACCATGCCCAGCGCACTCCATGCCCACCGGCCACGAAGCTCCACGCCTTCAAAGCGCCGGTCAAAGTCGATCACGCCGCCGCCGTGCCGGGCATTGGCTTGTGTGGCCGGTGCAATGGCCAGCCACTGCGCCACCGATCGCTGCCCACTGTAGGCACTCAGCCGCGTTTCGCGCAGGGCGCCCTGGTCGAAGCGGTGCCGCCAGGCCATGCCCAGTTGGGTCTGCTCCAGGGTCTTGCGGGTGTCGAACTGCAAGGCTTGGCTGGTGGTTTGCAGCGCATCGGCGTTGAACTGCGCGCGGGACAAGCCCAAAGGGTCGTCGGCGGGCTGGTGGAGGTGGCCCACTTGCAGCGTGATGTCGTCGTGTGTGCCGCGCCATCCCAAGCGGGCATGGGCCTGCCGCTTGAGCGCGCCGCTTTGGGGCCGAAAGCCGTCCCACTCGGCCTGTGAGGCCGAGGCCCGTGCCTCCCACCCACCGGCGCCTTGGAGCTGAAGACCCACCCGCGTTTGGCGCAGGCCGAAGCCGCCCACATCGCTGTCCAGGCTCATCGTGTTGTGGGTGATGGGCGCGCTGAAGAGGGCAATCACACCGCCCGAGCTGTTGCCATACAGGGCCGAGAAAGGCCCCCGCAGCACCTCGATGCGTTGCGCCGAGGCCAGATCAAACTGCGACACCTGGCCCTGCCCGTCGGGGCCGGTGGCCGGCAGCCCATCGGCCACGATGCGCAAGCCGCGAACCCCGAACCCTGACCGGGCGCCGAAGCCCCGCGAGCTGATCTGCAGATCCTGCGCGAAATTGGATCGGTTGTTGGCCACCAGGCCCGGCAGCCGCTGCAGGGCTTCGCTGGCATTGATCATGGGGCCGGCCGACCGAATGTCGGCCTGCTCGACCAGGCCAATGGCATACGGCGCGTCCACCGTGATGCGCTCCACCAGGGAGCCACTGATGACCACCGACTCGGGCTGCGCGCTTTCGCCGGTGGTGGCCTGTGCCCAGGCCTCCACGGGACTGCAGACGGCCGCTGCGATGCCAAGCAGGGAGACGGCGGCAACGCTCAGCCGCAGTGGGGATGTGGGAGGCATCCGAGCACCATACCGCGACCGGCTACGCCATGCCGCCATCGGTGTATGGGGGCCGCACCGCCCAGGCGCTAGGCGCGTTCGCCGCTGAGGAACTGCGCAGCCGCCGGCGGCAGGGGTTCGTTGAAGAAGGCGTCCACGGCGCGGTCCACCACAATCTGACCCGATTCCAGGTACAGCACCCGGGTGGCCAGGCGTTTGGCCTGGCCCAGGTTGTGGGTGCTCATGATCACGGTCATGCCCTCGGCGGCAAACTCTTCGATGAGCGCTTCCACATGGCGCTTGGCCGTGGGATCCAGGCTGGCCGTGGGTTCGTCCAGGAACAGCAGACGCGGCCGCACGGCCCAGGCCCGGGCCAAGGCCAAACGCTGCTGCTGCCCACCCGAGAGCACGCGCGCAGGGCGGTGGGCATGCTCGGACAGGCCCACCCTTGCCAGGGCCTGCACCGCGCGCTCACGCCGCTCGGTGCGGGGCACACCCGCCAACCACAAGGCCAGCTTCAGGTTCCACCACACCGACAGGCGCAACAAGAAGGGCCGCTGGAACACCATGGCCTGGGTGGGCTCGCGGCCTTGGGCGTCGGTGTGCACCTGGCGCCTGCCCGTGTGGGGCAGCTGGCCATGCAGCAGGCGCAAGAGGGTGGTCTTGCCCGATCCGTTGGAGCCCAGCAAGGCCACCCGCTCCCCCGCGTGCACCACCATGTCCACGCCGTGCAGCACGGTGCGCTCACCAAAGCGCACCGCCGCGCCTTCCAAGGCCATCAGCTGTGCTGCGGCGTGCAGCGCAGGGGCCCCCATGGACGACGCCTTCATGAAGCCGCACCCCGGCCACTGCCGGCCTGCACAACAGGGCGCTCGACAGCCGCTTCACGGTCCCGCTGCAGCCACTGCAGCGCGGCGATGCCCAGGTTGATCAGGGCCACCACCAACAGCAAGACGATGCCCAAGCCCAGGGCCAGCGGGAGGTCGCCCTTGCTCGTTTCCAAAGCGATGGTGGTGGTCATGACCCGGGTGACACCGGCAATGTTGCCGCCCACCACCATCACCGCACCCACCTCGGAGACCGCGCGTCCAAACGCCGTGAGCAGCACCGTGAGGAGCGCCCAGCGTTCGTGCAACAGCAGCAGCAACGCCACCCCCAGCGGGCGCGCGCCCATGGAGCGCAGCTGCTCACCATTGCCATGGGCCGCATCGGCCACCAGTTGGCGGGTAAGCGCCGTGACCACCGGCACCACCAGCACCGCTTGTGCCACCACCATGGCCGTGGGCGTGAACAAGATGCCAAAAGAGCCCAATGGGCCTGTGCGCGACAGCATCAGGTAGACGACCAGCCCCACCACCACCGAGGGCAGGGCCAACAGCGTGTTGAGCAGGACCACCACCGTGCGGTGTCCCGGAAAACGGGCCACGGCCAGCCAGGCCCCACCCAGCAGGCCCAAGGCCGCACCGATGACGGTGGCCGTGCCGCTGACCTGCAGCGAGAGGGCCACCACCTGCCACAGCGCGGGGTCCCAGCGGGTGGCCATGTCCCAGGCCAGTCGGAGGCTTTCGGTGAAGGAACCCATGGGTTGGGGGCAAAGCAGAACAACGGGGCGCGATTGTGGCGCGCCACCGGTCATGTGCACGATATGCACGGTCATTCATAGGTCGCGCGCCACGGGCATGGCCGTGCTACAACCTCGGATTGCCGTCATTTCGAACCGAGTTTGTCGACATGGACCTGAATTTCACTGAGCAAGAGTTGGCCTTTCGCGCCGAGATCCGCGAATGGGTGGCGCAGAACCTGCCCCAGGACATCAGCCACAAGGTGCACAACGCCCTGCGCCTGAGCCGCCAGGACCACCAGCGGTGGGCCCAGATCCTGGGTGCGCGGGGTTGGCTGGGCTGGAACTGGCCCAAGGCCTTCGGCGGCCCGGGCTGGAACGCGGTGGAACGGCACCTGTTCGAAGAAGAACTGGCCCTGGCCGGTGCAC
>JACCEC010809511.1_pt1 | contig 22641 bp, 27 predicted proteins | sample 7450121 | NCBI WGS metagenome assembly JACCEC01 (sample SAMN15323455, study PRJNA562643) | freshwater metagenome | isolation source: river surface water | place: USA:Blue River Watershed | collected 2017-08-18 | reverse complement strand
TGGACGGTTATTTGGCGGCACTCAGACACACGAACACCTTAGAACCCTATCTCATTAGTCGTTTGGAGGAAGAAACCACTCGATACATTTACGATCCCTCGAATTTTGAAATGCCGATGCCTCAACCTCAAGTGGACTATTATTAGGGCAGCTATTCCGAAAGGGTTGGGGAAAGGGGCCGCAGACGGAGTCTTACAAACATCCAAGACCCGAAGAACGGAGGATATCAAGGAAACTCCTGACTCGGTAATCCCCACTCCCCACACTCAATATCCCTTTTAGGAAGCTAAAGCAACTTCTAGCATTTCCTGTAATTGACCAGTTTGATAAAGTTCAATCAGCACATCGGAACCGCCAACAAATTCACCGTTAATAAAAACTTGGGGAATCGTAGGCCAATTTGAATACTCCTTAATGCCTTGACGAATTTCATAATCGTCTAAAACATTATAGGTTTCAAAAGGAACCCCTAAACGGTTTAAAATCTGTACAACATTATTAGAAAAACCGCACATTGGCATTAGCTTTGTTCCTTTCATAAAGACAAAGACTTTGTTATTTTTGATCAGAGTTTCAATTTTTTGGGTTGCGTTTTCGGTCATAGTTTTGTGTTGAATCAGTAGGATTAAATCAGGGAAATTGGAACCAACAAATAGATGGGCAAAATTCTTGCACAATCTTAGATTTGAGTTTAGCCTATTTTACAGAATCTGAGTGTTAACCTCTGTCAAGATTAAGTCACAATTAAGCGACTTGGTTATTTTTTTCCCATTCTTGAGGAGTATAGGTCTTTAATGCTAAAGCATGAATCGCTTCGGTTGCCATAGCTTCTTTAACAGCCTTATAAACCATTTGGTGTTGTTTGACTAGCGTTTTCCCTTCAAATTGAGCGGACACCACAATCGCTTGTAAATGGTCGCCACCGCCTAAATCTTGGACTTGAACCATCGCATCCGGTAATTCCGATTGAATCATCGCTTCAACTTGTTTGAGTGTAATCATGGCTATTCCTAATGGTGTTTAAAAAATATATTTTAGAGGTTAGTCGTTAACGAGAAAGACATTTGTACTTCTCCGACTTCGGTAACTTTTAAGGTGCGGCGGAGGTGGGTTGACTGTTTCCGCTTCCAGTCCGGGGGAAAGGGTCAGTCACAAATCCTAATTCAAGGAGTTGTTGATATGCTTTTTTACCTAAATCTCGCGTCGGAGCTTGGGAGCGGATAATCTGAATTAACAGAGGGACAGCCAGTTCAGGTTGATTTTTAGCTCGGTGTAATAATGCTAACTGATAGGTAGCACTATCGCGCATTTGAGCCGTATCGCGCGCTAAATTTCGTTGACTATCTGCAATGCGATTATCAACACCGGAAAAACTGGTTGCTAACTGTTGATAAAAATTGGATAATTGATTAAAAACTTGACGAGCTTCCTGAAGTTTTTTCTCGGCTTCAGCATAATTTTCACTCTGAACGGCACTGTCAGCTTCTTGCATTAACCGTTTTCCGCCTTCAATACTTAAAAAACTACTATCCAAAGATAAAGGACGAATATCATTCGGGTTGAGAGGCTGGGGATCAGCAGAGGGAGGTGCTATCTCCGTTTCTGTTCCATCCCTCAACTGTACATCCCCTGGTGAAAGAGTGGGGGAAGATTCTTGAGCATTAACGTGAAGCGGGGATAACACACCCCAAGCCATCATCAAAGGGATAGATAGATAGGCTGTACGTTGAAGGAAACTGACAGTTCCAGAGGATAGCATGACTCAATGGCGCGAACGCGATAAAAAAAAATATCAAACTTCATGGATCTTATCATTAATCTTCACCGATCCCATACTGTGCCATTGACCTCATCCCTGATTAACCGAGACAGGTTATATTTTGTTTGGAGGGTGGGGATCATAACGTGATTGATTTTCTCCCAAACCGTCCAGAATCAATAGATCTACATGATGAATGTGAATTTAAACCGTCGAGGAAAAAGGATAGATTAAATATGACATCACCCATTAACTCATCTACTGCTTCACCCGAAAACTATCAAGGAATTGGTGTTCCTGACGATAGTATCGGATATGTTTTGCAACGAGGTGGAGAAGAATTAATTCTACATAAAGTTCCTGACCGTTTCACGGTGCGATTGTCTCCGAGTACGTCGGAAATTAAAGATCTACCACAGCCTGCAATTCCGATGCAACACGCGAATAGTGTTCCTCCTTCCCTAGAGGTGGTTCAAGTTGCACCGGATCAGCTTAATGAGGCGATGGAATTAGCTCGAAATTCTGAATATATTGACTTTGCTAGTCATGTTTACCAACTTGATCATGATCCAGCCTCGAAGGTTTATTTAACCAATCAATTTACGATTCAATTTCAAGAGGAAGTTGATGCTTCAATCCGAGACACTATTACTTCAAACTTAGGGTTAAAAGAGTTAAAACCGATCGATGGTGTACCCAATGCTTTTGTTTATGAAATCACCGCCCAAGCTCAAGAAAATCCGATCAAAATTGCCAATCGTTTAACTCGGAATCCTAATGTTTTATTAGCTGAACCCAATATTGTGATTAAAAGTCAGCCCCATTATGTTCCTCGTGATTCTCTCTATAGTCAACAATGGTATTTAAACTGTAATGATGGGAACCAAATGGCAGCAACTTCCCATATTTCCGCCGAGAAAGCGTGGGATATTACTAGGGGGGTTCGTTCTGTTGTTGTGGCAATTACCGATGATTCTGTTGATATTAATCACCCCGATTTTCAAGGAGTGGGTAAAATTGTTGCCCCTTTAGATTTAAAAAGTCGAGATAATCTGCCTCTTCCCGAAGCTCCAACGGATAATCACGGCACCGCTTGTGCGGGGGTAGCAGTAGCAGAAGAAAACGGCAAAGGAATTGTTGGAGTAGCACCCGGTTGTGCTTTAATGCCGATTCGGACAACCGGATTTTTAGATGATGAATCGGTGGAACAGGTTTTTAACTGGGCCATTGATAAAGGCGCTTCTGTGATTTCTTGTAGTTGGGGCGCCAGTGCCATTTATTTTCCTTTATCTGTCCGTCAAAAAGCAGTGATTAATAAAGCGGCAACTAAAGGTCGTCAAGGGAAAGGTTGTGTGGTTGTTTTTGCCGCAGGAAATGCGAATCGACCGATTAATGGTATTCTCGATGAATCCGGCTGGCCGAATGATGTGATTAAAGGTAGGGTTAAATGGTTATCAGGATTTGCCGTTCATCCCGATGTAATTACGGTTTCTGCATCGAATAGTTTAGCAAAAAAATCCGCTTATAGTAACTGGGGAACGGGGGTTTGTGTCTGTGCTCCCAGTAATAATGCGCCCCCTGGAATGTGGTTACAAGAAACAGGATATATTGGCACACCTCCGGTTTTGAAAGGAACGTTACCCGGATTAGGAGTATTTACGACTGACCGCATGGGTGCCGCAGGTTATGATCAATCGGATTTTACACCTTATTTCGGGGGAACCTCTAGCGCGACTCCGGTTGTTGCTGGGGTTGCGGCTTTAATTTTATCGGCTAATCCGAATTTAACGGCACAAGAAGTGAGACGAATTCTCGAACAAAGTACGGATAAAATTGTGGATTCTGATCCTGATCCTCAGTTGGGAATCCGCATGGGGACTTATGATAAAAACGGCTATTCTCAATGGTTTGGCTATGGCAAAGTTAATGCGTTTAAAGCGGTGCAAATGGCACAAAATAAACGCATGGTTCAACAACAAATCACTCGAAATATTTCTCAGGAAAACCGTCAAGCTATGGCGATTCCTGATAATAACCTCAATGGCTTAAATAGTTCAATTGCTATTACAGAAACCAGCCCAATTCAAGATATTCAAGTGACGGTTGAAATTGAACATAGTTTTTTAGGAGATATTGAAGTTTGGTTAGTTGCACCCAACGGGGATAAAGTCTTACTCCAAAATCGAACCTTGGGGATTAATACCCAATTGAAAACAACTTACACCTTACAAAACACCCTGTATTTAAGACAATTCCTGAACCTTTCACCCCAAGGAAACTGGCAATTAAGAGTTATAGATGGAATTCCTGAAAATACCGGAACACTGAAATATTGGAAATTGGATTTAGGGTTGTAATTGCTGAAAACCCAGTTTTTATTGCACGTTGGAGGTGTTTCCGAATCGTTTTGTATAAAAACTTGGTTTCTGTGCTAAAACATCAATTGTAGGGTGGGGGAGTTAGCAATAACGACCCACCCTACAGCTATAATAGGTGAGAATATAGTCAGGGCGATCGCTATTTTTAGGACGGGAGACCTAAGCTGATTTTCTGTTATTTTTTTGTTCGATAATTACCATCCCAAATAAACGCATTATATCTATTCTAGTGTTTAATAGTAATCATTAGTCTTCCTATCCTTGCAGGATAGGGGGTTAAGGGCAGAGGTTATATAAATTTGGGGAGAAAATGAAACAGCCAACAGGGAGCGGGGATGCTGCTACTACAAGGATAAACTTCTAACTCCTGTTTTAATTCTCTCCTTCTTTATACACTCGAATCATCGCTTGTGTTCCTTGATTTTCGCCTAACTCTGGGTCTAAGTTTTGAACGATTTTAAATAAATGATTAGCGAGTTCTGTACCGGGTAGAGACAGATCAGAATCAAGGGTTTCTTGAACAATTCTTAAATCTTTTAAAATATGTTTAATCATAAAACCTGGTTCAAAATCTCCGTGAGCGACTTTTAATCCTAAATTTGATAATGCCCAAGACCCGGCGGCTCCGGTACTGCAAATTTCGACCATTAAATTTGGATCAATGCCTTGTTTTTCGGCTAATAAAATAGCTTCACAAATGCCGACCATATTTAAAGAAGCCAAAATTTGATTACATAATTTAACAGCTTGACCACTGCCAACGGTTCCACAATATCGGATATTTTTTCCCATTGTTTGTAAGATAGGTTTAGAGGTTTCAAAGGTATTTTCATCGCCCCCAACCATAATGGTTAATGTGCCATTTTTAGCTCCAATATCACCTCCAGACACAGGAGCATCTAAAAAGTGAATATTAGCGGGTTCTAAATGTTTTGAAATCAGGCGAGCGGCTGCTGAACCAATGGTACTAAAATCAATCACAATTGCACCGGGTTTGGCAAAATGAATTACACCGTTTTCCCCTAAAATAACAGCTTCAACATCAGGAATATCACCCACACAGGTACAAATAATATCAACATCTGTAACGGCTTCTTGAATGGAAGAAACCAGATGAGTGCCAGCGTCTAATGCGATTTTAACACCAGGACGATTTGGGGTTCGATTCCAAACATTAACAGAATATCCTGCTTTAGCGAGGTTGGCGCTCATATAGCCACCCATCACACCTAAACCTAAAAATGCTGTTTTCATTGTGCTTATTTTTGTACTAGGGAACAGGGAACAGAACGTTATTTAACTAATAATTCAGTATTTTCACGGATGAAATTTGAACAAATATATTTAATAATAACATAAAAAATGGTTGTATATACTGATAACTTTAGACCAAACAAGAGAAATAACCAGATTGCCGTTTGACAATTATTAAAAAATGTTAAACACAAAAATATAAAAACTTTCTTAAGATTTATAGGTATATTAGAGATACAAACCAAAGGCAGTGGAGTGATGTATCGATGCAAGTCAACCAACTTTTGAGACGATACGAGGAAGGAGAAACCAACTTTACGGAGGTAGACCTTCAAGGTGCAGACCTATCCGGTGTAATTTTGATTGGGGTCAACTTGTCAAGAGCCAACCTCACAGGAGCCAATTTAAGTCGAGCCTTCCTGAGTCGGGTTAAGTTGAATGGTGCCTGTTTACATCGTGCCAATTTAAGTTATGCCAAAATGAATGAAGCTAAATTGGGGGATGCAAACCTAAGTAAAGCTAATCTGAGTGGTGCTTTTTTGGTCAAAGCTCAATTTCCTAATGCGAATTTAAGTGGTGCTATTTTAACTGGTGCTAATTTAAGATCTGCAACCTTAGCCAACGCCAATTTATGCTCGGCTAATTTACAATTGGCTAATTTAAGAGAAACGAATTTAACCGGAGTGAATTTGAAATGGGCAAATTTAATCGGTGCAAAACTAAGTGGAGCCAACCTATTTGGGGCACAATTAACGGGTGTAAATTTGCAAAAAGCTTATATGAATGGTCTGAAATTAAATCGAGTGAATCTTGAAGGAGTGAATTTAAGTGAAGCAAAGCTGAATGGTGCAGATTTAGAAGATGCTAGATTAATAAATGCTAACTTAAGTGCAGCACAAATGCGAGGAATTCGGTTAACAAAAGCCGATTTAACCGGAGCTAATTTAGAACGGGCAAGCCTAACGTGGGCGAATTTAAACTGGGCAAAATTGCCTAAAGCTGACTTAAGCCATGCGGATTTAAGAGATGCGTCATTATTAGGAGCAACCCTTGAAGATACTCAGTTTCATGGGGCAAAATTACCTCAATCTTTAAAACTTTATCTGGATTTAGCAACGACCTGTTCTAGTTTATATCAATCTCATACTCAAAAGTGTGCTATTGAGTTAAGATGATTAACAGGAAGAATTCAAAAAACATCCATGAGAACAGATTATGCAATAGTGCTTGTTACGGCAAGTTCTAGGTTAGAAGCCGAAAAAATTGCTCAATTCGTAGTTGAAAACAAACTAGCAGCTTGTGTAAGTTTAACTCCTATTCATTCAATTTATAGTTGGAAATCACAACTTTGTCAGGAAGATGAATGGCAATTAATGATCAAAACCGATCTCAGACTATTTGAACAATTAGAAACTAAAATTAAAGAACTTCACTCTTACGACGTTCCTGAAATTATTGCTTTACCCATTATTCAAGGTTCGGCGGATTATTTAAACTGGATTTCTGCACAAACTCAGAACGATTAAAAATTTTGTTTTCTCTTAATAATTTTAACCGAATTGATCTGGTATTATTAAATCTCGAAAAATCATGCAACCTCAAGGACGTTAAACCATGACTAAAAATGTAGTTAATCGCATTGCCATTTATACTTGCTTATCTTTACCGCTCATTACTTTAACCGCTTTCAGTGCTTTAGCTGATACTGTGAAAATTTCAGTTATTAATAATAGTGGTAAAACCATGACGGCTGTGTATTTTTCACCTCCTGAAGAAGATAATTGGGGTGATAATGCACTCGAAGAAGTTCTCGTTGATCGGGAGAAAAGTGATTTTTACTGGGATGCCGTTAACTATGGTGGCCCAGAAAATGATTGTGTTTATGATGTTCGTGCTGAATATGAAGATGGAAAATACACAGACTTAATGGGAGTGAATCTTTGTAACGAAGCATCCATAAATTTCAACTAAATCAATAGGAATTATTCTGAACAATTGCATATTTTGATCTGAATATCATCAATTAAATTGTAGGCTGGTTTAATCATAAAAATCACCTACAAATTTTTATGATTATAATAAAATAATTAAAAAACTGTGATTGATCTTAAGGGCGAGGTAACCTTGCCCTTACGAGGAAATTAAAGTTTTTTTAGGGATTAATCATCAAGTTTACTATTTTACAGAATTCATTTAGACTGGCTATAAAATCTGCCTTAAGGCTTTTCCTTTTTTGTTGCTAACATCATATTCGATTGATTAACTCCAAACTTATAACCGACTCCAAAATTAAGCGGTTTTAGGGATGAATTGCTTTGATAAACTTTCCTTAAATCTGGTTGATAACGAACACTAAATAAGGAAATAGGAGCGGTATAGGTTCCATAAAAGTCTAAATTCCATTGTTGAGGAACAAAAGATTTAAGGGGAATTCCAGAATCATCTTGTAAAACGGCTTGACTTTGCTCTAAAATTAACTCTCGAATGGTTGAAAAAGTCGGTCTGTGCATTAAATAGGATGCTGCTTTTAAATAAGTTACGGGTTGATTCATTTGTTTAACAAATTGGCTGAATTGGGGTGTTTTTTTCAAGCCGTCATCAGAAATATCCCCGGAAAAATAATATAATGTTCGGGGTTGTTTTTCTCCCTGATGAACAAAATCAATTTTAATCCCTGGAATCATGCCTTTTTCAAATTTTTGAATTTTAGCATCTTGATCTAACCCAATATATTGCAGATCTAAAATGTGATTATTAGTTCTCGCCATAAATAATAAAATCAGAGGTAAAACGCCTTGATTCGATAAATCAGACTTCATTTCTTTAGTTTGAAAGAAACTAAACTGAAGTAAAGAATAAAGAGAATCTCTAACATCGGCTAACTTTTGATTGCGTTGACTTTCAGATAATTCTTGAAAATTAGGAACAGTTCCAACGGGTTCTAAAGCAGCGAGAACATATTCTTGAGCCGTTGGAAAAAATAAATAAGCATATAAGAAATCGGGGCCACTAAAGGGATAAAAAATCCGAGGATTAGATTGATTAATCGTAGCTAATTCGTCTTTAGACCATTGACTAACTTTGGTGAGTTGCTGTTTTTCTAGTTTTGACCAAGCTGGATTAATAAAATTACGATAATTAACCCAAAATTGAGATTTTTGTAAAGGATAAAATTGACTTTTTTGATCAACGTTCATCCCCGCAATAAATTTAGCGGTATCGGTTAAATCATCTCCTTGTTTTTGATCATACTGAGCTAAAAGATCAACGGGTTTGGCTGAAGTGGGAGATGAAGTTTTTGGGGTTTCACTCACTTCAACTTTCGGTTGTTCAAGGTTTTGTTGTGGTTCGGTTTGAGCACAAGATTGTAACCCAAAAATTGTTAAAATGATCAATAATAAGGCTTTGATGTTCATAGATTACACTAATTTATGACGAATTCCGATAAAATAGAAGGGTAAACCCAAGGCAATTGTCCCTAATCCGGCTAAGGATTCTAAAGGTTTATCCTGAAAAATAAATATTAGCATCCAAAGGCTAATTCCTAAAAAAATAGTTGGGGTAATGGGATATCCCCAAGTTTGATAGGGACGGGGTGCATGGGGACACCGAAAGCGATAAACAAACAGGCCTAAAACGGTGATAAAGGAACACAAGGTTAGGGTAAATCCTAAATAGGTAATGACGGCTTCAAAGCTGGATGTAATGATTAAAGTAATAACAATGGCTAATTGTAAACAAATCGCATAATAGGGAATTCCTTGTTTATTCTTTTTTGATAAAATTTTAAATAAAGGAATATCTTCTCCGATGACTTGGGTAACTCTTGGCCCGGCTAATACCATTGAGCTAATTGAAGAAATTAAACCGAAACCAATTAATAACCCCATGATTTTTGCCCCAACGTTACCGAAGATTTGTTGTGCTGCAATATAACCGATTTCTACTTGTCCGGCTAAGGAGTTAATGGGGGTAGTGTAAAGGAAAATAAAATTTAGTAATAAATATAAAATTGTAACAATTAATGTACCGATGAGAAGCGATCGCGGTAAGTTTTTTTCAGGTTCTTTAAGTTCACTGGCTAAATAAACGGCAGCATTCCAACCGGAATAGGAATAGGTTACATAAACTAAAGAAATGGCAAAGGAGGAACTAAAAATTTGTGGGACATCATTAATATGAGGTGAAAATTGGATAGGTTGGGGGTTAGCTAAGATTAATCCCGAAAAAATAAAAACCAGAATTAGGATCACTTTTAAAACCGTAAATCCCTGTTGAAATAAACTACCAATTTTTAGGGTTTGGCTGTGAAGTAGAGAAACTAAAATCACAGCAATTAAAGCCAGCACCACCGGATAATTGAAACCCGGAAATACACTGGATATATATTTACCAAAAGCCATGGCTGCTGCGGCAATCGGAGCCGCAAAACCAACGGTAATAGAAACCCATCCTGAGAGGAACCCTAACAGGGGATGATAAATTTTAGATAAATAATGATATTCCCCGCCAGAACGGGGCATAGCCGCGCCTAATTCTCCATAACAAAGGGCACCAGAGAGGGCAAAAATTCCGCCGATTAACCATAATAATAAAATTGCAAAACCCGATTGAATATCAATGACTTGAAATCCTAAACTGGTAAATACACCCGTTCCAATCATATTAGCAACCACCAGACAAATTGCGGTTAATAAAGTAATATGACCCGGAGATGAATTAGGTTTTTCAGAAAAATTAGAAGGGGGATTAATCGGGTTCAAGGAAGTCATGAATCGTTGGAGTTACTGTTGGTTGCCCTACTGATCAATGAGTTTGGGCGGGGTTCTCCCGCCCCTACGGATCATCCCTCTTGGAATAAAGGTGTACTGAGGTAACGTTCGCCGAAACTCGGTTGAATCATCACAATCAGTTTGCCTTGATTTTCAGGGCGTTTGCCCACTTGAATTGCCGCATATAAGGCCGCCCCGGTGGAAATTCCTGATAAAATCCCTTCTTCACGGGCAATTCGACGGCCAAAGGCCATGGCATCTTCATCCTGAACTTGAATGACTTCATCGATGAGATCCACATTTAACACAGGAGGAACAAACCCCGCCCCAATGCCTTGAATTTTATGGGGCCCTGGTTTACCCCCGGACAAAATGGGACTATTAGCAGGTTCGACCGCAATAGCTTGAAAATTGGGTTTGCGTTGTTTCAGGACTTCCGCCACCCCGGTTAACGTGCCTCCAGTTCCCACCCCAGAAATAAGAATATCAACAGCCCCATCGGTATCCGTCCAAATTTCCTCCGCCGTAGTTTTGCGGTGAATTTGGGGGTTAGCGGGGTTGCGGAATTGTTGCAACATATAGGCATCAGGTAGGGTATCAACAATTTCCTGAGCCCGTCGAATACAGCCACTCATGCCTTCAATTCCGGGTGTCAGTTCCAGTTCGGCGCCATAAGCTTTCAACATCGCCCGACGTTCTGAACTCATGGTTTCTGGCATCGTTAAAATTAAACGATAACCTCTAGCGGCGGCGACCATTGCTAAGGCAATTCCGGTATTGCCTGATGTGGGTTCAACTAATACAGTTTTACCGGGGGTGATCAGTCCTTCTTTTTCCGCAACATTAATCATATTCACCCCAATCCGATCTTTGACGGAGGAGGCGGGATTCATCCCTTCTAATTTGACAACAATTTGAGCCACACATCCTTCCGCTTTGGGAATACGATTGAGTTGGACTAAGGGGGTGTGACCGACTAATTCAGTAATGTTATGAGCAATACGCATATTAGAACTCGAAGATAAAGAACAATGATACAAGGAATCTTAGGAACTCAAACCGAACTATTTAGATGTAATACATAATATCCTTCTGTTGTCGAGCATCCCTTTGTTCACACAAGTCTTTTAAGGTGTATTTTTGTAACACCGAGTTAGCCATTTGTTCAGCTTCTTGCCAAAATTCCCAAATGATCGCACTTTCAATAGTATTCAGGCAAGAATTCTGGCTGGTAGCTTCGGGATCAGTTCCTTCTAAGCAGTTGACCACATCAAACAAAGTAATTTTCCCAGGTTCCTTAGCGAGATAATATCCACCTTTGGAACCTCGTTGACTGCGAACGATACCACAGCGCCGCAAAGTTGCCAGCAATTGTTCCAGATAGCGATCAGGAATGTTATGCTGGGCTGAAATTTGGCGAACCTGCCTCGGTTCAGGATCATGATAATGGGTCGCCAATTCGATCAGGGCGAGCAAGGCATACTGACTTTTACAGGAGAGTTCCACGCAGAAATTATTCACAACGGTTTCACTAGCAATGATTATACCCCAGTTTTCCTCTCGGAATGGTCGGGCATCTGAACAGGGCATTTTTCCTAGTGAAAATCCTAGAAAAAATCGGGGTTTAGGGGTGAGGGGTTAGACCCCCTGCCTATCTGTCTGGGTTTGAAGCTGGTAGAAAATTTGGTAGAAATTTTTAAACCTGTCACTGTGCGATTCGCACAATTAGTAAATCGTTGGAAGCTGCACATCCGTTTTGAGAAATCCAGCATAGTAGGTGAACAGAGTTTCTAAATCGTGTCCTGTGATTCGGGCTATGGTTACGGCGGGAATTCCTGACTGTAGGGCATGACTAATAAATGTGTGTCGGCAAGAGTATGGTTTCCGATATTCAATCCCACTCTTTGCCAGAACATCTTTCCATTTGAGTCTAAAGGTGTCGTGCTTGACCGTGATGCCCATGCGGTTTAGAAACACACTTTCAGATTGCTTGGGCTGTGTTAAAAACATCTCTTGCAAGTCTGGCGTCAATCCGAACGATCGCACACTTCCACTTTTTGGCGGCTTGCGTTTACCATCCTGACTAATCTGAGATGAGATTGTGCAGATCGCACAGTCGGATGATAAGTCTTGCCAGCGCAATCCGATTGCCTCCCCAATCCGAACCCCACTGCCGAACAAGAATCTAACCATCGATTGGTAACTGGAACCGCTAAATCCTTGAATAATTAACTCAACCTCTTCTCGTTCAAAGGGTTGAACCAGTGGTTTTTCTGATTTGATACTTTTGCGCGGAGATGTCCAGGGATTGTTCGCTACTAATCCTCTCTGGATTAACCATTCCCATGCAGACTTTAGCCGCTTAATTTTGACTTGGATTGTGCTACTTTTCAACCCCTTCTGTTGGCAATGGGATAAAAATTGAAATGCTTGCTGCTCTGAAAATTGCCCAATCTTGATTTTATCTAATTGACAATCCTTGAGACTAGACGTAACTGAGTTGTAAAGTTTTCGAGTTTGGGGGTCTAAATGGGGTTTTGTTGCTACGAATAAGTTAAATGCCTCAACGGTTGTTAAATTTGCTGTTGTTAAATTTTCTGAAATTTTATACCGTTCGTGAGACCAGTCGAATGTTCCGGCTCTAATATCCTGTTGAATCCTGATTTCAATTTCTTTAGCCTTCAGTTGATCATCAATGTCTAAAGTTGATAAACCCGGATAAATTGTAATGCGATTTCCGTTAGGGTCTTTGAATCGAATTGTTATGCGTCCCTTGTCACTTGAAATGCCCATAAGCTACAATATAGAAATGTTAGTTGGTTTTGAATCTCAGATCACAACCCACCTGATTGCTCTTCAATAGGTGGGTTTATTTTTGTCTATTTATTAGACGTTAGGGGTGGTGATGTTGTGATTGAAATTTTGAGAACTGAACCTAGTGCGAACCCGGAGAAGAAAATTAAAAGGAACATAATTGATGGATTGATGTAGTCCAGAATTCCTCTAGCTCTCTTCATGATTATTAATCTCCTGATGCTGACTCTAAGTATTGACTGTCTAACGTTTCAATGATTTTTTCCAACTTTTGATTATTGGTTTGCAGTTGTTCCATGAGAGGTGTTGGATTGTCATCAGAATCATAGGATTTAGCTTTTTCAAGGAATCGGTCAGCACATTTGAAAGAAAAATCAAATATTTTTTCTGAACCCCGTGCTAAGAACACTAAATCAGCTTCATTGTTGATAGTGTTGGCTAAAAAAGTTAGGGCAACAAATTGGCGGTCGGTTAACATTAGAATCGAGTCTCCTGAATCGTAACTTTAGTAAATCTATCTTTGCGAATTCTTGAATTTCTCCGCTTATTAGGGGGATTGGTGTAAATTCCGATATCGTGGTCATCAAAATCGGGAATTTCAAGATGTTCAATTTGGGCGACTTCATAGAAGCATCCGTCTTTTGCGTCCCAGAATTTATCTCCGATTTTTAAGTCTTCCGCGTCAATCTTTCGGGTTTGGTAAGGCGATAATGATTGATTAATCATGGCTGTCTTTGTGGTGGATAGATGGTGATATCTCTGATTAAAAGATGATGGTTTTCAACAGTTCCCCATGCGTCAACATATCGCCCGACATAACTTTTAAATGAAGCATAAGGCATTAAGCGTTGGACTACTACCGTTGTATCAATCCAGAAATTCCCATTCTCATCTGTTGATAATATTCCTTTAATGGTGGTGGTTTTCATAGTTCCTAACTTAAATGGTTCCATCAATCCGAAAATCAGGGATTAAATTTTCATCCAGGCACTGCCAAAGATGAAGACAGAAAGGATGGTCATTGACCCATTCAGAACGCGGCGGGAGTACCTGAATTGCTTTTGATTCTCTGCCTAAGAAAAGTTCTTTAACTTGAACAAATTCTTCCCAAGTAGGGTAAGATTTCTTACGGCTGACGCTTAAATGAACCCAGTTTTTCCCATCTTCATAACGGCAGCAACTTACGATGACTGCTAATCCATTACGGGAACGATAGCAGCGAGTTGTTTCACTTTTTTTAAGGATTCTCCAATTGGGGGGTAAATCTTTAGGAGGACTCCAGTTAGCGGTTTGAGGTTTGCACTTAATCATCTACAAAAACTCAACGACTGACTCTAACTCAATCTTGAACAATCTCCTTGAATGTTTTAGGGGTTTCGGGTATTGATTCTGTCATCATTCCTCCTAACTAAATAACCTTTAATTTAATTAGGGGAGACTAAATACTATTAATTAATCTCCCCGCGTTCATTAAGCAAAAACCTCCTCCTGAGACACTGCTTTAAGGGAATCAGGCAAGCGTTCAATGCCATAGCCTAATTTATTCACCATTAATAGATGCAATTTTCTTGCGGCACCGGGGGAGAGCTTCAATTCGCTTTTCCCCTGCTCACAACTAGCGATCGCCGTAAGCGACATTCCAATTGCTCCCGCAAGCTCAAATTGCGTCATTTCCAGCCTTTCCCGTAGTTGTTTGAGGTTCGTTTTATTCCCCTCCCCTTGTTGCTCTTGTTTTTTTCTATAAACCATAGTAGCATAAAAATACAAGAACACGGTATCTTTTTCTTGTACCGCTTTCTTGTATACTCCGTAGACGACAATTACCCCCTCAGCCATGCCACACCAAGGATTAGCTGAGTTGGTACTCAAGATTCTCCCTCTTTTTTGGAGGGGTTGTAACGGGAGGATTATTACCTATGTAGAGGAATTGCAGAATTGTTTGTTAAATACTGCCAGTCGATAAAAAAGTCGGGGGTGAATATTTCCCCCCGCAACATTTAAAAACGTTCGATCAATCTAGCAACTTAGGGGTGCATCTACCAGACGACTTTTACCCCCTAGGGGTTAGACCCCTCAGTGCCTTATGAAGTATATTCCAGCCCTCGTTGCTATCAGTTTAGGTTTGATTTTTGTCTGTTCCTTAATCGTTGATATTGCCCTCGCACATCGCGGTTCAGGCAGAGATAAATTATCAATTTCCATCAGTAAAACAGTCATGCCCGGTGACGGGCGCCGTGACGACAAAGGAGATGATTCATGACCCTTGAAGATGCCGTTTCAATCCTTGAGAAATGGATTGCAAAAAATGCGCCAGAGAAATATAGAGCTTTTCATTTGAATCCTAAAAAAATTCAGGATGAACTAGGCTTTTCTCCTTCTACCTTCTGGTATGCCCTGATGAAAATCCAAGAAAAACATCCCAATCTCAAACAGCCTTGGCTTTTCATGATTCCCAATCATTACACCTACAAAAAGGATAACTAACTATGACCGCATCAATCGCTAAATTACGCTTAAAAGCAGAGTCTATCGAACAGAAAAAACTCGCCGAACTTAAAGAAGTGGCGGCGGAGTTGGGTCTATCAACTGCTGAGGTCAAAGCCTACGGAAGTTTAACTTTAAAAGCAACCTGGCTCGAAGCGGTGAACCACAAAATTGCTGAATTATTTGGGGGGAATGAGGTAGTTCATTCCCTGAAGAACCCCACCCCGGAAGAGCTACTAGAGGATAGCTCGACAATCATATTAGCAGAAGAGTTCATGATTGCACCGGATTCCGAAAATTTTGTTGAACCCCCCGTTCCACCTTCTTCTCTTCCTGTTGAATTCCCAGAGCCAGAAGATGAGCAAAATCCTGAAAATAATGGAGCCCTAAATCCGATTGAGGCTTTAGCTGCTTTTATGCGGAAAAATTTCCCAGAGCTACAGCCTGCCAACTGCATTGATATCTTCCCAAAAGATTTCGACAAATACCCACAATCGCCAGGGGCAAGCGATACCATCCCCTTTGATGGTGATGATGACTGGATTGATTGTTCGGAATGCGACGGCTTCGGGTTCATTGGACACAATCACGATGAAATTTGCCATCACTGTTACGGTGAGGGCCTAATCCCCCCCGATCACACCACTAATCCTTTAATTATTGGGAAATCCAGCCGTGAGATTGCCTTAGAAGTTCAAGCCGCCTTTGATGGGATTCACACAGTGGGCGAACCCTGCGAAACCTGCAATGGCACGGGCTTAGTTCCTGATTTTAATGGTGATGGTGACGAGATTTGCCCGGATTGTGAAGGGACGGGTTACGCCACCGAAATTGCGATCGCCACTAGCATTGATGATTCAAAAACAGAGGTTCCTACCACCCTTGGAACGGGTGAACCCCTTACAAATTCGTTGCAGGTTGGAAGCATCGATGATTTAGAAGCTTCTGATTTTGAAAAGGAAACGATTGTAGAATTCTTCCGCTCTGAAGGAATGCCAGAGCAAGATATTCAGGAATTGCAATCGAAACCCCTCTCAAAATTAGAAGCTTCTGCCTGTTTAGGGTTCGTTGAGTGTTACAAAAAATCTGCCGAAATTGCGATGCGATTGTACCTAGTGGATTGGGTCAATGATCTCGCAGGCGACGCGGCACGATGCCTCAATCGCGCTGATCAAATGAGCATTTTATTCACTTGGAAATTCATTAGTGAGGTGAAAGTTAAACTCGCTCATCACTTCCAACTCCGACCCGGTGAAATTAACTGTTTCCTAACCCCCGATGGCTACCGGGTAAGTGTTCCCTGGACTAAGGAACAAATTCTCACCCCCCAAGAAACCGAGTTTATTACTGCCAATGACCCTGTTATTGAGATGTTTGGCAACGGATATCTTCACGCCCTTGAGCATTTTAAGGAACAAGTCACCCTGCAACAAGTGGAGGTGTCATGATTCCCGAAAAAAATCACCCTTGGAGAAGTGGAACCCGCACTCCTCCTGCCGACGGTGTAGAGCAAATTCACTCAATCTTGGCTGCGATTGGTTATCACCGTTATCGATTGAATATTAGCCAACCTCAAATGAGTGAAATTCTCACCATCAAATTCAAAAAAAATGCTGTGGGAAGTCTCAACACCGAACAGTTAAAAACTTTCCTAGCCCAAATCGAAAAAGCTCAATCTATTGAGGAATTACAATGCTTGGATGGTTAACCGGAAAATCTCAATCCTTGGCTACCGTTGCCCCCGTCGCGGGTGAACACAATCTCTCTCAGGAGAAAGTTCACAAATTATCCGCAGGCAACGCCATTACCCCCAATACCGCACCGGAAACAATTTTTGATACTTACCGAGCGGCGCCCGTTCATGATCGCCCGGTTGCCTTCACTGAAGAAGATGCCGAAGCGGTTAAAGAGTTGGCAATCGAAACCCGGAAGCGTCGAAAAGCGACTAAATCCGTCCGAAAATCTCATGCCAAAATTCTCAAAGATTCGGCAGAAATTAACCGAGAAAATCAGTTAATGTTCCGGGCTGAGGCACGATTTGAAAAAAACACTCTCGGATATAAAAACACCACCGGGAAACTGTTACATTCTCACCGCCCCCAATACGCCCAACTCGGTAAATCTTTTGAGCAAGCTGAGAAAGCCGCCGATGCGAGTATTCAAGCGTTAATGGCTCAATTGTAACTAGCAAATAACCCCCCTTAATAGGGGGGAATAATCACCATGCTTTTATTTTACCGCCTAACGGCTTGTTTCTTCCTTGGGTGTGGAATTGCTGCGTTCTTTTCCCTTGCAGCTTCTCTTTCCCCTCAATGGTTGAACTTCTCAATCTTTCTAGGTGCATCGGTCTTAATTGCTTTTGGAATGCTATTAGCAACCCTTTATTTTATGAAAGAGCAACTTGCCGAAAAATTCCCCGTTTTATGTATTTTAGTGGTTGCCTGCTTCTTATCCTTAGTTGTGGGGGTAAGCATCTACAAATGGTAAAATACAAATGGTAAAACACGCTGACCACGTTTCACGGAGTTTCTATCTTCTTCACTGCCTATCTGTAGCCAGTATTACGGGCGGAGTTTTCCTGGGTTTAGGCAGTCCTTTCTTTAATACCAACAAGCAAAATATATGGGATGTTGGCAAGCGTTGGACGGGGATTGTTGGGTTGTTCGCTGCGGGAGGTTCGTTACTGTATCTATCTACTCAATTAGAATCAGTAATTCCCGAATTTGAAGCCATTAAAAAAGCTTCAAATGCCGATAAAAAACATCAGATTGCAAGCTGGCTGCATTATGCCTTTGAGCAAAACCAACGCACCGCCGCCAGTTCGATAGGCAGTTCGACACCCAAACCCGTCGAACTCCTAGAACCCTCTGAAACTGAGGAGTTCGACGGTTCGTTCGATAGTTCGACAAGTTCGACGCAACTAGCGTCGAACGAACGAACCGAACTCGAACGAACTATCAAACCGTTTGTCGAACCAGTCCTCAAAGCTTTGGAAGAGGGGGTTTCCGAAAGCAAAATTATTAAGGATGTGATGGGCTTCAAATCAGAGAAATACTTTGAAGGACGGCAAATTTTAGATTCTATCAAATCCTATCTTCAACTGGAGAATTAGTCGTGGAAAACATCGACCGCATGAACTTAGCAAATGAAATCGACTTAACCGGGCAACTGAAACCAGGAACTCCTAAAAATTATTACGCTCCATGCTCAACGGAACGCTTACGCAAAAGTCGGGCTAGGAATCCTAGATAAATTATTTCCCGATGGGCTTCCAGGGGTTCCCAAAAAGAAAGCGGATGATTGCTTCTTCTAACTAAAAAGAATAACCCCCTTTTGCTAGGGGGTTACATTCCATCTAAGTGCAAAGGATCATTATTTAGGATGTATTTATGGTAGCACAATTTAACCCCAAAGTGTCTAATTTTAAAGGGAAATTACACCCAGATTTAATCGAACAAATCCAAGAATTAAAAATCTCTGATATCGCTACAAAATGGGGGATTGCAATTAAGAAGAGAGGGGCAGGTTTCGTTACGAGTTGCCCATTCCACAAAGAGAAAACCCCTAGCCTTTCCTTAACTGATGGTGCGGGATTTTATTGCTTTGGATGTGGGGAAAAAGGCGGAAATATTAAGTTTATTTCAAAATTGGAAAACTGTTCTACAACTGAGGCATCAATTATGATTGCTGAAGCCTTTAATCTCAATATTAAGGTTGAGGATGGAAATAGCGATCGTCATTTTCATCTAAAGTCGGTCAAACCGAAATATCAGAAACGGGTTGACGCAGTAACGGTAAAATTAGCCCGGTTAGAATCTCCCGCCGCAGATTCTCCCCAAGCCGAAATCGCCTCTGAAGTTCGAGCCGCTATTAAGAAGGAATTGGAAGCGAACGAAGTTGAACAGATTGTCTATCACTACAGCAGAACCCAGAGAGTTTACCGCTACCAAAACCCCGACACCGGAAGGAAAACCTTCAGGCAATGGAGTCATAACCCCAATGGCGGTAATTCTTGGGGGAAAGGTGATCAGCCTTGGCTTGCCTACCGACTCAAAGAAGCTTCTGAAGCATTGGCAACCGGGGGAAATGCCTTATTGGTTCAGGAGGGTGAAAAGTGCGTTGAGATTGCCAGGGGAATTGGGTTAGCAAACATTACTTTTCAAGGTTCCTGTTGGGATGAGAAAGATATTAGGAGAAGTTTGGGCGGGCTATTAGTCAGTTGCCCAGATTTCATTCTGGTAGTTCTGACGGATACGGGTGACGCTGGGGAAAAGAAAGGGAAAATTTTAAAAGCAACGGCTCATTCGATGGGATTGCGGGTAGTTGCAATCAGCGCTGATCAATTAGTTGAGGATTTAGAAAATAATTCTGATATTGAGCAGGTTTTAGCCCGATTATCCCCAGGCCAATTCATTGAACAACTTGAGAAACTGGCAGCCGAAACAATCAGTAGCGGTGGAGATGAGCCACCTAAATCGGGTGACGGTGGTTCTGATGATGGTGGCGATGATGGCAACTATCATAATCCTGTTGCCCTAGCTCGAAAATTAGAAGAGGCACGGGCTGTTATTGGAGATAGGATCAAATTTAATGAGATGTTAGGGTTTTATGAAGTTGACGGCGAGTGCCTTAAATTTGAAGATTTGCGATTAACCTTAGCCACCGCCTTTAATTTAGATTTACGCATCGGTGAAAGACAAGTTAATATTGAGGATTTAAAATCAATCGTTCGCGAAATCGGTTTAAAAAATAGCTACAACCCCATCAAAGATTACCTTTTAGACTGCCACAGCAAATACAAAAGCACGGAAATATTGCAGGATGCAGCTTTAAGATATTTTGGCTGTAAAAATCCAATTTATAATACTTTATTTCAAAAATTCCTGATTGGAGCCGTCGCCCGGATTTTTGAACCCGGATGTAAAAACGACTGTGCTTTAATCCTTCAATCCCCACAACAAGGATTGTATAAATCAACATTTTTTAGAATTTTAGCGGGTGACGATTATTTCAGTGATGATATGTCACCAAAGCTTGATAAAGACGACTTGCTTAAGCTTCACATGAACTGGATTGTTGAATGGGGCGAATTAGAATTCATGATTGGGCGAACCGAGAACAGTCGCATCAAACAATTTTTGGCCTGCAAATCTGACCTGATTCGGGTTCCCTACGCAATCACCACTGAACGAGTTAAACGTCATACCGTAATCGTTGGCTCTACCAATGAAACCGAATTTTTGAGCGACCCTACAGGCAGCCGCCGATTTTGGGTAATTCCTGTTCGGCAAGAAATCCCCATAGATTTACTCATCCAAGAAAGAGATCAATTATGGGCAGCGGCAACCGAATTATATTTACAGGGAACTCCCTGGTGGCTGTCAAAAGACGAGCAACAGAATTCTAATTCCAATAATTCCGAATTTATGATCGGCAGTTCATGGGAGGAAAGAATTTTAGAATTAGAAATTTTGCAAGGGGTTGATCAAATTTCAACCAGAGAACTACTGATTGGGTTGGATGTTAACTTTTCCGATCCCGTAATGGTTAAAAAAATCGAACAGCAACTCCGATTTGCAATGGGTTCATTAGGCTACACCCCCGCCCGTGTAAGGGTTGAGGGGATGCAAGTCAGGGGATATAAACGTGGGGGGGCCGTCACAGGGGGGCCGTCACACCCCTCAAATGATTATGAACAGGGAGATACAGCCAAAATTGACTTAAATTTACAGGGGGGGCCGTCACAGGGGCCGTCACACCCCTCAAATGATTACACAGAGATTGATTCAGAAAAATCTGTGACATCTGTGACGGCAAATTTCAAAGATCTAGAAATGGGAGATGATCAATTAATTGAAACTTCTGTTGATTTAGGTTTTACGCAAAGTGGCGTCACGGCCGTCACAAAATTGCCAGAATCCCCTATTCATAATCCTTCCGAGGGTGTGACGGCCCCCCCTAAAGTGCCGTCACAGACTGTCTCAAAAATTCCTGAGCATTACATGAGTTTTGGTTACACGGCTAAAGAGTTGATTGCGGGCAAAAAATCTGTTACCCGTCGCAGTTGGAAGACTAATTACGTTCAAAAGATACTGAACAGATTTGATCAAGGTTTAACGATTTACCCGGCATTTGACTGTGACCCCAACAAATACCCAGAAGCTCAACAACTGGGATGGGTAAGATTGACTCAAAAACCCTATCAAGAACGATTAATTGATATGCCTGAATCCGATTTAATAGCTGAAGGGGGAATGGTTGACACCAAAGAGGCTTTTATCAACAAATACTTTAAAGGTGAGGCTCAAAAATCGGTTTGGGTAATCAGGTTTGAATTCATCCCCTTTATTGCTGATACCCGTGATTTCATGCCTGTTGGCCACTATGAATCTACCCCTGCCTATAAATGTGCTCAAAAATGGGTTCACGATACACGGCAAGGAATTCTATCTCTTTCTGAAGCTTTTGAGAGATGGAATTATTTAAGAGATGTTGAAAAAGCGATTGTTTGTCGTGCGATTGTTGAGGAGCATCCGCAGGTTATGGCGGCGTTGAAAAGATTAGAAGGATGAGGAAGTTGTTAAGCAGGACAGAAATTAATTATTAAAGTTCTTGTCCCATCTTTCTATAACAATCCTCAAAAATGGGGATTGCGAATTGAAACTATTAATTTAATTTTAATTGGGGGTAAAAGAGTCAAAGCTTTGATTCGTAGGACATTAACCGCTTGGCTACACCCCCATTAGTAAAATAATTTTACAATATTATTTATTTTTAAAACCCTTTATCACCAACTAGATAACGATGCTCGTTTCCAAGTATTTGTTGCGGTGCAAACATAAATATAATTAGAATCCCAACAGATAGTACCTATTTTTCCTGGAGTAGAAATCGATATTGTTGCTGATTGTGGAATCCGAATTGATCCGTTTTGGGCTGTAAAGCAAGGTGTGGAATGGTATGTCGTCCAATTATTAGAAATATAAAATTGAATTTGGGCTGTACCCCAGGCGAACATTTCGCCGCAACAAATTCTTGCTCCTGTGTGATTGGTGTAAATCCCACCATAAGCAGTATTCGTTGGTATTTCAATCGCACTAGGAGAATAATTAAGAGTGTCGGAGCTTCCAAGGTAAATACCTTGATTCCATGCTCCTATTAGTTTGTTTGCAAAAAATGC
>JACCEC010901914.1_pt1 | contig 22645 bp, 19 predicted proteins | sample 7450121 | NCBI WGS metagenome assembly JACCEC01 (sample SAMN15323455, study PRJNA562643) | freshwater metagenome | isolation source: river surface water | place: USA:Blue River Watershed | collected 2017-08-18 | reverse complement strand
CGAGGAACAAATTAAATTTGTGGAATGAGCGAATTTTTCGGCATTCACAATCAAATCCTCGGCATCCTCACCCTATTAACCGCCATCCTCATTATTTGGGAAGCCATCCATAGTTCGAAGCACCAACTGCATTGGTACGAACGTTCCGATACCTTCACCAACATTTATTTAACGACTTTGAATATTTTGCTGAATCTTGGGATTGCCGGTATTCAATTGGCGCTATTTCACTGGGCATTTCAATTTCGTATTGTTCATTGGGAAGTAGGTGCAATGTATTTTCTTGCCCTGTTTCTGGCCGAAGATTTTCTGTATTACCTGTTGCATGTGGTGGATCACTACAGTCGATTTTTCTGGGCCATTCATGTGACCCACCACAACAGCGAACATTACAATTTAACCATTGGATTTCGCTCCAGCGTATTTCAACCGCTTTACCGGATGTTTTACTTTCTTCCCCTGCCATTTTTGGGATTTGAAGCGGTAGATGTTCTTTTTGTTTATCAACTCACCCAAACGTGGGGGATTTTGGTTCACACCAAATCCATTGATAAACTTCCCCGGTGGATTGAATACATTTTTGTAACGCCCTCCCACCATCGGGTACATCATGCCTCCAACTTGGTTTATTTGGATAAAAACATGGGCATGATGCTGATCATTTGGGATCGCATTTTTGGTACATTCCAAGAAGAAATTCCTCAAGAGACTCCCGTTTATGGACTCACCAAAAATCCCGAAAATCGGGGAGCATTCTCCATTGTTTTTCATGAGTGGTTGGCGATTGGCAAAGATTTACCCCAACGAAAAGGGCTGAAAAACAAAGTCCTCACCTTAATTTTACCTCCCGGATGGAGCCCCGATAAGTCGACCCTCACGGCCAACGAAATGCGGAACCTCGATAAAAATCAGCGTGAGTAGTCTTAAAAAATTAGCCCAGCAAACCGCACTTTACGGCCTCAGCAATGTGGTCGGAAGGCTTCTCAATTTTCTACTAGTTCCGCTCTATGTTCGTCTCTTTGCGCCAGAAGATTATGGGATTGTAACGGAATTATACAGTTACGTTGCGCTCCTAAACGTGATTTACACCTACGGAACCGAAACTTCGTTTTTCCGTTTTTCCAACGAATCCAAAGTTCAAGCCCAAGGTGTTTATCCAACTCTTTTTGCCAGCCTATTCGCTTCGAGTTTATTATTTAGCGGGGTCATTTGGCTGGCATCGGATCTGCTGGCCAACTGGATGCATTATCCCGACAAAGGACATTACATTCGTTGGTTTGCCCTCATATTAGCTTTCGATGCGTTGGCCAGCATTCCCTTCTCTCAACTTCGTCAGCTTCAAAAACCCTTGGTTTTTGCGGTCCTAAAACTACTCAACATCGGCATCGTTATCGGACTAAATTTATTTTTCCTCATTTATGCTCCCAACCACGGCCTTCAATTTTCGGAGCAACTGCAGGGGGTTGATGCCGTATTTTTCAGTAACCTCATCGCCAACGGTGTAACGCTGCTGCTCCTTCTTCCTTGGTTCCCAAAAAACTGGGAATTCCTCAACTTTCAACTTTGGAAGAAAATGATGCAGTATTCCTGGCCACTTCTCTTTGTTGGATTGGCGTTTGTGGTGAATGAAGCGTTGGATCGGATGCTTTTGAAGCATTGGATTCAGGCCGAAAACCCGGAAAGGGAATTGGGCATTTATGGTGCGGTTTACAAATTGGCCATGTTCATGACCTTGTACACCCAAAGTTTCCGCATGGGGGCAGAACCATTTTTCCATCAGCGATTTCGCAAGGAAGGGAATACCGAAATTTTCGGCCACATCGGTTATGCTTTTTTACTGATAGGCCTTGGCTTTTTCCTTACGGTGGTTGGATTTCGACAAGAAATTGGAAGCACATTTTTAGGAAAAAATCATCCCGAATACTTGGAAGGATTATCGGTAGTGCCCTTTTTATTCCTCGCCAACCTTTGTCTGGGCATGTATTACAACTTCAGTGTTTGGTACCGATTGGCCGATCAAAACCGAAAAGGGATGTGGATGAGCATTGGCGGTGCCGTCATCACCATTCTTGGAAATGCGATCTTAATTCCTAAGTACGGATACCTAGGGGCCGGAATCACCACCTTGGTGTGTTATGGAAGCATGATGGTTGTAAGTTATTGGTGGGGGCAGCGCATTTTTCCCATTCATTATCCCATTCAAAAAATGATCATGGCTGCAGCGGTGGTTTTATGCATTTGGGGAATCATGGAATTGAATCCGCTAATCTGGGTACGCATTTCTGGAATAGGAATCGCCTTGGTTTACCTGGGTTGGAACCTTAAAAAATCTCTCCAAAGTTCATAAAGATGGATTTCATCAAAACCGTTCGCATGGAATTGGCCCCGGAAGGGCGATTGTATCCATCGGCCGAATGGATGGAAAAACAACAACCCAAAAAATCGGCCGTGGCCATCATTTTAGCTCCTATTGAGCAACATCCTTCCATTTTGTTAACCCGAAGAGTAGAATACGGCGGGGTTCACAGCGGCCAAATGAGTTTTCCGGGCGGCCGGTTGGAACAGCATGAACAACCTCTGCAGGCCGCCATTCGAGAAACCCAAGAAGAAGTAGGGATTAACCTTTCGCCCTCCACCCTTATCTCTGAACTTAAACCCCTCTACATTCCCCCTTCCAACTTTTTGGTTTACCCTTTTGTATTTCAGCTGAATAACCTCCCCGAGCTCCAACCCAACGAAGAGGTAGCCTACTCGAGGTGGATTGGTTGGAATAATTTGGTTGAAGCAAGCATCCATCATCAAGAAATGAGCGAAAAAAGATCGGTTCCCGGATTTTTATTCGAAAACGATTTTGTTTGGGGAGCAACGGGAATGTTGCTCAACGAAATTCGTTCAACGTTAATCATCAATCAAAAATAACCTTATGGCTACCTTAAAAATTGATAAGAAAACCAAGTTGCTGATGTTTTTATCGGCCTTTTTTGTGAGTAATGCTCTCATTGCAGAAACCATTGGCACCAAAATTTTTTCCTTGGAAGAGCTGTTCGGTTGGAAGGCTTCCGACTTTTCACTTTTAGGAGAAGATCACTTGAGCTTTAACCTCACGGTGGGGGTATTGTTGTGGCCTTTGGAATTTGTGATGACGGATATTGTGAATGAGTATTTTGGTTTTCGCATCGTTCGCCGCATTTCCTACATCGCCGTTGGGCTCATTGGCTACGCGTTTTTAATGTTTTACATCGGCATTCACGTTCCGGCTCCGAGTTGGTGGGTTTTCGGAAAGGTTGATCAAGGTGTTCCCAATATGCAAGATGCGTTTTCATCAATTTTTGGTCAAGGCATGTGGATCATTGTGGGTAGTATTTGTGCTTTTTTATTCAGTCAATTTGTCGATGGCTTTGTATTTCAAAAATTGAAGAAACTTACCAAAGGAAAACATATTTGGTTAAGAGCGACGGGAAGTACAGTATTCAGTCAGATGGTGGATAGCTTTATTGTTTTGTACATTGCCTTTGGCCTAGGGGCTGGATGGTCGTGGCAAAAAGTTTTGGCCATCGGCATGGTGAATTACACCTACAAATTCACCATGGCTTGGGTATTAACGCCTGTTATTTTATTGGCTGAAAAACTCATCGACCGTTATTTGGGCAAGGAAGAAGCCCTTCGGATGAAGAATTTATCCCTTTCGGAAGAAGGAGAATCAGAGCAAATTCCCAATTTGTAAATCTCCTTTTAAAAAATTTCCAAGAGGAATTCCTGTTTTCATTCCAAGCCAAGTCGTTGTACCTTTGAGGGAAGATGCGATTGACTCTATTTTTCTTCCTACTTATCCTTTCATTCCGTCCATTCGCTCAAATTTGGAAGCGAAAATCACCCGATATCATTGGGGTGATGAATGCGCCAAATGCTTGGGCTGACTCGGTCTTCAAATCTCTCACGTTGGAGCAACGTTTGGGGCAACTTTTCATGGTGGCCGCCTACTCCAACACCAAAGAATTTACCGAAGCCCGCATCGATTCCCTCATCAAAAACTACAACATTGGCGGGCTGATCTTCATGCAAGGAACACCTGAAAAACAAGGTGTGCAAACCAACTATTACCAATCCATCGCTTCTACCCCACTCATGATCGCCATGGATGCCGAATGGGGCCTAGGGATGCGCCTCACCGGCATCAAAGATTTACCTCGCAGCATGACCTTGGGCGCCACCGGTGACGAACGATGGGCGTATGAGTTGGGAAAAACCATGGGCCGCCAATGCAAACTCATGGGCGTGCACATCAATTTCGCGCCGGTAATGGATATCAACAACAATCCCGACAATCCGGTCATTAATTTCCGATCTTTTGGAGAGGACAAAGAAAATGTTACCAGAAAGGCATTAGCGGTTGCTCGTGGTTTACAAGAAGAACGTGTCATGGCGTGTTCCAAACACTTCCCCGGCCACGGCGACACGAATACCGACTCTCATGAAGATCTACCCACCATTTCCGCTTCCCTTTCCCGCATGGACTCTTTGGAATTGTTTCCGTTTCGAGAAGCGGTGAAAAAAGGCATTGGCGCAACCATGGTGGCACATTTGAACGTACCCGCCCTTGGCGATTCTGCCCGCACTCCCACCACCTTGTCGCAAAAAGCCATTCAAGATTTATTGCAAGACGAGCTTAAATTCAAAGGTCTCACCTTTACGGATGCCTTGAATATGAAAGGCATTTCCAAATATTACAATCCGGGAGAATTGGAAGTTCGAGCCTTGGAAGCCGGAAACGATGTGTTGCTTTTTGCCCAAGATGTTCCCCTGGCGATTGAAGAAATTAAAAAAGCCATCGTTTCGGGGAGATTGGATGAAAAGGAAATGGAACGTAAGGTGAAGAAAATTCTTCGTTCTAAGTATTGGATGGGTTTATCGTCCATCGTTCCCGTTGATACGACCCGATTAACTGAACGTCTTCAGCCCGAGGAAAATTGGGAATTGGCTCGCACCATTTATGAAGAAGCGGTTACCTTGGTTAAAAACGACTCCCTATTTCTTCCCATTGTTCCATCGGAAACCCAAGAAGTGGTATGCATCGTGGTTGGAAACAACAAAAATCAAGAAATCATTTCCGAAAACATCCGGCTTTCCGGAAGATCAACCCTCATTCATGTCGATTGGAAAGCCGACACTTCGGTATTGAATCATCTTTTTGATTCCATTTCTTTACCGCAAAAAATTCAGTATTTCCTTCAGATTCCAACGGTTTATCCCAAAAAGCAATTCGGCATGCCCGAGCTGTTTTTGGCCTGGATGGACAGTGTGGCTCAACGAATACCCAGTGGGGTGATGGTTTTAGGGAATGCCTATGCCTGCAAGTATTTCGACTCCTCGTATCGGGCGGTTAGCGTAGTGTATGAAAACACTTCCATGGCCCAGTTAACGGCAGTTCAAGCGATTTTTGGAGCCATTCCTTTCAAAGGTGCCCTTCCCGTTACCGCCGGGAATTACTCCCATTGCTCGGGCATTTGCATGGCTCCGCTCAGCATCCCATCGGTTGGAAAACCCATTGCTTGGTCCCGAGAATATCAACTTTTATCCCAAAAAGTTGATTCCATTGTCCAAATCGGACTTTCTCAAAATGCCTATCCTGGATGTCAGGTCATCATCATTCACCGCGACCGCATCGTTCACCGAAAAAATTACGGTTACCTGGATTATTCCAAAACCCAGCCGGTACTTTCCCAAACTATTTACGATTTAGCGTCGATCACCAAAGTAGCATCCACCACCAATTTGTTGATGATGGCACGGGAGGATGGGAAGTTTAAGCCCACGGATACATTGGGGAAATTGGAACCCAATTGGCAATTCACCAACAAAGCCTCCCTTTCCATGGCCGAATGGATGACTCACCAAGCGGGCTTACCGGCTTTCATTCCCTTTTATCAAAAATGGGATCTCAGAAATCTTGATCGACCTTTGGTTTGCGACACTCCGAATTCTGACTTTCGCCTTGAAATCGCCAGAAACCTTTGGGGAAATAATGATTTACCAGCTTTGATGTTCGATAGTGTTCTCAAATCTCCGCTTCAGGGAAGAGGTTTGTACAAATACAGCGATTTGGGATTCGGAATTGGTCAATATCTGTTGGAATTGTGGTACCGGAAACCGGTTCATCTTCAATTTGAAGAAAAAATTGCAGCTCCCATGGGATTAGCTACGGCCACTTTTCTTCCGTTGAAAAAATTCCCAATGAACCAAATTGCGCCAACGGAAGAAGACAAAACTTTTCGAAAGCAGGTTGTTCGCGGCTACGTGCACGACCAAACGGCAGCCATGAAAGGTGGAGTAGCAGGTCATGCTGGACTTTTCTCCAACGCCACTGATCTTAGCAAAATCGGTTACTTATGGATGAGAGAAGGTTGGTATGGAGATGAAGCGTTGCTTTCTGATCGGGTCATTTCCTCCTTTTCGCAACCGTATTTCCCCGGCAACCGACGTGGTTTGTGTTTCGACAAACCTGCCGTTGGCCAAAGTGGAAGCCCCTGCAGCAAAAGCACCCCGCCCTCGACCTTTGGCCACACCGGATTTACCGGAACCTGCATTTGGGTAGATCCTGAAAATGAGTGGGTATTTGTCTTTTTATCCAACCGCGTTCATCCCTTTGCCGAAGTGAATAAATTGGCTTCGCTTAATATTCGAACCCTCATTCAAGAAGAATTGTACCAATTCAAAACCGAAGACGGTGGCGAAAAAATGGGAAAATTGCCGAAAGAAGGATTGGATTAAGATCGATCTAGCTCGTCCAAATCCACGTTGAGTTGGTGGAGGAATCGGTGAAAGATGGGCGCGAAAAAAACAGCAAAGATGGATAAAAATGCTACGCCGCTGTACAAGGCGTAAAAGCTGGAAAATAGTTTTGCGGCGTCGTTCGGCATTTTATCCACCGGACCCATTCCCGTTAAAATCATGCTGGCATTCAGTAAAGAATCCACCCAATTGAGTTTTCCCAATAGATGATATCCCACCATTCCCAATCCCACCGAAAACGACATCAATCCAAAAGAAAACAATAGGCTACGCCGAATTTTCTTCTGAAAATCGTGAACGGGATGAAGGGGCTTTCGGCCGTTTTGACGGGGAGTACGGATCATTCAAAAATTTTCTTGAGCACCTCGATGGTGTAATCCACCTCTTCTAGGGTGTTGTGCTTACCGAACGAGAATCGAACAGCAGGAGCATCCATGTCCCGATCCATTTCGGCCAAAACGTGACTCCCTTTTGTGGCTCCACTGCTGCAGGCCGAACCTCCGGAACAACTGATTCCGTTTAAATCCAATTGAAACAACAACATGTCGGGACGAGCAACCTTGGGGAAATTAACATTGAGTACAGTGTAAAGGCTTTTCTGTAAGTCTCCACTGGTTCCATTGAAGGAAATACCGGGAATTTCTTGTTTCAGTCGCTGAATGAAATGCTGTTTTACGGCTTCAATTTTCTTGCGTTTCTCAGGCATAATCGAATAGGCCAATTCCAATGCTTTAGCCAAACCAACCATACCGTAAACGTTTTCGGTTCCACCTCGCATGCTGCGTTCTTGTCCGCCACCGGTGATGAACGGGTGCAATTTTAGTCTCTTATTGATGTACAAGAATCCCGTTCCTTTGGGTCCGTTAAATTTATGCGCAGCTGCCGTGATAAAATCAACCGGAAGCACCGACAAATCGTGCTCGAAATGCCCCATGGTTTGAACGGTATCCGAATGAAAAATCCCATCGTACTTGCGAACCAAATTGCCGATGGACACCAAATCAATCATGGTTCCCACTTCGTTATTGGCATGCATCAAACTCACAAACGAGCGAGCGTTATTTTGCAATAACTCTTCTAAATCCTTCAAATCCACTTCTCCCTGCCCATTCATTTTCACGAAGGAAAGTTTGATTTTACCCTTTTCAGCCAATTCTTCCAACGTATGAAGAACGGCATGGTGTTCAATTTTGGTGGTGATGCAATGGGTAACACCAAGGTCTTCCACCGAATTTCGAATGGCCATGTTATCGGCCTCGGTGCCGCCCGAAGTGAAAACAATTTCTCCGGTGGTACACCGCAGCAATTGGGCTACTTTCTTACGCGCCAACTCAATCTGCACCTTCACTTTTCGTCCATGCTCGTGGGTACTGGATGGATTTCCAAAATGATCGCGAAGCATGGGAGCCATCACCTCAAAAACCTGGGGATCGAGGGGCGTTGTTGCCGCATTATCGAAATAAATTCGCATTAGATGAAGGATTTAATTTGTTGAATGATTTCTTGGGCCAATTGATCGGCACGTTCAGGGGTTTCGCTTTCAGAATAAATGCGAATGATGGGTTCGGTGTTCGATTTGCGCAAGTGAACCCATTCCGTTGGAAAATCGATTTTCACCCCATCGATGGTGGAAATGTTTTGATGGGCATGATGGGCTGCCATTTTCGTTAAAATTCCATCCACATCGATTCCGGGAGTGAGTTCTATTTTATTTTTCGACATGAATTTGGCCGGATACGATTGCCGAAGTGCTTTGCACGACATGCCGGTTTCGGCCAAATGCGACAAAAACAGGGCGATGCCTACCAGGGCGTCGCGGCCGTAGTGCAACTCGGGGTAAATGATTCCTCCGTTGCCTTCTCCACCGATGATGGCACCGATTTCTTTCATTTTTTCAACCACGTTAACTTCTCCAACTGCCGCGGCCTCGTAACGTTGGCCATGGGCTTGGGTTACATCGCGCAAGGCACGGGTGCTGCTGAGGTTACTCACGGTTGCACCGGGTGTGTGCTTCAGAACGTAATCGGCAACGGCAACGAGGGTGTACTCTTCACCAAACATGCTGCCGTCTTCGTTCAAGATGGCCAAACGATCCACATCGGGATCAACCACAAATCCAACATCGGCTTTTTCACGAGCAATCAAATCCGATAAATCGGTTAAATGCTCGGGAAGTGGCTCGGGATTGTGCGGGAAATGTCCGTTCGGTTCGGTGTACAGTTCCAATACGTTTTCAACGCCCAAGGCTTTCAATAGGCGAGGAAGGGCAATGCCGCCGGTGCTGTTCACCGCATCGATGGCTACTTTGAAATTTTTGGCACGAATAGCAGCAACATTCACCAAGGGCAACGCCAAAATTTGTTGAATGTGCTGGTCGATGTAATCCAATTCACGGTAAGATCCCAAGTGATCTACCTCGGCAAAAGTGAAATTTCCGCTTTCTCCAAGTGCCAATACCGCTTGACCTTCCGAGGCGGAAATGAATTCGCCTTTTTCGTTCAAAAGCTTCAGGGCATTCCATTGTTTGGGATTGTGGCTGGCCGTTAGAATGATTCCGCCATGGGCTTTCAAAGCCGGAACGGCCATTTCAACCGTTGGCGTGGTGCTCAATCCCAAATCGATCACGTGAATGCCTTGCATCCGCAAGGTATTCACCACCAAAGCCGAAACCATGGGTCCGGAAATGCGGGCATCCCGCCCGATGACCAAGGTGGGATTTTCTTTCCCCCGAGTAAGAATGGAAGCAAAAGCCGCCGAAAACTTAACAATATCGATGGGGGTTAATCCTTCACCAGGAAATCCTCCCATGGTTCCTCGAATTCCAGATATGGATTTTATCAGAGTCAAAATTCGTTTCCTTTCTTTGCTAAAACAATCGAAAATACCCTTCAAAGGTCGGTTTTTTTAAGGAAAAAAGCAATGAAAAAATGACATTCCAACCAACAATTCGAATAGGTTGAGGGAATTTTGTTATTTTTGAGGCATGATTCAACAAATCAATGCCTTGTTGGCGGAAGTCGCTGCTACCAAAGCCAACAATTCGGAAGAAGTAGAACAATTTCGTTTGAAATTTTTAGGAAAAAAAGGTGCCATGAACGATCTTTTTGAAGCGTTCAAATCGGTTCCAGGCCCAGAGAAAAAGGATGTTGGACAAGCGTTAAACCAATTGAAGGTGGCTGCTGCTGCTAAATTGGAAGAATTTCAACAAGCCTTGGAAGAGAAGGCCAACGATCAGGTGGCCTACGACCCATTCCTACCTCCCGCGCCCCACCCCATTGGTTCGTTGCATCCGATCACCATCATCAAAAATCAAATTACCGATATTTTTGAACGCATGGGATTCAACATTTCGGAAGGACCCGAAGTGGTCGATGATTTCCACAATTTCGAAGCCCTTAATTTCGCAGCAGATCACCCAGCTCGCGACATGCAAGACACGTTTTTTGTCCAAACCAACCCCGATATTTTACTCCGCACCCATACTTCATCGGTTCAAGTAAAGGTGATGCGGGAAGGACAATTGCCCATTCGTACCATTTCTCCAGGTAGGGTGTACCGAAACGAAGCCATTTCAGCCCGTTCGCATTGTTTCTTCCACCAGATTGAAGGGCTTTACATCGATGAAAAAGCATCTTTTGCCGATTTAAAGCAAACCCTCTTCAAATTCGTTCAAGAGTTTTTTGGAGAAGGGGTGAAAATTCGTTTTCGTCCAAGCTTCTTTCCTTTCACCGAACCCTCAGCCGAAATGGATATTTACTGGGGTTTGGAAACCGAAGTGGATCATCGCATCACCAAAGGAACCGGATGGTTGGAGATTTTGGGTTGCGGCATGGTCGATCCTCAAGTTTTAGAGAACTGCGGCATTGATTCCAAACAGTACTGCGGATTTGCTTTCGGTTTGGGAATCGAGCGCATTGCCATGTTGAAGTATCAAATTGGCGATTTGCGCATGTTCAGCGAAAACGATTTGCGCTTTTTGAAACAATTTGTTGGAGAAACCGCCTAATCGATCATGGCACACTCCATCGAAAAAATTGCGGTCATTGGTGCCGGCACCATGGGCAGCGGAATTGCTCAAGTAGCCGCTGTTGCTGGATTTCAAGTTCAACTTTTTGACCTCAATCCAGAGGTTTTGAAAAAAGGATTGGCAGGAATTCAGAAAAACCTTCAAAAGGCGGTTGAATTAGGGAAATTAACCTCTGAAAATGCTAAATCAACACTCCAGAGAATTTCTCCTGCCGATGATTTATCTCATTTGATTTGCGATGTGGTGATTGAAGCCATCATCGAGAAAACGGAAGCCAAGCAAAACGTTTTTCAATCCCTTGCTCAAATCAATCCCCCCACCACCATTTTTGCATCCAATACCTCCTCCATTCCCATTACCCGAATTGCCCGTGGCATCCCACACCCCGAACGCGTGGTTGGCATGCACTTTTTCAATCCAGCCCATCTGATGAAGTTGGTGGAGGTCATTTCTGGTGAGGCAACCTCGGCTGAAGTAGCACAAACCGTTGCCGAACTGAGCACTCAAATGGGAAAAACTCCGGTTATGGCGGCCGACGCTCCTGGATTTATTGTGAATCGCGTAGCCCGCCACTTCTACCTTGAAAGTTTAAAATGTTTGGAAGAACGTGTGGCCGATTTCTCCACCATCGATGCATTGATGGAAAATTCTGGATTTAAAATGGGTCCATTCAAGTTGCAGGATTTGATTGGCATGGACGTCAACTTTTCCGTTACTTCCAGCATGTACGATAGTTTTCACGGTGAACCTCGATTCCGTCCCAACCGTTTGCAAGAAATGAAAGTGGAAGGCGGATTTTTAGGAAAAAAAACCGGAAAAGGCTGGTATTCCTACGAATAATTCATGAAGGCATCCTCCTTGTTGCGTAAATCGGTTGGCGCGAAGTTTTCGAAAGTGGCCGGGTTTCTTGCTATTACGGGGGTTGGATTGGGAACAGCGGTCATCATGATCACCATGGCCGTGGTACAAGGATACCAAAAAGAAGTTCCAAAATTGCTGGAAACCCTTTCCGGAGAAGCGCAAATTTTACCCGCTAGGGTGAACGAATTCACCGAAAGCAGTTCGTTGATTCTTCCCCAAGATCAGCTTCAATCTTTGAAAGCAAATCCTCAAATTCAATCCATTTTTCCATTTGCCCTCAAGGCAGGCATTACCCAAACCGAAACCGAATTTGAGGGCATCGTTGTGCAAGGGGTGGGCGAGAATTATCCTAAATCAAATCTTCAGCAGGTGCTTTTGCAAGGTCGATCTCCTTCTTTTCAAGTTGGCAGCAACGAGTGCGCTATTCCCGAGACGTTGGCCAAAAAATTGCAATTGAAAGTCGGACAAAAGTTGCCGGTGATTTTTGTGCAACAACCTCCCCGAACAAGGGCATTCACCATTGTGGGAATTTTTAAAAATCCCATGGAACACGAAACCGGCCGCCCGGTAGTATTGGTCCCCATTCACCATGTTCAAGCCGTGAATGGCTGGGAAAAAGAAACGGTGGGCGGCTATCAAATTCATTTTATAGAAGGAAGCAACGTCCAAACCGAAGTCGATCAAATTCACAATCAGCTACCCATGACCATGGAGGCCTTTTCGTTGGAAGAATTGTTCCCCCAATTGTTTCAGTGGATGGCGCTCTTCGACACCAATCAAACCATTATTCTTGTTATTATGTTGGCCGTTGCCGGTTTGAACATGATGAGCGCCTTGGTGCTTTTGGTGTTGGAGAAGAAAAAGGAAGTAGGTTTGTTGAGGGCCTTGGGATTGTCGCCAATTCACCTTGGGAATTTATTTCGATGGTGGTCGTTAAGACTGGTCGCTCAAGGTTTACTTTTTGGAAATTTTTTGGCGGGAAGTATTTTGCTGAGTCAACATTATTTTCACTGGGTAACGTTGGATGAAAAATTGTATTACTTATCGTACGCTCCGGTGGCATTGAATCCATTTTCTTGGCTCATCACCAATGTGGGAATAGCCCTATTTTGTTGGTTAAGTATGATGGTCCCTTCTCGAATTATTTCGAAATTGAATATCATTGAATCTTTAAAAAATTAATCCATGAAATCCCTTAATATTCTTTTCGCCATGGCTTTTTCTCTCGTTTTTCTTTCGGCCTGCAACAAAGAGAAACCGCCGAAAGTGGATACGCGGGAAGTCACCGAAATCACCATGCAATCGGCCAAATGCGGTGGGAATGTGACCAGCATTGGAAGTTCGGGCATCACCAGCCGTGGGGTATGTTGGAATACTTCGGGAACCCCCACCACGGCCGATGCATTCACCATCGATGGAGCCGACGTGGGCGATTATTCTTCCATGCTTACTCAACTCCAACCCAACACCGAATATTTCGTTCGAGCCTATGCCAAAAATGTTTTTGGAATGGCGTATGGAAAAGAGAAAACCTTTAAAACGCTTCCCGGAGTAGTAGATCCAAGAGCTGCTGTAATTGGTTACTACTATGGTCAAGATACGGTTCAATACGTTACGCCACCCCAGGCAACACCAACCACCAATCAGTTTTCATTTTCGGTCACCACCGAAGGAACGGTAAAAGACACCATTTATATCGCTTCCATTGGCCCCCAAAACAGCGTTTTGATGGCGTATTGGAACGGGACCAAATGGGTACTACCCAATCAATTCCACGGACAAACCGGATTCGATGGATTTTCCATCATTACCCGAGCCAATTATTTCTATGCTGGAGGATACATCGACAACGGTCCATCGCGCTTGTATTACTCGTTTTTCGGGAATAAATAAGGTTTTTTAAACTTTTGAAGCCAAGCCAAAGGCTATCTTTGCGTTGCATGAAAACGTGGGCGTTGCTTTTATTCTGGATCTTCGGAACCACCTTGGCTTGGGGACAGAAAAATAAATCGGGAAAAATTTCCTTGAAAGTGGTTGAAATCAACAGCCAGAAACCTATTCCACTCGCCTCCGTGGGGGTGAGCATAGGAACCCAAGTTTTTGGTGGATTTACGAATGAGGATGGATTCATTCAAATTTCGAACCTCCCCTTGGGTTGCTACGAAGTAAAAATCTCAGCCATCGGATTTGAGACTCCCGAATTGAAAAAAACCTGTTTAACGGAAGAAAAGCCCGTTCAATTACTCGGCACCTGTTCCATTCAAGCCAATCCCAAAGTCCTTCAAGGTGCCGATATTCAAGGGTCCCGTACCGCTTTCGAAATTCAACTCGACAAAAAAGTCTTCAACGTAGGCAGCAATGCAACCGTTCAAGGTGGAACAGCGCTTCAGGTTCTGGAAAACGTTCCTTCCGTAAGCGTTGATCAAGAAGGGAAGGTTTCCCTCCGTGGAACCGGAAATGCCAATATCTTCATAGATGGGAAACCTTCCAACCTTTCCCTTCAACAAATCCCTGCCTCTTCCATCGATAACATCGAACTCATCACCAACCCTTCCGCCAAATACGACCCCGATGGAATGTCGGGAATCATCAACATCGTTTTGAAGAAGAACAAAGCCAACGGATTGAATGGAGTGGCAACGGCTGTGGTGGGCTACGGTGGAAAATATTCTTCCGGCTTCAACATCAACTACAAAAAAGGAGCGTGGAATTTCTTTGCGAATGCCAATTATCGAGACTGGGAATTGTACAAGAAGAATAGCGCCAATCGCATCAATTACCTTTCGGATTCGTTGCCTTGGATCATTCAATTTTCCAGCGGATTTCAGCGCACTCAAACCACCAATACCAAAGCAGGAGCTGAATATTCATGGGGGAAAAATACCCTCAGCACCTCGTTGGGTTTCACCCCCAACAAAGAAACCTCAGAAGACATTTATCGCTACCAAATTTTGGCTTTGGATACCATTGAAAAATTCCAATACAGCGGAGCTCAAACGGGGAAAATCCCTGGTTATACAGCAGAATTCAATGCCCTTTACAACAAAAAATTTGAGAACAAGAAAGAAGACCTCACCGTTTCTTACCAGTTCAGCAAGAATTTAACCGATCAGTTCAACGATTTGCGTCAAGATGTTTGGACGTGGCAACCGCTAAAACAAACCAATGCAAATTTGGGAATCATTGGCACCCACACGCTTCAACTCGATCGAATCAAAATGGTGCAACACGGTGCCAAATGGGAATATGGCGGAAAGGTGATCCTTCGGAATACCGATCGTGATTTACGCTTTGATCGGTTGGATACGGCCCTGCAATCGTACTTCAACGACGCTTCGGTAACCAACCGATTCGTTTACGACGAGAAAATTTACGCCGTTTACAGCACCTACACCCGAACATTCGGAAAGTGGAACACCACCGGCGGTTTGCGCATCGAGCAAACGAATACCCAAAGCGACCAGCTCACCCAAAGCAGTCGTTTTTTATTCAATTACGGAATTAAAGGAAGCGGAGATACCTTGGGAATTTGGCCAGGATTGTTTCCCAGCTTTGCTGTTTCGCGCAAGGTGGCCAAAAATTGGGACGCAAGTTTGTCCTATTCCCGACGTTTAACCCGTCCCAACGGCGGACAAGTTAATCCGTTTCGAAATCTGCAAGATCCTTTGAATATTTTCATCGGAAATCCCTATTTACGACCCGAATACATTCATTCCTTCGATTTCAATCTGATTTATCGATCTCCCAAATTCACCTTTACCCCAGCCTTGTACTTCCGTCAGAGTTCCGGAGAAATGTGGCGTTTCCGCACGGTCGATTCCAAGGGCATCAGCACAACCACCTTCATCAATTTTAATCAAAGCAACAACTACGGAAGTGAATTCACCTTGGTGGGCGACCTTTTTCCTTGGTGGAATTTAAATGCCAACGTGAACGTGTTTTATTATCAGGTTGATGCGACCAATTTGATTGGCGGATTGGTGAACCGAGGATTGACCTACAATGCCAAAGCCATTCAGAGTTTTAAAATAAAGAAAGGATGGAATGCTCAGTTGGTGTACAACTATCGTGGAAAATTGAAACGTGCCATTGGGGTCATCGATCCCATTCCGGCCTTCGATTTCAGCCTTCGAAAAGACGTGATGAAAGGCAAAGGGAATCTAACTTTTGCCGTGAACGATGCCTTTAATCAGCGTTACTTCCGCATCAATATTGCCGATCAAGGTCAGGGTTTCGCCCAGGAAATGCGTTGGAAAACAGAGAGCCGAATCTTTACGCTGGCGTTCAACTACTACTTCGGGCGTGCTGAAGGCGGAAAGAAACCGGCCAAAGTGGAAACCGGCCCAGTGGGCGGCGAAGGCGGAGGCGGTTTTTAACGTTACAATCCCAATCGTTTCTGCACCGTTCCCGAAACCATTTCGAAGAATTGAAGCGGACGTAGCGTTCGCCAGGCCGTAGCATCCAAACTTCCGCCGTGGATGAAATACCGATCGATGCCGCATTGATGAAAATCTTCACGCACGTGATCCAAAAAATTAATCGCGGCAATCCACCCTTCTTCCACTTCATCAAACCATTCTTCGTAGTAACTATCATCGCTAGGGTGAAAGGCCATCACGTTTTCACCGATGAGAATGAAATGGATGATCCCACGATGGATGAGCGGATCAATGATTTGGCGCTTTAATAGGGCAATATCGTTGTGCAAACAGTCGTTCCACTCGCCAATGAATTCTAAAATAGCGACTTGTTGGCGGTCGTCAACAAAGAGAATTTTGCAATACAGGGTTTCGGAACCAAATTCATCCCATTGAGGATGAATGACGTAATTGTAGACTTGATTAACGAATTCGAATTCGTTGTATTCCCTACCAAAAAATGGAGATTTTTCGTCCTCGGCAGCGTCGTAAATTCCACGCCAACGATCATAAGGTTCGATGCTGTGCATGGGGCAAAAGTAGTTTTTTTCGACGTATCTTTACCGGCTCATGCGAAGAATAATTTTTGCTTTTGTTTTGTTAATCTGCGGATCGGCCCAAGCCCAAATTCTCCCTTCTTTTGGAGGATCTCGGTCGGGCACAACGGGCATGCAGTTTTTAAAATTGGGCGTCGATGCCCGTTCTTCGGGAATGAGTGGAAACGTAGTGGCTTCCACCAACGATGTTGCTTCCTTGTGGTGGAACCCGGCTGGAATTGCCCAGCTCGACTCTTCACGATTGCACGTTTTAGCGGCCCATACCCAATATTTTGCCGATATTCCTGTGAACGCATTAGGAATCGTGAAGCAACGCAAGGGTACCTACTTCGGCCTTTCTCTGTTTTCCCTCAATACCGGTCAAATGCCGTTAACCACCGAGTTCCAACCTTTTGGAACGGGGCAAACGTTTTCGGTGAACGATTTCGTGGCAGGTCTAACCTTCGCCAAATCATTAACCCGCCAATTCAATTTTGGAATGACGGCCAAATACGCTCGAGAGAACATTGCTGGATTGACCAATCAGAACTTTTTGGTTGATTTGGGATTTCAGTACGACATCGGTTGGCAGAATACCCGTTTTGCTGTGACCATTTCCAATTTCGGGGTCAACAATCAGCCAACGGGAACGTGGACTTCCACTTCATTAAATGGACCGTTAACTCAAAAGGATTTTGAAGAGATGGGTGTTCCCGCCGTTTTCCGTTTTGGAATTGCTTGGGATGCCATTCGCACCGATCAACAGGTGCTCACCGCTACGGCCCAATTGAATCACCCAACCGATAACAAAGAAACGTTTGGACTGGGTGCCGAATACCGATTCAATCAAGTGCTTTATGCACGCACCGGTTACGAATTCGGCATGGATGAAGCGTTTGTTCCATCGTTTGGAACAGGGATATTGATTCCTCGTTCCTTCGGAAAAATACGGTTTGATTACGGTTACCAATCCAAATCTCGTTTAGGAAATGTGCATCGCATCACCCTACAAATGAATATTTTATGAAGAAGTACTGGTGGATTTCTTGGATGTTTTTCGCGATGTTCCTCACCTCGTGCGATTTCCTTTTTGGCCGAAAAGACGATGATACCGTAAAAGATATCATTACCCAAGGAGCAATCGATCCCAACTTGGTTCCCAATACGGTAGGTTATGTTCCTGTTCTTCCCACTTGGGGTGGCTTTGTTCAGCCGCACGACGTGTTTGTGGGCTACGACGAAATGGTGTACGTTGCCGATGATCGGGGCGTTCACATTTTGGATCAAAAGGGGACTTTGCACCGCAGCATTCCGTTTACGGGCGCTACCAAAGTGAGTCAAGATCGACGGATGAATACCTACGTTTGCGCCCGAATTGCCTACAACAACAACGGCACAACCTACCAACTTCCAGCTGTTTTTGTGCTGCGAAACGGAAGTGGCACCAATCCCGAATTCATCGACACCCTCATTCATCCGTTTTGCGATAATTCGCGGAATAACACCAACTTCCGAGGTGTTCTGGACGAACAAGTTGAATTTGCAGGGGTTTCGTTTATGCACGACAACACCTTTTATTTGGCTCGTCGCGGACCCACCAATAGCTTAACGTCCTCGGCTCGCCCCGACAACTGCGTGTTGTCTTTTGATGCTTTCCGCAACAATTCCGGTTATGCTCAAGGGCTTTCTCCCGTGGGTACCAGTTTAAAAAGCTGCCTCTCTCCTACCGGCATTACCACCTTTGCCGCGCCACCTCAAGTGGCTTTTGGTATGAACCAAAGCACCGATTTCCTTTTGCTCCAAGGAGATCCTGCAGCCGAGTACAAAACCTTGTGGATCAAAAAATTTGAAGATCCCGATTTGGGCATTCAATACACCGAAAATCCGGCCATGTTGAATTTCGACACCAGCAAAACGAGTCGATTTTTGTACGATTCTTATCGATTTGGCAAACCCATGGATGTTTGCTTTGCTCCCGATGAAACTCAGTATTTGTTTGTGGTTGATGCCGCGAAAGATTCGGTATTTCAATTTACCTCCCGCGGCTATGAAGGGGTGAACGCTCCTCCAACGTTTACCGACAAAAAGCAGATCATCGCCAGTTTTGGAGGAACAGGAAGCGGCCCAGCCCAATTTCGAAATCCGGAAGGCGTTGCTTATTTCAAGCGAGTATTGTATGTAGCAGATACCGGCAATGGCCGCATCGTTCGTTTCAAACTTTCAACCGATTTGGAGCGATGATTCCGAAGTTTTTCAAAGGCATTACCCATTTGAGCGACGCCCGATTTGCGGCTGCGCAAGGGTTCGATTACATGGGATTGAATTTGGATTCCCAAAGCGGCGGAATTTCTTTGGCCGATGCCCAAGAAATATTGGGATGGTGTTCGGGGCCGTTGTTGGTGGGCGATTTTGGACACTCACCAAAGGCTGCGGTGGAAGATGGTATTCAAATGTTGCAATTGGATGCAGCGATCGGTACGAATATCCCTGTCGAATTCCCCGTTTTCACCGAAAGTGAAGGGCATTGGATTTCTCCTGAGGGTTTAAAATTCATGGTTTTTTCCGGAAAAGCCGATGAGCTTTCCACCTGGATCTTCGAAAATCAGCCCGAAGGAATCATTTTAGAAAGCTTGCAAGAAGAAAAAGTAGGACTTCGGGATTTCAACGATTTGATTGAAATATTGGAAGTGTTGGAAGGTTAACGAATGTAGATTTTCTGGGAGAATGTTTTTCCTTCCCATTGAATTTGAAACACATACATTCCCGCACTAAGATCTTGTACATCCCAAACATGTTCACGAAATCCAGGATCAACCGTTTTAATTACCCTTTTTCGAACGGGTTTACCGTCTAAACTCGTTAAACTTAATTTTACCGATCCTCCAGCTTTCATATCCCATCTTACCCATAGCTGTTGATGGTTGGAATCCCAAAGTACATAAGGCTGAGTGGTACCCACCTCATTCGAAGCAAGGCGATTATTTTTCAACCAAACTTCCATAACCAATGGATTGGCCGAAGTTAATGAAGTGGAATTGGAAGAAAATGCATTGGGAATAGAAGAGGAAATACCGCCTACCATGTATCCCAAAAAAATAGAGTCGGGAATACTTGTACTTGGTAAGGTTAAAATTTCATCGGATTGGAAGGAAGGATTTTGATGATCGATAATCAATTCAGCCCCAGCTCCCAAGTATCCGGGCATGACGCCCATCGGATATTCGAACCATTGCCCCTGAGAAGAACGGGTTAATCGACTAATGGTACGAACAAACGGAACGGATTGATCCGAAACCAACTGACCATTTTGGTATTGGTATTGACTAATTCCTCCAAAAAACAAATAATGCATGGCTTGGTTAGAAGGATCATAGATGGAAGCCTTGGCACTGTGATAATTACTCAATCGTTGAGAAAAGCCAGTATCGGCAACAATTCCATTTGAATTCAAGTCAACAGGATATAAAAAGGGAAGATCTACCTGAGGTTGAAAAACACCTGAACTAATGACGTATTTCCGTTCTCCTTGGGAAGATTTGTAAGGCATAAGATTATAATCTCTACGGTGTAAGTGATCGGCAGAATGAATGGGAGAATACCACTGTACTTGCAATAAATTTCCACTTTTTTGAAAAGTGAATCGCCGAACCGATTCAGTGTAATTTTGGGTATAGGTGGAATGACCCATCGGGTTATAACGTCCATCGAAACGATGACCACCTACCAAACATAGGGTATCACCAAAAATAGCCATTTGACCGCCAGTTACCGCGAATCCGGTATCTTGCACGGATAAAACATCCATGTGCCACGATTGATTGCGCACAATTTTAGGAACCACCGAATCGAGTGGCAAAACCGTTAATCGAGGATGGGTAATATGATCTTGAAGCCGATTAGAAAAACTATAGCCTCCGGTAATGATCAAATCATTTCCCTGTTGCAAAAAATTAAAATTGGTCGATTGAAGTTGCTCAAAAATGCCCGTATCCAAACCCACTAAACTTGAACTCCAAACTTGTTTTGTTTGAAAATCAACCACATAAACCCGTTGATTATTCCCTGTAGATGGAAAAGCATTGAAAGGCTGACGTGCGTGAATTCCATCCAATCTTCCACCAATAAATACCGATTTTCCTTGGAAATGACCTACTGCATACGAATGAATCCCTGGAAACCCTGGAATAGAAACCGGCTTAAGCTCAACATTAAAGGGAAAATTCTGTGAGAAAGACCACAATGGAAGTAAAAGGATCAAAAGAATAAGTCTCATGTCGTTTTTCTTTTGAAAGCCTTTACCCATCAAAAAGGTTCCAAAAATGAAATCACTTTTTCAACTTCCACACCTTCTCTACCCCATCAACATTCACCTTCAATACATAAATTCCAGGAAGCAAATCTGCTTTGGAAATATTCATGGTCGTTGAAAAACCCATCTTTTGAATCATCATCCGACCTTGAATATCGTATAGAGAAACAGAGACTTTACCGGAAGGCAAATCGATGATTTCCCAAGCATTTTCAAGGTTAAGAAGTTGCGTTTGATAAAAATTTGCTTGAGTGCTTAAACTCGAAAACAACTGAATGACCAATCGATCCCCCGCAGCTTTATTCGTAGGAATAACAATGGAATCGGTTCCGCCGCTCCAGAAAAAGGCAAGGCTGCTATAACTGTTTGGAGGAATAACTGTGGTTCCCGGACTCACCCAAATGAACCCATTTGCGGGCGAATACGACCCTGCTCCACCTAAAATCAAGGTGTCGGTGCCGGTGTTGTAAATCGAAATCCGATGTTCATCGCTTGGTGTTGAACTGAAGGTTCGTTGGGCACTTACCCAATAACTTTTGCTACGCGGAAGGTCAGAATTGGTAGATAACATGCCCATCCGATTCAACAATTGCGGATAATCCACCAAAGGATTTCGATTCCCCTGTGCACGTCCAATATCGGTATTGCGTCGAATATCTACAGCCGTAGGCAAATATTGATTCGCCCAAGATTTTAATGTTGGCTCTTGTGGGGTTAAATAGCTGATTTGTACCGTAGAATTACCCCCGTACATGATCCCAAAATACAACATGGCCCGAGCAACAGCACCTTTGTGCACATCCCTCGGCTCAAAAACTCCACCACCAAGTTTGCTTCCTCCTTGACTCCACGTTGGCGCACCCAATACCACTCCGAAAGGAGTATTGGCTCGCTGGTTGTTGGCGTTGTTATCGGTAGGAAAAAGATGATGCATATCGGAAAGCATGGGCGATGCCGAGCTGAAAAAACTTTGAGGGAACGTGTGTTCGCAGTTGAAATCGTTCGGGGTATTTTGAACTTGAGTACGGGAATTAAATCCAGAAATTTGACGGCCGGTATAAACGCATTCCAAAGTGTTGGTAGCGGCTCCGCGACCATTCGTTGCCCAGTTATCAAAACTCAAATACATGCTGTCGCGGGCTTCGTTGTACGAAAGAACCCGAAATCCTTGGTTCATTTTGGTGCGTAAGGCTTGCTTCAACGCCTCACCGCTTAAATTGGTTGATGTTGCGTAATAGGCGTTGGTGTAAACACCGTTTCCGGAAAGAAACACTGAACGTGCAAAGGCCCACCCTGCTCCAACCGTGGTTTGAACCATCATGGCCGTTTCATAACGAACGTTGTGCTTGGGAGCAAAGCGAACGTGAACGGTACGTGAACCGCCTTGGGGTATCGTAAAATCTGATGGAGAAACCGAAAAGGCGGTATCTTGAAAAATTCCGAAAAATTGAAGCTGAATACGAATCGAACCATTAAAATCATTGGTGATGGTCACCGGCAAGCTATCTCGTTGGGTTTCATTCAAGGTATTAAAGTTCAATTGATTCACCGATAAACGGAAAGGAACATTTCCCCAAACATGGATAGAAAATAAGATTAAAAAAAGTGGTAGAAGTTTTTTCATATTCGTTTTGATTGAAAAAGGAAGTTGGGGTTGCTATCTAAAATCGTAAAATTCTCTTCGGCGGGTCAGTTTTAGGTCGCT
>JACCEC013102244.1_pt1 | contig 22646 bp, 12 predicted proteins | sample 7450121 | NCBI WGS metagenome assembly JACCEC01 (sample SAMN15323455, study PRJNA562643) | freshwater metagenome | isolation source: river surface water | place: USA:Blue River Watershed | collected 2017-08-18 | reverse complement strand
GGCCGCGCAGCAGATCCAGGTCGCGGCGCCAGGCCTGCCCCAGGCGGCTGTCGATCAGCGCGGTCAGGCCCGGGTTGGCCTGCGTCAGCCAGCGCCGCGGCGTCACGCCGTTGGTCATGTTGGTAAAGCGCTCGGGCCAGATGGCGGCAAAGTCGGCAAAGATGGTTTGCACCATCAGGTCGGAATGCAGCGCCGACACACCGTTGACGCGATGCGAGGCAATGATCGACAGATGGGCCATGCGCAGCCGGCGCTCGCCATGCTCAGCCACGATGCTCAGGGACTGGGCCAGGCCGCCATCGTCCGGAAACTGGTGGCGCACGCCTTCCAGGAAGTGGTGGTTGATCTCGTAGATGATCTCGAGGTGGCGCGGCAGCAGCTCCTCAAACATCCACACCGGCCAGGTCTCCAGTGCCTCGGGCATCAGGGTGTGGTTGGTGTAGGAAATGGCCTGTGATGTGATGGCCCAGGCCTCCGACCAGGGCAGCCCCTGCTCGTCGAGCAGCAGGCGCATCAGTTCGGCCGGCGCCAGTGCCGGATGCGTGTCGTTCAGGTGTACGGCATTGCGCAAGGACAAGCCTGCGAGGCTGCCCACTTCACGCAGGTGGCGTGCGACGACGTCCTGCAGCGATGCACTGACCAAGAAGGCCTCTTGCTGCAGCCGCAGACGGCGGCCCTGATGGGTGCTGTCATCAGGGTACAGCACCCAGTTGAGCAGGTCGGCTTCATGCTGGGCACGGCCAGCGGCCTCGTACTCACCACGGCAGAAGCGCTCAAAGTCAATCGCCTGTTCCGACACGGCCTGCCATTGGCGCAAGGTAGAGGTGCGCTCGCTGTGATGAGCGGGCACGATGAAGTCATAGGCCTGTGCCACAACGGTCTCTGCCGGGACCCAACGCCGCTTGACGCCCTCTTGGATGACCCGGCCGCCAAAGTGCACCGGATATCGCACCTCAGGGCGCAAGATCTCCCACGGGTTGCCGTCGCGCATCCAGTCGTCAGGAACCTCACTCTGACGTCCGTCCACGATGCGCTGAGCAAACATGCCGTAGCGGTATCGCATGCCGTAGCCAAACGAGGGCAAGCCCAATTCAGCAAACGAATCCAGGAAGCAAGCCGCCAGGCGGCCCAGCCCACCATTGCCCAAGGCGGCATCGCCTTCAGCTTCCAGCACATCGGCCAGACTGGCGCCGTGGGCTTGCAGCGCCGACTCCAAGCCCTCGCGCAGGTTCAGGGCAGACAAGGCGTTGTGCAGGGCACGCCCCATCAGGAATTCCATGGACAGGTAGTGCACGCGGCGGCTGGTGGACGTCCCTGCTTGGGCGGCCTGCAGCCGTTCAAGCGACTTCAAGCGCTCCACATCCTCAGCCTGGGTTCTGGCCCACCGTGTCTCCAGGGTCCCCCGACAAGCTTGCGCTACTGAACGCAAGACGGCCGCCGGCGAAAGGACCACGCCCTCGGCCGACGCCCGGGTTTGGGCCTCCTCAAGTGCAGCGGTCAGCAGATCGGAGGCAGGCATGGCAAGGGACCCTATCGGAAACGTGGATGCAATTGTAGTTTTACTACATTAGGCTCGGGGCCGACTGTAATGCAAGAGCCCAGGTGCACCGGCCATTTCCAGGTTCATCTTGGTTACATCCAGGGCCCCTGGGGCGGGCCACCGCTATGTGAAGCCATGTAGATTCCACCAACCATGTACAAGCAAACAGCACAGCCTTCGGCACCAGCGGGCCGCGTGAACCATCAGGGGGCGTCGTGGCGGACCTGAAACTCAGGGGTGTGGAAAAGGCCTACGGTGCCACCCGCATCCTCAAAGGCATCGACCTCGATGTTCACGACGGCGAGTTCGTGGTCTTCGTCGGCCCATCGGGTTGCGGCAAGAGCACGCTGCTGCGGTGTATTGCCGGCCTCGAGGAAATCACGGGGGGCGAGCTGTGCATTGGTGGGCAGCGGATGAACGAAGCAGCCCCGTCAGAGCGGGGCATCGCCATGGTGTTCCAAAGCTACGCGCTGTACCCGCACCTGAACCTGTACGACAACATGGCTTTTGGCCTGCAGCTGGCCAAGCTTCCGAAGGCCGACATCGATGCGGCCGTACGCCACGCGGCACGCATCCTCCACATCGAGCATCTGTTGGAGCGCAAACCCAAGGACTTGTCCGGTGGCCAGCGCCAACGTGTGGCCATCGGCCGGGCCATCGTTCGTCAGCCCTCGGTGTTTCTGTTTGACGAGCCGCTATCCAACCTCGACACCGCCCTGCGGGTGGAAATGCGCTACGAGTTCGCCAAGCTGCACGAGCAGCTCAAGACCACCATGATCTACGTGACACACGACCAGGTGGAGGCCATGACGCTGGCCGACCGTATCGTGGTGCTGTCGGCCGGGCGCGTGGAGCAAGTCGGCGCACCCTTGGAGCTCTACCACCACCCCTGCAACCGCTTTGTCGCCGGCTTCATCGGCTCACCGCAGATGAACTTCCTGCCCGCCTGCGTGGTGCAGGCCAGCGCCCAACACCTGCGGGTTCGCCTGGCCGACGGCTCGACCCTGGCGTGCGCGATCGATGGCTCCTGCGTCCAGCCGGGTCAGATGATCAGCCTGGGCCTAAGGCCCGAACACCTGAGCATCGCCGAGCCCCACGCCACGGAAAACCTGATCCCGGCCGAGGTCACGTTTGTGGAAGCCCTGGGGGGATCGACGGTGGCCTACTGTGCGCTGCCCGGCCAAGACACACCGGCCACGGTGCTGCTCAACGGCCTGGTTCAAGTCAAGGGCGGACAAGGCCTGCGGCTGCAGGTGGATCCAGCCCTGACCTACGCCTTTGATGAACAGGGCTTGGCACTGCGCCGGCTTCAAGTCGAGGTCGCGAACCATGCTGCATAGGTGCACCTCACCGCGCAATCCCGTTCGGCGCCCCAGCTGGAAACGCCGAGCCCTTCTAGGATCGGTGGCATGGATGCTTCTGAGCGGCGGAAGCGGGTGGCCACAGGATTCGTGGTCTCAGTCAGCCGTCCCGCCACCACCTGGGAAGCGCCAGCCGGTCGATGCCTACACCGCACGTGAGCAGGACTGGCGCAATGGCGCCATCGTCTATCAAGTGCTGGTCGACCGCTTTGCCCCCAGCGCTGACTTGGCCCGCAAGCAGCACCTGTACGCCCCACCCAAAACCCTGCGCCGATGGGATGAGGTGCCCACGGCGGGGCACTTTGTCGAGCAGGCGCAGGTCTGGAGCCATGAGATCGACTTCTGGGGTGGCGACCTCAACAGCCTGCGCAGCCGGCTGGACCATGTGCAGCGGCTCGGCGCCACCGTGCTCTACCTCAACCCCATACACCTGGGCTACACCAACCACAAGTACGACAGTCTTGACTTCAAAGCGGTGTCTCCAGAGTTCGGCACCAGGGAGGATGTGAGGGCCCTGGCACGCGACCTGCACCAGCGCGGCATGAAGCTGGTGCTCGACGGCGTCTTCAATCACATGGGACGCCAGGCGCCACGCTTCGTGCGTGCGCAGCGATACCCCGATTCGGAAGCAGGCCGTTGGTTTGTGGTGGGCCCCCAGCACAAGGGCGGTGCTCGAACCTGGAAAGATGTGCAGAACCTGCCCGAACTCAACCTGGAACACCGCCCCGTTCGCGAGCACCTCTGGCTGGCCAAGGATTCAGTGGTACGGGGCTACCTGCGCGACGGTGTCGACGGATGGCGTCTGGACACCGCCTATGAGTTGGGCCCCGCCTATCTGGCCGAGTTGACCCAGGCGGCACATGCCGAGAAGCGCGGCTCGCTGGTGGTCGGTGAGATCGTCAACCACCCGTCGGGCTGGATGCCGGCCATGGATGCGGTGATGAACTTTCACTGGCGCACGCTCTTGCTCAAATTGGTATCGGGTGAACTGGCACCCGCGCCAGCGGCCAGGATGATCGAGAGAACCGTTCAAGACGTCGGCATCGAGCCCCTGCTCAAGAGCTGGGTGCTGCTGGACAACCACGATGTGCAGCGCCTGGCCACCGAGATCCCACACGAGGGCCGACGGCGCTTGGCACAGGTGCTCCAGTTCACCTTGCCGGGGTCACCCAATCTGTACTACGGTTCGGAAGTGGGCATGACCGGCGGCTGGGATCCCGCACAACGAGGTCCGATGCGCTGGGACCTGGTGCACGATGAGCACCCCGAAATGCAATGGATCACGGGGCTCATCAAGCTGCGCCAGGAAAACCGTGCGCTGCGAGTCGGTGATTTCCGTCTCCTGGACACACGCCACCTCTTGGCCTTCGAACGCCACACCAACCGCGTGGCCGATACGGTACTGGTGCTGGCCAACGCCAGCGATCAATCGGTAACGGAAACGGTAGCACTGCGCAATGGCATGCTGATGGATGACGCGCCCCTGCGTGAGGCTCTGAATGCCCCACACCTGTCGCCCACACAGACCCAGGCACCCACCAAGGTCGGTGCCGGCTTCATCACGGTCACACTTCCACCGTGGGGTGTTCGGGTCCTCACGCCCGTGGTGCCCGATGCAAAGCAAGGCTACTCCGTCTACAAGCGAATCCCCTGATGAACCCCTGCGCCAACCGCTTTGACGCCCAAGTCGCCGGGCGATATGAGGCCCGCGAGGCCGACTGGCGAAACGGTGCGGTCACCTACCAAGTGTTGGTGGACCGCTATGCCCCCGCTGAAAACCTGCAGGCCAAGCGCCACCTGTACGCGGCGCCCAAGCGGCTTCGGGATTGGAGCGAGGTACCGCAGCAGGGTCACTTTGTCGAGGAGGTTCGGCTGTGGAGCCATGAGTTGGACTTCTGGGGCGGCGACCTGCACAGCCTGCGCAGCCGTCTGGACCACATCGTGCGCTTGGGTGCCGATGTGCTCTACCTCAACCCCATCTGCGAAGCCTTCACCAACCACAAGTACGACGCTTTGGACTACCAGCGCGTCTCGCCGGAGTACGGTACGCGCGAAGACGTGAGAGCCCTGGCAGCGGAGCTGCACCGACACGGCATGAAGCTGGTGCTGGACGGCGTGTTCAACCACATGGGCCGCCAAGCACCGCGCTTTCAGGATGCGCGCAGCAACCCGCAAAGCCCCTGGCGCGACTGGTTCATCTTCGACCCTCAGATGCCGGGTGGTGCCCGGTCCTGGATGCAGGCGGAAAACCTCCCCGAGCTGAACATGGAGAACCCCACCGTGCAAGCCTATCTGTGGGGGGACACAGGCTCGGTGGTACGAAGTTACCTGCGCGATGGCGTGGATGGGTGGCGCCTGGACGTTGCCCACGACATCGGCATGAACCTGTTGCATGCGCTCACCCAAGCCGCACATGAGGAAAAGCCCGGCTCGCTGGTGGTGGGTGAGCTGTGGAATTGGCCAAAGGAGTGGTTCCCGGCCGTTGATGGCGTGATGAACTTCAGCCTGCGTGAAATCGTCCTGCGGTGCCTCAGTGGCCGCCTTCCAGCGGCTACGGCCCTCAGAATGATCGCCCGCATGGTGGACGAATGCGGCATCGAGCCTCTGCTGAAATCTTGGCTGATGCTCGACAACCACGACACCATCCGCCTGACCCAAGCGCTGCCAGACGAGCCTGCCAGGCGCATGGCGCAGTTGCTGCAGTTCACCCTGCCGTGCGCACCGAACCTGTACTACGGCAGTGAACTGGGCATGACCGGCGGTGCCGACCCCGAGATGCGCGCGCCCATGCGCTGGGACCTGGCAACCGATGACAACCCCACCTGGCAGTGGACCCGCCAACTGACCGAGCTTCGACGCAGCCAACGCGCGCTTCGGGTGGGCGACTGGCGCGCGGCCGAGTGCGAAAGGCTGTTGGCATTTGAGCGCCATACCGACCGAGTGGGAGAGACGGTATTGGTCCTGGCCAACCCCAGCGCAGACGTGGTTCAGCAGGATGTGCTGTTCGCCAATTCCAAGCTGATGAACAACTCACCCATCTGTGACCTGCTGCAGCCTGGCAGGGTCCATAAACCCTTTGTCGCTGGGTTCTTGGAAGTGGAGTTGCAGCCCTGGGAGGTTCGTGTGCTCCAACCCGATGTGCGCCCACTAGAGGGCTACACCACCTATAAGCGCGTGCGCTGAACAGCGATGGCCTTTAACCGTAGACGATTCCTGCATGCCGCTGCGGCCATCAGTGGCCCTGCGGCAGCCCTGATGTCAACGGCCGCACTGGCCTCCAACCGTCCCACCCCTGCCGCCCCCAAAGCCGCAAGCCCTGCTGTCCGCCCCTCAAACATGCCCACGCCAAGCGCAACGCACCCCAGTGCCCTGTACCAGGTCAACATCCGCCAACACAGCCCGGAGGGCAGCCTGCGTGCCGTCACGGCAGACCTGCCACGCATACGGGCTCTGGGTGCGGACATGGTGTGGCTGATGCCCTTACAGCCCATCGGCCAGGCGCGCCGCAAGGGCAGCTTGGGCAGCTACTACTCCATACGCGACTACACCGCGGTCAACCCCGAGTTCGGCACGCTTCAGGACCTGAAAGAACTGGTCACGAGGGCGCATGCCCTGGGCCTGAAGGTGATCCTGGATTGGGTGGCCAACCACACCGCCTTCGACCATCCCTGGATCACCGAGCACCCCAACTGGTACCGCCGAAACGAGGTGGGGGACATTCTGGCGGTCAAGGCCAACCCCGACGACCCCCAAGACACCGAGTATTGGGAAGACGTGGCGCAGCTGAACTTTGAGGTGCATGAGCTGTGGGTGGCCATGCTCGAGGCCATGCGCTTTTGGCGCCGAGAAGTGGGCCTGGACGGCTTTCGCTGTGACGTGGCGGCCTACCTGCCGCTGCGCTTTTGGGAAGTGGCACGCCAGGTCTTGGAGCAAGACGGCCCCCTGTTCATGCTGGCCGAGGCCGACAAGCCCGAGATGCACCGTGCGGGCTTTGACGCCACCTACGACTGGCGGCTGCAGCAGGTCCTGCAAAAGATCGCCCAGGGGCAAACGGATGGCCAGGCCCTTTTGGAATGGTGGGTTGACCGCGTGAAACGCTACCCCGTGGGCTCGATTGGGATGAACTTCATCACCAACCACGACATCAACAGCTGGCACGGCTCCGATGAAGAGCTGTACGGAACACCCCAAGCCGCTCAGGCCATGGCGGTCTTGACAGCCACCCTGCCCGGGCTGCCGTTGCTGTACTCCGGCCAAGAGAGCTTTAGCCGCAAGCGCTTGGCTTTCTTCGAGAAAGACCCCGTGGATTGGGGCGCCCGCACGCAAGCCGAGTTCTACACCCGCCTGCTGAAGTGGCGCAGCAGCAGCCCGGCCTTGTCTGCCCCCTTGGCCTTCGATGGCCTGGAGTGGGTGCCCGACGAGAACCCGCGTGTGATCACCTTCAAGCGCCGCGGCCCCAAAGGCGCTCGCCTGCAGATCAGCGTGAACCTCAGTGCCCAGCCTCAGAAGGCGCTGGGCCGCCTGCAGCTGCCGGCGTGGGGGTGGCATATCGGCCCGCCCACGGCGGCTGCGAAGGCGCCGCCACCGCGAACCAAACCCAAAGCCAACTCCAACACCCAACGCTCCAAGAACAGCGGCCCTTCGGGCCCGGCAGCGTCCACCGCCAAGAAGCCTTGATGCTCAGCCCTGGTGCTCAGCCCTTGACGCCGCCTGCGGCCAGGCCCGAGACCAGCCAACGCTGCGCCAGCAAGAACACCACGGTGATCGGCAGGCCCGAGAGGATGGCCGCAGCGGCAAAGTCGCCCCAGCGGAAGTTGTGCTCGTGCACGAAGAGCTTGGCCCCCACCGCCAAGGTGAGCTGGTCTTGCTGGGTCAGCAGCACCGAGGCCACCGGGTACTCGATGATGGCCCCAATGAAGGCCAACACGAACACCACGGTGAGTGCGGGCAGGGCCATGGGCAGCAACACCTTGCGAAACGCCTGCCAGGGCGTGGCACCGTCCACAATCGCGGCCTCTTCCACTTCAGTGGGCAAGGTGTCGTAGTAGCCCTTGAGTGTCCAGATGTGGATGGCCAGGCCACCCGAATAGGCCAGCACCAAGGCTGCGTGGGTGTTGTGGCCGATTGATGGAAAGGCCGCCCCCAGGCCGTCAAAGATGGCGTACAGCGCCACCAGGGCCAACACGGCCGGGAACACCTGCATCAGGGTCAGGCCCACAAGCAGGGATTCGCGCCCCCGAAAACGCAGGCGCGAAATCGCATAGGAGGCGGTGGTGGACAAGACCACGGTCACCACCCCCGACAGCAGGGCCACCTTCACCGAGTTCCACAACCAGGTCAGCACCGGCAGGTCGGGGATGCGCATCACGCCTCCGGCATCGGGCACCGGCATGCCCAGCACATAGCGCCAATGCTCCAAGCTGATGGTCGAGGGCCAGAGCGACCCACTGGCGAAATTGCCCGGCCGCAACGACACCGACAGCACCACCAAAAATGGCAACAGCACCGCCGCACACATCAGCAGCAAGAAGACGTGCGCGGCCAGCAAGCGCCAGCGCAGGTTGCGGGTTTGAACCATGGCCATATCAGCGCTTGCCCTCGTCGCCCATCTTGGCCACGCGCATCTGCACCACGGTGATGAGCGCCACCAGGGCAAAGATCACGGTGGAGACCGCTGCGGCCAAGCCGTATTGGTTGCCTGAATCTTGAAAGGCTATGCGCCAGGTGTAGCTCACCAGGATGTCGGTGGTGCCCGCGGGCACATCGCTGTCCAGGTGGTCGGGACGGCCACCGGTGAGCAGGCTGATGAGCACGAAGTTGTTGAAGTTAAAGGCAAACGCCGAGATCAGCAGGGGCGTCAGGGGCTTCAGAATCAAGGGCAAAGTGATGCGGCGGAAGTTGTCCCAGGGCGAAGCACCCGCAATGGCCGAGGCTTCGTAGAGGTCTGGCGATATCGATTGAATCAGGCCCGAGCACAGCACCATCATGTAGGGAAAGCCCAACCAGATGTTGACGATCAGCAGCATCACGCGGGCCAGCGTGGGATCTGAAAACCAGGCCGGCTGAATGCCAAAGAGCCCACCCAGGATCAGGTTGACCTCGCCCAGGGTCTGGTTGAACAGGCCCTTGAACACCAAGATGGACAAGAAGGCCGGCACCGCATAGGGCAGGAACAGCACCACGCGATAAACCGACCGGCCCTGCAGAGCGGGCCAATTCAGCAAGCAAGCCAGCAACAGGCCCAAGGCCCCGGCACCCAGCACGGTGAGGCCTGAAAAGGCCACGGTCCAGATGAACACACCCAAGAAGGGTTCGCGGAAGTTGGGCTCGGTGAACAGGCGCGCATAGTGCTCAAGGCCCACGAACACGCGAAAGCCCGGCTGCAGTGTTGTGCCATCAGCCGCCGCGAAAAACCCCCGGCGTTCGTCTGGCATGTAGCGCACGCCACTGCGCCGGTCCAGCAAGGCGCCATCCGGCAAGGCCTCGTACAGGGGCTCGGCGGCCGCCACTTCGCGCAGACTGACCAAGCGAAGCGCAGTGGACCCATCGGGCGGCTTCAGGCTCAAGGGCTGCAGGGTATCGAGCCAGCCCACACGCTCGGCCAGGGTTGCCGCTTTGGCCTGGGCTGGCCGCTCAGCCAAGGGCTGTACCTGCAGCGGCACCACGGTCAGTGCCTTTGCGGGTGACTGCAACGTTGTCGGACCGGCTGCACTTGAAACCAGCGCCGATCGCCATACCTCAGCCTGTGAGGCCGAGCCCAGCGGTGCCACCTCGAGATAGGCTTGGCCATCGAGCAGCCACAGCTCAAACGGGCGTTGGGTTTGCACGTCTACCAAGCGCTCATCCAAGAGCTGTGCTCGGGCCTGATCCCGGTCCACGAGGTTGCGTGAACTTTGGTTTGTGAAGCCCATGCCCACGGTGTAGACCATGGGAAATGCCACAAACAACAAGGCCGCTGCCACAGCTGGAAACAGATAGCGCAAGGCGCCGCTGCGGCTGGATGCGTAGGTCCACACGGCCAAAGCGGTGAGCAACAACAACACCGTGGCCAAGAGCGACTGTCCGGCTGCATGAACGGCCATCACCGCCCACAAGCCCAGGCCCGTCATGCCGGCCAACAGGCCCCAGCGGCCGATACGGCCGGCCAGGACTGACCCCCGAGACAGAGGCACTGGCTGCCCGCGGGTGTGCAACAGCCTGGCGCTCATCCGGCCCTCAGGCGCCGAGCAGCGGTTTCCAGGGCCGTGCGCGCATCTTGTCGGCCCTCACTGAGGTTGTTCAACGCGGTCTTCATCACCGACCAAAAGCGGCCCATTTCGGGGTTGTTGGGCGTGGGGACTCCGTCTTGGGCCGAATCCATGATGGTGCGGATGCGCTCATCGGCACTGAGCTCGGCAAAGAAGGCACGGCTGGCAGCTGCCCCCAGGGGCTCGGCTGCGTCCAATCGCCGCAGGCCCGCCGGCGACAGCAGGTGGTGCTCCACCAATTCGGCGCACAGTTCACGCTGCCGTGTGTTGCGGTTGACCATGATGCCCTTCACGCCCACGAAGGGCACGCAGGGCCGACCATCAAGCCGCGGCAGGCGTGCCACACCGAAGTCAATACCCGCGCGGCGCAGGTTGACCCACGACCACGGCCCATTGATCATCATGGCCACGCGGCCGCCGGCCATGGCGGCTTCCATTTCGGGGTAGCCGCTGCCCACGGGCATGACGCCTTCGCGAATCAGTCGTTCCACCACCTGCGCGCCGCGCACCGCGCCCGGCACGGCCACGCCCACATCTTGAGGGTCGATGGAGCCGTCTGCCCGGCGGCCAAATGAATAGGCGCCGCCGGCGGCCAGCAGTGAGAAGGTGAAATAGTTGTTGGTGTAGTCCCACAGAATCGCGCGCCGGCCCTGAGGACGCAGGCGGCGGTCGATCTCAAAGACCTCATCCCAGGTTTGCGGCGGCCGCTGTACCAGGGCCTTGTTGTAGATGAGGGTGATGGCCTCCACCGACATGGGGTAGCCCCACAGCCGCCCCTGGTGGGTGTACCCCCGCCAGGCCAGCGGGTCGATGTCGTCGCGCATGGCCCGGTGGGGCGTCACCGCGGCCAGCAAACCCGCGGCAATCCATTCGCCGATGCGGTCGTGGGCATACACGTACAGGTCAGGGCCTTTGCCGGCCGATGCGGCCTGCTGAAACTTCACTGGGCCTTCATCGGGCGTCTCCACCACCACCGGCACGCCGGTCTCGCGCGTGAAGCCCACCGCCGACTCACGCAGGGCACGTGCGCCTTCGGGCGTGTGCCACAGCACAATCGGCAATCGAGCCCCGTGCGCCGCGGGCGCCCCCAGGCCTGCGGCCAAGCCAGCAGCCGCGCCAACAGCCGCTCTGAATGGGCCCGCCAGCGCGAAGCCGCCCGCACGGCGCAACACGGCTCGCCGCTTCATATGCCCCACCCTGCCCCGTCGCAAGGCGTGGGCCTAGCGCGCCGCACAGTGCTCCTGTATGAAGGCCGCATGGTCGGGCATCACGTCCACACAGGCCTGGATCACCTTGTCAATGCCGTCGAGGTACTGCGCAATTTCCTCTTCGGGAATCAGATCGGTCAGGGGGTGATAGCCCTGAGGCCGCAAGCGCTGGCCATGCATCACCTGCAGCCAACTGGGCTTCATAAACAGTTCATTGCCCTCACGGAACACGCGGCCATGGGTCTTGAAGAGGTCGATGCGGTGCTGCAGAGAAGCCGGGATGTCCATGGTGCGCACATGGTTCCAAAACGGCGTGTCGGTGCGCTCGGTAGCCTTGTAGTGAAGGATGATGAAGTCGCGCACCCACTCGTACTCCAGGCTCATCAGGCGGTTGTACTCCGCGCGGTCCACTTCAGAAAACCCCGCCGCCGGGAAGTAGGTGAGCAGGTGCGCAATGCCCATCTGCACCAGGTGGATGGAGGTGGATTCCAGCGGCTCGACAAATCCACTGGCCAGGCCCACCGACACCACGTTGGCGTTCCAGGCCCGGTTGCGCTTGCCGGTGCGGAACTTGATGGTGCGGGGCTCGGCCAAGGGCGCACCGTCCAGGTTGCTCATCAACAGGGCCGTGGCCTCGTCTTCGCTGATGAACTTGGAGCTGTGCACATGGCCGTTGCCGATGCGGTGCTGCAGCGGAATGCGCCACTGCCATCCCGCGGTGCGCGCGGTGGACCGGGTGTAGGGTGTGAGCTCGCGTGCGTTCTCGCAAGGCACGGCCACCGCGCGGTCGCAGGGCAGCCAGTGCGACCAGTCTTCCCAACCGGTCTTGAGCGTTTCTTCAATGAGGATGCCACGAAAGCCTGAGCAGTCGATGAAGAAGTCGCCCTCCACCACCGCGCCCGACTTCAATCGCAGCGATTGCACATGCCCGTCCTCAGGCCGGGTGATCACCTCTTGCACGATGCCTTCCACCCGCTTGACACCCAGGCGCTCGCTGTAGGCGCGCAGGTAGCGCGCGTACAGGCCGGCGTCAAAGTGAAAGGCATAGGCCACCTGCGACAACGGCGAGTTGGGCAGGTCGGTGCGCGGGCGCATGAACTTGTTCTTCAAGCAGGCCGCGGTGTTGATGGAATAGGCCTCCAGCGGCTTGGCCTTGCCGGCCAGATGCTGCTTGAGCCAGTACTGGTGAAAGTCCACCGTCCAGTTGTCTTGGCCGATGACGCCGAAGCCGTGGATGTAGCGGTCACCCAAGCGGCCCCAGTTCACAAACTCGATGCCCAGCTTGAAGGAGGCCTTGGTCTGGCGCATGAACTCGTCTTCGTCGATTTCGAGCATGCGGTTGAACAGCGAGATCATCGGAATCGTGGCCTCGCCCACGCCGATGGTGCCGATGTCGTCAGACTCCACCAGGGTGATGTCGTACTGCCCGCGCAGCACCTTGGCCAGTGCAGAAGCGGACATCCATCCCGAGGTGCCGCCGCCGAGCACCACGATCTTCTTAAGGGCTTGCGTCATGTTGAAGATTGTAAAAAAAGCCCCGTGCCGACAGGTGCCGGCGCGGGGCTTGAGTAGGGTCTTGTGGGCTTAGAACTTGTAGCCCACGCGCAAGGCGTAAGCCGCGCCGGTCTTGATTTCCGAGTCCACGGTCACGCCGTCGGCCTTGAGCTGGCGGTACACCGGCTTGTTGAGGTTGTTGCCCTCAAAGCGCACGCTCAAACCCTTCAGGTAGCCCGACTGCAGCTCGTAGCCGATCTGGGCCGACACCCAGGCCGAGCCTTGGATGTAGCGCAGGGTCGGGTAGCCACCCACCGCATCGTTGGCCACGCTGCCCACGTAGGTGGTGCGGCGGTTCATGGCCACCGAGGCCTGCAGGCCTGCACGGTCGTAGTACAGCATGAACTTGGTGTTGCCCTTGGACAGGCCGGGCAGCGGGATGCGCTGCGTGGACACGTCCACCGCCTGGTTGGGGTTGGAGCCCAAGAGTCCCACCGGCAGGTTCACCGAGCTGGAGGTGTTGCTGTAGCTGGCAGACACACCGAAGGCGCGCAGCGGCTCGGCCAACACGCTCAAGGGAGCCGAGGCCGACAGTTCCACACCGCGCAGCGTTCCACCCGAGCCGTTGACGGCCTGGGTGAAGGTGCCGATGGCGCCATTGGCCGGGATGCTCAGGCCCAGCTGGCTGGCGTAGGAGCTGAAGTTGTAGGCCGTGTCGGTGAACCGGGTGATGTAAGTGTCCAGGTCCTTGTAGAAGACCGCAGCCGAGAAGTAGGCCTTGGTGCCCAGGTACTTCTCAAACGACAGGTCCAGTGCGGTGGCACGGTAGGGCTTGAGGAAGGGGTTGCCACCCGATCCCACGAAGCGACCAAAGGTCGCCCGGTTGGCCGGGTTGGTATCCACTGCCGCGGCAAAGGAGTTGCGCTGATCGGTCAGGTCGGCGCGGGCCAGTTGCTTGCCCAGACCAAAGCGCAACAGGTTGCCGTTGCCCAGGTCGCCCGTCAGGTTCACTGAGGGCAGGACATCGGTATAGCTGGTGCCGGCCGAGGTGATGCCCTTGGATGGGTTGACCAAGACCACGCTGGAGCCGATGCCGGCCAGGTAGCCTGAAGACTGCTGGTCGGTGTTGACGACCTGCGCGCCCACGTTGCCACGCACCGGCACGCCAGCCATCTTGGTGTCCACGGCCAGCTTGGCGTAAGCGGTGGTCACCTTCTCTTCGACGCCCCAGGTCTTGGACAGGATGTCGTCGTTGTACTTGCGCATGATGGTGGCGCCGGGCCACAGCGAAGCCTTCGGGTCAAAGGTCAGCAGGTTCAGGCCCGTGTTGCCCACGTTGTTCTCGACATAGGCGTCTGAGGGCATGGGGATGCGGTCCTTGCCACCACCGGTGGTGGAGACCACCAGGCCTTCATCCGTGATGCGGTCCTTCTTGCGGTTGGTGTGGTTGGCACCGAACTGCAGTTCGGAGAAGGCGCCCGTGCCCAAGTCCTTCTTGAGGTCCACGCGGAAGCCGTCAACCCTGTCCTTGATCGTGGGGCCCTTGGAATAGCCAGCCTGAGGCACGCCGTCGATACCCGACCAGCCGCTTTGGTCACGCACCTGGAACAGCGCCGGGTTGGTGTAGTTCAGCGGGTTGCCCATGGTGAGCTTCGGAGCACCGGAGCCACCGTACTCGAAGGTCATCGTGTCCACGCCTGTGATGCCGGCATAGGCTTCGATGTCGCGCTCGATGCGCTGTGCGCTGGCCTTGTTCAGGTCCACCGTGGCTTGCCATCCACCGTCAAGCTTGATGGTGTTCTTCCAGCCCAGGGTCTTGATCGTGTCGTCGTAGCTGATGCCTTCGGAGAACCCGATGATCTTGCCGGCCGGATCGCTGCTGTTGAGCGTGTACGTGCCCTTGGTGGCCACACCATTGACCACCGTCGCGTTGGTGATGGTGTTGTAGGGATACAGGCCCGCCTTCACCGCCGTGATCTTGGTCAGGGTGTCAGCACGGGTCTGGAAGTAGTCGAGCTGGCTGTTCCAGTTCTGGCTGGGCCTGAAGGTCAAGATGGCGGCCACACCAGTACGGTCATCGGCGTAGCGGCGGGTGGAGTAGTCCAGGCCGCTGCCGAATCCGGGCACCTTCACATTGGCGATGCCCGTGCCGGTGGCCGTGGCGCCGGTGTAGGCGGTCACGGTGCCGTCACCCCAGCCGCAGCAGGTGTACTGGCTGCTGGTGCCGTCCACGCGAACAAAGCCCAATGCCACGCCAATCTTGCGGTCGGCGAAATTGTCGATGTAGGTCAGGCTGGTTCGCGTGCCATTGCCTTCCTTGTCCTTGTCCAGGCCCACGCCGGTGCGCACTTTGGTGCGGCTCAGGGCAATCACACGGTTGCGGTAGAGGGTGGGGTCGATCAGCTTCTGGTCGATCGTGCCGGCCAGGCCGCCACCGATCAGGGCTGCATCGGCGGTCTTGTAGACCGTGGCCCCACCGATCAGTTCAGCCGGGTAGACGCTGAGGTCCAGCGCACGGCTGTTGCCAATGCCGGCCTGCTCGCGGCCGTTGATCAGGTAGCCCGAGAAGTCAGGGCCCAGGCCGCGGATGCTGATGGTGGAGGCCGAGCCTTCACGCGTACGCTGGGTGGTCACACCCGGCAGGCGTGCCAGCGATTCCGCGATGGTGGTGTCGGGCAGCTTGCCGATGTCTTCCGCGCTCAGCGATTCGGTCACGCCGTCGGCGTTCTTCTTCAGGCTGATGGCGCTTTCAATGGCGCTGCGGATGCCGGTCACGGTGACCTGTTGGGCCTGTTGCGCGTGCGCCTGCACGGACGACAGCGCCGCAACGGCTGCCACGGCGGCGGCCGTTGGGGTCAAACCGGTGCGCATGCGCGCAAAACGGCGGCCCTGGACGAGTACTTCAGTCATGTGTGGTCTCCTGCAATCAGCGAGTTGGAGTTGGGATCGAAAGCCGTAAACGCGAGAAACCCCGTGTTTCCGCGGGATTCTGTACTAAAACTACACCGCCGCCGGCCTAGGGGAAGCCCCAGGGAGACACAGAAGCAACAGATCCAGCGGCAGTACACGACACCAGAGGGTGTCCGACGCCCTGTACACAGCGAGAAGCGGGAAAGCGAATACGGCCGGGTACAGATGGGTACAGCCGGGTACAGGCTTGTAACTTAGGTACATTTTGGCGACCCCATCGGCCCACCTGCCCCCAACCCACGTGAACCCCCAACCGAACACCGCCCTGCCGTCGGTACGCCCCGGCACGCCCCAAACAGCGGCCTGGATAGCCCCAAGGGCCAGCCGAACAGGTCTCAGCCCGGCAGCCCTGGGCAAGGCCTTGGTCTGCGCAGTGGGGGCGATCACGGCCGCGGTCAGCATGGCAACCCCGGGTACGGGGGCTGCCGGCCACGCACCCAAGCCCACCGCGCCGCCCGCCGCGCTGAAGCTGCACGTGCCCTCACCCGACTGGCGCGACCAGGTCATCTACTTTGTGGTGACAGACCGCTTTGCCGACGGCAACCCGCGCAACAACGACCAGGGCGTCGGTGAGTACGACCCCCGCCAGGCCAGCCGCTACAGCGGCGGCGATCTGGCCGGCCTGCGCCAGCGGTTGGACTACATCCAGGCCCTGGGTGCCACCACGCTGTGGATCACGCCGCCCGTGGCCAACCAGTGGATGAATGCGCAAGGCAGCTACACCGGCTACCACGGCTACTGGGCCGAACACTTCATGAAGGTGGATCGCCACCAGGGCACGCTCCACGACTACCGGCTGCTGTCAGACGCCCTGCACCGGCGCGGCATGTACCTGGTGCAAGACATCGTGGTCAATCACGTGGGCGACTTCTTCTACTACGACGCCAAGCGACCGGGCCCAGGCCAGGCCCAAACCAAAGGCCAAGGCCAAGCCCATGACCCGCGCCTGGGCTACCAGCCCAACCTGGGCAGCCGGCCGGTGCAGCGCCCCAGCCAACACCCCTTCTCGCTCAACGACCCGCGCCGCGCGGCCGACCGCCAAGCGGGCATCTACCACTGGACGCCGGACATCATGGACTACGGCAACCGCGAGCAAGAGTTGACCTATCAGATGGCGGGCCTGGACGACCTGAACACCCGCAACCCACGGGTACGCGAGGCGCTGCGCAAAAGCTTTGCACACTGGATCCGCGAGGTGGGGGTGGACGGCTACCGCGTGGACACGGCCTTCTACGTGGAGCCCGAGTTCTTCGAAGACTTCATCTGGCGGCCTGCACGCGCCGGCGGCACCCCCGGCCTGCACGAGGTGGCGCGGCGCACGGGGCGCAACAGCTTCTTTCTGTTTGGTGAGGGCTTTGGCATCGATGGGCCCGGGCAGAACACCCAAAGCCAGCGCATCGAGTCGTACATGCAGGGCCCTCAAGCGCAGCAGCGCCGCTTGCACGGCATGCTGAACTTTCCGCTGTACGGTGCGCTGGGCGATGTGCTCAGCCGCGGCGCGCCCACGGCCGTTTTGGGCCAAAGGCTGCGCGCCCAAGTGGCACTGCACCCGCGCCTGCACTGGATGCCCACGTTTGTGGACAACCATGATGTGGACCGCTTCTTGGCCTCGGGTGACCAGCGCGCGCTGGTGCAAGCCTTGGGCAGCCTGTTCACCCTGCCGGGCATCCCGGTGGTGTACTACGGCACCGAGCAGGGCTTTACCCAACAGCGGGCCTCGATGTTCGCCGCGGGCTGGGGCTCGGGCGGTCAAGACCACTTTCGCTTGGAACACCCGCTGGCACGCACCCTGCGGTCACTGGCCGACCTGCGCCAGACCCACGCACCGCTGCGCCGCGGCTGGCCCACCGTGCTGGCCGAAACCACCGACGACGCCGGCGCCCTGGTGTGGCGCATGAGCCATGAAGGCCAGCATGTCTTGGTGGCCTTGAACACCGCCGATGAAGCCCTGACGGTGAAGGATTTACCGCTGGGCTCCAGCGGCGCGGCCACGCTGCAGCCCGCTTGGGGGCTGGAGGGTTTGCCAGCCGGCCTGCAAGCCGACGTCCAAGGCCATGTGTCGATACCGTTGGGAGGGCGCGACCTGCGCGTGTGGCATTGGGCCGATGCGCAGCTGCAGGGCAGTGCCCGCGCCGGCCATGCCCAAAGCGAAGCGCCACGGGCCCTGCAGCGCAGCGGCGATGGCGACGCACCCTGGGTGGAGCAAATCGACCGCAGCGACCCCGCGGGCGACGACCATGGCCCTGAAGGCCGCTACCAGTACCCCACCGACCCGGTTTTCGCCCAACTGCGCACGGCCGACATCCGACGTGTGCAGGTGGCCACGCGGCGCGAAGCACAGGGCACGGCCTTGCGCATCACACTCACCATGGCTGGGCTGAGTTCGGTGTGGAGCCCGCGCCACGGCTACGACCATGTGGCCTTCACCACCTTCCTGGAACTGCCCGGTGAGCCCGGTGGCGCGCGGGTGATGCCGCTGCAAGACGGTGAGCTGCCCGGCGATTTGCGGTGGCACCGCCGGCTGCGCGCGCATGGCTGGAGCCTGGCCCTGTTCAGCGCTGAAGACGCTTCGGCCCAACAGGAAGGGCGCCCACTGAACCGCGGTGTACAGGTACGCGCCAACGCGGCTGAGAAAACCGTCACCTTCACCTTCAGCCCAGCCGCGCTGGGCCAACGTGAAAGCCTCAAGGGTGCGCGGCTGTGGATCAACACCTGGGATTGGGATGCGCGCTACCGCAACCTGGCCCCAAACGCCTTGGACTACACCTTCGGTGGCGGCCAACCTGGGCAGCCCAAGGTGATGGATGCCACCGAGGTGTTCGTGATCCCGAATTAAGCCCTGGGCAAAGCCTCAGAGCCCGCCACCGCCGCCGACACGCCACACAGCGCGGCCAGGGTGTCGGTGATCACCACCGTGGGAATGTCCTGCAGATAGGGCGCGAAGCGGCCCTTGTGTTCAAAGCGCTGGCGAAAGTCAGAGGCGAAGAAGAAGTCGCCCAGGCGCGGCACCAGGCCACCGCCGATGTACTCGCCCCCGCGCGCGCCCAAGGTGAGCGCCACATTGCCGGCAAAGCCGCCCAACATGGCGCAAAACACCTGCAGCGTGCGCTGGGCCGCGGCCTCACCGGCCAGGCCTGCTGCCAAGATTTCCGGCGTGGTGGCCTGTTCCGATTGAAGCGGCGGCACCGGCCAGCCGTTGACCTCACACACGCAGGCCTGAAGAAGTGGCAAGCCGATGCCCGAGAGCAATCGCTCGGCCGACACATGCGGCCACTGCTGCCGCGCCCGCTGCAAAAGCGCCGCCTCAAAGTCGTCGTGGGCTGCCAGCGTCATGTGCCCGCCCTCACCCGGCAGCGCGGCCCAGCCTGAAACGCCTGCAGCCCCCGCTGGTGCAGCCGTGGGCACCATGCCCGCCACCCCCAGCCCGGTGCCCGGCCCGATCACCGCCAGCGGGCCGTGTTGGCCAGGCCAGCGGCCGTCCCAACTGCGCAACTGCGCTGGCCGCAGATGGGGCAAGGACCACGCCAAGGCCTCGAAGTCGTTGAACACGCGCAGGGCCTGCAGGCCCAAACGCTGCTGCTCGGCGTGGCGAGAAAAGCGCCAGCGGGCGTTGGTCATCTCGAGCCAGTCGCCGTCCACCGCAGTGGCCAAGGCCCAGGCAGCGCACAGGCCTTGCGCCTGCGCCCGGCGTTGGTGTTCGGCCGGCAGCTGCGCCAAGTAATGCTGCATGGCCTGCGCGGGCCCGCTGAATTCAGTGGTGGGCAGGGTCTGCACCTGCTGCACCGCGTGCCCGGCTTGGTCTACCCAGGCAAAACGTGCGTGGGTACCGCCGATGTCGGCCACCACCCAGGGCTGATGGTGGGACGTGACGTGAACGTGGGAAGCGGGCATCGGGGCGGAAGGGAAACGGACCTGCAGCGGGTGAAACAGCGCTCGTGCTGTAGTTTCACTCCAACAGTAGCAAAACTACAGGGATTTTCACCCCCGCTACGGCCTCAAACTACATGGAAATCCCGAGGAAAGTGCGGTGTTTTTGTAGTTTCATTACACCGCCACCCACCCAGTCCCCATGCCCACGCCCCACCCCAGCCCCCGACTGTTGGCCGACATCGGCGCCACCTACGCCCGCTTCGCCCTTGAAACGGCACCGGGTGTGTTGGAGCAAGTACGCCTGATCCCCTGCGCCGACCACCCGGACTTTCACAGCACGGTGCGCGCCTACCTCGACAGCGTTGCAGCACCCCCCATCGAGCATGCAGCCGTGGCCATGGCCAACCCGGTGGAAGGCGACTGGGTGCGCATGACCAACTACCACTGGCAGTTTTCCATTGAAGAAGAACGCTTGCGTTTGTCCCTGCACACGCTGCTGGTGGTCAACGACTTCACGGCGCTGGCCATGGCGGTGCCGCGGCTTCAACCCCATCAGCGGAGTGCGGTGGGTGGCGGCCAGCCGCGCGAACGCAGCGTGGTGGGCGTGATCGGCGCAGGCACTGGCCTGGGTGTGTCGGGCCTGATTCCGGCCCAGGGCGGCTGGGTGGCCCTGGGCACCGAAGGCGGCCATACCAGCTTCGCGCCGCGGGATGAACGCGAGGTGGCCATCCTGCGCTTTGCTTGGAAGCAATACCGCCATGTGTCCACCGAGCGGCTGTTGTCAGGACAAGGCCTGGAGCTGATCCACGCGGCACTGTGCGACCAGGCCGGACGGCGCTCACGCTCGGCCAAACCCCTGACGGCTCCGGACATCACCCAACAAGCCCTGGCCCGCACCGATGCTCTGTGTGAGCAGGCCGTGGACGCGTTCTGCGGCATCCTGGGCACGGCAGCGGCCAATCTGGCGCTGACGCTGGGTGCTTTTGGCGGCATCTACATCGGCGGGGGCATCGTGCCGCGCTTGGGGCCGTACTTCGAACGCTCCTCGTTTCGAACCCGCTTTGAAGACCGCGGCCGTCACAGCGACTATGTGCGCCAGATCCCCACCTACGTGATCCAGTCTGCGGAGGCCACCTTCCTGGGTGCATCGGCCATCCTGGACGCCCACCTGCAGGCCCGGCGCGGCGAAAGCGCCATGTCGGTGTTGGCGCAGATTCGGCGTGGCCTGGAGGAGCTCAGCCGTGCAGAGCGCCAGGTGGCCGAGCACGTGCTGGCCCACCCTCGGCAAATCCTGAATGACCCGATTGCCGATATTGCGCGAGCCGCGGGGGTCAGCCAACCCACGGTGATCCGCTTTTGCCGCTCGCTGGGCTGCGAAGGCCTGTCGGACTTCAAGCTGCGACTGGCCAGCAGCCTCACCGGCACGGTACCCGTGACCCACACCCAGGTAACGCCTGAAGACTCGATGACCGAGTTGGGTGGGAAAGTGATGGGCAACACCGCCGCCGCGATCCTGCAGGTGCGTCAGAGCCTCAACCGTGACAGCATCGACCGCGCCATCGACCACATCAGCCGCGCGCAACGGCTGTCGGTGCACGCCAGTGGCTACATGGGCGTGGTCGCGCAGGACGCGCAGTTCAAGTTTCTGCGCCTGGGCCTTTCGTGCAACGCCTACACCGACCCACGCCTGCACCAACTGGCCACCGGCGTGCTTCAGCCGCAAGACGTGGTGCTCATCATCAGCAGCAGTGGCCGGACACCCGAGCTGATCGAAGTGGCCGACGCGGCGCAGGCCCGTGGGGCCGTGGTGGTGGCGGTGACGGTGGGCCAGTCGCCCTTGGCGCGCCGCGCCGATGTGGTGCTCTTGGCCGACCACAGCGAAGACCTGGAGACCCATGTACCCATGGTCAGCCGCATCTTGATGCTGCTGTTCGTGGACATCCTGGCCGTCGGGGTGGCCCTTCGGCGTGGGCACGGTCGTGAAGACGAACTGGTGGCGCGCCTGCAGGCCCTGGACCTGCCCGACGGCGACCGAGCCCTGGGCGTTCAGGCCGCCACGCCGCTGGCCCATCTGTCCTCACATGCGCGCTGACGCGCATGCGAACCCTGTTGGCCATCCGTCAGGCATCGCCCGTATCATGCGCTGGTTGGTGCTCGGGCCGGCCCGCCGGCTGGCCCAGTTAAACGGGAATCAGGACGGTCGCAGGCCACACGCCGGCACCCAACCTGAGCTGCCCCCGCAACGGTAAGCGGACGATGGCGTGGCCCACCAGGGCTGAGCCTTCCGCTCGTGTCTCGCATCCACTGGGGTTGCCACCCTGGGAAGGTGACACGGGTTGTTTCCGCCAGCCCGGATACCGGCCGACAGGGTGGTGCCACGCCCGCAAAGCGTGGCGCCGTAAGGTGTGCGCCTGCGGGGAAGCTGGTGCGCACGTCTGTCGTGAGTGCTTCATCATGTTGTCCCCCCTGCCCCACTTCAGGGCCCTCTCAGCCGTTCGTGCTGCGATGGCCATGGCGCTGGCTGCCACCACACTGGCCGGCCACAGCAGTGCCCAAACCGCCGCCGACCAATTGGTGGTCACGGTGGCGTCTCGCTTGCCGCAGGCCCCCGATCGGCTCACCGCCGATGCGGTGGTCATCAACCGCGAACAACTGGCCGCGCTGCCGGCCGACAACCTGGCCGATGCGCTTCAGGCCCTGGCCGGCGTGCAGGTGTCGCGCACTGGTGGGCCAGGGCAACCCAGCTCCGTGTTGTTGCGCGGCGCATCAGCGGCCAATACCTTGGTGCTGATTGACGGTGTGCGCATGGGCTCGGCCTCTTTGGGCCAATTTGATTTCTCCACCATCGGCCTGGCCGGCATTGAACGCATTGAAGTGCTGCGCGGGCCTGGCGCCAGCGTGTACGGGGCCGATGCCGTGGGCGGCGTGGTGCTCATCACCACCCGCGCCAGCGCTG
>JACCEC011976356.1_pt1 | contig 22648 bp, 17 predicted proteins | sample 7450121 | NCBI WGS metagenome assembly JACCEC01 (sample SAMN15323455, study PRJNA562643) | freshwater metagenome | isolation source: river surface water | place: USA:Blue River Watershed | collected 2017-08-18 | reverse complement strand
TCATATTTAGCAAACTGGTAGATAGCTTTAGCAAACTTATCTAAGTCAACTAAATCTTCAAGTAATTTAACAGGTACGTTAATAGACTGTTTAGTACAGGATATAGCTTCATATAAATGATCCTGTATAGCCTCGTATATCTTAACGATATCTCCTCTGTTAACTATACCTATATCTATACCTCTTTTATAGAAGTCAACCATTTCGTTAATAGACAACCAAGCTCTAACTACCTCATGTTTAACTTCATTATCGAATCTCTTAATACCCGTTACTCTAACACCTCTGGATTTAATATCGTTGATAGATCTAGCGTTTAAGAAGTTATAAGTAACGAGATAACGTATATCCCATATACCTATAGTGGTATCTTTTCTGTTATAGTGACTAGCTGCACTCATGACTGCACCTCAACTAAAGACTGCTTGATTAAAGTGAAAAGTATAGGGCCATAATAGAATTGTTCTAACCTAGCCCAGTTCTTGTATTTGGTGTAGAGAAACTTCAGCTTAGCTAAAGATATAGGTCGTCTATTAAGATAATCTAAAGTTAAAGATTCTAATAAAGAAACAGAGGATAATCTGTTATAAAAATGTGTGCTGTATACATAGTAACTGTCTTCTAGAATAGGATATATAGACGGCATACTGGTTGTACCTTCTGTATATACGTCATTCAGAATAGTTGACAGACTACCATGCCTATTGAAAGTAGGTATCATGACTTCTAATTCCAACATACCTTCCTTAGGTCTATAGGCATTCTTAGTTACCATACTTAAGTCAGGAGTATCTGGATATACGAAATAATCCATATTAAAGAAACTAGCACCTTTACCAAAGCTTCTTTTAATGAAAGAGTTTTTAGGAACTAGTTTCATTTCCTTATGTATGACAGACATATGAGAAATGTCTCTCTTAAGTAACATATTCCAAATAGAAGGTTGCTCTAAAGCTAGATCACAGTCGTTAGGCAGCACTCTTGTCTTACAGATAAACGGATGATCTTTAGTAGCTAATATCTTATTGATGTAAGTTATTAAACCATGATCATAAATTCTAACCTCTTGACCAGGCAGTAAAAGAGTATTAGTTTCTCTTGAATAGAAATTAGCATAATAGTACTCAACAAGATCATTAAGTACAGAAGGCAACTGCATAAGTGTTTCATTATCTTCCTCCCTAACAAGAGGTGATATACCATCTATTAATCTATCTTTATTAAAATGATAGATATAAGCAGACCTCTCGTCTAATTTGGTAATGATATCTATTTCAACATCAGCATAACCAACTAAATTAAAGTTGACATTAAAAACAGATTGTCTTCTGTACGATAATCTTTCAACTTGAGTTAATCTGAATATCATCAATCTGTTATCGGCACCTACAGCTGTTATGTAATCAGCTTTGTTAGGAACAACACCAGCATAAACTACACCACTACCTATAACAGTAGTTATGCCTGTATTGTCATCATAGCTTGTGCTTAACTCAGACGTTAGCTTAATCTCAAAATCTATGATCTTAGTGTACTGTTGATATACATTAGGTTGAGATACATCTACTTCTCTGATGTCGTTATGAGCACCTAGTACTTGACTGTAATAGGTAACAGCCCATGGAGAGCCTTCAGTGTATGCTATCAGTGATGTTAATGGAGTATCTTGAGAGTTAATAACTATACCTCTATATGAAGGAGGTTCTATATTAACTGGAGATATTGGTTGCTGTGTGTCTTCAAGAGTATCGACTGTTGGTTTCAGGGTAGCAATAGGCATGACATAAACCTTTGTTCGTTAGTGGAAATGTATATATTTATAACCATGGTATTTAAAATACCATCGATTAATTACTCCACTATCTATGGTGTTTAGCCATAGATAGTGGATATCGTTATAAAGACGATGCTGGTACAGTTAATGCTACAATGTTTATTCTAGCTACTCTAGGTTGTACTGTTAATCTATTCCTTAAATCAGAAATGAAAGCTGGTGTAAACATACCGAAGTCATCAGCCATTTCTTTTTTAGTTTTAATCAGTATAGGGTCAGCATTTCTAACTATAGTTCTACCGAACTCTGGTCTAATGTTAGTGTTGTTAATAATGTCATTAGCTACCGCTACATGGTTACTGGCATGAACATTACTGCCATAGAACAAAGACTTACCTGTCAGTAAGTAGTACACGAAGTTAAACTCTGCCATATTCATGTTAGGATATAATCCTCCATTAGCCGACACAATCAGTTCATTAACACCCTCATTAATTATAGCTACTATTTTCTGTAGTGCTCTAGGGTATTTAATTAGTCTTTCAAAAGCTTGAGGGTAGATCATATCCAGATTACCATTAATGATCAGCTGTACCCTATACGCTTTCTTAAAGTTCAAATCTACAGATGCTACTAATTCTCCTGTATTATGACACTCCAATATCCCGTTAGGTAGAACAGAATCATTCTCATAAAGAACAAGACTTAATAGGCTCTTATAACTCTGTGTTATGTATTGATATTCTTCAGCTAGAATGAAATTTAAGATGTCTTCATCTAACTCTACATCACCTAGTTGCTTTAAGTTAAACAACTCTTTCTTATTAGTTTTAGATAACTCAATCAATACAGATAAAGCAGGTATCGTGTTAGGTTGTTTATATTCAGGGTTGAATAAATCGAACTCAGGTATTCTGATAGTAAATTTAGGATTATGATTAAGATAGTTATGTAACTGCCTAGTCTCAAAAATAAACATACCATCTCTAATAGCCTCTGTATTAAGAGGCTGTTTCATATAGTCTACATTGTTCGTAACAAATTCTACATACTTAGCAGGCAGTAATCTATTATTAACGATTATAGGGTAAGCCATAGTCATATGTACAGGCTTATCGTAAGAGAACTTGTATGTGAACTTAATTCTCCATACTCCCTCGCCCTGATCTCTCTCTGCTTTTTCAGGTAGATCACTAAAGTCATAGAATCCTAGTACTCTAGACTGTCTCTCCTGAATCACCATACGGTAGTCATTAGCAGCTATACTACCCACCATAGTTAGTCTAGTAGTAGAACATCTCTTAAGGTAATCAAAGAACCCTTCACCATCAGGATCTTGTTCTTCTTTAATCCTATTGATTTCATCTATCAACTGTAGATAACATTTAGGTATTAAGAAATGATAATCTAAATCTAGAATAGTTGTAGTGTCTAATCTAGATACTTGTAACCTTATATTATCTCTCCATCTTAAAGCTTCTGATTTTGAGTGTGTTTTATATTCAAACTCTATAGTTACATCAGAGCGAGAATATATAGGTGTTAGTACTACTCCTCTAGTAGTATCATTAAATATTCTAGTAGAGGCATTTATATCTGTTCTAGTAGAAGCCATGTCTAACGGATCATAGTCTTCTGTAGCAGTGATGTTAATATACTTAGCACTACCGAATAGAGCTGTTCTTTCACCATCAGAACCTAATGTAGATCCAGGAGTAGCTATAGATTCATCATCATTGAGAAAATGTACTTTAATAGAACTATCTATCTTAGCTGCTTTTTTAATTTGTTCAACTACCCCTATAACTAGAGGTCGAATTATAGACTGAGAAGTCTCTTCTAAAGAGGTGTATACAGTAGGCATATGTGAAACTTTCTTATTTGTAAAACCACATGATGCACACCATACTAGGTATTTAGCCTAGTATGGTGATAGCATTTTATCAATGACTAGCGATATTCTTTTTAGTGTTGCGAATAAACTTATCGATATTACCTCTAGAGAAATTAAATCCACTAGCTGTATTATCTAAAAGAATAAATGATGTCTGTACAACTAGTCTATAACTAGCTAGTAAGAAATGCCACCAGGTAATAGGGAAGAAAGCATGTGCAAAATAATCTACAGTGACATACACTGCACCTAGATCAGACATTCGATTAATGTCACCGTATAGTTTTCTTATAGAGTCAGAAACAGCTAAAGAGATATCACACATCTCTATTAAACCTTTTATGTCAGCGTCTTTAAAGACTACTTTATCTTCACCGACACCTAACTCAAATTTTTCTGTTCTTTGGAAATAAGCACCTAGATTATGTTGTACTTTCTTCTTAGAGTCTACAAACTTATCGTCGTAGGTATTAGGAGCAGGCATCTTAAACTCTATACGAGACATACCAAGAAGGTTCTCTGTCCTGTATTTAATCACCTCTCCATTAGAGTAGGATTTAGTATGAGTGGCCTTCTGAATGGATGTAACAAACTCAAATAGGTTACTCCACAACTCTTCGTACTTCTTATCGTATCCAGATACTAGAGAGATAAGTACTTTAAATGACTGTAAGAAATCATCTTTCTGAAACTTATCACAAGCATCTAAGAATCCTTTCATAGTAGTCATGGTCTTTATGTACTCTTTCTTATACTCACTGAAAGTTTTAGGTACTTGATGATTACCGTACATCATGTACTTGTTAATAGATACAGTAAACTCTTTAGATACTACACACTGTTTACTAGTTAAATGTTCTTTAAGATCAAGTAAAGCTTTTTTCTGAGTATCGAACAATACAAGTTGGTATTGTAAATGATCAGTAGACTCTTTGATGAAATGACCTAGTTTAGAGCTTATGGCTACTACAGCGTCTTTAGCGTCCTCTAGGAGCGATTCTTTAGCGAGCCTAGGGGTTAGGGTCAAAGACTCTAAAGAAAGGCTCTTAGGGGCGTGTAAATCGATTACAGCATATGCCTGCTCTACAGCTAGATTAAATAAGTTAATATGCTCAGGAGAAGGCTTGTTACTTAACCGCATAGTCTCATGAAGGTTAATCATAGACTCAACAGCCAACACTACTCTATCCATATCCTCATAGAACATAGCGTTGCGAGGACTACTGTTACCACCTATCTCTAAAGAGGTGTTATCGTTATCAATATAATCTTCTAAATCATCCATTATAAAACTTCCTTAAATAAAGAGAAAACACTCACCCTATAGAGAGTATTACCTCTCTATAGGGATGAATGAATTAACTAACTATCACAAGGTTTGAATTACTTCTTGTAATTCTTCATGGATTGAGCAACGTAGTCCAGGCCGGTGTTCAGTGCAGACATAGTGCCCACACGCATAGATGCGTTAGCTGTACTCAGACCAGAGATCACCGAGTTGGTGATATCTTTGGCGGCATTCAGTGCTTCACGCAACATGGTGCGAGCTTCTGAACCAGCGTCGTCACCAGAATCATTCAGATTTTGTGCAACTTTAATCGCGCTTTCAATCAGGTTAAATACGTCTTTACTCGTATCGTCACCCAGTTTCTGAGCACGTTCAGATGCGGCAACTTTCTCGCAACCAGAAATAACCAGTTTGCAGAGTTCGGTCATTTCGTTCAGCTTCAGAGTATCGGACTCAGAGGCTGGTGAACTAGGGGCATCGATAACACCCATTTTCACTTTAGGAAGACCTGATTTGCCGTTACTGGCACTTGCTGCTTTGTCGCCGAACACGACATACATGTACTTGCCACGAACAAACGGGCCTACGGCAATAACCGAAGTTTTATCGCGGTAGTCTTCAGGAAGCATCTTTTCAACTTCTGTTTCCACTTTGGATTTAGAACCACCAGAAGAAGATTTGACACCGTTACCAACTTTGCTCATGCCTTGTTCAAAGGTTTTCACCAAGCTTGCCAGTTTGTCAAAAGAGTCAGCAGGAATGTTATCACCCTTGATGACACTAATCACGTTACCAACACCATCAGCCAGATGTTTCAGAGATTCGTTGAAACTCTGAGTTACTTCTGTCATGCCGATATGACGTTCAACAACACTTTTGGCGATAGCAAAATTGGTTTTGCCTTCGTCATTGAAAGTGGTACAGATAGAACTGGATTTAACTTTGTCTTTTTCTGCTTTGGTATCAAAACGATTGGTATTAGTGTTCAGTTCTTTCAGCAGAGTCTGAGCACGTTTCTGTGTCTTCAGGTTCGATTGGAAGATAGACACAACAGCATTGCGGATCTTTTCCCACAGACCTTTGAAGAAAGCCTTGATCTTTTCCCACACCTTTTTAATGGTGTCAGAAATACCCAACAGAGCCAGACGAGTGGCTTGTTTACGGCTGCTGGCGCGGCTGAAAGATTCCAGAGAAGGGGCACCGACAGCTTGCGGAGAACTCAGACCCCATTTCTTACGCAGGCGTTTCACTGCTTCGGCAGCCAGAGCAGCGGCAACAGGTTCCATACCAGGGCCTTCAGCACCACCAGCCACTTCGGGTTCGATGGAATCAGACACGATTTCGCCAACGCTTTCGAGTTCGTCGATGTCATCAGAGGCTTCACCGATAGCACCAGTGATTTCTTCAACTTCTTGACCGGCTTCGGTCACTTCAGCCATAGCGGCAGGAGCTTCTGCTTCAGGAGCAGGAACCATCTCGACTTCACCGATATCGGTATCAGCGTCTTCGAGGGACAAACGGCGGGACAGGGATGTAAAACGAGACATAAAATTTCTCCAGAGAAAATGTTTAACAAAGCTTTGTTAGCTTGGGTGGCTAACATGATGTTGATAGATCAACCAAAACATAACATATCTAATCTACTACCTAGTTAAAAAGTCACCCAAGCCAAAAGCTCTTTAACTAAGTGATAGACTGGGTTTGAGACATGTATGCTCCAAGTAATTACAGTAAAAATTATTAGTCGAGTAAATTAATACTTTACTTATAACTCTTAATACACTGTTTACTGTACTCTAGAACAGCCTGCATTACCTTTAAACAGTAATCATGAGTATCCATAGCACAGGGTAAATAAACCCTTTGAATAAATCCAAATCGCAAATACACAATTTCCATATGTGTCTCTTTGATGCTGAATGTCTTCTTTGAGTTTATTAAATTACCTAAGAACACTTTCCATTTAGTTGAGAAACTAGATATTTCTTTGTCTGTCTCAACGTAGAATGTATGGTGTCCTTTACATTGACCACATAATTCCAGTAAGTGATCGAGTATCTGTTTTAATTCATAGGCTTTAACAAAAGGAATAGAACCAGCTCCTTCAGCTTTCTCTATGTTTAAACCTAAGAACATAGTGCTTTGTTCGTATGCTTTTCTATAGGCATCAAAACTATCTAGATCATGTCTAGGTACATGAGCACATACTTTAACATCGCCCATAGCTATGTCTTTACTAACTAAGCTATGTAACAAATCACTACGAAGTTCATAGCCAGGTAAACTACCTGGAGATAATACTCTGTCAAATGTTTTCAGTGCTAAGATACTACTGATATCATGCACACTACTTACACTATCCATTTCCATTAACTGAAGCATGAGTTTGTAATCATCCTTCATTAAGGTAGATAGACCTTGTAAAGTGCTGTTAGTGAAGTTAGTCATGCCAACTATGTTGTGCTTTAAGTCAGTAGACTTACCTATCTTTAATAGATTAATCTTCTTAGCATCAGTAAAAGCACCAGTAGGATTTTTCTTCTCCTGAATAGCTACTTCACATCTTTCCAACATAGCTCGTATTTCTTTTTCAGCCTTACTAAAAGAATCGTCATGTCTATTCAGATATCTTCTAGTTAACTCTGTAGCAGTGATAACCGCTCTAGCTAGTCCTTTAGTTAAGTTAGCTAACCCAGTAGCTACTTTCTCTAGTACTACAGGCCCGTATTTAAGACCTACTCGTTTTAACCATCCACCAAACTCGGCTAATTTATCTGCTGACCAACTAGCTAGGCCGTTGATAGGATGATCTACTGCATGGAATTTTCTATCTGTATACTGAGATATATCGGTATTATCGTAGACTTCTATTGCAAGACTATGATAAGGTATAACAGAATAGTCTACTACATTCAGTCTTAAGTTTTCTTGAGCCGATTTTTTATCATCGACATTTTGTTCATCATCTTTTTTATCATCAGAATTATCAGAACCTGAATCTGGTTTTTTAACAGGATCGCTATCTGAATCATCGTCATCGGAATCATCACCATCAGAAGAATCATCAGACTCACCATCACCAGAATCGTTGTCGTCACCATCTCCACCAAAGTCTCCGAAATCTCCGAAATCATCACTACCTCCATCACCATCATCAGAAGAATCACTATCATCATCAGAAGAGCTACTAGAATCAGAACTGGTTAAACCAGCACCATCAATAACTCCTGCTTCTTTAGCTTTATCAGTTATTACTTGAAGAGCCTTATTATAAGTCTCGTCATGCAGTACTTTAGAAGACTCGTCTTCTGCTTTCTTTAATAAATCAAACTCATCTGGTTTACTAAGAACATCGGCTATATTCTCTTCTGGAGCATCCGGTACAGGATCTTCCAGTAGAGCTAGTCTAAATGCTCTTCTTCTTAAAAATTTACTCATGATTATAAGACTTTCTTTATTAGACAATATCTATACATGGAATAAAAGCCATGTATAGATATCTATGTCAGTTAGCGAAAGAGAAAGCTCCACCTATGAGAATATTTCCATCTTCTCTCTTCTTGGTTTCTGAAACAGTAGATTGTTTATTCCTACGTCCAAAAATAATCCATAAAGAGAACAGCATATCGATATACCCACCAGGTTGTCTCAACCATTGTGTAAGGAAACCATCCAGTTCATGAGGCACAAATACTTTATTAGGATCATCCTCATATAAAGCTCTATAATCAAAATGTACTGAGTGTTTAGCAATAGTAGCATCAATCAAAGAGTACCACTGACTGATGTTCATAGATCTCTTATTACCTCTAACGTAATCGAAGGTATCGCCAATGAAACCTTTATGTAAGTCAGAGAAGTAAGGAGACAGAGTTTGTAACTGTAACCATGAAGCTATGTTAGAACTAGTGAAAGCTCTATAAGCCTCTTGAATGATTTTCTCTCTAAACTCAAACTTCTGTATGATTCTAGGGTTAGCCTCATACTGAGCGAAGATATCAGTTACTCCTTCATGATAGAAGTATTCTGGAATATCACCTAAGTTATCTTTGTTAAGTACACGATCTCTGAAACTAGGAGCTTCGGCGATATACTTAAAGAAACCTTTATCTGTAGGTGATACAAATCCAGACTGTAGTAAGAAAATTTCTTTCATATTTAATCCTTAGCTATACTGTTTATCACCAATACCAAGAGACTCTTTGACTTCATGCATATCTCTTTCCAATCCATCGATACGACCTTGTACATAAGAAATCTCTTTCTCTAGTCTTGGATCATTCTTCTGCTCTTTAAGCATTTTGATATGAAGTAGACGCAATTCTAAAGCTCTCTTTTTATTCTCATTTGCACGATATCTTTTCAGTTGATATTCAGCAATCATCATTCTGAAATGATAAACAGGATAAGGAATAAATCCAGTAGTTAAAGCCACAAAAGCAGGATCGTATTGCTCTTTATCGTAGATGTTAGACAAAATACCATCGTCAGTATTAGCCAACACATCCACTAGCTTAGTAGTGATTTTAACGAACTTGTCGTGTTCGATAGCATAAGCTGCCATTAGTCTAGAGAAGTTATCAATGTTGTCGACAACAGTCTTCATAGTCATAGGGTTGATCTCCATGCGGTTAGCCTCATGGGCACCCACCATCTCCTGCATCTCAAAGAAATAACAGAAGTTAAGCAGATCAATAGAATAGTTCGTCATGAAGTTAGCGTACTCAGCTAAACGAACGTAGAAAGCTTTCTTGACAGTTAAACCAGATGCAATAACATCAGTCTCAAGAATCTTCTCACTATCTTCATAAACGTACTGTAAGTTAGCTCTTAAGTTAGATAGTGCTAATTCAATATCACCAATGAAAGTAGACTTCTTGCCACCCTTAGGTTTAAACTCTTCGTAGAAAGAATCAGATAACTCTTTAACACTAGGAGAGATAAGTCTATTGGTCTTGAAGTAAGTGTCTGCTGTGCTGTATGCAGGAATAACGATAGTGTCAAGTTCTTTCAGAGTAACTCTAACATCTTCCAATACTTCATCTCTCTTAAGAGTAGGAGACAGAGACTTTAAATAATCAGATATAGCCATGATGATTTTCTTTCTTTAATTAAAATGAAGCGGGCATGCCCATGTTGAATTGTTTCAGTGTTTCCATAATGTCAGCTCCTTTATCCTTAGAGGCTGATTTCAATTCATTAACAGAAACATCTGTACCAGAAGCTATACCGCGAGTATAGAAGGTAACTCTTTTCCAATCACGATTAACCACAGCGATAATCATTGCATAAGTAGAATCAAAAGCTTTTTCTCTTACTGATGGATCAGATAAACGACCACCTAATTCCGATTCAATAGATCTAGCTACTTCTTCAGAGATGACAAAAAGGTTAGATGATGCAACCAAGGATGGGTTCTTAGTCAGAATACCAAACTTCTTAGCGTTGTTAACCCGTCTAATGATCTCCTGCATGGTGCCAGTGTCATCCATGAGCATGGCTTTCTTGTACTCGTCGATAACATCCTGACAGAAAATCATATCGTTAATGAAACTGATACGACCTGATCTGTAAGCATGCCATCTTTCTGAAACACTCATGTCTTCTTTCTTAGCAGTAAGAATAGTGTTGATTGTCTCATTAGGAATCAAGGAAGCTAACAGTCTAACAGACACTTTCAGAGTAGCTCTAGCGTCCTTAGGAACTGCTCCAGTACCTTCTGTAGGTTGTGTGGTATCCGTAGCATAGTTGATATGTACATTCAGTGTCTTACCTACTGACAGATTAGCAGCCTCCTGCATAATTCTCTCATTGGTGTCTCTGGCATCGTAAGCATGCTCGTGCAAGTCTCTAGACAAAGTTTCTAAAGCTGCTCTCAGATGACGAGTAGGTAGACCATATCTGTAGTTATCTGTCACAGCACTTTCAATAGCCATAGACTCAGCAGACAGTTTCTCAGACAACAAGAAACCAGTACTATCTCTATCAGGATTAAGTCTATCCAATACCTTAACGATTTCAATATGGTCTACTCGTGTAAGCATATTAACTGCTTGTAAGTAGTATGCACAGAACTGAGTCAAAAGAGATTGAGAGATATCGGGCATGTACTCTAAAGACATACAGTCTCTAGAAATAATGCAAAGAGGCTCCACCCTCATTAACTTAGTTACGTCTACTAGAGATGTATCTGAGTAGTAAGATGTTACGTTGTCTTTAACCTGGTTAATAAGACGGGCAATTGTTTGTAATGCCGTGTCAATAGATGCGATACTCATGGTGGATCTCAGCTTTCTTTTGCTTGGAATGTGGTTAAAAAATAGCGATTTAATATACGTTACATCAAATTATCTTGATATACCCAACCGATTGGAGAAAGTCACTATATATTTAGTTATTATGTTTATTTAAATGTGATCAAGTGACTATTAATTATTTAAGGAGTTAATAAATTATGGCTGATGAAACAAACGATCCGTACAGTGTACCGGGCAACGAATACGACGATACCACAGCACCTACTGAAAAAGATGTACTAGAAAATATCTCTCAAGAAGAAAGAAACGCTAGAGAAACATTGGGTTCTGGTTTAAGAGGTGCTTTCAATAACCTTAAAGGTTTAGCTAAGACTGTAGGAGCAATATCCTCTTTAGAAGCAGAGAATAAAGTTAGACAGGCTATAGCTAGTTCATCTAAACAAGATCCTAACGATGATGGTGGTTTAGCATCTAGTACTCAGGGATATGCTGATAAGTTCGTAGGTAAGATAGGTAGTCCTCTAGATATTTTTGCGTCTACTAGCATTAAGACTGTTACTCATGCAATGAGTACCAATATGCTAGGGTTAAACACTACTCCTAGCTCTTCTAATATGCCGGAGAATAAGGATAAAGTAGGATTCATATTCTTTACTAGACCACAGCTTAATTTACAGCAGTCTAACATAGCTAATATGACTAAGCTGTATCCTCTATTGACTACTAGTGCATCGTCTATGCAGACACAGATAAGAGCACTACTAGATCCTAGACTACAGACTCCTTTCTCTATGAGTAACGGTGGTATATTGTTTAATGAGACAGTCATGAAACAGTTAGCTTATAACACTATTCCACTAGCAGCTAACTTTGTAGATCCCTATAACCCTTTCTTAACTATACTTTCTAATACTTGTATTAGTGTAAGTGGGTTCCCTGATATAACAGCAGAAACTTTCTCTTCTAAAGCAGGTTTACATAAAGAACAGTATATACAGTACGATGACACTACAAAGACTCTGATACCTATTGACTTAAGCTGTACATTCAGAAACGTAGAAGGTGATCCTGTATCTTATCTTCATTATGTATGGATGACTTATGGTTCTGCTGTGTTTGAAGGTTTAATGATGCCTTACATAGATTACATAGCACAGAACTGGATAGATTACCAAACTAGAATATGGCGTCTAGTTATGGATAAAGATAACAGAATAGTCAAAAAAATAGCAGCTACTCTACCAGCAGTACCTGTATCTTTACCTATGGGATCTTTCTTTGATTTTAATACAGAGACTCCTTATAACTTACAGAATAAGGAAATAAACATTAGATTCAAAACCATGGGTATAGAGTACATGGACGATAAACTAATAAGAGAGTTTAATGAAACTATGCTTATATTTAATCCATACATGCATCCTAAAGGAAGTCAACGACTAGGTAAAGCTCCTAGAGATACTTATATGGTTAAAGCTGGTCATCACGAAATAAACATCTTTAGTCATAAATCCTATCCGTGGATAAATGAAGAGACATACGAACTAGAATGGTATGTACCTAAAGGTGTTTACGAAAAAACAAAAGAGAATTTGTCTGCTTTTCAATTCAATAATTTTAGTGTTTAAAGAAAGATATTTATCATGGCAGAGTTAACAAGCAATAACAGCGTTAGTGTAAACGAATTAAAGAATAACTTGCAGCTAGTTATGCACAACCCATCTTTAATGATGAGGATAACACTACAAACACTTAAGGATATATCTACAGAAGAGGTGAACATAGTAGATCCTAGCTCTCCTTTTGTGTTCCTTCTTGAATCATCTTGTATTGCAACAAGTGCTGCTGTTCAAGAAAATGTTATCAATACAAGAAAAATTTATCCTGAATTAGCTCTTAATGAGAATGATCTGTATACACATATGTCTGACATAGACTATACAGGTAGATTCTCTACATGCACAACTGCTGATTTCTATTTCGTTATACCAGTTAACGACATCATTAACAAAGGCTATCAGTACGGTACATCTTTAGAGTACAGGGATATGTATATCCCTAGAGGTACTTATATTGAGGTGGATGGATTTACTTTCACTCTAGAACACGCTATCATTGTAAGATACATCAACTCTGAGCAAATAGTTGTAATGTATGATCTAGATTACGAGTCACCTTTAAGTGTAGCTAAAACTAACATCATTGATACAGAGTTTAGAGAAGATGGTGCTGGAGTTAGGTGGCTGTACTTTAAAGTACCGATGTTGCAGTTACAACAGACTATAGTTAATGAAACTATTCATAGATCTTATTTGTTTAATAAGACTTTTTCTTTTGAAGACCAGTACTACTATGTAAGAGCTTTCTATAGAAGAGATGAAGACTCTGCTCCTGTAGAATTCAATATAACTCATAGTGACATGGTTTTTGATATAGCTACTCCTACTCTTCTTGTTAAGAAAATAGGTCAAGCTTTAAACATCAATATGCCACTTATCTACAACACCATGGGTAATGTAGACGGTGATTTAACATTACACTTCTATACAACTAAAGGAAGATTGTCAGTCAATCTTTCTACATACAACATCAACGACTTTGTTCTTACGGCTAAAGATGCTTTTGGAGAACTAGTAGAGAATTCAACAAACCCAAATACCTTTATTAAATACAACTCTTTTAAATCTTTTCTGAAGGCTAATAAGTTTGTATTTAGTATAGATAAAGTAGACGGTGGTTCTAACGGTGTTGATTTCCCTACACTGAGAACTAATCTTGTTTATAGATCTTTAGGTGATAGGAAATTACCTATTACTAATGCACAGTTATCAACTAACATCCAAACGTCTACAGGATTTGAAATAGTACCTGATGTGGATGTGGTCACTGATAGAGTGTTCTTAGCTGTTAAGAAACTCCCATCCTCTAGCTTTGAGTTAATAAAAACACCAGCTAACATAGGTATAGCGCCTACTATATTTTTGTCTAGTGATTTCACTAACCCTGACTCTAGCTTTAGAATAAACAATACCGATAGAGTAACTTTGTTATCTCAAAGATTCTTTAAAGAGACTAACGGTAAAGTGAATATAGTTAAGAATCAGTATACCGATGATATTATTGGCAATAATGCCGATACTCAGGTAATGATCAATGCTTTTAATACAGAGAAGTACTACTATAATCCATTTTACTACGTGCTCGATGCTTCTGGTAAGGAGTTTTCTGTTAGAGTATATAACCTAGATGATCCTGTTATACTTTCCTATAGTACAGAAAAAGCAGATAGGTCATTAACTACAGCGTGTACTAGTGTGGGTAGATCTATAGAGAAGTTATCTGATAATACTGGTTATGCACTAAACATAACTGTGGAAGGTACTTCTGATTTCATTTCTTTAATTGAAGACGATATTTCTTCAACTGTAGATGGTGATGAAATATTTGAAGATGGTGAATTAGTTAGTGTGCATATGCAGGTAAGCATGTACGATGACGTTAGACAGCAATGGGTTTACTTCAAACCTAAGTATGTTGTAGATAGTCTCGATATAAACAGAAAGCAATTAAAGTTTACTTGTGAACTAAAAACTAATTTTGATTTAGATGAAAAAGATCGTTTATCCATAACTAATGCTTGTGTTACTGACAGTAACGAGGATGAACAGGCTTATGTAAGTTTATCGTCTAAAGTAAGATTAATCTACTTATGTAGGAACGCAACAGGATCTCAGTTTTTAGGATTTCATGAACCTAAATTCTATCCTATCATAGACAACAACTTAATGCCTATTCTCTTAGAAACTATTCAATTAGAATTAGGACAGTCACTTAAGAGTTTGTGGGTTAAGTCAAGAACTTTAGTTAGCACTGCTCCTGATGCCATAGAGAGTTCTTTTAGAAGGTATACTCAGGATGTTCCTGCTACTTATACAGAAGATGTATTAGGCACACCTAGCTTCAACATAGTTAATAACCAGATAGTGTTTAATTATGTCCATAAAAAAGGTGATGTCATACCTGGAGAGTTCTTACATAGAGCAGGTGATTTAATTGTAGATGCTAATAATAAAAACATTGTATCTAGTCAAGGACTTATGGTTGATAGAGTAGTGGATGTCTTTTATGTAGACGCTAAATACTTAAAAGGAAACACTGCTGATATTGTTAACTATAGAAAAGAGATAAGAAAGACTTTGGTTAGTTGGATAAATGAAGACATAAACGATCTTCATAAACTTCTTCTTGAGCAGACTAAGATATTCTTCTATCCTAAAACTACTCTGTCTAAAGTTAGAGTTCTTGTTGATGGGGACAAAGAAGCTATTATTGATGCTGAACAAAGTCTATTTATAGACATGTATGTAGGTGTTCGTATAGCTAATAATCCAGAAGTACAGAGAGATATCTACAATAAGACAGTTAGATTAATCGATGTGTTTATTGATAAAGCATCTATATCTATATCTGACATTATCGTAGAGTTAAGAAAGCTTTATGGTAATGATGTTAAAGGTATACGTCTCTATGGTTTAGGTGGTGTTAATGACTATCAGGTCATCTACACTAAAGAAGACTATAACAGACTGTGTATTAAAAAGAAACTACTGAAATTACCTAACAACTTAATAGATGTAGTTGAAGACATAACTATAAAATTCATTAACGTAGAGTCAACTAAGTAAACACAGTACTACATAGCAGTGATGAGCTGCTATGTAGTACTAATGTATTGTTACTTTTTAGTGTAGTTAGTCATGCCTTGTAAATATGGATCTAATGCTTTCATAAGCACTACACCATAATACATATAAGCCATCACTTCTTTTGCGTGATGCAAACATTTATCGATGGCTTTCTCTTTCTTGTTCATCTCCACACTAGCTTGCTCGAAAGTGTCGATAGAACTATTTGTCATGAGTGATTCCATCTCACGACACAGCTCAGTGGCATACGTGGGTAAGGAGTTGCTGTAAATAGATCGCACGTTAGTATTAAGACCAAATTGGAACAAGTCCTTAAGTCTAACACCATGAGACATAGCTACACCTTTGATTTCTGGATTCTCAATGATGTTCTCTATAGTCTCGTCATTAGAAACAACATAACATAAAGCGGCTATGTGTTTATACTGCACTAGTTCTTGTAGTTTCTGATGGTAGATATCCATATCACCAGAAGGTTGATTGTTAGATATAGCACTAAAAGAAAAATCTCTAATAGGTACATCAATAACATTATCGTATTTACCGTTAATGTTACCAACAACTAAATTGGTGGAATTGACAGTATGCAAAGACATAGCCTGACGTAGACTATTACACATAGCTATATGTTCAGCAGATACTTCAGTTAACTTAAGTAACACTCTATGTACTTCGGATAGAGCTTTATTAAAGAAAGTATCAGCAGCCAATACAGCAGAAGCTTGTTCCTTAGCTAACGACAACTTAGTTTGTCTTTTCAAATAGTTGTAGTTAGTGTTAGTGGGCATGACAGTAAAGCTCTCAAGACTAAGTTGTCCGAGAATAGATTTACCGAATATGTCACTAATGTACTCTGCTGTATTTTTACACACAGCACTCTCAGTAGATAGCTGATGATCAGCGTCACCCATATCCATAGATCTCTCAATATGTTTCTTCAACAAATCGAAACTATCTTCGGTTGTTTTAACCTCAGCTACTTCAGGAATCTCTTCAAAAGAATGAACGACCTCTTCAAAAACATGGTCGTTAGAAAATTGGATATCGTCGCCAGTGTTAATAGACATTTTATTCTTATCTATCTAAAAAAAGAAAAGGGGTGAATGGTTGTTTTTTATTAAACAGGATTGGTTATCGATTCAATAAGAGAATCAAAACCAGAAGTCAGATAGGGCAAACTCTCTTCTGATCCCTCGATACACTGAATAGTGTTGTCTGAGAAAATATTTCCCATATTAAAGAAGTCTTTAATACGTTTAGTTTGATCTGTTCCATAGCAGACAGCAGGCATGGTGGCCTGATAGTGTCTCCAGCACCAGAACTGTTTAGTAAATTCAAACACTGCTTTTCTGTCAATGACGACTAGTTCATTAACTGCATCAATAACCGAGTTAACGTGCTCCGAGTTACGCATGTTGAAGGACAGAGAAACATCGTCCATGTTGCCGATACACTCCGTACAAAACGGCAAACGCGCAGCGATAACACGCCCTAGGGACAGTGATGCACCCATGGAAATACGGTGACCGGATGAAGACAGCCAACTAATGAATCGAAGATTTTCCGATCCCAGTTTAGATACGCTGTTATTAAGTTGAATACTCATGATTTTTATCCTTTAATTATGGATGGTTTAAAAAAATTACTGCACTCTTAATTGAGCAGCTTTAACGAAGAAATTATTGTGAGCTAGATCCTCAATGAGTCTTTGCTCGTCTTTAGTGTCTCTAGCATTCTGAGAACTATTAAAAAGAAAATTAGCTACTACCTCAATGATAGTTCTATACTCATATGTCTCTTTAATATTTTCATCAGCAAACTCGATACTAGCGAGTATACCTTCTACATCTTCCTTAGGTAAGTTGATGTTTTTGAGATACTCAACCAACTGATGTCGTATACGAATATACCTTACTTTAAGATCATCGTAAGTATAGTTTTTATTATGCTCTGCTCCTGAGTAGGTTACAGAGAATATTACAAACAAACTAAGCAACCCTAATACAGATATAGGAGCACTAAAGAAACACATGAGGCCAATAACAATCACAGCACAGTAGTAGCTAGCCACCATAAACTGATGTAAAGTAATCCATCCTAATGACTTATTGATGTCACCATGAGACTTACCTAACTTGTCTAAAGCACTAATAAGTTCTTTACCATAACCGAATCTAGTAGCGAAATTATCAGCCATAGCTTCAAAAGAAGTGTTGTCGTATGTGCTGTCACCTGGTTTAGCTTCGTTCTGTGATATGCCTTGTAAACCGTTAGCAATAAGAACATACTTATACCAATGATAACCAGCAATCATTCTGTTATCAGAACACAACTTATCCAGTTGTTCTTCTCTTACTTTAGGATATACTTTTTTTATTTCGGTATACACATAAGTTAAGTCCGTTTCTCTTTTATTAGTACCTATGTGCTCAGCTAAGTTCATCATGATCTGATTGTTGGTATCTAGTCTATCACTGTATGCACAGGCATCGAATAGATGACCTAACTCATGTAAGAACACAGCAGTAGCCTCAGCAGCATCCATTTCAATATCTCTGAATAGCTCTTCAAAGTTCATGAAGACTTTATGAGGATACTGACTAAAGAACCCACCTAGTTTAGCATTCTCTATATCCACATATCCTTTTTTCTCATTTAGAGTTTCAAGGAAATGTGTTTGGTCTTTAATAGAAAACTTACCTCTCCACATCTTGTTGATGAAGATATGATGCCTGTTGCTATAGAATGGCATAACAGCAGCTAGGTTACTGTTTACTATGATTTCCACTTTAGCTTTCAGTCTATCCCAGACTATTTTTTTCACTTTAATAAGCTCTTGTGATTCTCTTATAGCTCTACTGTAACTATAAGCACCACTAAGTATCTTACCTTTAAGTGAATGGAATTGCTCCTGAATCATTCTACCAAACTCAGGGTCTTGAATATCTATTACTTCTAAAGCTAGTCTAGCATAACTAGGCTTTACTCTTGGTATTTGGTAATTAAGCACAATTGACTTTCAATTAAATAGTAACACAAACACCATCATTATCCACATTTCCCTAATAATCATGACTAAAGAAACTGACAATGCTATACTTGGTTATGAATGCAAGAATGTTATTCATATCCCCAGACCGTCACCTGATCTGCCGGATGTCCATTTGATTAAAGAGGTTATCCATTATCAAGACGGTACTCTTAAACCCAATATTAGGCTCATAAGAAACTTCAAAAGAAAGATATGGGTAACATCAAGAACCAAAAGAAATCATGTTCAGAAGAAAGAATACGAACACGTCGATAACTTGATGGAATATGAGTGTACTCAATCCGATCTAGTTGACACAGTAGCCAGAGCTTTAGATATGCGATACAGTGGCATATCTAAAAATCTACGTAAGATGCAGAACAGTCCTTATCTGTACGGAGCTGACGTAGAGAGTGTCTGTTTTATTAAGAATAACTATAAGAAAAAATGGCCTACTTTATTCAGTAAGAGTACTAACTGTGCTTTCGATACTGAGACAGATATGATATACGGCCATAAACAGATCATTATCGCTTCTGCTTTCTTTCAGGATGAAGGTATCATTGGTGTTACTAAAGACTTTGTGTCTGGCTTTGCTGATCCTGAAGAGGCTTTTAAAAAAGCTTTTAAGAATCATAATAAGGACGATATAGATTTAGATAAAGTAACTTTCTTTGTTGTTGAAAAGAACATCGAAATACTTATTAGAGTCTTTGCATGGATACATAACAAGAAGCCTGATTTTGTAACTGTATGGAACATGGATTTCGATATTAACAAAATCATAGAGTGCTGTAAAGAAAACAAATATCCTATTGAAGATTTGTTATGTGATCCTTCTGTACCTAAAGAGTTAAGATTCTTTAAGTATAAGCAAGGTACATCAAGCAAGACCACTGCCTCTGGAGTATTTAAATCAAAACCACCTCAAGATATCTGGAACGTAGTAACAGTACCAGCATCCTTTTGTTTTATTGACCCTATGTGTCTCTATAGACAGATTCGTATTACAGGAGCACTGGAGCCTGGATACAGTCTGGATGCTGTAGCTAAGCGCTTAGGTGTAGGTGCTAAGTTAAAGTTCGATAAAGCTGAAGGATTAGCAAAAGAAAAATGGCACTACGTCATGCAGAAGAACTATCCAGATATATATCTGGTATATGCTCTAATAGATCCTAAAGTAGTTCTAAATATCGATGAGCAGATTAAGGACGTAGCTTACACAGTACAACCTTCTGCTGGCTATAGTGATTATTCTAGATTCAATTCTCAACCTAAAAAGATCCATGATGAGTATTTCTTTTACTGTTTAGAAGAAAGACAGTTAATACTAGCTACATTGCCTGACGATGTAGTAGAGGATGAAACTGTCGAGGATATGAAAGCAGATAAGTTAGCTTTAGAAAGAGCTAAGTATGGAGAAGAAGAGCCAGATGAAGATGATGATGAGGAGGAAAATCCTGGTGTAGATAATGGTGGTTATCACGCTACCTCTGGTACACTGGGTTTAAAAGGCTGGGTGCTCACACTTGATCCTCAGAACTCTGTACTAGGATTAAAGACTATTGAGGACGAGCCTTCTCTTCATAGTAACATTCGTAAGTTCGGATTTGACTCTGATGCTACTGCTGCATATCCCACTATCTCAGATACTTGTAACGTATCTAAGACAACTACTACCAAAGAACTGATAGCTGTTCAAGGTATACCAAGAGAGGTGTTTAGAATGCAAAACTTAAACTTTATATTTGGTCAAACCAATGCTGTTGAGTACTGTACTACTATGCATCGACTTCCTAAACCTTATGAAATGTTGGATGAATTCCAAAAAGAAATGTCCACTATAGACCTGTGATACCAGTCTACCTACCGATGTAAATCGGTAGGTAGACTATGTCTTAAGCTGACTTCTCGAAGTACTCAGGATTGTTCAGACGACACTTGAGTTCATGAATGAACTGCCTCCCTCTGTTTTCAGGAACATCATGAAACATCTTGTACATAGTTGACCAATCGTCGATATGGAAACAGAAGACATGTTCCTCACGAATGTTTTCACGAAACAACAGTTTGAATAGATCTTCAACAGGATTACCGTGTTGCATCAAATGAGCTAAACCCTCTTGAGGTAAAGCTGACCCGCCGACACGAATAATATTGTTTCTGATGCAATCAACAGGTAGAGCAAGATTACCAGTAATTACTGCTGGTTTATTAGCTTTTGCTTTACTGATGGACAATTGAACAATATCCCCATTAGGATATATGAGGATACCGTTCCTTATATGCTGGTTACCATTATTCAGCATACTGTACTTATTGGCACTTTTCATGCTATCCCGCATCAACAGAATAGTGTCCTGTGCTTTATTTGAGAAAGGAAGGTAGAAACAACCTTTAAAATCTCCTTCTTCAACCCAGATACCTGTAGTAGCACAATGAGCAGCACCTGTCGAATAAACTCTTGGCAGATACACATGTTGTTTATAGATCATATAACCGTACATAGATTACTCCTTAGATAGATGAAAGTGATGTGACAATAGGATTCAGGTCGTTGACGAAATCAACGTAATCGAATTCTTTACTAACCGTGTCTCTTGTGATACTCACTCGTTCAAAGATTTCATCCATAGGGTAACCTAACAAATAGTCTGCGAGAAACTCATGCATGCCACTACCCTCTACCCACAGATCACCAGTAATGGGTAGTTGCTGAATCTCGCAATTCGTCGTAATGAGTTTACTCACAATAAAGGCACGACCTTTAATAGCAAAAATAAAAACACTAGTCATGCCAAACGTAATAGGATTGCATAACTTTTGTATCTCCTTCTTAGCTGCTCTTACAACCATATCTTTACTTTCGTCATCTTGCAAAGAAATAATCAGAAGACAGTTACACATGATAACCTCTACCACAGGCATCTGCGGAAGATACCCGCATTTCATAAAAGCCCAGGTCTTATCTTTATTCACTATCAATTTTTTATTGTAAGTGAAGTAAGCAGGAGTATTTGGACTTGACATCAAAACTTTTCTATCGGCGTAAAAATAGTTATTAGCTATAGCAATAATAGACATGATATATATCCTTTTCTGTGGGTTGGTTTAAGAAGTTCTCTCGATATAGAATCTTTTAACTTTTGCAGATGGATTTCTTATGTAGTTAAATGCTTCGACGTTGTTCGTAATGGCTTCTATGCACAATGAATCGCTAGGTTTATTTGCGAACTGAATACATAACCCATTATTACGTACCGCCATATGCCAGATCCACCAGCTAGGATCTTTAATGAACTGAATAGCCATACCGTTTTGCTTGACTGCTCGTTCATAGATTTCATCGAATTTGTCTGCGTTGTCTCGGATATGTTGCAAAGCCATTCCATCAATAGAAACAGCAATAAGACAATAAATATATGGCTGCTTTTCTAATCGACGGATAGCCATAGGGTCAGCTATCAGAATGCCTTTTATTTCACTGAAGGATTTGTCGAGACCTATCGTCTCTTCTGTGGGTTGGTGTTGTGACATTTTTATATACCTCAAAAAAATATACCCACATCTGCTTCAGTTAAGAGCAGATGTGGGTAGATGGTTAAATCAACGGTTAGTCGAGGTTACGTGCGACGTACGCACAGCCAGAACCTGATTTGGCTTTGGCAGCAGACATTGTTTTGATACCGGAAGCTTTG
>JACCEC011212922.1_pt1 | contig 22652 bp, 19 predicted proteins | sample 7450121 | NCBI WGS metagenome assembly JACCEC01 (sample SAMN15323455, study PRJNA562643) | freshwater metagenome | isolation source: river surface water | place: USA:Blue River Watershed | collected 2017-08-18 | reverse complement strand
GCCTCCGCCTGCTCGGTCGCCGCCGTTCCGCCGTGCCGCCCGACGCGGCCGCCGGGACCGCGCCCGCAACTCCGGAGTCCGCGGAGTCGCCGCCCGACGCGGCCGCCGAGCCGGTCGCACTCGGCTTCGGGGTGCACGTGCCGTTCGGCCCGATGCTCGCGATCGCCGGCGGACTGCACTTCCTGGTTTTCGGCGACGCCGTGCGGGAGTGGTTCGCGCAGTTCACCGCGCTGCTCTGAACGCCCCGGGGAGCGTTTCGCGATCCGGCCCGTCAGGCGAACCGTTCCGCCATGATCCGCCGCAGGTGCGGCCGGACGAGGCGCGCGAGGTGCCCGTTCGCGTAGCCCATCCACGCCACCGGCGTGGTCGTGTCGAGCGGGGCCCGCAGCGGCCGTCCGTCCGGCGCCTCGATCACGCAGCCCGCCTCGCGGGCGATCAGGGCCGTGCAGATGTCGTAGGGATGGCAGCACAACGCCGCCGCACTGAATCCCAGTTTCGCATACGCCGCCGGCCGCAGGTCGCCGAGCATGCGGTCGTGGCCGACGATCAGCTCGGCCAGCTGCCCGCCCGTGCAGATGTATTGGTCGTCGAAGACCCGCTGCCCCCCGTCCTTGCCGTGCAGGCCCAGCGCACGCCACAGGTCCTCCTCGACCGCCCCGAGCAGCGCCTTGCCCTCCGGGAAAAACCGCGCGAGCGAGGCGAACCCATGCTCGAAATCCCGCGCCCGCGAGGGCCGCGGCCGCCAGCGCCGGCGCGTGCGCCGCCGGAGGTCGAGCGTTTCCGCCCGCACCCCGCGGCCCGCGATCGCGCTCAATTGGTCGGCAAACCCGTGCTTCGTCGTCGGCAGCTCCGTCATCGCCGCCACGAGGATGTCGCCGAGGTGCGTGCGTGCACCCCGTTGCGGGGCCAGGCCGGCGAGGATCCACGCCGGCCGCTTGTCATACATCAGGCCGCGGGTGCCGTCGATCGGGTCGAGGATGCAGCGCCACGCCGTGCGGGCCGCCGGCGTGCCGCGCGGAAACGTCGTCACGCCGTCCTCGAGGCCTTCCATCACCAGCTCCGTCGGCCACGTCCGGGGCCAATGGGCCTCGAACCACGCCAGAATCGCCTCCTCGCTGAGCCGGTCGATGTGGTAAATCGTGTCCGCCGCGGTCACCGCCGCGACCCGGGCAAACTTCGCCGCCTGCCGGCCGCGCGCGGCCACCAGCGTGTCGCGGATATGGTCCTGCAGCGCGCAGAGGAGGCGGCGCGCGCGTTCGAGTTGGGCGGCGGAGGGCATCATGGCAAAAGCAGCTCCGCGCCCGGGCCCGTCCGCGCGGGCAGCACCTCCGGCCGCGACCCGAACTGGCCGGCGTAGGCCTCGACCACGTGCTCCGCATCGGCCGCCCCGAAGCGTCCGTCGGTGAGCGCCAGCACGGCGCCGCCGAACCCGCCCCCCGTCAGCCGCGCGCCGTGCACGGCCGGCAGCGCGGCCAAGGCATCGACGAGAAAATCCAGCTCGGGCGTGCTGTTTTCGAACCAGCGCTGCGAGCTGCGGTGCGACGCCGTCAGCAAGGCGCCCAGCGCCGCGAGGTCGCCGGCGCGAAGCGCTCCCAGCGCGGCCTCGACCCGCGCGCATTCCTCGATCACGTGCCGCGCCCGCCGGGCCGCGACCTCGGTCAGCCCCGCCGCCCGGGCCGCGAACCACGCCGGTGTCGCGTCCGCGAGTCGGCCCACGCCGAGCGCCGCGGCTGCCGCCAGACACTCCCGGTGCCGCGCCGCGTAGAGTCCGTCCACCAAGGCGTGCTGCGTGTGGGTGTTGAAAATCCAGAAACGCGCGCCCGCCGGCAACGCCACCGGCTCGATCCGCGGCCCGCGGCAATCGACATGGACCACGTGGTCCTCGCGCCCGAAGCCCGACACGGCCTGGTCGAGGATCCCGCAGGGCACGCCGACAAACTCGTTCTCCGCCCGCCGCGCCGCGTCCACCAACGTCGCCCGCGCCGGCTGCTCGCCCGCGGCCGCCGCAAACACCAGCGCCGACGCCAGCTCGATCGCCGCGCTGCTACTGAGCCCCCCGCCGATCGGCAGGTCGGCCGTCGCGAGGTAATCGAATCCGTCGGGCGCCCGCAGACCGCACGCGGGCAGCACGCTGAGCACGCCCAGCGGGTAGTTTGCCCAGGCGGCGGCGCCGGACTGCCGCGGCGGCATCCCGGGGCCGATCTCCACGCTCGCCTCGCGCTGCGCGCTCGCCAGCCGCCGCCGGCCGTCCGCCCGGCGCGCGAGGGCCACCCACACGCCGCGGTCGAGCGACGCCCCGAGCACCGGACCGCCGTTGTAGTCGGTGTGGTTGCCGATCACCTCGATCCGCCCCGGCGCCCGCGCCAGAAATTCGGGCGCGCGGCCGTGCCGGGCGGTGAAGAGTTCGACGATCGCAGCGCGCATGCCGGACGCCAACAAGCCCCGCCGTTCGCGGCTGTCGACGGTTTACTTCGCGCCGCGCAGGTCGGCCGCCGCCTTGAAGCGGATCGTCCGCACCGCCGGGATTTTCATCGGCTGCTTCGTGTGGGGATTGTAGCCGTTGCGCGCCGGCCGCACCGCGAGCGAAAACGTGCCGAAACCCACCAGCGCCACTTCCTTGTCGCGCTTGAGCCCGCGCTTCACCGCGGCGAGCACCGCCTCGGTGGCCCGTTCGGCCGCGGCCTTCGAGCAGCCGCCCGCCAGGAGTTTCTGCACTTCGTCAACGAGAGCGGCCTTGTTCATCGGGGTTCGGAATGAAGCGGGGCAGCGAAGAAACGCCCCCTCAACCGGTCAAACCCATTCCCGGCCGAACCGTCGGATCCCCGTCACGCGGCCGGCGGCTTCGGCGGCGCAAACCGCGCCGGCACCTCGCCCGCGCGCCCCTTCACAAGCACCTCGAGCAGGCCCCGCAGCGCCTCCTCCCGCGCGATGCCGCGCTCCGTCGCCAGCTGGTCCGCCCGCTTGAGCAGCTGCGCCGCCATCGTCGCCGCCTGCGCCGGGGGCGCCCCGAGCCGGCCGCAGAGCTGCGTGAGTTGTTCGAGTTCGCTCATGGCGTATCCAGCAACCGGATTGTCGCCGCCCCCTCCGCCGTCAACGCCAGCATCGCCGCCGTGCCGACATTCAGGCGCGACACCAGCGCCAGCCCGATCCAGCCGCCCGCGCCGTCGTCGACCGCGGAGCGCAACTCGCCCGCCGCCTTGCCGCCCGCGAAGACGGGCGCCGGCGTGACCGGCACCGCCGCGGCCGACGCCGCCACCCGGACCAGCTGCCGCCGCACCTGCCCCATCGCCTTGAGGCGCGCCATCACCTCCTGTCCGAGATAGCAGCCTTTGGTGTAGGCCACCGCCACGGTCTCGAGCCCGCCCTCGTTCGGCAAATCGCCGGGTCCGAGGTCGCGCGGCACCGCCGGCACCCGCCCCGCGATGCGTCGCCGCTCCATCTCCGGCGGCCCGACGTCCGCCGCCCCGGCCGCCCGCGCCGCCGCCATGATCGCCGGCTCGCCCTGTTCCGCGCGATAAACCATCTCGACCGCGACGTCCGGGCCGCGCCGCCCGGCAAACACGAGGACACCGTCGGCCGCAGCCGGCACCGGGCTGAAATTCAACAACGTCACCCCGGCCCACCCCGCCGTCTCATCCTCGATCACCACGTCGTCCGCGATGATGAAGCTCTCCAGTCGGGCCCGGATCACCGCAGCCGCGCAGCCGTAGCTGCCCACCCAAAACTCCTCCCGCGTTGCGCCGCGCAGCACAAAACTGTCGGCCTCCACCTTCCCCTTCACGGTCAGCCAAAGGCCATACACCGCGCCGGCCGCACCATCGGATTCCGGTGGAAAGCCCAGCGGCCGCAGGTCTGGGCTGAACTGTCCCTGGAGGAAAGACGCCGCATCCGGACCGCTCACCCGCAGCCAAGCTGCCGGTTTCCACCGGAAAATCCCCGGAGAAGTAGAAAAGTTGATAAGCATTAAGATTATGATTTTGAACGACCTGATAAAAAAGTGAGAGATTTTGAAAACTTCGAGTTGACCGGAGCCAGTCAATCCGTATCACTTCTCTCATCAAGTTTACTTCTCCCCGCTTAGCGGGGAGTTTTGGGGTAACTAAGAAAGCAAAGGCCGGCCACTTAGGGGTAAGTGGCCGGCCACTTTTTTGTCCGGATTTCGCGAGTCAACCGCCAATCCCGCCAGTATCCGGTGCCGCAGCGCTCCCTTGCGCTTTCCTCCGCACTCCTGCGCCGCCCGCGCCTGCGACGAGCCCGGCGCCGCCGATACCCCACCGCCGTTTTTCCGGCCGCCCCGTGACCGACGCGAGGCTTGCGCGCCGCGCGCGGCGCCCGCCAAGCTGGCGGTTCATGCAGAAAACCTCCGACCTCAACGTCGTCGAGACGCGCCTCCTCCCCTCGCCCGCCGCCTTGCTGGCCGAGCTGCCCAAGACCGAGGCCCAGGCCGAGTTCATCGCCCGCACCCGCGAACAGATCCACCGGCTCATCTTCACCGACGACAAGCGCTTCCTCCTCATCGTCGGCCCCTGCTCGATCCACGACCTCGCCGCCGGCCGCGACTACGCCCGCCGGCTCGCCGCGCTCTCCCGCGACGTGGCCGACCGCGTGATGATCGTCATGCGCGTTTATTTCGAGAAACCCCGCACCACCGTCGGCTGGAAGGGCCTCGTCATGGATCCGCACCTCGACGGTTCGCACGACATCGCCGCCGGCCTCCGCCTCGGCCGCACCTTTCTGCGCGACGTCCTCGACCTCGGCCTGCCCACCGCCACCGAGTTCCTCGATCCCATCACCCCGCAATACGTCGCCGATCTCGTCTCGTGGGGTGCCATCGGCGCCCGCACCACCGAATCGCAGACCCACCGCCAGATGGCTTCCGGCCTCTCGATGCCCCTCGGTTTCAAGAACGGCACGGACGGCGGCCTCCAGACCGCGATCAACGCCATCAAGGCCGCCGGCCAGCCCCAGACCTTTCTCGGAATCAACCTCGACGGCGCCTCCTCCGCCATCGTCACCCGCGGCAACCGCAACTGCCACATCGTCCTGCGCGGCGGCGCCGCCGGCCCCAACTACTCCGCCGCCCACATCGCCCAGGTCGAGGCCACCCTCGCCAAGGCCGGCCTGCCCAAATCCATTTTGGTCGATTGCTCGCACGACAACTCCGCCAAGAAGCCGGAGCTGCAACCCGAGGTCATGCGCGACCTCCAGGCCCAGATCGCCGCCGGCAACACCTCCATCATGGGCGCCATGGTCGAAAGCAATCTCGGCGCCGGCAACCAGCCCTTCCCGGTGCCGAAGGACCAGCTCCGCTACGGCGTCAGCATCACGGACGGCTGCATCGACTGGCCCACCACGGAAAAACTCATCCGCGATCTCCACGGCGCCCTCGCGCCGCGCTTCGCCTGACGCGCCCCGCGTCCGTCGTCGCCAGTAGCGCGCCGCGTCCGCGTCCGTCGTCACCCTTAATTTTCGGCCCGCCCGAATTTCTTCCGTGTCTTCCGCCCCCTCCGTGGGCTAAACCACCCTCCCTCTCTTTTCTATGAAAGCCCCCATCCGTGTCGCAGTCACCGGCGCCGCCGGCCAGATCGGTTACGCCCTCCTCTTCCGCATCGCCTCCGGCGCGATGTTCGGCGCCGACCAGCCCGTCATCCTCCAGCTCATCGAAGCCCCGGTCGAGAAGGCCCTGAAGGCCCTCGAGGGCGTCGCCATGGAGCTCGACGACTGCGCCTTCCCGCTGCTCAAGGGCATCGTCCAGACCTCCGATCCCGCCGTCGGCTTCAAGGACGCCAACTGGTGCCTGCTCGTCGGCGCCAAGCCCCGCGGCCCCGGCATGGAGCGCGCCGACCTGCTCAAGGACAACGGCAAGATCTTCATCGGCCAAGGCCAGATCATCGACGCCGTCGCCGCCGCCGATGCGCGCGTCGCGGTCGTCGGCAACCCGGCGAACACGAACTGCATGATCGCCGCCTCGCAGGCGAAACGCCTTCCGGCCGACCGCTTCACCGCGATGGTGCGCCTCGACCAAAACCGCGCCCAGACCCAGCTCGCCAAGAAGGCCGGCGTCGATCTCACCGCCGTGAAGGACATCTTCATCTACGGCAATCACAGCCCGACCATGTTCCCGGCCTTCGCGCACGCGACGATCAACGGCCAGCCCGCCGCCAAGGTCATCAACGACGACGCCTGGCTGCAGGGCCCGTTCTGCGAGACCGTCGGCAAGCGCGGCGCCGCCATCATCGCCGCCCGCGGCGCCTCCTCGGCCGCCTCCGCCGCCAACGCCCTCGTCGACCATGTCCGCTCGCTCGTCACGCCCGGCGCCATCCACTCGATCGCCGTGAAGTCCAACGGCCACTACGGCTTCGACGCCGACGTCTGGGCCGGCCTCCCGGTCCGCACCACGACGCCCGGCAGCTACGAGGTCATCACCGGCTACGCCATGGACGACTTCGCCAAATCCAAGATCGCCGCCACCAACAAGGAGCTCGTCGACGAGCGCTCCTTCGTGGCCGACATGATCAAGTGAGGTGACCGCAAGGCGCGGCGTCCTCGCCGCGCCTGCGCGTGACCGCGCCGCGCAGGGCAACGGGGTTGTATCGTCCGACCCCGGCCCACCCAGGAACCCTGGTTCGCGAGCCGGGAGGTGGCACGCGCCGCGGAGGAGTTCGATCTTCGCGCGTAACGCGCCGCACCCGCCGCCGACCGATCGGCAACGGGCTTCGCGGGCGCCGCGTCCCGGAAGGCATCGGCGCCCACGACCTCGCCCGCATCCGGGTGACCGCAGACGGGAGATCGCCCGACGTATCCGACGAAAACTCCGGATCCGTCCCACCGGCGTGCCGCTCACGACCGTCCGGACTCGGTTCACCCGGCCCGCCGCTCGCGGGCTCCGGGAATCAATCTCGCCGCACGCGCCGCAGCCGATCGGGCGCGGCCCCAGCCGCAACCCCGCCCCGCGGGTATCTCGACATGCCGGGCAGGCATTGCTTCATTCCGCGACTCGGACTCACTTCACGCCGTGCAACGTCGGTGCCCCCCGATCCGCGCAAAGCCGAAGGCCCCCTCTCCCCTGCCCTCGCCCCACTCCACCGCCGCGGACCTGCCGGCTCGCTGCGAACCGTCTTTCTCCCGCCTACCCCTCCGACTCACTCCCCCATGTTCCTCTGCAAGCTGCTGTTTCCCGGCCTACTCGCCACCGCCGCGTTCGCGTCCATCCACCAGGGCAATGGCATCAAGATCGGCGAGGTTTCCGCCGACTCCGCCGTGATCTGGACGCGGCTCACCGCCGCGCCGGAGGCAAATTGGACCGGCGGCGCCTTTCTCCCGCCCAGCGTCCCCGAAAACAACCTGCCCCCCGCCGCGAAGAAGGCCGGCATTTCCGAGGAGAACCGCCAGCGCGCGATCTCGCTCGTTGCGCATCCGAATTCGCAGCTCCCGCCCGGCCACACGCTCGCGCAGATGCTCGGCGCGCTGCCGGGCGCCGCCGGTTCCGTGCGCGTCACGGTCCGCGCCGACAACGGTGGCGCGCCGATCGAGACCGGTTGGACCGCCGTCGACCCCGCGCGCGATCACACCAAGCAATTCACGCTGCGCCCGCTCCAGCCCGGCACCGCCTACCGCGTGCGCGTCGAATCGCGCGACCCCGCGGGCGGCGCCGGTGCGACGGTCGAGGGCGCGTTTCGCACCGCGCCCGCCGCCGCCGCCGCGGCGCCGGTGAAATTCGCCATCATCACCTGCGGCGATTACCCGCGCCGCGACCACCCCGCCAACGGCCACCGGCTCTTCGACACGATGCGCCGCGCCGACCTCGCCTTCGCGGTGCACACCGGCGACGTCGAATACTACGACAAGCCCGATCCCTGGGCCACCTCCGTCTCCCTCGCGCGGTTCAAGTGGAACCGCCTCTTCGCGCTGCCTTTCCCGCGCGAGTTCCATCGCACCACCCCGGTCTACTACACCAACGACGACCACGATATCCTGACCAACGACTGCTGGCCCGGCATGACCCACGGTCGTCTCACCTGGGCCGACGGTCTCGCCATCTGGGATGAACAGATCCCCGTTTCGCCGCTCCCCTACCGCACGTTCCGGCATGGCCGCGACCTGCAGATCTGGATCGTCGAAGGCCGGCGCTGGCGCTCGCGCAACAACGCACCCGACGGTCCCGACAAGACCATCCTCGGCGCCGAACAAAAAGCCTGGCTGCTCCGCACGCTCGCCGCCTCCGACGCCACCTTCAAAGTTCTGATCTCCCCCACGCCCATCGTCGGCCCCGATCGCGGCAACAAGAACGACAACCACGCCAACGCCGGCTTCCGCCACGAAGGCGACGAGCTCCGCCGCGCGCTCTCCGCGCACAAGAACCTCATCACGACCAACGGCGACCGCCACTGGCAGTATTTCTCGATCGATCCCGGCACCGGCCTGCGCGAGTTCGGCTGCGGACCGATGTCGGATGTCCACGCCGGCGGCTACAGCCCGCAGCCCGGCGACGAGGCCATCCAGAAATTTTTCCGCCTCAAGGGCGGCTTCCTCACCGTCGCCACGCAGCCCGGCGCCACGGCCGCGGCGTCGCGCCTGCTGGTGGAGCACCACGCCGTCGACGGCGCCGTCACCCACCGCGCCGAGCTCGACGCCGCCGGCAAGCTCCTCCGCGCCGGCCCGCCCTGAACGACCGGGGGAGCCGCTTGCCGGCCCCTCGATGCCTTGCGCGCCGAATTCCGCTCGCGCGCCACCACGGCCGCGATTCAAGTCGGCGACGTTCGCCCCCAGCCATGTCCGCGCCCCGCGCCATTTTCATCAGCTATGCCCGCGACGACCTTGCGGTAGCGGAGCGCCTCGCCGCCGCCTTGCGCGCCACGGGCCTCGAGGTGTGGCTCGATCAGGATCAGCTCACCGGAGGCGACGCGTGGGACCGCAAGCTCCGCGCACAGATTCGCGACTGCGCGCTGTTCATCCCCGTGGTGTCGGCGCACACGCAGGCGCGGCGCGAGGGTTATTTCCGGCTGGAGTGGAAGCTCGCCGACGAACGCACGCACCAGATGGCCGAAGGCACGCCGTTCATTTTGCCCGTCGTGGCCGACGACACCAAGGAGCGTAACGCGCTCGCGCCCGCGTCGTTCCTCGCCGCGCAGTGGACGCGCCTGCCGCACGGAGAGGTCCCGCCGGCCTTCTGCGCGCGGGTGCGGGCTCTGATCGCGGACGAGCCGCCGGAACCGGGGCGCGCCCGCGCCGCGCATCGTGATCCCCATGGCGGGAGCGCCGTGGCTCCGACGCAGGCCGCACCCACGACGAACCGGACGCCCTCCGCACGGCGTCCGATTTTCGCCGCCGTCGCGTTCGCGCTCGCCGCCGTCGCCGCCTGGCTTTTCCTGCGTCCGGGCCCGCCCGCCTCCGGCGGCGCATCGCAATCGGGCGCGCCGCCCGCCGCGGCAACTTCCGCGCTGCCGAAAATCGAGGCGAAGTCGATTGCCGTGCTGCCGTTCAAAAACCAGAGCCCCGATCCGGCAAACGCGTTCTTCACCGAAGGCGTGCATGAAGATGTGCTTACCAGCCTCTTCAACATCCGCGAGCTCCACGTCGTCTCCCGCACCTCGGTCGAGCAATACCGCGACACGAAAAAGACGGTCCGGCAGATCGGTGAGGAGCTGCGCGTCGCCTACGTGCTCGAAGGCAGCGTGCAGCGGGCGGACAACAAGGTGCGCGTCACCGGCCAGCTCATCGAGGCGCGCACCGACCGACATGTGTGGGCGCGCAATTACGACAAGGAACTTCGGGATGTTTTCGCCCTCCAGACGGAAATCGCCCGCGACATCGCGAGCCAGTTGCAGGCGGTGATCTCGCCGCATGAGCAGACGTTGCTCGCGCGCCAGCCGACGGCCAGCCCCGCGGCTTACGACCTGCTCCTGCAATCGCGCGCAGCCACTGCATCCACGGCGAAAAAGGAGACGCTCCTGCAGGCGGCCGTCGCGCTCGATCCGAAGTTTGCGGAGGCATGGGGCGAACTCGCCGTCGTCCACGCGCTGATGCATTTCACGAACGCGGAGCACACCGCGGAGCGGCTGGCCAAGGCGACAAAGGCAATCGAGAGAGCCATCGACCTGGAGCCGGAGGCGCCCGAGGTGATGCGCAGCCGCGGCAACTACTATCTCTACGCGCATCGCGACTACGTGCGCGCCACGGAACAGTTCGACCGGCTGGCGCGCGTGCAGCCGAACAACCCGGACGTGTTCTACGCGCTCGGGCAGATCCGTCAGCGCCAGGCCAACTGGCTCGCGGCGCTGGAGAGTTTCCGCCGCGCGACGCAGCTCGATCCCGGAAACATCAGATACGCTACCGCCCTGGCCGGATTGCTCCGCGGGGGCCGGCGCTGGGATGAGGCGGTCGCCGCCTATCAACGGCTAGCCGAGCTGCGGGGGAATACTCCGCTCGACCGATATTGGCCCGCGATCATTCGCTATCGATCGAACGGATCCAAAAAGGAGGTAGAAGAATTTTTTGCGCGGCTCGCGCCGGCCGAGTCCGATTCGGATGAGGTCAAGCGCCTCCGCCTCGACTGGGCGCGCCAGACGGGAGATTACGCCGAGGCCATCCGGCTCGATCGGCTCTACGAGGGAAAAATCAGGAGCCTCTCCGACGGAGGCTTCGCCGCGGCGATGACCATGATGGCGCGCGGCGAGATCAGCGGAGGCCGGGAGCGAATCGTCGATCTTGCCCAGAGGCAAAGACAGCGGGTGCAACGCGAACCGGACAACACCTCCGCCCTTCACCAACTCGGTCTGGCCGAAGCCATGCTCGGCAACCGCGAAGAGGCCCTGCGCTGCGCCGCGCGGGTCGCACAACTGATTCCGGTGTCCTTCGACGCGGTCGACGGCGCTATCGCCTCGAACCGGTTGGCCAACATTTATACCTGGGCGGGGGACACCGACCGCGCCATCGCCGAAGCCACCAGGATGCTCCGATCGCCGATGGTTTATACGACCGTCCAATACATGCGCCACGATCCGTGGTGGTTTCCGCTGCGCGGCGACCCGCGCTTCGAAGCGCTGCTTAGCGATCCGAAGAACAACGCACCGCTGTTTTGAGGCGAAGCTCCCGCCTACGCGCGGGACGCGCCGGGTCGCCCTCGCCCTGCTAAGCGATCAGCCCGCTCAGCACCTTGCTGATCGCAAACGCGCCGCGCACCGCGGCGAACGCGTCCATCAGCTCCGCCGGCCCGCCGCCGCGCGGAAACACGATCTCCAGCGCCGCACCGGTGCAGCGCACCGTCGCCTCCACGCCCTCGACGCCGATCGTGCATTCGCTGCAGTCCGACGGGTAATCGACCCGCAATTTCCCGAACCCCTCGCGCGCGGCCGCTTCGTCGTCGTCCGCGAGCGCTTCGATCGCATCGACCACCGCCTCCACCGAGACGCCCTTCTTCAGGCCGAAGCCGATCTCGGTGAACTTGCCCGCAAAGATCGCGGCAAACTCCGCCGTGCGCGCGAGGTCCGCGTTCTTCAGCTCGCGCAGCGTCGTGGTGACCGCGTAGCGCGACGGATCGCGCTCCTCGAGCGTGTAGAACACCTCCACGGAAAAATCCTTCGCCGCCAGTGTCGCCACCGGGCTGCCGACGCTCAGCGAAACCTGCTTCCGTTTGTAGCCGAGCCCGGTCCGCACCTGCTGGAACAGCGCTTCCGCCTCCGCCGCGAGTTCGCCCGCGCAGAGCTTGGCGAGAAACGCGTTGGTCGTCGCGTTGGCCGCGTCGGGCACCGAGTGGTGGCTTTTCTTGAACCCACCCAGGCTTTTCACCGCGCCGCCGCCCCGCCCGATGAAGGCGATCTCGGCGATGATTCTGGACGGCAAGGGACCGGTCATGGAACCGCCGACTCAACGCCGCCGCCCGGAATCGCGCCAGCCCGGAATCGCCCGCCGGCGGCAGCCGGCCGCGCGCCCCGCGGGGTCATGGGGACTCCGCCAGCCGGCGCAGCTCCGCCTCGTCGATCACCGGCACGCCCAGCCGCTCGGCCTGCTCCGCTTTCGCCCCCGGCGCCGCGCCGGCCACGACGTAGTGGGAATTTCGATTCACGGTCGCCGCCACCTTGCCGCCCGCCGCCTCGATCAGCGCGGTCGCCTGCGCCCGCGTGAGCGTCGGCAGCGTGCCCGTGAGCACCAGGGTCTTGCCGGCGAGCTGGCGTCCGGTCGCGGCGGGCGCCACCGGGGCAAACCCCGCCGCCAGCAGGCCCTCGACGGTCGCGCGCCGGCGCGGCTCCGCCGTGAAATCCCGCCACGCCCGCTCCGCCGCATCGTCCGCGCCCGCCGCGGTCCCGCTCGGCGCCAGCATCGCCTCCAGCGAACGATACCGGCGCGCGAGCTCCTTGGCGGCGGCGATCCCGATCCGGGGCGCACCGAGTCCCAGCACCACCCGCCAGAGCTCCGCGCGCTTGCTGGCCTCCAGCGCGGCAAAGAGCCGGTCGCTCCCTTTTTCTCTTCCCCGGCCGAGCGCGCGCAGGTCGGCCCGCGTGAGCCGGTAGAGATCGGGCAAATCGCGCACGCGGCCGCTCGCGACCAGCGCCTCCACCAGCGCGGGGCCGAGCCCGTCCAGGTCGAGGCAGGCTTTGGACGCGAAATGCTCGAGCCGGCGCCGCAGCTGGCCCGGGCAGGCACCGTTGCCGCAGCGCACCGCGACTTCGTCCGCCGTGCTCCCGACCGGCTCGCGGCACTCCGGGCACACCGTCGGGAACACCCAGGGCCGCGCGTCCGCCGGCCGGCGCGCCAGATTCACCCCGACGACCGCCGGGACGATGTCGCCCGCCTTTTCGATCCACACCGCATCGCCGACGCGCACGTCCTTGCGCGCGAGCTCGGCGCGATTGTGCAACGTCGCCCGCGCGACGATGGTGCCGGCCAAGGCGACCGGCGCCAGCTCGGCGACCGGCGTGAGGACGCCGGTGCGGCCGACCTGCACGGTGACGGCCCGCACCACCGTCTCGGCGCGATCGGGCGCAAATTTGTAGGCGACGGCCCAACGCGGCGCCGTCTCGCTCCGGCCCAGCTCCGTCTGGTCGGCCAGCGCGTCGACTTTGACGACGGCGCCGTCGATCGGATACGCGAGCTCCGCCCGGACCTCACCCACCGCGTCGATCGCCCGCAGCACGGCCTCGACCCCGACGGCGCGGCGCACCTCCGGCACCGTCGCAAAACCCCAGGTCCGCAACTGTCCGAGCAGCTCGGACTGCACCGCGGGACGGGCGGCCGCCGGTTCGCAGGCGCCGAGTCCGAAAACCGCCACGCGCAATCCGCGCCGTCCCGCCTCCGCCGCGTCGAGCAGCCGCACCGTGCCCGCCGCGAGGCTGCGCGGCGTGGCGAACCGCGCCTCGCCGGCGAGGTCGCGCTCGGCGTTGATCCGCACGAAGTCGGACCACGGCACGTAAATCTCGCCCCGCACCTCGAGGCGCCCCGGCGGCACGGCGGCGTGAACCGCGGCCGGCACGTCGGGGAGCGAACGCAGGTGGGGCGTGACGTCGTCGCCCTCGCGACCGTCGCCGCGGGTGACCGCGCGCACGAGACGGCCGTTTTCGTAGACCAGGCTCACGGCCAGCCCGTCGAATTTCGGCTCCACCACGCAGGCGACATCGCGCCGGCCGAGGACCTTCGCGATCCGCGCGCAAAACGCCCGCACGTCCGCCGGCGAATAGGCCTTCTCGAGACTCAGCATCGGTTCGGCGTGCCGCGCGGTCGGCAGCACGCCGCTGCGCTCGTCCGTCTCCGGCCGGAGCGCCGCCGCGGCCTGCGCGGCGGCCGGGTGATCGCGCTCAAGCTCGCGCAGGCGCTGTTTCAACCGATCGTAATCGGCATCGCTGATCTCGGGCGCTGCCTGTCGGTGATAGAGCGCGTCGTGCCGGGCGATCTCCCGGCGCAGGCGGTCGATCTCCGCGCGGGGATCCGCCGGCGGGGCGGCGAACGGGACGGCAAAGCTCAGGAAAAAAACGCCGAGGGCGGCGGCATAGCGGGAGGCGGACGGCTTCATGGCGGCGGGGCGACAAACACGGCCGCACGATGAAGCGCGCGCGGCCCGGCTGGGGGGATAGGCGTGACGCGAGGCGGGGAAGCGCCTCGGTCGGGGCGATGCCAACCTTAAACGTCAGCCGGCTGCCGTCGAGCGCCGTCTCGTGCCGGCCGAAATGACTCCGGCCGCGGCACGCCGCCGCTCACTTCGCCTCGTAGATCTCGATCAGCGCCTCGCCCGTCCCGCCGTCGGCACCCCGCACCTGCGCGGTATAGCTGCCGGGCGCGAGCGTCGCCACCAGCGCGGCGTCGCGGCTGCCGGCGAGCAGGGCAAACGCGCCGACCGCGGTGAAACTCGGCGCGAGCGACCCCGCCCAGTTGTCGTTCTCCGCGACCTTCACGCCGGCGGCGCTGAAGATCTCCAGCTTCGGATCGACCAACGCGCCGGCGACGCCGAACGCGGCCAAGGTCGGGCCGACGGCGCGGATCAGGAGGCGTTTGGCGCCCGCGCCGGCGATGGCAAATCCCGCGATCAGGATGTCGTCGCCGGTGCCGACGCGATTGCGCGCGGAAACATTCACGAGCCGGGCGGCGGTGGGCGCGCCGGTGTCGTAGGCTTCGACCAGCACCACGCCGCCGGCGGGGCCGCGGGCCTGGATCGAATACGCCGCGTCGAGACTGCGCACGAAGGCGGCGTCGCGGCTGCCGGCGGCGAAGGCAAACGCCCCGACGGCGGAAAACGTCGGCGCAAGATCGGCGCTCCAATCGTCGTTCGCGAAGACCGACTGGTCGCCGTTGTAGAGATCGAGCCGCGGATCGGCCATCGCGGACGCGAGACCGAAGGCGCCGAGCGCGGGGCCCGCGGCGCGCACGAGAACGTCGCGCGCCCCGTCGTTGACGACGACGCCGACAATGAGCGGCGTGTTGGCGGCAAGCGTGGTGCGCACGCTCAGGTTGGAAAGCCGCGCGGAGGCGTCGGTCGCGGGCGCGACCGTGAGGGTCGCGACGGCGCTGGCGACGCTGCCGCTGGCGTTGGCGGCGACAAGCCGGTAGTCGCCGGCATCGGCGACCTGCACCGGCCCGAGGTTCAGCGTGCTGTCGGTTGCGCCGGGAATCGGCTGCCCGTCGCGCTGCCATTGCAGCGTCGGCGCCGGCGTGCCCGTCACGACGGCGGACAAGGTCACGGCCGTCCCTGCCGTCACGGATTGACCGGCCGGCTGGAGGGTGAACCCGGGCGGGGCGGGCGTCGCGCCGGTGATATTGAATGTGATGGTCTCGGGCGTGTTGTTGGTGTCGCCCGTGCCGTTGAGGTTGTTGTAGCCCTGCACGCGGATCGTGAACGTGCCGCCGGCGGTGGGCGTGCCGGCGATCTGCGGGGTGCGGGCGTTGATGATCCCGGCCGAGGAGATCGACGGCACGAACGCCAGACCCGGCGGCAGCGCGCCCGTGATGCGCCAGGAGGCGGGCGCGGCCGGGGTGTTGTTGTAGGTGAAGACGACGGTCGAAATCGGAATGCCCACGGTGCCGGAGATCGGACTGCGCGGGCTGACGACGAAGGCGGTCGCACCGGCCAGCGCCTGGACGGCGCCGAGCGAGGTCGCGCCGGCGAAGGCCGCGCGCAACACCGCGCCCATCGGCGACGCGATGATCGCACCTCCGGCGGCCGTCGCGGCGGCGGGCAGCGCGGGCGTGCGCTGCAGAAGCGCCAGCAACAGCGCGCCCGGCACGCCGAGCAGCGGGGCACGGAAGAACCCAAGGACCTGCCGGGCAACGCGCCGCACGGTCAATTGCAGCCGCAACCGCTGCCGCCGACACCGCGGCCGCCCGAGGCGGTCTCGCGGGAAAAGTAGGTGTGCTCCATCATCGCGGTGTGCAGGCCGTCGCGGTCGGGCCGCATGGCATACTCGGTGAGCGTGGCGCGTTCCCAGGGTTTCACGCGCACGAGGCTGGCGTTGGTGCAGCCGGAGAGGAGGGCAAGACCGGCGAGCAGGAGCACGGCGAGGAGCGGGCGGGCGGACGTGGAGTTCATTTGGTCTCGGCGAGAAGGGCTTCGAGGTGCTGGCGGAGGAGGCGATCGGTGGCGTCACCGTGGTAGCCCTCGTGGATGAAACGGACTTTGCCGTCGCGGCCGACGAGGTAGCTGGTGGGCATGGTGGGGACGACGACTTGTGCGACGAGTTTCTGGTCGCGGTCGTGCACGGTGACGAAAGGCGGGGAGAGGCGCTTGATGAACGCGGCGGCCGCGGCGGGCTTTTCGTCGATGCTCACGCCGACGACGACAACCCCGCGGGCGGAGAGCTCCCGGTGGAGCTTTGCCAGCGCGGGGAACGAGGCTTTGCAGGGGGCGCACCACGAGGCCCAGAAGTCGACGAGCACGACCTTGCCGGCGGTGGCGGGCAACGCGCCGCCGGAGAGACTCACGAGGCTGCCGGCATCGAAGGCGGGGAAGGTGTCGCCGACCTTGACGTCGGCGCGGAGCCGGGGCGCCGCGGCGAGCACGGCGGCCGCGAGCAGGAGGCGAAGCTTAGGAAACGACATGATGGAAAAATCCGCGGGTCTGCGCGCGGGCGCGTTCGGTGACGAGGAGGCCTTCGGCGCCGGGGCAGGCCTGGATAAAATCGACGCCGGCGGGCACGCCGAGGACGAAGGCGGCGGTGGAGAGCACGCCGGCCTGCAGGCACGTGCCGGCGATGACGGTGGCCTGGAGGCAACCGTGCGCGACGGGCCGGCCGCTGCGCGGATCGAGGATGTGGCCGTAGCGCCGCCCGCCGACGACAAAGCGGCGGATGTAGTCGCCGGAGGACGCGACACCGCGGCCGATGACGGCGACGCTGCCGGCGGTCTCGCCGGGGCGGTGCGGATCCTCGAGACCGATGTGCCAGGCGGGACGGCCGGGCGGCACGCCGACGGCGCGGAGGTCGTGGCCGAAGTCGACGAGCGCGCTCGGGATGCCGTGGTCGATCGCGATCTGGGCGGCGAGGTCGACGGCGTATTCCTTGCCGAAGCCGCCGAAATCGAGCGCCATGCCGGGCTCGGGCAGGAAGACCTTGCCGGGCGCGCGCTGGACTTTTTTCCAGCCGACGAGGGCGCGGGCGGCGGCGACCTCGGCGTCGGTCGGCACGCGCGGCGTATCCGCTTTGTAATTCCAGAGCCGGACGAGCGGGAGCGTCGTCGGATCGAGGATGCCCTGCGTCATGAAGTGCAGGGTGTCGCAGAGCTTGAGCAGGCCTTCCATCTCGGCGTCGATCTCCACCCAGGCGCGGCCGGCGGCCGCGTTGACGCGGCTGAGCAGGCTGTCCGGACGGAAACGGGAATACTTCGCTTCGAAGCCGTGGACCCAGCCGGCGACGGCGCGCTCGAAGGCGGTCGCCTGCGGCTCGCCGGCGGGCGCGGCGTATTGGATCGTGCAGTTCGTGCCCAGCGCGGCGAAGTCGAGCCGGCGCAACGGGACGTCGGCCGCCACGCCCGGGACGGCGGGCGGCGGGGTGCGCTGGGAACGGGCGACAAAAGCCATGGCGGTTTACCAGGCGAAGCGGGCGCCGACCGTGAGGATGTTGGCGCGGGCGTAGGCGCTCTGCGGGGTGACGCGGTCGGTGCCGCGCATGTCGTAGCGCTCGAAGGCGGCGTCGAGCTGCCAGGCCTCGGAGACATTGCAGATGAACTTCACGCCGTAGGTGAAGGTCTGCATGGCGCTGAGCCGGTAGTCGGAGGAGTAGAACGGGCCGCCGGGCCGCGGCGCGCCGGCGGAGGGAACGACGGCGGTGCCGTCGAGTTTGTAGTAGTAGAAGTCGGCGGCGGTCTGGTCGTAGAACCGCACGGACGGGCGGACGATGAGGTGCTCGCCGACATGCTGGAACCACGCGGCCTCGAGCGTGTGGGCGGTGGTGTCGTAGGTGTCGCGATACCAGCGGTAGCTCAGGTCGACGGCGCCGTGGACCGCGGGGAAGGCGCGGTTGAGGGCGGCAAGCGCGATCAATTTGGTGCGCTTGGCGGGGCGGTTTTCGGCGAAGGTGAGCGGCAGCGACAATCCGGGGACGATCTCGGTGTCCTTCTGCACGAGCTTGTAGGGATCGGACAGATACCCGCGCTGGCGGCCGGCGGTGAGGTTGAACGTGACGGAGGTGCGCGGATCGAGCAGCTGGGTGACGCCGACGATCAGGTCGTGGGTGCGCTTCTTGGCGCGGTCGAGCTGGTAGAAGACGCGGATGTCGTCGTCGGTCGTGGCGTAGCCGGCGAGGAGCGTGGTGTTCTTCTGGTTGAAATCGAAGAGGGCGTTGAGGGAGGCGCCATTGGAGACGTAGTCGCTCTCGCGGCTGTTGCCGACGCCGAGGGCGAGATTGACGCCGGGGAACTGGTGCGAAAGCGCGGCATTCCAGGCCTTGCGGCGGTCGGTGAGCTTGGCGAGCGGCACTTCGTCGCTGCCGGCCGGGGCGGGCTGGCCGTTGGGAGTGGCGCCGGCAATGGCATCGACCACGCCCTCGACCTTGAGGTGGGTGGCGGTGCCGAAGTCCTTCTCGACGGCGGCGCCGTGGACGCGGACGGAGATGCGGCCGCCCATTTCCTGGTAGTCCTGGTATTTGTAGCGGACCGATTCCTCGGCGCGGGCGGCGCGGGGCGCGAGCCACGCGAGCAGACCGGAGAGAACGAGGGCGCGGGAACGGAGGGACTGGAGGATCATCGGGGAAAGGCGCAGCGGAGCCGCCACTGGATTTGGCCGAAACGGTGCCGCAACGCGAGAAGCGTAACAGGAACGACAAGTCGCGGCGGCGGGGGTGCCCGGAAGCGAGGGATTAGGCGCGGCCGGGCGCGGAAAGTTACACGCGGAAAACCGTCGGGCCGCGGCCGGCGCCAGGGCGAAACGGCCGGGGCCGGATCGGACGGGGCGCGCGGCCGGCGTGCGTCGCTAGGGCAGAATCTCGACGGAGACGACGCGCAGGTTGGCGGTGAGGTCGGACGGATTGGAGGGCAGCGGCGAGAGCACGAAGCGCTCGACGGCGAGATACGGGGCGCGGCCCTGGAGGGCGTCGTCGAGTTTGCGCACGGCGTCGAAGTTCACGTTGCGGATGGTGAACTCCGCGGAGTGGATCATGAACTTGCCGGACGGCGTGACGGTGGAGGAACCGCCGGTGGTGTTCTTGAGCCCGACCTCGCTCGCGACGGTGGTGACGGCGGTGATGAGCTGGTTGCCGTTGAGGGTCTTGGCGGCGTTGAAGCGGCCGGCGGTCTTCTGCGCGGTCTGCTCGATCACGGCCTTGTTTTTCAGCCACTGGCTTTGCACGGCGAGCTGCGAACCCGTGGCGCGCTGTTCGCGCCAGAAGACGGCGGCGCGGCGGTTGTAGGCGGAAAACCACCAGAGGACGCCGATGCCGAGAAAGGCGAGCAGCAGGAACTTCTCCCGCAGGGCGCGCGTCAGAAAAAATTGGCGGAGGCTGCGGATCATGTGCGGGGGGCGGGAGCTTTGGGCGGGGATTCGGCGCCGGACGCGGGCGTCGGCGCGGAAGCGGGGGCGGCGGCCGTGGCTTCGGACGCCGGGGCGGCCACCGGCGGGAAGGCGTCGGGTTTGAAAACCGCGGTGAGGAGGAACTTGGCCTGCTGGCCGATGGAGCCGGAGATCTGGATATCGGCCTTCTCGATCTGCGGGACCTTGCGCAGCGTGGCCTCGTAGGAGTTCACGAGGGCGGCGTTGGCGGCGATGCCCTCGACGTAGATCGTGTAGAGTCCCTTGGAGGTGTCGGACTGGACGCGGGTGAACCAGATCTCGTCCGGCTTGCGGTCGTAGTTCTCGCCCACGAGCTGCATGAGCATCTCGACGGGGCGGAGGCGCTTGGTGGCCAGTTCCTCGATCTTGCCGGTGAGCTCGTGGATGCCGGAGATGCGGTCGACCTCGGGTTTCTGCGCGGCGACCCGGCGGTCGCGGGACTGCTGCCACACGCGGCCGCCGACGAGGGCGAGTTCGCCGAGGCCGAGGAGGACCAAAGAAGCGGCGAGACCGACGGCGGTGCGCCAGAGCACGACGTCGCGGCGACGGGCGGCGCGGAGCGCGGCGAGTTCCCCCTTGTCGCGGACGTCGAGGGCGGCGAGCGCGGCGGCGGGAAGCCGGGACACGAAATCGCCGCTGCGGAATTCGATCTCGCGGTCGGTCTCCGCCGGGGCGGGCGCGAGCGGCGTGTCGAGATCGAGGACGGTCTTGCAGCCGCCGAGCTCGCGGAAAAGGCCGTCGCGCGCGGCGGCGCGGTCGTCGGCGGAGGCTTCGGGCGCGAGGGCGGCGGAGACGATGCGGGCCGGCAGGCCGCCGGAGCCCCAGAGCACGGCGGTGAGGGCGTCGGGGGCGGTGAAAACCAGGGCGGTCGCGGGCTCGAGATCGGCGCCGAACGCGGCGGCAAATTCGGGGAGCACGACCTCGGCGCCTTCCCAGGCGGCGGTCTGCTCGGCGGTGAACCGGCGGCGGTAGGCGGCGTAGACGAAGGCCTGCTCGGCGCCGGGGCCCCGGAACCAGCCGTAGTAGAGCTGCGCGAGCGGGAAGGGCGCGACGGCCTCGAGGGCGAGTTCGATCTGGGCGGCGGCCTCGGCAGCCGAGGCGCCGGGCGCCACGGCCACGGTCCGCGTGAAGAACAGGGCGGACGGCAGCAACGCCACCTTGGGCGGAGGCGGGCCGGAGCGAAGAAACGAAAAGGGCGATGCCATCGTGGGCGTGGGTGGGAGGCGGCGGCCGCGGGGCCGGAAGACCGACTGGGAGAGATGGAGAGAGGCGGAGGCGGAGAGAAGGCGGAAGTTGGGCGCGCGGGGAAGAGACGGACGGCGGGGCGGGTGCCGCGGCTACGAGGCGGCCCCGGGCGCGGAGGGAATATCGTCGTTTTCGCGGATCTCGAGGAGCGTGAAGGGATACTTGAGGGAACGGTTGGCCGGGTTGTTAGCGCCGCCGGGCCGCGGGTTGGTCTGGGCGGCGTTGGGCCGGTTCTGCTGCTGGGCGCCGGTCTTGGCCGCGGCGGCCGCGGCGGTTTTCTTCGTCGCGGTCTGCTGCACGGTCGTGGCGCCGCCGGGCGGGGCGACGATGGCCATGAGTTTGTATTCGTTGCGGCCCTCGCGCACGACGACGTTGATGCGGAGGGCGCTGATGGTGGCGGCGAAACCGGCGGTGTTGCCGGTGGCGCCGGTGAAGCGCCCGGCCTCGCCGGGCTCGCGGAAGAACCCGGGGCCGTTGAACTGCTGGTTGCCGGTGCCGCGGAGGAAGTCGGTGATGTTCTGGGCCGCGTTCTGGTCGAGCTGGCCGACGGCGGCGAGGGTGTCGGGTTTGGCGCCGTTGAGGTTGGGCCGCGCGAAATCGAGCAGGGAAACGGCGTCGACGAAGCGGTGCCAGTAGGCGTTGGGGCGGCCGTCGGTATCGTAGAAGAACTCGCGCACCTTCTCGATGGCGGCGAGTTCGTGGTAGCTGCGGAGGGAGCGCCCGGGCGCCTCGTAGGGCACCGGGCCGCTGTCGTAATCGGGGCGGACGGCGGAGGTGGCGATGTGGTCGGTCTTCATCCAGCCGAGCAGGGCGTCGGCGAGATCCTCGGCCTCGTTCTTCTGCACGCCCCAGTTGTGGAAGAGCAGCGTGAGGACCTGGGCGTTGACGCGGGGCAGCGGGATCTTGCCGCTCTCGTCGTCGAAGGTGAGCTCGACGACACGGTCGTCGCCCGGGGTGTAGCCGGCGAAGTCGAGCGGACGGTCCCAGCCCTCGGACGGGCTCCGGAGGCCGCCGCCGACCTCGCGGAAGACGTTCAGCACACCGAGGGTGACCTCGAGGGCGGAGTAGGCCTCGCCGCGGAGGCGGCGCGTGACGGCCTCGCGCTGCTCGACGAGCAGGTCGACGCTGGCCTTCTCCATGAAGGCGAGCAGGGCGAAGGTGGCGAAGAGGAGCGTGACCATGACGATCACGAGCACCGACGCCCGCCGGGCCGGGCGGACGCGGCGCGGCATCCGGTCATCGGATACAGCGGGAAGGGCGGCGGCGGCGGGAGGAGGCATGGCGTCAGAAGACCGGCAGGCCCTCGCCGGGGACGGGCAGCGAGACGAGGGCCTCGCGGGTGAGCTGGCCGTAGGCGAACTTGAGGCGCAGGCGCTGCGGCGCCATGGTCTGGCCCTGCGGGTCGCTCTTGAGCGTGGTCTCGGTGGACCAGCGGAGGGTGTCGGCGTCGAAATAGTCGTAGGCGAGCGCGGTGACGAGCGGCGTGACGACCGTCTCGCGGGGGGAATTGGTGTCGAAGTCCTTCTCGAGGCGCGAGTGCCAGAGGAGGACGAGACCCTCGCCGGCACGGGCCTGGAACGAGCAGACGACCTCGGGCAGCGGACGGCCGGGCCAGTTGAAGAGGCGGCTGCCGGCGGGCAGCTCGAAGGTGAGCATCTTTTCCATGGCGCCGTTCTGCGGGCGGATCTCCTGCGGGGCGATCGGGGTGGAGTTGGCGCGGGCGGCGGGCGGGAGGGCGGAAGCGCGGAGTTCCTGCTCGAGGAAGCGCGTGACGGCGCGCACATGCTGGTCGAAGAGGCGGGGTTCGCTGCGCCGCCCCCAGAGCTCGGCCATGGAGAACACGAAGGTGTTCATCGCGAGGAGGAGGAGCGCGACAAGGGCGAGCGCGAGCAGGATCTCGAGCAGGGTGAAGGCCCGGCCGCCCCGGCGCCGGGAGCGCGCGGGC
>JACCEC010191696.1_pt1 | contig 22665 bp, 25 predicted proteins | sample 7450121 | NCBI WGS metagenome assembly JACCEC01 (sample SAMN15323455, study PRJNA562643) | freshwater metagenome | isolation source: river surface water | place: USA:Blue River Watershed | collected 2017-08-18 | reverse complement strand
GCTGTGGTGCGTAATCAGATCACCGCCTTATCGCGCGTGCTGCACCAGCAAAGTATGGAAACTGCAGGCGATGCCGACATCGACATCATTGCCGTGGTGGTGCAGGGCGGCCGTGCCTGCGTGAACCTGGCCATGGTGCGAGGTGGTCGTCACCTGGGCGACCGCGCTTACTTTCCCACGCAGGTGGATATGGCGCTGATCGCCGCGGACACGCAGGTCGATGCAGAGGTACTGAAAGCCTTTCTGGCGCAGCACTACATCGATAAATTCATTCCCTCGACGCTGATCATCAACCTCGATCTGGATGAGCCAGAGCTGATGCTGGCGCTCATGGAGCAATGCGGCCATCGCATACAGCTGGTGTTTCAGCCGCAGGGGCAGCGCCGACAATGGCAGGATATGGCGATCAAGGGCGCAGAGATCGCATTGGCACGACTGCTTTCCGAACAGGGCTCGCAGCAGGCGCGTACCCGCGTGCTGGCCGACACACTGGGGCTTGATGTGGCCGATATCGATGAATTGCGCATCGAATGCTTCGATATCAGTCACACGCAGGGCGAAGCCACTCAGGCCTCCTGTGTGATCTACCACCACCATCAGATGCAGAGCAGTCAGTACCGCCGTTACAACATCAACGACATCACGCCCGGCGACGACTACGCGGCCATGCGGCAGGTACTCACGCGCCGCTACGAGAAAGTGGCCAACGGCGAAGGCCAGATGCCTGATCTGGTACTGGTCGATGGCGGCAAAGGCCAGGTCGAGATCGCACGTCAGGTACTTGCCGAGCTGGGGCTGGACATCAGCCTCATTGTCGGCGTGGCCAAAGGGGAAGGGCGCAAGGTCGGTCTGGAGACACTGATTTTTGCTGACGGCCGCTCGTCGCAGGAGTTAGGCAAGGAATCCGCCGCGCTGATGCTGATTGCGCAGATCCGCGACGAGGCCCATCGCTTCGCCATCACCGGCATGCGCGCCAAGCGCGCCAAGGCCCGGCAGACCTCGAGGCTGGAGGAGATAGAGGGCATCGGTACCAAACGTCGCCAGAAGCTTCTGGCGCGCTTTGGCGGGCTGCGAGGCGTCATGGATGCCAGTGTTGAAGAACTGGCTTCCGTCGAAGGCATTTCAAAACAACTCGCTGAAGACATTTACCGGCAGTTGCATTAAATTACGCGGGTTGCCTGCTCCGTAAAAAAACACCAGAACACTGCATGCCATTCAATATACCCATCCTGCTGACCTGGTTGCGTGTCGCGCTGATACCGCTGGTGGTGGGCGTGTTCTATCTGCCGGCAGACTGGCTGACCGAATACGAACGGGGACTGTCAGCCACAATCATCTTCGTTGTTGCCGCGCTCACCGATTGGTTTGATGGATATCTTGCGCGGCGCTGGAATCAAACGTCTTCCTTTGGTGCTTTTCTCGATCCCGTTGCCGACAAGCTCATGGTCGCGGGAGCGCTGCTGCTGCTGGTCGAGTTGGGTCGCACGACGGCGGTGATTGCTTTCATCATTATTGGCCGCGAAATCGCCATATCGGCCCTGCGGGAGTGGATGGCCCAGATTGGCGCATCCAAGTCTGTTGCCGTGAGCTCCTTGGGTAAAGTCAAAACCATCGCCCAAATGATTGCCATACCCATGCTGCTTTATAAAGCCCCTTTGTTCGGCGTCATAGACACGCTGTACTTGGGCACAATGCTGCTATACATCGCTGCCGTGCTTACCCTTTGGTCCATGGTTTATTACCTGCGCCGCGCCTGGCCGCTGATCAAGGAGCGTCCTGAGCTTCACTAGAGTCCCGATCAAAATGAACGCCACGGTCGCTGGCAAGGCGGCTTCAACGCAGGCAGCGGCGTTTTCATAGAGACTCATGGTCGGCTGCTTGACAGAATGCCTCGATCCTTTATAATCCCGTTTCTGTTTTGCGCGGGAGTAGCTCAGTTGGTAGAGCGCAACCTTGCCAAGGTTGAGGTCGAGAGTTCGAGACTCTTCTCCCGCTCCACGAATACAAAAGGGAAGCTTAAACCGCTTCCCTTTTTCATTAACGAAACCTGCTAGTCAGACTTGGCCAAGACCTTAGCAAAGTCTGGGCTTCGCGGGTACAATACGGCTCCCACGGCGGGGTAGCAAAGTGGTTATGCAGCGGCCTGCAAAGCCGTCTACGCCGGTTCGATCCCGACCCCCGCCTCCAAAACTCAAAAAAAGCGCTCCGGCGCTTTTTTTATTGGTTGCCTGACTTACAATACTGGTTCAGTCAGCAATCCCCCGCATCTCATGCGGCCCGAGTGGTGAAATTGGTAGACACAGCGGACTTAAAATCCGCCGCTTACCCGAAAGGGGGCGTATCGGTTCGATCCCGATCTCGGGCACCAGTCTTCAAGCGCCTTTCCAAGCTTTAAGTGCTTGGAAAGGCGTTTTTTCTTGTTCGCAGCGTTGCACAGTCGTTGCACAAAAAATCAAACCATCGTACGCTTTGGGCTAGCAATTCTGCTCAAAAACCAGGCAGCCGCACCGTTGCACAATGCCCCAAAAAGCCGAACATACCGTACATATTCTAGAAGGGCAGGCGACGCTGTTTCAGCGCCCTGCAACACCGCATTGGCATGTGCGCTACAAGGTGCATGGCAAGTGGGAGCGAAGTTCAACCAAATGCACTGACTTGGCAGAGGCTCGACGGCGTGCCACTGAACTGGTGACAGAGGCTTGGTTCAAAGAGCGCAATGGACTACCTGTTGTGAATAAACGCTTCAAAAGCGTGGCTCGCTTGGCTATCAAACGCATGGACGAACTGGCGAAGTCAGGCAGAGGCAAAGCCACCTACAAAACCTATACGCAAGCGATAGAGAACTACCTGATACCGCTGTTGGGCAATCATAATGTAGATAGAATTGATAACGCTGTACTTGCCAGATTTGAAGCTGAGCGTATTGAGCTGATGGGACGAGTTCCCAGCGCCAGTGTGATCAACAACCACAACTCGGCGCTGAACCGTGTGTTTGAAGAAGCCATCGAGCGGGGCTACATGACCAAATTCCAGCTGCCCATGCTGCGTAATGACGGTGTCAAGACTGAGCGTCGCCCTGACTTTAGATTGGAGGACTACACGGTACTTTATAAACGCATGCGTAAGTGGGTGCGAGTGGCAAGGCAGGGTAATGAAACGGTACTGAGAAACATATTGCGGAACTATGTGCTGGTGCTGGCAAATACAGGCATCCGAGCAGGTACCGAAGGCATGAACTTGCGATGGCAGCACATTGAGTTTTTTGAGCAGGACGGCAGACGCTATCTCATGCTGCATGTGGATGGCAAAACAGGCAGGCGAGAAGTGATCGCACGCCACAACACCGTGCGTTATCTGGACAGACTGAGGAAGCTAACGCCTGCTTGGGCTGAAGGTACATTTGAAGACTTTCTCAAAAAGCGCCATCGTGCCTATGTGTTTAGAGTTAAAGACAAGGACATGACTACCGCATTTGGCAAGATGTTTGCACGGCTGCTGGCGAGTCTAGACTTGCTGTACGACACCCGAAATGGCAAGCAGAGAACCATGTACAGCTTGCGGCACTACTACGCCACTATGGCGCTCACATACAACCGAATGACGGTGTACAACCTCGCTCGGCACCTGGGCACCAGTGTTGCCATGATTGAGCAGCACTACGGGCATGTGGAGCTACGCAGGCTGGCACATGAGATTGCGGGTGGGTGACCACTTCGAGAACTTTTCAAAATAAAACCGAAAATCTATAAAAATTGTAATAAATGATATTTTGGTAGATAAAATAAAACCGAGACTATAAACTGAAAGCAATGCATATTAATTTTCAAATATGCAATTAAAAATCAAAGTCGAAATTTTGTTGAGTCAAAAAGGAAGAAATGAAAAAAATCTTAATCATCGCAACTCTAATGTTGCTTACCTCATGTGCTTCAATAACTAAAGGCACCTCACAAACAATCATTTTTAATATTGAGCCTAAAGGCACAACATGTGTTGCTACAAGGGATGGTGATGGCGAGATAGGATCTATTTCAACTACAAACAACACATTAAAAGTCTCAAAGGACAAAGATGATATCGTTGTTAAGTGTGGTGCTCCTGGCTACAAGCAGAAGGTAACAAGGTTGGTGAGTAAGACAGAAACGGCTGGTGTTGTTGGTGGAGCCATGCTCGATTTAGGTATTACTGACATGATGACTGGTGCGATGTGGGCTTATCCAAATGATGTGAGTATAGTTTTGGAAAAAGAAGTCGCTGCTAATGATTGAATTTTCGAGTTTAATTAGAATTCAAAACCGATACGTCTCAAATCTAAAAATATTCTTTTTATTTTTTTTAGTAATGGGTCCCGTTGGAGCTGAGACTTCAAAGTCTCAGCATTGTCCTAAAACCGCAACAAATTTATGGACAAACTGTTTTGGAATATCAAATTTTCAAAACGGCGATGTGTACTTCGGAATGTGGAAAGACGGGTTAATGCATGGCTTTGGCGGATATCTCTACTTCAATGGGAATAGATATTTCGGTGAATTTAAAAACCATCAAAGAAGCGGCTCAGGAATATTCGTCAACAAAAATTCAGAAGTTTATGTTGGCGAATATAAAAATGACAAGCGAAATGGGGTGGGAATCCTTAGTTCTGCAGAAGGAACAGTATATTGGGCTAGCTTTAACGAAAGAAATAAAAGCGGTTCTGGCGCCTTTTATTCGATAAAAAAAAATCTTTATAAAAAAGGTTTTTGGAGAGGTGAAAATTTACAAGAAGATAGTGATCCAAGCTTTGATTGCAAAAGATTAGATAAAATATTTTTAAGCTTAAAAGAAAATTTAAAAACATCGACCGACGAAGACTATTCGCTAAAAATAAATGAAATAGATAAAAAGTTAGATTTAATAAGTGATCTAGTAAAAAAATCAGATTTGTATGATTCAAATTTCTGTAAAAATGGACTAGATTTGAAGCACGCAGATACAAACGCTGAAAAAGCTATCGTAACGCCTGATTTTTCAATAAGTGCTGTTGCAAAAAATATTAATGAAATTGGTGATTTTCATATTGATGTTGTGTCAAAAAATACAATCGCATCAATTTCTATAAACGGCGAGCGAGTTAGTGAGCCGAACGAAAAAGCAGTTTCCTTAAAAAAATCGATACGGGCAGGACAGAAAACATTATTCACTATTTTGGCTACGGACATCAACGGCAACACTGACACAAAAACCATCACCGTTAGTCGTCCCGTCGCTGAATCAAAACCCGTTGTTGCTGCACTAAACCCAGCGCAAGTAAAAAAACAAGCAGAGCGTGATGCTGTTGCCATCATCATCGGCATAGCTGATTATAAAAATCTTCCTCGTGCCGACTACGCCAACGACGATGCTAGAGTGTTTTATGACTACGCCGTTCGTGCACTTGGTGTGAAACCCGAAAATATTCGGCTGCTGGTAGATGCAGATGCAGATGATGTGGCGATCTATCGGGCATTTAAAACCTGGTTGCCCAGTCGTGTGCAAGCTAACACTGATGTGTATGTGTTCTACAGCGGACATGGATTGCCCACCGCAGATGGACAGGGGCTGTATGTACTGCCACAGCGAGCCGACAGAGATTTCATCGACAAGACTGCCATCACACAGGCAGAAATCAACACCGCCATCCAATCTGCCAAGCCACGCTCTGTGACCATATTTCTCGATGCTTGCTATAGCGGACAGGCGAGAACAGGCGAAACCTTGCTAGCCAGTTCACGTCCTGTTGCGCTCAAAGTGGAGCGTCAGCTTTTCCCTGACAGTTTCACTGTGATCAGTGCCAGCCAAGCAGATCAGATTTCTAGCTCAAGTCCTGATTTGAAGCATGGCATCTTCAGCTACTACCTGATGCGTGGTATGGAAGGCGATGCAGACGTGAATCGAGATGGTAAGATTACAGCTGGCGAGATGCAAGCATATCTAGTTGAAAACGTTGGCAGGCAAGCGGGCATGATGAACCGCAAGCAAGAGCCTCAGTTGACAGGCGATGCAAATAGGGTGCTGGTTGGGCGATAATCTGGCGTCAACCGTCAAAATTATTACGGTGGTGCACGATGTCCCGAACAGTGAAACAACCTGAACTGAATGAGTCCCAAGCATTCGCACAGCGCCTTCGTGCAGCTTTGACTGCTGCAGATGTTGCAGTCAGCCCAACGGCGGTGCAGCGTAAATTCAACGCACTCACTGGCGACACGCCCATATCCGTACATGCCGTACGCAAGTGGATTGTGGGCGAAGCTATACCCACGCAGGAGCGGATACGAGTACTGGCGGTATGGCTTGGGGTATCGCCCAACTGGCTCAGGTTTGGCGAGGCTGTGGCGAAGGGTGACAGCCCCACACCCTCAGCGGAGGAACGTGTGCTGTTGCGGAGTTTTCGACGACTGGGCGCTCAAGAACAGCGGCACATATTGGCTTTGGTGCAGACTATGGCGGGCAAGCGGGGCAGGCGGTAGCCTAGCAGGACGGGTTATTGATCTCGCTTAGCCCTGCGATCGGGATCACTAGGCACGCCATGCGTGCGCTCGTAATCGGCATCGGCTCGGCTCTGTGCCTCGCCATACCGAAAAAACGCCAGAGCCATGTCATCCGCAGTGGGCTTGATGGTTTGTGCGCTCTTAGCCATCTGTGCCGCAAGGTATTTTTGCAGCCAAGCTCGCTGCCACTGTCTGGGATAGACTTTTATGGGTTCAGCTGGTGCAGCAGTAGGTGGGGTATTCGACGGTAGCGGCGTCGCTGGGATATTTGCCTGCTGACTGATTTTAAGTATGGGACGTCGGGGTGTGGCGAATTCGTGAAAGCGCATGTTTGTATTTATTCCATCCAAAAATATAGATGATTTTGCGACATTATTTGGTTGGATGACACATAGCTCAAATTCTCTCAGCCAAGTCTCAAATCGCAATTCGTTTCAGTACTTCCAGCTTTTGTTCAAGGGTGTAGCCGACAGTCCCATAAAAGTTAAAGTGTGATCCTCCGCTGGAATGTCCCGTAATACTTTCCGCAAGTCGTGTGGGTATGTCGTTGCATGCTTTCATGCGGTCAATCAGGGCGTGCCTGAACATGTGGCTCCTGAAATTGAACGATCTCAGCGTTTTATTGATAATTGCAGAACAGCTGGTATTTCCGTTATTTCTTGCATAGTTAGGAACAAACCATTTGCTTTTTTTTCGTGTCGCTATCCAATGCAACTGCTTAGCAGCCTCAAGCGAAACGCCATGCAAAGGCACAGCTCTGATGGATGATTTGGTTTTGCGATTCGACAGCGGCGTTTGGCGGATCCAGAGGTGTGGGATATTATGATCTAAAACACAGTCTTCCAGCTGTGCAAACACGGGTTCAGACAGGCGGACACCAGTGTTCAATTGCACCAAAGCTACTAGGCAATGCACTGAACGCCGAGTCAATAGGTACTGTTTTACTGATCGTATCAATTCATCGGTGACAACAGGCATCGGTCGCTTTGGCGTGTCTTCGCCCTGAATTACCACGCTACGGAATGGACTGAGACGATCAATATCCAAGAAGCGGAATGCCAGATTCAGCATTGCATTCAAGCAGCTACATTGTTTTCGCACACTCGCTGGATGCAAACCACGCTTTAGCAGATGATCTCGAAATACGGTGATGTGCCAGTGTTTGAGCTCGCCAAGCTCAATGTCTCCAAACAAATTGAGAAAGTTATTTACATTTCTAGTTGTGTCCACAACGAATCTTCGGTTGACGGATGCTGGACATTCTTTGATGTAGATGTTGTACGCATCAGTCAAGCGGTAAACATGTTTCTGGAAATTGCGGGAAAGATGTTCAGCGATGACTCTGGCAACAAACTGCTCTTCAAAGGGGATGCCATTGACTCGCACCAGCCGTTCAACTTGGGGCTGATTGGGATCTTGGAGTTCATTGGACATATGTGGATGGGCTGACTGTCGCCAACCAGCCCCCAACCGCCATCACTTCACAAAACCTGCTCGCAATGCGCCACTGGCAGCTTCAATCTGTGCATCCAGTTCACCCGCTAGCACAGCGGCTTTGAGTTTCTCCAACACGGCAATCAATTCTTCACCTGTAGCAAGTTCAATGGCATTCTTGCCTTTAGCCAGTTCCAGTGTCTTGCTGCCATAACGCACGGATAAATTGATCTTGCCTGTTTCGCTGATCCAGAACCACTCTTTTACACGCTTGACTGCTTCCACAGTGGCTCGTTCACCTGTTTGAGGATTGGTGATGGTGCGTAGTCGCTTGGGGGCGTAAACCGCACCAGATTGTCTAGCCGTACACAGCTCCCATTGCTCGTGAATTTTTGCAGCCAGTTTATTGCGACGCTGCTGGATGGGACTCAGTGTTCGGCTTTTTTTGCTAGCTACCAGTTTTAAACCTGCGATTGTGCTCATGTGTGCTCCTTATAAAAGTTAAACAGCACACACAAGTTATGAGGTATTTCAAAAACGGACGATCTCGATCAGGCGGATTTACGAGATTTTTACTAGATCGCTGTCAAAAAGCCACAGAATCAACGCTTTTTCGTATGGGTTTTGTTTGGTTCAGCTAAATACTTACATGACACGCAAAATAAAACAGGAACAGGAAACACCACCGATCACGCTAGCAAGCACAGCACGCATGACAGATAGCTGGTTAAAATCGGTGCATATCACGCCCAAGTTTTTATCAGACACGGATATTGATACAGAATTCCTGCAAGCGCAGCGGGAAGCGGAAACCCTGCTACGCACGTTTCCCGAATATCTCACCAAGTCCCAAAGCTACCAGTTAGCGAACTTCTTGCGGCGTCTAGCAAATCGACGATTGAGACAGGCAATGCCCATCGGTAGTGCTCACGCAGTACTGAACATTGCCGCAAAGGTCAATCGCCAGTGCTTTCGTGAATATCGTGAATTAAAAAAGCAAGATAAACCACTTGCCAACAAAGGGTAAAAACGCGGGTTGTAATATGACGGCTAATGACCCCGCACCTGCCATGTTCTGCTGTAGATCGTGCATGGCGAACAGGTGGAAGCCGCAGGATTGACTGCAAGGCAAATCAATGCCGAAGCGGGTTGAGAGTTTGAATACCACCGTCTCTCGTCAAATTCATCTACAGTCGTGTCCGTACTGAACCAGATCATTCAGCAAGACACGTGCGGCGGCTATGCGGCTCTTATATTTTTTTAAATATCGAGTGCATAGCCGTCGTGCGCCTCCAAAACCAGTCATATCTCTCTTGCTTCATCCGTTCTTCAATCAATCAATCAATAAAAAACAGCAGCGAAGAAAGCGAAGCTTTATGAAGCTGCAAGCGAACGCAGTTCGCTCAATCAATCAAAGCCAAACGAGGTATCAATAAGTCTGATCGAAAAATAGTCGTTTTGAAAACAATCTAGGCAAGTCACTTTTGTGTGCTAAAAAGTGAGTCATTGTGAGTTAGTTGAAATCAAAAGATTGCTAATATAAAAACGAAAGAGCTCTCATGACTGATACAAACAACCCCATCGGCGACTTTTATGTAGGTGAGGGCGTGATTGCCAACTGCGTCGCCATCGTTCCTGGACGAGCTGTTGTGAATGGTCAGTTCGACGGTGCCATTGATGCAAAAGAAATTGAGGTACAGGCAAAGGGCATAGTCTCAGGCACCACACAAGCCACAACCATCGCTGTCTCAGGCAAGATCAATGATGTTGTGCAAGCCACCGATACACTCAGCATTGGCAGCACGGGTGTGGTTTCGGGTGATATCAGCTATGGCAAGCTGGAAGTAGCCAAAGGCGGCGAGTTACTGGGCGCTATGAAGCAAATTTAGCCCAAGCCCACAAGGGAGTGTTGCCATGACAAATGCCCACCTCAAATTTGTATTCTTGAAAACGCCGCAGATCAGGCACCGCTTCACGTCGCACAACAAGCACAATATTTTTCCAGTCATACGACATGAAATCTATCATGCCAAGCTGTCAGGCGAAACCTACGAGTTTTTTGGTAAGTCTTTTTCAGGTACGGTCAAGGTAGATGATTTCAACATGGCGATACGGGAAGGCTATGTATCCTTAGTGATTGAGTCGTGAGAGCCACTGCACACCGCCAGCCGATGTGCTCCCCCAATGCTGATGCAGGCTGTGTTGAACTACGACTCTGTGTCATTTAAGGTAAGACTGGGTTGTTATGACGTTAATCGCTGTCCCCAAAATAAACTAACCCAATGCCAACACCTGAGCAAACGAGGACGAGAAACACACTCACTGCAATTCTTTTGTATGAGCTTTCGCGGCTAGATCAGTTGCCATTGACTGTTACGGTTATGATTGCATCCGAGCTCACTGCTACCATTCAGACTTTGCGTATGTCGCAAGTGCATGCAGATCAGGGCTTTCATCAAAATCAAGCTGCACATTTTTCCGAAGTAAAAAGAAACACGCTCGAGCGGAAAAACCAATCAGAAAGTCAAGTTCGTTTTGCCATTGCGTCAATCATGCATTGCATACACAAAGGGAATGAAGTTGAAGGTCTGCAAAACGAACTGATTGCATCCACGATGACTTGGGTTCGTGAAAGCGTCACCAGAACACAGACTTAAACGACGGTACCGTTTCGTTCTCTTGTGATTTTCTTTTCGTGTCGTGTGCTGTCAGCAACTAACCGTATTGAAACGCATCACCCAATCGATGCAAGGTGTTCTTTTTTTGTCGGTACGGTATGACGCTGCTCATTGCACTATCAAGATTTAGGGGAGGAGATATAACTACAAGTATTCCCTATTGAGTGGCGAGAACTATTTTAAAAATGCTGCTTTTGCGGCAATTCGCAAGCGCCACTGGAGTTTTCAGTGGCGTTTTTTTAATTAAATATAAATTTTTTAACTTTCCAATTCGGAAGTGAGTGAGAAACGATGCAATTCGGTTGCTCTAGATATAGATTTTAATACTGAGTACGCAGGGCACAGATCGTCATAATTTGGTAATTTAAATTTCATTTGCATCTGTAATTTCCCAGAAATATTTTTCTGTCACCATCACAAATGACATTATTTTCAGAGGGGGTTGAAATGAATGCTGCCGCCGTTAATCTGTCGATGGTTTCGAACGGATTGTTTACCTCACCGTTTAAATCCGCAGAAGCTCTGTCTATTGAGAGCCTAAATTTCTTTAATCAAATTTTTCAATTAAATTGTTCGTTAGTTCGCGACTCAATGGATACCCAGCTTGCGTGTTTTGGAAAAATTCTTCATGAAAATAATCTTGAAAAATCAAACGAAGTAATTGTTGATCATGTTGAATTAATACCAAAACACGTAACAGGCTACATGCGTGATATCGCAGAACTAAGCAAAAAAAATACCGAAAGAGCCCGTCAGCTTGCCGATGTGGGAGTTGCAGACACGGTGGACGGTATCAGCGAGCTGGTTGAGGGTATGGTGAGAACTGTACCAGGCGGATCTGAGCCTCGCATAGAGTTATTACGAGCAAATGTGGCGATTTTCGAAGTCGCGTACAAAAAAATCTCAACCGCCAACGAGGTAGCAGCAGATAACGTTTATAGTCAGCTTAAATATTACCTTGATAAACTCAGTCCTAGAAAATTCGAAGGCTCAGTTGATGGAGACGCTCAATCGTCAAGCCAATACGACATCGATTGTCAAGCTGAAACCGAGGGTGGTAGTATCGAATGAGATTATCTTCAAATTAACTGACGCATTCGATTATTTCTGACGGGCTGTGACGCCGACAAAGTCCCTGCTGTGAGTTACTCGCCACTATTGCCACTAATTAATTTAGTGGCGTTTTTTATGGGCTAAGGCGCATGGTGTTGATTACACAGACCTCGAATGTTTCGAGAAAAGCAAACCATTGCTTATTTCTTATTCCCTGCCTTATCCACAAAACCCGAACCCCAAAACGAACACAGCTAATCGCAGCTACATCAGCTGCACAGCAAGCCCTACAGCGCATTTGAACAGCCTCGTGCAAGTGCGAGTAGCCCGAGCCCTGAAAAATAGCGCAAAGCGCTTGTAATCAAGTCTGCCGGACTTATCCACAGCAGCTGTGAATAACTGCCCCAAATCCGAACAAAATCACACAGAAATACTTGCGCCCTTCGCTGTGCCCAAATAATCAGCAACTGATCCTGCGATTTTCGCAACCAATTCGCTGCTGATTTCGCAATGAATTAGCTAAATATATAAACCAAAGCTTACGTAGATAAGATTTGATTCCCGCTGCAAACACAGCTAAGTCATTGAATTCAGGAAGGAAAATATCGTGACGCAAAATCCGCAAAAACAGATCGCCCAACGAAAACAAAGAAATTACATTAAACGCATAGCAAACTTTTGGTTTGGAAAAAAGTCTATGCCCAAGCAAGCAAAAACAATCACGCCGCAGGACATGCGCCGATTATTAGATTTTGTCGCCGCCAACAAGCACAGCATACGCAACAGAACCATGCTGCTAGCCACGCACTTGGCAGGCATGCGAGTGGGGGAAGTTGCTAGTCTGCGCTATGGCGATGTGTATACAGCAGAGGGTGCTGTACGAGATCAGATCAACTTGATACCCGAGCAGACAAAGGGCAGGCATGCACGGGCTGTATTCGTCAATGCTCGGTTGAAGCGAGAACTTGAGGCGTATATCGCTAGTCATCCCCCGACAAAACCCGAAGATCGTTTGTTTTATACGCAGAAAAAAGGCAGGGCAGGATTCACACCAAATACCTTAGCCCAGTACTTCCATTACTTGTACAAACGGGCAGGCATTACGGGTGCTAGCAGTCATTCGGGACGCAGAACATTCATCACCACGCTAGCCTCGAAAGGTGTCAGTGTACGGGTATTGATGAGCTTGGCTGGGCATAGACACATCGGCACCACCCAAGCCTATATCGATGTCAACGACGACATGAAGCGGCGTGCAGTGGAGATGGTTTAAAAAATTACTTCAAAGGGGGCTGCAAGTTCCTATCATCACGTGTGGAGTATTGTCATTGTTGTCCTGACCTGATAAATATCCTGCGATGTAAGTTTTTATAAATCGCTTACTCTTCGAGTTAAAAATAAATGCACCTAAAATCATATCGCAGCGAAAAATACCAGCCTCGTTCATCTTATCGCATTGTTCTTCAAAGTTATCGCCAAAATCAGCATATTTCCAAATCCCATTTTTTTTCTTCAAAATTATTTTATGATTGCTGTTGGAAAATTTTGTGCCGTCCCATTTGTTTGAAGATGAATCGTACGCAACCCCACCAATAGCTTCGCTGATACAGAGATAACTTTCCTGTGCATTTAGTGTATTTGAATAAAAAATGACTAGAATCGTAAAAAATATTTTTTTCATACTATGAAATCACTTCAGAAAATTATCAAGTACTGATTTAACATATTCTTTGGGGAGCATATGTCCCGCATTGGGCACGATATTTACTTTGCATGCAAAATAACTCCCAATTTTATTGACATTCTGAGGGTTGCTCTGCCAGTCATTTTCTCCAGCGTGTATTTCGCAGTATAACGGGCTTGGATATTCGCCTATTTCAATCATTTCAAAAATTTTACGAGAGCGGGGCGGAATAAATGTCCTCAATGTATCTTCATCAGAAAACTCTCCGACAATTGGCGATAGCAGTAAAATTTTTCCAGAGAATGGTTGGATTTCAGCTTGAGCATGAAGAAAAAGATAGGCTCCAAAGGAGTTGGCAATTACTCGGCTATTTTCTTTTAACGATTCTTTTCTTAAATCCTCCGCTACCAGTGAAACTTGGCTATGAAAATCCAGTAATCTAAAATCATCTACAAGCTCTCTGCCTGTTACTTCTAATCCACGATTAATAAGTTCTTCGCCTAGTCCTTGCTTGAGGTAACCACCCATTCCCGTCAGATAGTAAATTTCTTTTGCCATGAAAAAGTATTTTTACTTTATGACTTCAAAGTTTATTTCTGTGCAAGATCCAATCAGAACTGAGCTTTTGTGGACTAATGTTAGATCGCCGCCCTTACTTTGAATTAGATCGTATTTAAATTTACCAGATAAATCCTTCCAAAACGTATAAAGCTCAATTACTCTTCCAGGATAGAAATGCAAGAAGGTTGCATCATTCTCACCAGATCTCATCAAAATTATTTGACCGCCATCTTGTTTTAGGGAGAATAGCGTTTTGGTGGCATCGTAAATTAAGATGTCATATTCTCCATCTGAAATTTTTTTCAAAGTCAAGCGACCATCTGAAATTTTATCTTTTCCCCATCCAGAATCTTTTTTTCTTATGATATTTGCGTGATGGTAGTAAGCCATTCCAGTTGGATTTTTACAGGTTGTTATGTCCTCTGCGAATGCCAGAGACTGACTGAAGAAAAAATATATGGGAATAAAGGCTGGGTTAAATTTTTTCATGGAATTTTTCTTACAAATATCTCTTCACTCGTACATTTAAAGAATCTCGTATAAATTTCTTTTCCGTAAAAATTCGGTAGTGCAAAAGCAAGGCAATATCTAGCACTCTTCTTTGCCACCATCCACTTTCTTTTACTTGGAGCCAGTAGTCGTCGGATATGTGGTTTGACAATGGCATTTTAAATTTTTTTAAATATTTCCAATTATCGATATAGGCTTTGCCGATAGCTTGATAATAAGCCGGAATTCTTTTCGCTGTAGAGCCTTTCAAACCAAGTTTTGTAGCTAAATTTGCGGAATAATTAAAAATTGGCATTTCTGGATTTGAAAAAAATAGAAATCTTGATGCAAGTGCGGCGTGACATCCCCCGTTATTACCGATGTTCCTTCGGGGCTTATAAAATACATTTCCTAAGTTTATAACTAGGTCTCGGCTTTCATAATAAAAATCATTTTTGGTATATGTCGTTTTCGACCATTTTCCGTAATGAATATTTAAAAGAGCAGGGAGTGAAGAAATTCCTTTTCTTATGGATACATTTTTAACTGCAGATATTCGTGAAATTTGACTTGCCCGTATCAAAAGATTGACTTTGTCTGTTTGTAAGTTTACCCGTAGTGTTTTTTTATTTAAAAAATTTTGAACTGGTGTGCTAATAAGCCCCATCAATTCGTCGTCTGAAGTTGTATTCTTTTTCCTATGATATTTCCTTTTTCTCCAAATCTCTCTGGCACACATATCCGCTTTGTCAAAAGTTCTTGAGGAAATTCTTCCAACTTTAATATTTGGCTGATTTACCTGAGTATTATTCATTGTTTTCTCCTAATTCATCGGGAGCTATTGCTTTTAGTAAAGATTGATGCTTGTTGATATTTCTCTGCCAATCATCTGCCTCAAATACACCCTCAATAAACGCCAAGCACTCCTGCCACTGCGCTGGTACTTGGCTACCATCAGAAGCAAATGCCAGCTGATTCGCCACTTCAAACGCTCGTAACAAAACCCAGCAATTGTGATTGCACAGCAAGACATTGCTGATCGTGTCAAAGTTGCGCTGATCCCAATCTCCATCACGCACATTCAAGTCGCCCATCGTGAGCCTGTCGCCGATGGGACTGGCGTAGGGGAAGGGCTCGTTGCTGCCAGCCAGCCGGGCGCTTTGCTGCACCGTTTCAAACCGTATTGCCCAGTCTCGGGGACGGCTTGTGTAGTCGGGTAGCAGGGCGACTTCTTCTCGGATGCCGCCTGCCTGAAACGGGGTGGCGCTGTCGTAGCTGATTTGCAGCGAGGGGTTAACGTGTCGGCGGAGGGCTCGCTGTATCGCTGACAGCAGGATTGCCCATTTAGGTGTTGACACACCCAGCACATGGATCCAGTTGTGCCCCTCTGCCAGTGCACCATCGTCACGCATGGTCAGCAGGATTTTTAATACATTGCCAATGCCGCCTTTGACACCTGCTGCACCTGCCAGCGCATAACCACTGCAGTCAAACCATTTCACCGCCTGCCACCAAGTGAGCATGCTGGGCTCATCCAAGCCCTGTATCACGTTGAGCCAGCGTGTGCGTCCTTGTCGGTGGCTATCAATGAAGCGCAGGTTCTCCACCGTCATCGCCGTCAGTGCCTGTATAGAGCACTGATGAAATGGACTGGCAGCGCCTTTGGGCAGCGTTGCCCACAGCGGCATGTCAATCGTCATGGCATAGTCGGTATGCAGCTCCAGCCAGTCCAATACCCAGCGTCTCACCGAATAAGCCTCAGCCCATGAGGCTTCGGCAGCCGCCGCACTCATGCCAGCTTGTAGTTCTCGATAGCCTTTGAGCTTGCCTGTGCCGATTTGATAGCCACCGCTGTCGCCAAGCAGCACACAGTCGGTACGTCCTGCACGAGTCACCGCATTGTCAGGTTGACTGCCTACTGCGTGCAGCCCCACGCTGTGCAGTAAATGACTGTAGTGCCACAAGCGATTACCTCGCTCCCAAAAGATCAAGTCCGCCAATGTCAAACTCGCTGGAAACGGGCGATTGGGTGGTAGAGGCTTGAGCACTTCCGCTGCGAAGCTGTCATTCACCGCAGGCAGGTAAACCGCATAGTCTGTGTTGAGCAGACTCATTGTGGGTTGTCCATCATGGGTTGCCACAGCCGAGCTTCCTCTTCGAAGTCGAATGGTTCATCCATGTGCTCAAAAGGATGCGGCGGTTTGAGGGTAGGCTGATAGAAGGTGAATGCCCCAGTATTGCGGACGCCTCGCTCGTTCGTCGTGGGAACGGCAATCACGTAGTCAGCCGCATCCGTAGCAAACGTGAACAGCCACACATTCTTGTCAGCAGTGACTTCGATCGGATCACTGATTTCAAAATCGGCGATCGCCTTTAGCACAGGCATCAAGTCTTTGGTAAGAAAATACAGGTTCAGTGATACCAATCCTGTAGTGGCAGTGGGAAATGCCTGTTCTCGCCGCACTTCAAATGCGCCATTGCGCTGGACGAATTGCAGCGTCATGGCGTCTTTGGTTAACTGCACATGGCACACCCGCTGATGATCCCGCTTGATATGGTGGGCGTGACTGTCGAACCATTTGTCCACAACTTCCAGCGACAAATGGCGAAACCACGACAAGGGCAGCTGGTGATGCCAGTCTGATTCACCCAGCAAGTCCACATCGACTTGGGTGATTGATGGGGATACACCTTGCTCGTAATGCCAAAAGTCTAAATGCAAGTAATCTGATTCATCAGCGAGATTTTGCAAGCGCAGCATATGACTGGCGCTGTCTTCGCTGCCGTACCGCTGGATTTGTTCTGCCGCCTCTGCTTGATACAGATTGAATTCATAGTTGGCGATTGCACGGCGCTCCAATGCCAGTCGGGCAGGGCTGGACAGAAAGGTGTCCGCTGCCATGTCTGCAAATACCGTTTGCTTGGGTTTTGCGATGGTCACTACGCCTGCATGAGCCCGTACAGGGCTCAGTAAAAAGTCGCCAGTGCTGTGTCGGTACAGTAGGCGGCGCATGCTCAGCTTGTGTTTACCGTCATCATGCTTTTGGTGGCTGCGATCCACCAAGTCCCGCTGAATTTTTAAGATATGCGGTGGCAAGCACTGGGTACGCAAGGTTTCAATCAAGGCACGCACACTCGCAGGCAGGGCAGAGAAGCTGTGCTTGAAGTTGGCGAGTGCTGCTCGTTCCACCAGTTCAGCGTCATTGGTGGCACCCAATAGCTGATAGCCAGTGGCGCTGCGCTTAACCAGAATCACTGCCAGATCGTCATCGGTGACAGGAATGGCATTGCTGAAGTTGACTACTGGCGCTTGGCTGGTTTGGCGTAGTGGGCTTTGGCGGATTTCAGCAGGGCGGCAGACTTGGTGGCATCGCTTGCAGGTGCTCCTGCAGCTGGACGGGTATCGCTTTCCTCATCAGCTTCATTATCTTCAGCAGCTTCCGCATCGCCATAGCCCGTGAGTCCGTTGATGCCGTGCTTGCTTTCAATAAATGTAGCCATTTTGGCTACGCCATCTTTGGCGTAATACTTGGGGCGAGAAAGGTATTCGGCGTGGATGCTGTTTAACGCACGGCTGTGCCGATCCAAGTCGGCTGTGGAGCAGTTGTCGTTACCCCAAACCAGCGCCAGCAAAGGGCTGAAGTTAATGCCGTATTTGACACGGCTTTTGAACTGGCGGTTGAGCTTGGCATATTCCCCATCCAAATAGCCTGTCACCGCCTCAGCCTGGCGCCACCAGAAGTACACATCGGCGACATGGGCATAAAACGCTCGGTTGCTACGCCGCATATCCCGCCAAACTGCCGTTCCGCTGGCTTGCAGCAGATACAGCGACTTGTGCAGCTGCTGGGTTCGTACTGTGGCTCGGGCTGTGGGTTTTGCCATGTGCTGCTCCCGCTGGCTATCTCTAAAAATGAGAGATAGCTGGTAGTTTCCGAATTAATAACGACTTGTTTAAACCACGTCGGTATATAAGTGGTTACTATAATCGGAGTAAAAAAAATAAATCAAAATTGACCTTTGCATGCATCTCAGCGACACAAGGAAGGATCGCTAATAAATGACTAAAACTACAAGCTATCTTCTATTCATGCTCACGATGTTGATCTTCGCATCAGATTCAATGGCGCAGAAAAAAAATAATGTGACCGAAGAAAAAGCAAATGATAAAAATAGACTGATATTGCAAGAGAAAGTGAATGGTTACGATGAGTACGCGCGCGGTAGTTGTTATGTTATTAATTCATTTGAGAAAGAGGATTCTGGATTAATAAAATTAAATTTCGGTGAATGGGCAACTTCAATGTGCCCCGATAAAATAATTTACAACGTTACAACAGATCCAAAAGAACAAGTTCGAGGAAGTAGCGGAATAAATGGAAAGACAGCCGGAAAAACCTTTTCAATACAAGTTTTACCCGAAGTTAAATACATATCTCTTGAGATTAGGAAAGATGGAAAAGTTGAAACAGAGCGGTTTAGTATCAGTCAGTCCGTAAAAAATTTATATAAGCTTATCGAAGCGGAAAATTCAATACCGGCATGGCAAATGGCTCTAAACAATACTGAATCTAAGCTTGCTGAAAAAGCCAAACAAGATAAAACGCCACCAGTTATACAAATAGAATCGCCTGATCTTCAAACAAACAAACCACTGAAAACTGACGCCTATACTGTGCAGGTAAAAGGAAAAATTACAGATGAAGCAGGAATATTAAAAGTTATTGTTGCAGGAAAGAGCGTTGGTCTGGATGAGAGTGGAAAATTTATATCCAAAGTCAAATTAGGTTATGGCACAAATGAAATTCTTGTTCAGGCAGAAGATGTAAACGGGAATATTGCCGAGAAAAAAATTATTATTCAACGACAAGAGATTGTCAGTGACGTGGCAAGCCAAGACATTGATATTCCAATAAAAGGAAAGTTAAAAAATAATGATGCTTATGCTGTCATCATAGGAATTGAAAAATATCAATATGTTCCCGATGCTGTTCACGCAAACAATGACGCTGAAGTATTTAGAGAATACTTGGTTGAAACAATGGGATATAAAAAAGAAAATATAAAAATCATTACAGACCGAAAAGCCACGCAAGCTGAAATTGAAAAGCTACTTGGAGCAGATGGTTGGCTAGCAAGAAATTCGATTAAAAATAAATCAGATGTCGTTGTTTATTTCTCGGGTCACGGAGTGGCGAATATGAGCACATCTGCTGCCCACATACTGCCATATGATGTTGATCCAAATTACTCGAATGGCATGCAGCTAAAGACACTTTATAAAAATCTTGCTGGTATCGAAGCTAAGTCAACCACCGTATATTTAGATGCCTGCTTTACTGGTCAAACAAGAAATGAAAAACTTTTAGTTGAAAAGGCAAGACCTGTGGCTATAAGAGAAAGTGATGTTTTAGCTGATGAGAAAATTACAGTTATATCCGCCTCTTCTGGCTCGCAAATTAGTAGTGCGATGCAAGACAGAGATCACGGAATTTTTACGTATTACTTGTTAAAAGGTTTGCGGGGTGAAGCAGACAAAAATAAGGACAAAAAGATTTATCTTGATGAGTTAATTGAGTATGTTACAAAAGAAGTCAAAGTAACTGCTGCAAAGATGGGGCGAGTTCAAACGCCGGTGGTATCTGGATTTACAAATATTTTGCTTGCAGATATTGAATAATTTTTTTGAATTTTTTTGAATTTCTAAAAATAATTAAAAAACATCATGCCTGGAAATATGGATCCTAAAGGCTACTACAAAATTTTAGGTGTTTCTACAAGTGCAGATTCTGAAGAAATAAAAAAAGCATTCAGAAAACGTGCTATGGATTTGCATCCCGATCGAAACAAGTCTTCGGATGCAACTGAAAAATTTCAGTTCCTTAATGAAGCTTATGAAACATTAAGTAATTCATCAGAAAGAGCAAATTATGATGCGGGAAATTTTGAATCTACTAGGCTGGGTGATGTCAATGATTCTGTTGAAATCGAGCCCGTTGTTTGCTCTTGCTGCGATAAAGTTTCAGCGCAACCAAGATACAGAGTCTATTTTGTCGTAAAAAGCTTCATCTTTGTAACGTTGAGATCGGTGCGGCAAGGGATTTTTTGCAGCAAATGTGCCGAGAAAGAGGTGTATAAGGCATCTACTGTTACATGGATCCTAGGTTGGTGGGGCTTTCCGTGGGGACCAATTTATTCAATTCATGCAATTTTCATGAATTTGTTGGGTGGAAAAAATTTGTACGAGGTTAATGCGAGATTGGCAGCTCGCCAAGCACTATTCTTTTTAAATCAAGGGCAAATAGAGCTGGCCAAGTCGGTTTCACATGAAGCGTGGGTTCTATCAACAAAAGCAGCTGACCGTGAATTAACTAAAAATATTGAAAAGTTTTTAGATCATTTGGGTAGCCGAGATTCCGTACGAGAATTGAAGAACTCATGGGCATTAACGCGTCGACCATTTTTTGCTCAAAGTGCGATTGTTGCAGTTATTGTTGCATTGACCTGGTTTCAGATACAACCAAATAGCAGCCCTTCACGAGAAAGCGTTGCTGAGCAAAACATCATTCCAAGTTCAACTCTTGAGAAGCCTAAGTATGAATATCCCTCTACAGCGCCAAATGGAAGTCCATGGTCATCAAATGCAAGCTATGTAAAAGGGTACCCAATTAAAAATGCGAATGGACTGTCTCAGCTGACAATCGATAATTCTCAAAATGATTCTGATGTCTTTGTAAAAGTCTATTCATGGAGCAGCAAAGGAGAATCAGCTGTTCGTCATATCTTTATTCCTGCAAACCAAAAATTCACGGCGAATAAGTTAACACAGGGACGGTATGACGTTCGATACCGAAATCTGTCTTCTGGAGCGCTAGCGTTGTCTGAAGAATTCGACTTAGAAGAAAAACCAATTGCGGGAGGGCGGCAGTATACTATTATGACGATTACTTTATATAAAATCAGGAACGGGAATATGCAGACGTTTGATCTTTCGGAAGATAAATTTTAAATATGAGAGTTTCCCTCACTGATTACTCACCCGAAAATTAGTTTATGATTTTTTTGAGAAAATAGAATAAATCATCGAAAGTCCCCCACCTCCGATGAGAAGTAATATCGGGTAAAAAAAGAGTGCGACTGCCCAATACCATTTCCATTCCCACACTTCAATTGCGCTAAATGTTCCAGCGATTGCTCCAACAACTGGCATATAAGCTACAAAAGTGGCAGCAAGAATACTTGCGATCCACCACCAGCCTAAGTAGTCTCTAAAAAACGTAAATATTGCTCCGATTTGAACTAGTCCGATTGCGAAATACGACAGAATAGCTACTGAAAATAGTATGGATGCCGTGCTTTGCGCTGCTATCTGAATTTCACTTTCCGTCGTTCCAAGGACATTCATATCATGTATTTCTTCTATCGGAACGATCGTAGTTGATCCCATCTGATGTTTGAGAAGCCATAAAGCTGCAAAAAATACGATGGCTATTGAAAGAATTAAATTAAGTCCAGATACCGGTTCATTGCCTGCCGTTAAGATGCGTCCCACAGCAGCGAATGGTACATTCAAAAGCGCAACTCGCCACATAAAGCCCCAAGTCAGTCCTAAAAGTTGAGCTCCACGTGGTTCTATTGTTTTGTTATCTTTTAGAATTGCAATTCCAAAATTGTGGCTGTTCTTTCCGATCGTAAGCCTTAAGCTCAAAAAGCTTGCGAAAAACCAAGCTGGAAGGATTAATACAATGATGCGAGAGTCGCCAAATATAGAGAGTCTTGTGATGTAACCAATGATGAATAGAGCAACTACTGCGATTATTAAAACTGCAAACGCCCAGCCAGTTATCTTTGCCGCAATGCTCGAGTAGCGGATTTTATTCATTGTTGTATGCTCGTTATAAGTTCGCATATTTTGGATATCGATTTTAGCCTTATATTCTTATGTCGATACGTCGTTTCTTCGCTAACAATTAATTTGCTATCTCTAAAAATGAGAGATAGCCACTTGTTGCTATAAAAGCAAACCAAACAAAACCCACCAGTGCAATTTTATGGACGTTGCACAAAACGTTGCACAAAGAAAATTGACCGAGCGAAAGCCGCATAAACGCTGGCTTTACAGCGGGTAGGTTGTTCTTAAAATCCGCCGCTTACCCGAGAGGGGGCGTACCGGTTCGATTCCGGTCTCGGGCACCAGTATCCATGCGCCTTTTCAAGTGTTCCATGCTTGGAAAGGCGTTTTTTCTTGCTTCTAGCGTTG
>JACCEC010359201.1_pt1 | contig 22677 bp, 18 predicted proteins | sample 7450121 | NCBI WGS metagenome assembly JACCEC01 (sample SAMN15323455, study PRJNA562643) | freshwater metagenome | isolation source: river surface water | place: USA:Blue River Watershed | collected 2017-08-18 | reverse complement strand
GCGTTGCGGTTAACCTTATCAGAATTTTATAGCCTTGATGAAAGGGTTGGGTTCAGCAACAAAACCCAACCCTAGATTTTATTAAAATAAGAAATAACGCTGCGCCATCGGTAATACTGTCGCAGGTTCACAAGTTAATAATTGACCGTCTGCTTTGACTTGATAAGTTTCAGGATCGACCTCAATTTTCGGTAAGGCATTATTTAATTTGAGATCGGCTTTACTAATATTTCGAGTTCCTGAAACGGCGACACATTGTTTTTGTAACCCTAATTGTTCAGGAATTTTAGCATCTAAAGCGGCTTGAGAAACAAAGGTTAAAGAAGTCGAAGCGATCGCTTTTCCAAAACTTCCAAACATCGGGCGACTATGGACAGGTTGAGGAGTCGGAATACTGGCATTTGCATCTCCCATTTGTGCCCAAGCAATTAACCCACCTTTAATCACTAATTCCGGTTTCACGCCAAAAAAAGCAGGTTTCCATAAACATAAATCTGCTAATTTTCCTTCTTCAATAGAACCGACATAATTAGAAATCCCGTGAGTAATGGCTGGGTTAATCGTATATTTAGAAATATAGCGTTTAACTCGGAAATTATCATGGGTTTCTTGAGAATGATTAGACTCAGGTAAAAGCCCCCGTTGAACTTTCATTTTATGGGCTGTTTGCCAAGTTCTAATAATACTTTCTCCTACCCGTCCCATTGCTTGAGAGTCAGAAGAAATAATACTAAACGCGCCTAAATCATGCAAAATATCTTCAGCCGCAATGGTTTCTCGACGAATTCTCGACTCGGCAAATGCCACATCTTCTGGAATATTTCGATCTAAATGATGGCAAACCATCAACATATCCAGATGTTCTTCTAAGGTATTCATCGTATAAGGACGAGTGGGATTTGTAGAAGACGGTAAGACATTTTTAAGACCACAAACTTTAATAATATCAGGGGCGTGACCGCCTCCCGCCCCTTCCGTATGATAGGTATGAATTACCCGATTTTTAAAGGCTTCAATGGTGGTTTCTACGAAGCCTGCTTCGTTTAAAGTATCCGTATGAATGGCAACTTGCACATCATATTCATCGGCAACATTTAAACAAGTATCAATCGTTGCTGGCGTAGTTCCCCAATCTTCATGAAGTTTTAAACCAATTACTCCCGCAACAATTTGTTCCACTAAACCTTGGGGTTGACTACTATTTCCTTTTCCTAAAAATCCTAAATTCATCGGAAAGGCTTCTGCTGCTTCTAACATTCGATAAATATTCCAGGCACCCGGAGTACAAGTGGTGGCATTTGTTCCCGTTGCGGGGCCAGTTCCACCGCCGATCATCGTGGTAATTCCTGATGCAATGGCGGTCTCGATTTGTTGAGGGCAAATAAAGTGAATATGGCTATCAATTCCTCCGGCGGTGAGGATCATTCCTTCTCCTGCGATCGCTTCTGTGGCAGGGCCAATAATAATATCAATATGATCTTGAATATAGGGATTTCCGGCTTTCCCAATTTTATAAATTTTCCCATCTTTTATCCCCACATCTGCTTTAACAATGCCCCACCAATCCACTATTAAAGCATTGGTAATGACTAAATCTACCGCCCCATTTTCACGGGTAATGGGAGACTGTCCCATGCCATCTCGAATCACTTTTCCGCCACCAAATTTCACCTCATCTCCATAGGTTGTATAGTCTCTTTCTACTTCAATAATTAATTCTGTATCCGCTAACCGAATGCGATCGCCCACTGTCGGCCCAAAGGTTTCTGCATAAGCTTGTCGATCCATTTTATAACCCATTGTTTGCTCCTTTAGTTATTACTTCTTAAAGTTGTTGCTTGTTTGATTTTTCCGATTTCAGCCTAACTTTAATTATTTTTTCTTTTTCCCTTTTTCTTTTTTATCTTTTTTCCCCTTCTCTTTTTTTTCGCTTTTATTTTCTTCGGGGACATTTAAGGTTAACTGACCTTCTACTAACTGATTAAACCCATAGATTTCTCGACTTCCAGCTAGTGTCACTAACTCGACTTCTCGTTCATCTCCGGGTTCAAATCTCACCGCAGTTCCCGCCGGAATATTTAACCGCATTCCTTTGGTTTCTTCCCGTTTAAATTTTAACGCTTCATTAACTTCATAAAAATGATAATGCGATCCAATTTGAATCGGGCGATCTCCGGTATTCGCCACTTTAACCTTTAAGGTCGGACGACCTGCATTCAGTTCTATTTCACCCGGTTTAACAATCAATTCCCCTGGAATCATGAGTTGTTTTCTCCTAAAATTATTAGCATTCTCAATCAGAATACCATGTTGGCAGAATTATATTGTATTGCTGGATTATATTATCTAGGATAATTCCTGTAGGGTGCGTGTGCTACGCTTACGCACCCAAATTTTGTTAATTTATAATAGCTTTGTGTCTGCGGCTTTGCCTTACACACCCTACGAGTTGGAAGGATTTAAGGGGGTTCCGCATCGTTTACAAAAACGGGCATCTTTATCATGAACTGACCACCCACAACCGATACAAATTGTATCAATCTGATTAGCAGTTTTAACTAATTGTTTAATTAAATCTCCTAATTGCCAAGGAATTAAGGCGATTCCTGTTAATATCATTAATATGGTTAAAAATCGCCCCATTTCTGATAGAGGGGTAACATCTCCAAACCCTACGGTTGTCATGGTGACGACGGAAAAATAAACTGCATCTAAAAAGGTTTTAAAAATTTCAGGGTTAACGGGATGTTCGACTTGATAAATTAGACCTGAAAATATAAAAATAATCGTTAATAAGGTGAAAATAATTCGAGCAAAAATAATCCCATCTTCAGTTTGAATTCTGAAAACAGATATTTTCACATCAATAAATCGGATTAATCTGAGAACTCTAAACCAACGAAAAATTCTTAAATAACTAATATTTAAAAATCTCAAATATCCTTGTAATATAATAAATAAATCAATTAATGATAAAGGGTTTAATACGAATTCTTTTTTATTCTCAGCCGCCCAAAATCGAATAATATACTCCAGGGTAAAAGCAATTAAAATAATAAAATCTAACCATTCTAAACGAGAACGAACACTCGGAGATAGGGGATAGGTTTGAGCAATGAAACTGGCTAAAGAAATTAAGATGATTCCCGTTAAGGTTAAATTAAGGGTTTTTCCCAGTGGGGTTTCAATATCTTCTAAATAAAAGGCTATTTTTTGGCGTTGTTTTTCCCAAAACCCTAAGTTAGATGCAGATGAAGTTTGCTCTACCATAAATCATGAAACGAGAGTTACAATTGTTGGTCTATAGATTTTAATAATAACTCTAAAATTTTTTGACGATCTTCTGGACTGGTTTTAGGTTGTTCATCTAACCAACTAATGGCTTCATTTCTCCCGGCTTCCGCCGCAATCATTAAAGTACCCCAGGTTTTTAAATCCAGTTGTTCAGGATTTTCTAACAAAGCCGCATTCAAACGATTTTTAATCCGTCCTCTATTAGAACGTAATAACTGAGTAATTTCTAGTTGATTTCCAGAGCTACTTTTTAAAATCTGTAAGGCTTCACTCCAGCGTCCATCAATTAAACTGGCTAACATTTGTTGACTCGGACTTGCCCAGGCTGCGATCGCTTGTGCTTTTGTAATTTTAGCATGAAATTCAATTAAATCTAACTGAGCTTGAACCGTCGATGTCCATTTTAAAGAAGAACGATTTCCTGATATAATATTAGTTTTTAAAGGTTTGATTAAATTTAAAGCTGGCGACCATAACCCACTGCGAGCTAATCGTAAGGCTTGACGATAATCATAATCATCTAAAAATACTTCATCTAAAGAAATTGCTGTTAATTGAATCGGGTTAGGAATAAATTTCAAAGGTTGAACTTGATAAATGCTAAACTGAGGTTCTAAACCAATGGTTTGTTCAATTAATAATTCCGGGTTTTTTCCCCCGGTGACTTCCTGCCAAATCGGTTGTTGTCCCGCGGCACTTTTCCATTCTAACATCATAGTCAAATGATGATGACTCGGATTGTAATTAATAATCTGCCCATACGGAACAATTTTTTCCCCCATGACTCGCTCACTATTAAGATTAAACCAAAGACCCATTTGAGGAATTTTACCTTTAAATGGCGTTAATCGAGTTAAGGGAAGTGGCTTATTAGAACCTTGTTGATTAGATTCAGTTCCAATTAAAGATGAAATCACAAAGGATTCGGCTGGCCCAGGGGTATTCAACTGTTGCGTTAAGCGATAATATTGAGTGCTACCCAAGCGTTGATAAGGCATTTGCACCGCTTCATAAACCCGTAATTGTACGATTTCTTGACAAGTTCCTTCACAGGGATGATTAATACTAGATTGACGAGTTTTTAACACCGGAATTAACAAATCTGATGAGTCTTGAACGAGAGATTTAGCAGTTAATAATTCTGATGAAAAGGGGACGAGAGACGCTTGATTTTTTTGCTTTTGGTTCAGGGAATCCAGTTGAGGTAATTCAAAGGATTTTCCGGCAATTAATCCTTCTTTTTTGATAGCTTGATTAATTTCTTCTAAGGTTTGAATTGAGTCTCGACGTTGTAGGGGAATTTGTGTCCAAGCGGGTAAAAATTGATTCAACCAAATTCCCATATCAGGATTAACAATCAGTTGATAACTAAACCAAGCCGATCCGCCAATTAAGGCTGACCCGCCAAACAATAGGCCAAAAGCCACCCCATCTGCAATCCATTTTTTCCACAAAAGCCGCAGAGATTGATTTCTCTTTTTGACCCCTGGTTTTAACGATTTGGGGGATGGTTGTTTTTCCACAGGGACAATAGGGCGTTGAGATCGTCGAATTTGACGACGCTGTAAACCTGATGGCGTTGGGGATTGACCTGTTTTGGCTTTGGGTTTGGGAGGTTGACTTTTTTTTCGGGGAGAGGGTTGATGACCTGTCTCTAAAGGATTCATCATGGATTCAGATATAATGGGGGGTTGGGCTAACGACGAAGTAACACTTGTTCATAACGTTCTCCGGCTCGTTCCCAAGTATATTCAGTTTCAATCAATAATCGCCCATTTTGCGACACCAATTGTCGCAAATTCGGTTGTTCAAATAATTGACTAATGGCCTCCACGTATTCAGCAACGGAATTAGCCCGTAAAGCTCGCCGGGGATGATTTGGCCCATCAACGGTCAATCCTTCCAACCCGCGATCGCTGGCGACCACAGGAACTCCCGCCGCCATCGCTTCTAGGGTTTTATTTTTAATCCCATAACCACTGCGTAAAGGCGTGACACAAACCTGGGCTTGATGGAGATAATCAACCACCTTGGGAACGGCTCCAGTGACAATAACCCCCGGATATTGAGCTAATTCTAAGACCTCTGGGATGGGTCGTGCGCCCACAATGGTAAAGGTCGCATCAGGATAACGTTTTTGGAGTACAGGTAAAACTTCTAGGGTAAAAAATCGAGCCGCATCGATATTATGGGAGGCATCCATCGCCCCAACAAACGCTAAATTATGATTATCAATATCTTGCGATCGCATGGGGAATAAGTCTAAATCAACGCCATTGGCAATGACATGAATTTGACCTTGGGGGTTAAATTCCCGAAACTGTTTTTCATCATCATCGGTTGTCACCACTAAATCATGGAATTTTGCGGCATAGCGTTTTTCATACCGTTCTAATAGTAAATTTAAGTAAATACGATCGCGTTGAGGATTGGGAGAAGCCCCCATTTCTAAATGATTACGAGTCCAACCTACGAGGGAACTATGAATATCAACAACGGTATGAACTTGGTTTAAATAGGAAGGTCGAATATAAATTTCATTAACGCTATGTTCACAAGTAATAACATCAAATTTTCCTTGTTGAATTCCTTGATCAATCCAAGTTTGGATCTCTTGAGAATAACGATAAAGAACATTAGGCGGCGTGCTTTTCACCAATGAATTAATAAACCGTCCCAGTTTACCAATTCCTGAAGAACGAGGTTCCGGCGGAAGGGCAAAAACTATCAGTTGACTCACCCATTGACGTAATTCTTCCACATCCTGATCACTCACCCCTGGATGTCGTTGGGTAAGTAAGGTAATGTTATGATGAGAATGCAGATATTTAAGCAAGTTAAACGTTCTAATCTCCGTTCCGCCTCGACTGGGGGGATAGGGGAAGGTTGAAGAAATCATTAAAATATTTAGAGAATTGTCTGGCATCATAGAATTTACTGAAACCTTCGTTTAAATTGTTAGCAGGTTGAGAAACACGAGGAGTTAATAGATGCAGTCTCTTGGCATTTACACTTTAGCAAATGATGTGGTTTTTGACCAGTTAGTCGCTTTACTCAATAGTATTGAGGTTAATATTAGTCCTGATATTCCGGTTTGTGTGATTCCTTATGATCATCGTCTTGAACGAGTAAAACAGGAAATCAGCCGCAGAGAAAATGTAACTTTATTTGACAATACAATTGTACTAGAAGCCTGGGACGATTTTGCCTACCAAGTTTGGAACTCTCACTCCAGAGCTAAGGATTTAAAGCAATTACGTCCAGCCCGATATAAAAGTCCTCTTCAGAGAAAATGGGCATCTTTTAATGGAAAATTTGAGCAGTTTATATTTTTTGATGCGGATAGTTTAGCGATGAAATCCGTAGATGATGTCTTTGAAAAACTTAACAATTACGATTTTATTTTAGATGATTGGGAACATCAAAAACCGAGAGAATTTACTCCGCTTGATTTATCAATTATTGAACAAAAAACCGGACTCACAGAAGCTGAAATCCGTCCTCGATTACACTGTGATAGTTTTTTTGCTTCTCAAAAAGGTTTATTTAGCGTTGACCAGTTAGAAGATTTAAAAAAACGAGCCATTGATCAAGGAGAAATCGAATGGTTAAGACCTAAATTTTGGTGGTCGAGTGCTGCGTTATCAATTTACATCACTTTTGCCCAAAACTTCAAACTGTTTAACTTTACTAGAAGCCCGAATCGGCAAGAAGTCACCGGAAATTGTGCCGATGCGGATGCTTTTGTTAATCTTAATAATATTCTTTATAATCAAGATGGATTGAAACCGATTCATCGGATTCACTATATGAATTACTCTTCGGCTGATTTTGCCCGATTATGTCAAGGGGAAGATGTTAAGATCCGTTATCAAGATATATTTTTGCACTATCGTTTTCTCAAGCAACCTGAACTAAAACCTCAAGTCTTGAAACCGCCGAGTTTGTTGCAAAAAACAAACCGAAAGATGCAAAAAGCCATGCAAAAAATCAAGAAAATGTATAATTAGTACCCATGATCCACTCATGACTAAAGTTACGGTTTGTATCCCAACTTTTAATCGCAGTCAACTATTACCAATAGCTATCGAAAGCGTTCTAAAACAAACCTATTCTAATTGGGAATTAATTGTTTGTGATGACGGTTCAACCGATGGAACTCCAAAGTTAATGGCAGAATATCAAGATGCTCGAATTCGTTATATCCGCCATCCTCACAATATTGGTAAAAGTAATAATATGCGTTCAGGTTTTCAGGAAGCAACGGGAGAATATTTTATAAAATTTGATGATGATGATTGCTTACTTCCTGATTTTTTAGAAACAACAACAGTAATTTTAGATCAACATCATGAAGCTGATTTTATTGGAACTGATCACTGGATTATTGATATTAATGCTCAAAAAAATGAAGCATTAACTCAACAAAACTCTCAACGCTGGGGAAGAACCAAATTAACAGAAGGAATCGTTCATAATTTATTAGAAGTCGTTTTTATTCAACAAAGTTTTCAGATCGGCGCTACCTTATTTCGTCGTCAAGCCTTATTAGATGTAGACTTCATGCGTCCTAATTTACAGAACTGTGAAGATAATGATTTATTTGTCCGGTTAGCTTTAGCAGGAAAATCTGGATATTACTTGCCAAAACGATTAATGGAATATCGGGTTTATGAGGAACAAAAAGCAATCAAGCGAGCTATTCCCTATTTACGGGATAAATTAAATTATTTAAACCTGTTTAAATTTGATTCTGAAACTTGCGAATCAATTCGTAAATTACGTTTAATTGAAACTCAATTATTGTTAGGGTTACGATTAATTGAAGATGGGGAAACGTCAACCGGACAAAAAATGGTTTGGCGGGGAAAATCCCACTCCTATCTCAAAGCGGTAATCGCATTGATTTTATCAGTTTTACCGATTAAGCTAAGACAAGATGGCTTTCAACTGTTACGAAAATTCAAAAATAATGGTGTTTAGAAAATCAGATTTTGACCTTTTGTTGGAATTCCCCTATCAAGTTTAACAATTGGTTTGGTTATTGTTGCTATCTTCCAATACCAAAGCACAGAACAGCAGAATCTTTGCCTTTGTTTTCAACTGATTACGACCATTGAACAAAATTTAGAAACCCTGAAAGCTTATATTGAGGAATATTTGCATCAGATTTAACAAACTTTACACTTATTTCGATAAAATCTTAAAATGGTTAGTTGATCGATTTTTGATTTCCCGCAGTTCTATGACCCAGGATGTCCGACAGTGGCTAGACGAAATTAAACGCTTAAAACAGCAGTTGGCACACACCCAACAGGAGCTTAATGCGGCAACGGAAAGTTCTGATCAATGGCGACAACGCTACAATATCGAAGCCCAGCAACGACGCCAAGACGCCCAACGCTATTTAGAACAAGTGGGGGAACTCCGAGGAGAATTAGAACGATGGCAACGTTTATCTCCCCTTCCCAATGAGTTACAAGTGCGGGTTGCCGTTCGTCAAGAAATTGATCAGTTAAAAACTCTCGATGAGGTGAAAGCGAAATTAATTGAAGTCATGTTAGAACGCGATCGCTCTCGTGAGCAAATTCATCAACTCATGGAAGCTTTAGAAGTTGAAAAAGCAACCCATCTGGAAACCCGCAACAGCTTAACAACGGCGTTAGGCGATACGGTTGATTTGCTCACAAAGGCTCAAAATCAAGCTCAACCCACAACGACCTTATTACCGACTTTATCGTCAGATCCCCCTGAGTCGGGGTCTACCCTCCCTCAACTTCCCGAAGCTCAACAACCCCTACCTCAATTACCACAGATTGAATAGAAAGTCGGTGGCTTAAACGGTTAAGAGTTCTCGTGCTGGGATTTCCATGAGTTTTTCGCTGTGTGATCGCCTTCGGCTGGGCGCGGCCTATCGATTTTCCTTCAGTTTCCCTTCTAGTTGATCGCAGAGGGACATTCGTTAATTGCAAATCATGTGGAAATGAACGGTCAGCTAATTTTTTAAGGAGGACAACAATCTGTCATCACAGACAAATAATTAGTTAATGTACAGAAGTATAATATCATTTTGGATTAAAAATGGACACAACAGGACTCGAACCTGTGACCCCTACCATGTCAAGGTAGTGCTCTAACCAACTGAGCTATGCGTCCGACAATTTCTTAATGTAGCACAAGGTTTTAGAAGATGCAAGGGTTTTCCTAAATTTTTTTTGAATTGAAATAGCGATCGCCCAAAACCGTTAAATGGTTAGGGGTTTAGTCGTTGAGTTTTTTTAACGAATCATTTAAAATAGCTATAGTCTTGATTATTCTAAGTTATCAATAGGAGGCAACATGAAGGTTGCTCAACTATCCGGTCTGGGAATTGCTTGTTTCTGTTTAGCATACAGCCAACCTGTACAGGCGGAAATGTTAACGTTAGGGACGGCTTCCGGGGGTCAACTTTTTCCATTTTTTCGAGCCGCTTCAGATTTTGCTTTTGAGGTGGCTTGACCGCCTTTTCGTCCGAGTTCAGCCATCCAAGATTTTGAGCTAAAAATTCCCCTGACTAACTCAGGAATTCCAAAATCTACATCTAAACTATCCCAATGAATACTTTTACCCGATGGCGGTATCCAAACATCTGCTAATTGTTCTGGAGTCGCCTCCGCTAAACCTTGCGCGAGTCGAGGCGGAAAGCTAAAAATACTACCATTTTTTAAGTGAATTACAATTAAATCTTGCTGTTGATCATATTTTACAGAAATAGCCCTGGGTTCCGTTGCTTCTGCTTCTTGCCAAGCTTGTTTAGCTTTAGCAATTTCTTCTAACAGATTTTCTTCTATTAATTCTTGCTCTCTCTTATTATTATTCATACTGTTTACCTTGATAAATAGGTAGAACCTATTCATCAGAAATACGTTAGTTACTCTGGGAGAATCACTTCAATATCCATGTTTCTACACCAAGCAAAATCATCAACATTAAAAGTATATATTCGCCTGATTCCGTGTGACATCATTGTAGCAACGTGCATAACATCAAAAACAGTTGCACCAGTTACCGGGTGATTTTCCAACAACTCAAGCAAAAGATTAGTCAAGTTTGATGGTTTTGGTAACAGTTGGATATTAGGCATTTGAATCAGTCGTTTTATTCTCCATATTGTTTCTACTGGTGTAATAGGTTTCTTGACTTGGCTACTACTGGTCATAACAGAATAAAATTCTGCAAGAATTTGATCGGAAACGCACAATATTTCCTGTTCACTGGGTCTTAAAATTTTTAATGATGCTCTGTGTTTATCCCCACTGTCGATATCTACAGAATAAACTAAAATATTTGTATCTAAAAATGCCTTTTTCATTTTATCCAGTTTGATAGATATTGGCTCTATTAATGGGTTCTTTAACACCAAGATCAGCAACAAGCCAACTAAATTCTGCATGAAGTTGCCTAAGTTCATCATCTTCTGAAGTTACGGTTACGTCCTGATTACCTCCTTGATTAATTTGTTGATTGTCAGGAACAGACCGAAGTGCTGTTACAATTTCTTCGACCAGGGCAATTTGCTTGTCGCTGAGTCCAGTTACATCAATTACTGTAGTTTTCATAAGGAATCTTTTTTTGCCCCAAAAGGGGCGAAAGATATTGTAAATTGATGGTGAAATGAATATTCTGAAAAGGCAGAACTTAACAATAAATCTACCTTCTCAGAAACACTCTTTACTCATATTAACATATATAACCCATGATGGGTTAGTAAAAATGAAATATGAAGTTAAAGATTGAAGTATTTAGAAACAGGATGGTAGGTAATAAACGCCGTTGTAGATTGTTCTGGATAGAGTTGTTCACTTTCATCCATATACATCTTAATTCGGTCAGTTTTTAATAGTTCCACCTGTTTATATTGGTCTTGAATATTCGGACAAGCCGGATATCCAAAACTATAGCGGGAACCCCGATGACGTTGGGCTAAAATATCCCGAACATTATCCGGTTCTTCATTGCCAAACCCTAACTCGCGGCGGATTTTTGCGTGCGTCCATTCCGCTAACGCTTCTGCGGTTTGCACAGCCATTCCATGAAAATACAAATAATTCGTATAGTCGTTGGCTGCAAATAATTTTTGAGCGTATTCGGTGGCAATTTCTCCCACTGTTACCGCTTGCATCGGGAAAACATCAATCTGTCCGCTTTCTTTGGGGGCAAAAAAGTCTGCAATACATAACCGTCGCCCTGATTTTTGTCGAGGAAAGTCAAAACGAGCAACCTGTTTTTGATGATTTTCAGGGTCATAAATTAATAAAGAGTTATCCTCCGCTTGACAGGGAAAATACCCATAAATCACCGTTGGATGTAATAAGTTTTCGGCTAAAATTTTAGCTTTCCATTCGGTTAAAATAGGATAAACTTTTTCCGCTAAGAAAGCATCGTATTCTTCCCGTGATTTTTCTCTCGGTTTGCGGAATTGCCATTGACCTACAATTAACGCTTGTAAATCTAAATACCAGAAAACCTCCTCTAAGGGGATATCTTGCGGTTGTAAGATTTTTGTTCCCCAGAAAGGCGGTGTCGGACGGTCAATATTAACATCAACGGCTTCAGAACGTCGGGTATCAATTACTATTTCTTCGACGGTTTCAGAAGATTCTGATTCAACCGTTTCTACTTTAACTCTCGTTTTCTTCGCTTCCGCATATTCCCCTAAAAATCCTTGGCTATCATTCCATTGTCCGGCGGCTTTGGCGGGCATTAATTTATCCATAAAGTTCAAGTCGGAAAAGGCATCTTTGCCATAAATAACTTGACCTTTATAGGTGTTTTGACAATCATCATAGACAAATTTAGGTGTTAAAGCCGCACCGCCTAAAATCACGGGAACGGTGATTCCGGCTTCGTTAAATGCCTCTAAATTCTCTTTCATAAAAGCGGTGGATTTTACTAATAATCCACTCATGGCGATACAGTCGGCGTTGTGTTCTTGGTAAGCGTTGATAATATTTTCAACGGGTTGTTTAATCCCTAAATTAATCACGCGATAGCCGTTATTTGATAAAATAATATCGACTAAATTTTTACCAATATCATGCACATCCCCTTTTACTGTGGCGATGATAAAGGTTCCTTTGGAATTATCCCCCGTTTCTGATTTCTCCATGTAGGGTTCTAAATAAGCAACGGCGGCTTTCATGGTTTGGGCAGATTGTAACACAAAAGGTAACTGCATTTGCCCAGAACCAAACAATTCTCCGACGACTTTCATGCCATCTAACAGCAAATTATTGATAATATCTAAAGGAGGATATTGTTTCAAAGCCTCCGCTAAGGCATCATCTAACCCAATACGTTCTCCGTCAATAATATGACGTTTTAAACGTTCTTCTACGGGTAGGTTAGCATCTCCAGAGCGATCGCGTTTTGTGGTTTTTCCTTGGAAAAGGTTAGTGAGTTCTCCTAACGGGTCATAAACACAAACATCCCCATTAAACTCTCGTTGATCATAAATTAATTTACGACAAACCTCTTGATGTTCGGGGTCAATTTTTGCTAGAGGTAAAATCTTATTTGCACTCACAATAGCCGCATCTAACCCCACTTGCATTGCTTCATGAAGAAACACGGAATTTAACACCTGTCGTGCGGCTGCATTTAAGCCAAAGGAAATATTAGAAACCCCTAAAACAATATGACATCCGGGTAATTCTTGGCGAATTTGACGAATAGAATCAATGGTTGCTTTGCCATTATTTCGGTCTTCTTCAATTCCCGTAGAAATCGGTAACGCTAAAGGGTCAAAAAAGATTTCATGGGCGGGAATTCCATAATTTATGGCATCATTGTAGGCGCGTTTAGCAATTTCAAATTTCTTTTCAGCCGTTCTCGCCATTCCTTCTTCGTCAATGGTTCCCACGACCACTCCCGCCCCATATTTTTTAGCAATTTCTAACACTTTATAAAAGCGTTCTTCCCCATCTTCATAGTTAGTAGAATTGAGTAAACATTTCCCCCCAGAAACTTTTAATCCCGCTTCCATTTTCTGCCATTCTGTGGAGTCTAACATCAAGGGTAAATTCACGTTAGTAACGACGCGAGACACCAATTCTCGCATATCTCGCACCCCATCACGTCCGACATAATCAACGTTAACATCTAAAATTTGGGCGCCTTCTTTAATCTGGGATTTTGCTAAAGAAACTAACCCATCCCAGTCTTCAGCATTCAGTAAATCTCGGCATTTTTTCGACCCACTAGCGTTGAGACGTTCACCAATAATTAAAAAGGAGTTTTCTTGTTCATAGGTTTGGGTACTATAAATCGATGCTGCTGAGGGGATAAATTGAGGTATTCGTTGTTTGGGTTTGAGGGTTTTAGAAATTTCAGCTAAGGCTTGAATATGCTCATAACGGGTTCCACAACAGCCGCCAATGACCTGCACGCCTAAATCTTCTACAAAGTGCATTAACGCCATTCTTAGTTCCATTGGCGTTAATTTATAATGGGCTTTTCCGCCAATATTTTCGGGTAAACCCGCGTTAGGAATACAGGACACCACAAAGGGGGAATGTTCCGCTAAATAGCGAATATGTTCTTTCATTAAATCGGGGCCAGTGGCACAATTTAACCCTAAAATATCAATTTTATAAGGTTCTAAAATCGTTAATGCCGCGCTCATTTCTGACCCGACTAACATGGTTCCGAAGGATTCCATTGTCACAGAAACCATAATCGGACGACGTTCACCTTTTTTAGCAAAAACATCTTCAATTCCGTTTAATGCGGCTTTAATTTGCAGTACATCTTGGCAAGTTTCTACAATGAATAAATCTACGCCGCCATCAAATAATCCCTCCGCTTGTTCAGCAAACGCATGATGTAAGGTATCAAAGTCAATATGTCCGAGGGTGGGAAGTTTGGTTCCAGGGCCCATTGAACCTGCAACAAATCTCGGTTTTTCGGGTGTAGAATATTCCTCGGTTAAACGTTTAGCTAATTCGGCTGCGGTTTTGTTTAAATCATATGCTTTATCGGCTAAATTATATTCGCCTAAAACAATTGAAGTTCCCCCAAATGTATCGGTTTCAATGACGTCTGCACCTGCTTCTAAAAAGCCTCGATGAACGTTAGCAACCGCTTCGGGTTTTGTATAGACTAAATATTCATTACAGCCTTCATAATCTTTTCCGCCAAAATCATCCGCCGTCAGGTTTTGGGTTTGTAGGTTGGTTCCCATTCCGCCATCAAATACGATAACGGGACGTTCAGGACTGTGGAGGCGGTCTAAAAATGCGCTTTTCATAAAGTGTTAATGATAGGGAGTCAGGGTAATTTTACAATTTTACACCAAGAAACCAAGTTCGGTGATAAAAAGTCGGGGTTAAACCCTGAGATATTTAGGAAGAAACCGAGTTTCTAAGTTTTATGATAAAATTAGATCATCATTATCATCTATGCTAAAATTAAGAATAAAATAAATTAATTTTTTATGAAAAGAGAGCAAGCACTGGCAATTTTAGCCAATCATAGGGAAGAACTAAAAGCTTTAGGTGTGAAGTCTTTAGATTTATTTGGTTCCGTTGCACGAGATGAAGCAAGACCTGATAGTGATATAGATTTTTTAGTTGATTTTTCGATAGAAGCAAGTTTATTTGACTTGTTTAGAGTACAGCACTATTTAGAAGATATTTTCGGTTGTTCTATTGATTTAGGGACAAAAGATGCTTTAAGAGAACATTTGCGAGAACCTGTTCTGAAGGAGGTTATTCGTGCCTTCTAGGAATTGGCTCAGACGAATTCAAGATATTTTAGACGCAATTACTCGGATTCAAAAAACAACCGATGGAATGTGCTTTTCTGATTTTGAAAAAACAGATTATTAAATCTTTGATACAATTCATGATCAGATTATAGACTGTTATATGATAGAATTAGAAATTATGTAAAGTATAAAAAATTAGGATTGAGTCAATATGGCTAATCAATTATTTTATGGAGATAACTTAGAAGTTCTCCGCAAATATATTAAAGATGAATCTGTAGATTTATGTTATATTGATCCACCGTTTAACTCGAAACGCAACTATAACCAAATTTATAATAATTTAGGAAAAGAAGATCGAGCCCAAGCTCAAGCTTTTATTGATACTTGGACTTGGGATGATCATGCTAATCAAGGTTTAGATGAAATTTTTAGTAATTATCAAGGTCATTTTACTCAACAAAGTATTGATTTAATTGGGGGATTAACAAAAGTTCTGGGTAAGGGTAGCCTTTTAGCTTATTTAGTGAGTATGACTTTGAGAATTGCAGAAATCTATCGGGTTTTAAAACCTACCGGAAGTTTTTATTTACATTGTGATCAAACAGCGAGTCATTATTTAAAATTACTAATAGATTCTATTTTTTGTTCTCAGGGTGGAGATTTCAAAAATGAAATAATTTGGAAAAGGAAAACTGGAAGAGGAGAAACTAATCATAAATCTTCTCGTTTTGGTGTTTCTATAGATACGATTTTATTCTATACAAAATCTAATCAATCTTGTTTCAATAGTCAATTTTCTTTTGATGTAGAAGGATATTCAAATTATGTAGATAAATCTTTTAAATATGTTGATGAAAATGGTAGACGTTATCAAGCTGATAACTTAGCGAGTCCTTCTCCCCGCCCTAACTTAATGTATGAATATAAAGGATATAAACCTCCGGCTACTGGGTGGGCAATTTCAAAAGAAAAAATGGAACAATGGGATCAAGAAGGACGATTACATTTTCCTAAAGATACAACGGGAAGAATTAGAAGAAAACGTTTTTTAGATGAATTGCAAGGTAAACCTATCCAAAATTTATGGGATGATATTCAACCGATTTCTTCTCAAGATAAAGAACGTTTAGGATATCCTACACAAAAACCTGAAGCATTATTAGAAAGAATTATTCAAGCGAGTAGTCATGAAGGAGATGTTATTTTAGATGCTTATTGTGGCTGTGGGACAACCGTTGCTGTATCACAACGTTTAGACCGCCAATGGATAGGAATTGATATAACTTATCAAAGTATTAGTTTAATTTTAAAACGGTTAGAAGATGCCTTTGGTCAAGGAGTATTAGAACAAATTCAACTCAATGGCATTCCTAAAGATATGAAATCGGCGGAAGCATTAGCCTTGAAAAAAGATGATCGAACTCGCAAAGAATTTGAAAAATGGGCAGTTTTAACTTATACGAATAACCGGGCGATTATTAATCCTAAAAAGGGTTCAGATAAAGGAATTGATGGTATTGCTTATTTTAGAGGAGAACAAGATGAACCCGAAAAAATTATTTTACAAGTAAAATCGGGTAATATTAAATCAGGAGATCTTCGAGATTTACAAGGAACCTTAACCCTAGAAAAAGCAGCAATGGGGATTTTAATTACGTTAAAACCTCCCACAAAAGAAATGATTAAAACGGCTAAATCCGCCGGAATTTATCAAAATAAATATATGAGTCAAAGTTATGATATGATCTCAATTGTCACGATTCAAGAGATAATAGAAGAGAAAAAACGGTTATCAATTCCATTAGGATATGAGGTCTTAAAATCGGCAGAAAAACAAAAAGAAGTCAAAGCAACCCAGTTAAGTTTAGAGATATAAAAAAACCCGGTTTTTAGAAAAAAACCAGGTTTTTAATGAACTGAGTTATTGAGCGCTAGGTGCAGGAGTTTCAGGGGGAAGCATCACTTGATTAATCACATGGATAACGCCATTGCTGCCATTAATATCAGCTTGAACAACATCAGCACCATTGACTTTTACTTTACCATCAGCCACTTCTAAATTCACCGCAGCACCTTCAACGGTAGCTGTTTCTCCGGGTTGAATTTCAGCCGAGGCGACTTTATTCGGTAGAACGTGATATTGAAGAATTTTAGCCAATTTTTCTTTATTTTCTGGCTTCATTAATTCCTCTAAGGTTCCCGCAGGTAAAGCAGCAAAAGCTTCATCGGTAGGGGCAAAAACAGTATAAGTTCCTGCACCAGAGAGAGTTTCAGTTAACCCAGCGGCTTCAACCGCTTTTGTAAAGGTACTAAAAGAAGGGTTGTTGCTGGCAATTTGAACAACAGTTTCTGACTCATTGGAGGCTAAAGTGACTCCTGTATCAGTGTTTTCAGAGGCGACCGCAGGAGTTGTGGTGGCTGTGGTGGCTGTAGTTTCAGCCGCCGGAGTGGGAGAAGCTGTCGCTGCTGTGGTTTCAGAAGCCGGAGTGGGAGAGGCGGCGGTTGTTGTAGCGGTTGTTGCTTCAGGAGTCCCTGTTGCTTGTTCTGTGGCGGGTTGTTCAGGGGTGGTGTTGGTGGCACTCGGTTGAGAGCAAGCACCCAGAGCAGCGACACTGCTCACGGTTGCTAACAAAATCAAAAATTTTTTGGTCACTTGAGCGATGCTATTCATAACTTAGGTGTTTTGTTTGTAAACAGCTATACAAACGGTTAATGTAATTGTAAGCATGGTAACATATCTTTACAAAATTTCAAAGTCTGTGACGTAAAATCTCAAACCTAAACTGCCTCAACCTCTGAAAGCCTATCTGGGTATGTCGCTTGATCAACTCAGTAGACGCTCCCAGGCAGTCGTAGCGAGAATTAGATTAAACTCATTCTGTCCGCAGAATCGAGCGTCTCTTCAGACCTGAGAGTCTCAAAAAGCTGATCTTAACAGCAAATCTTGACGACATTGGTAGCCACCCGTTAACGCTCAACCCTCAACCGCCATGCTGTTAATATCGGTTATCGCGTAAATATTGGAGAATCCCTTGAGCGATCGCTTGGGCCATACGACTGCGTTGAGCCGGATCACCTAACATATAGGCATCATAAGTATTGGTGACAAACCCCGTTTCTACTAACACCGAAGGCATAGAAGTATTCCGCAACACATAAAAACGCGCTTGTTTGACACCACGATTCGGTAGGTTAGAAAAACTGCTCATAATACTATTTTGAATATATTGAGCCAGACGACCGCCACTGCTGTAGTAATAGGTTTCAATCCCACTGGCAGCCGCATTCGTCGCCGCATTGGCGTGAATACTCACAAATAACGTCGCATTCATGCGATTGGCCATATCCACACGAGGTTCTAACTCAACAGTGCGATCATCCAAACGAGTCATCACCGCTTGCACGCCATTTTGTTGCAAAATCTGAGCAACTTGTTGAGAAATTGAGAAAACCACATCTTTTTCCCGCAGTCCTCCCACACCCACTGCACCAGCATCACTGCCCCCATGTCCAGGGTCAACAATCACCACAACCCGACTATTAGGAAGAGGATTGTTAGACGGTGGTGTCACCGTTCCAGGGGGGAAGGGTAAGGGATTCGTATTAGTAGGTGGGTTAGACCGAGGAGGAAAGGGTAAAGGGTTGGGAGTCGGAACCGTCGCCACAGGGGGACGTCCCGTAGGCGAAATCCCTAACCCTTCTCCGACAAAAGGTAACGCCAGTTGTTTCGGACTACTTTGGCTAATTTGTCCGACTTCAATGCGGGTTGCAGGTTTAATTAATAACGTAAAGGTTTCCGGGTCTTCCTGTCGTACCCTTGTCCAAATAATCGGACTTCCCACCTGTCGTTGGGGTAAAGACACTCCCTCAGCTAAAGTGGCGGAAAAAAACGTAATACTATAAGCCTGAGTTTCAGCATCCCAACCACTGGAATAGTTCAACGGTTGATCCGCTTGAATTTGTAGTTGTTGATTGCGAATTTCGACGGAGCGAATCGTCGCAAACCCCGCCGAGAGTTGAACCGCAGGAGGCGTTCCCCCTTGGGGCCAAATCGCCACCCCTCCGGCGGATGATCTCGCTTGCCAATTTTGATTCCGCTTTGGGGTACTCAGAGTGACTCGAACTACTGGGGGGTTACTTGACAGTTGAGTCACTTGTGTCACCGTTACCCCATCTCGATTCACCTGTTTTCCAGCCGTCGTGGAGCGAGTCGCTAAGGTGGCACCGAGGATGTCTAAGGTCATCCAACTGCGATCTTGACTTTGTTTAAATTCAATATCCGGCATTTTGCCACTGGTGTGTAACACAATGCCATTATCGCGAACCTCAACCTGAGTTAAGCTGGTTTGAGCTTGATTTGGAATCGAACGATTAACCCTTGGTTGCGGTTGTGGTTGAGGTCTAGGTGCGGGTGGCGGTAGAGGTGCCGGAGTTGTGGCGACGGGATTGGGGTTCGGTGTCCCGATGGGTTGAGGCGAGGGGAGTTCCACTGTCCACTGGCTGGGAGAAATCCCCCTAAATTTTACCCCTTGAGGATCGAGGGTATAACCGTTGGCTAATTCTACGACAATTCGGGCAGTTTGGTTATCAACCTGACCTACTCGGATTTCTCGAATTGCTCCCCCAATCGCTTGTTGACGGGTGACACCCCCTAAGCTGGTTCCGGGTAAATCAATTACTAGGCGGGTGGGGTTCGATAACAGTTGAGCTTTGGGTTGTACCCCACTATCGGTGCTAAAAGTTAGGCGGTTTTGATCCGCTTCAAATTGCCAAGATTGCAGTCTTGCAGCTTCCGCCGGAGAGGTCAGGATCAAAAAGCTCGTTAAACTGGGTAGTAACCAACGCAAAAATAAAGTTTTTCCCATTCGTGACACGCTAAGAACCTGAATTAAAAATTGTAAGGTTGAAGGTTGAACACTCCCACAGCCACACCAAATCGGGATTGTCTTCGATGTTGTCGGTCGTTGACTCTACAAGCTTGAAGCTCAAATCCTCACACCGTCAGAAAAACGGCAATTTGTCCCACTGGGACATAATCTATAAGCGAGTGAATCATATCATATAGCGCTACGCACTAGGGAATAGTTCGTCCGTTCCCTATTCCTTATCCCCTATTCCTTATCCCCTATTCCTTATCCCCTATTCCCTGTTAATTGAATATTTTGCTGAGGAATTCCAATGGAAATTTTATGTTGATCAAAAGCAATTTTTAAACGGCGGCGATATTCCCGTGCTACTGGCCATTGTTGTAAGGGTTGAGTTTTAATAAAAATCCGAATTCCGATTCCGGTATGGTTCAGTTCATCGACTCCCAAAACCGTTGGCGGTTCTAAAATATAGACACTCCAATTCGGGTCTTCCTTCATCGTTTGAGCCACTTCATTAATCACTTGAATCGCTTGATCAACATCGGTATGATAATCCACATTTAAAGTTAAATCGACCTGTGACCAACCATTAGAAAGATTTTCAACGCTGGTAATAATTCGGTTGGGGACAGTAATTAAATTCCCGTTGGTATTTCGGAGTTGAGTCATGCGTAAATTCATATTCTCAACTTTACCTGTGAGTTGACCAATGGCAATTACATCTCCTACGGCAAATTGATCATCAATCAGAATAAATATCCCAGCAATAATATCTTTAATTAAATCGTTGAACATAATTGATAATGCTAAACTGATTAACCCCCCAGCAGCTAAAATACTGGCAGAATTGACTTTTAAAACCGCCAGAATTGTAATCACCCAAATGATCAACCAAACGGCAATAGCAATACTTTTTAAGGTTTGAGCTAAGGTGTAAGCTCGTAAAGATTTTCGACGAGAAACATCAGGATTAACAATTAAAAAAGATGAATCTTCTAAAGCGGTCATAAACCGATCAATAAACAACAAGGTTAAGCGATTAGAAAGATAGATAAAAATTGTGATAATCAATAAAATATTAATAGCATTTAATATCAGTTGATAAAAACGAGTTTGAGGAAACAATCCTAAAACAATAAAACAGGCAATGTAAATGATTAAAATTTGTAAGATTTGCAAAGATTGGCGTTGAAATGTATTCCAGTTGATTTGCTTTTTAATCTTAATATATTCTGGATTTTTTTGAGCAGACTCAACATCAGTAACTCCTTTGTTTTTATCATGCTTTAAAGGATGAGGTAGGATTTTTTCCGAGAGAATTTCCCATTGTTTTTTTAATTGTTTTTGTCGATATGAAACTAAAGTTGTGGTGATTGAAGTTACCAATAGAATAAAAAAAGCGATGGCAAATTGGCGCTTTAATAATTCAGGCTGACGTTCTGATTTTGCTTGTATAATTCCTTCTTTAATAATCGGAATTAATTCCATCGCATGACCTTCAGGATCAACACCATCAATTTCAGCATCTAATGACGTAACCGTCATGATTTCATAAGGTTTTTCTCGACCTTTCCAAGAGGCATAAATTACAGGTAAATTATTTTTAACTTGATAAAAAACCTCTAAACTATTCAAATCAAACTGACTATTAACAATAAATGAAAGCCGATTTTGGATTTTTTTAATGCGACGATGAATAGCGGGATTTCCCTGATCATCATTACTGACACGAGGGGCACTAATTTGAAATAATTCTTGACCATCTAATCTAACAGTCTCTTGTACAAAAGCAGAATCATCCCCAGGACTGAAAAAATTGTTCAAAGAACTCGTATTAGGGACTTGTCCCCAAGCGTTAGGTATCGTAATTAAACTCAGGGTCATGATCATTAAAATGATCAAAACTATGCCTTTATATTTAGACTTTAAAAACCGCATCTTAAAAAATCGTTCTATTCAATATTTCCAGAAAATAGATGTAGGATCTTCCCAGCTAAACTTTAGAGATCGAGATAGATTGTTCATCCATCAAAACATCATTTCTGATGACTGAAGACTTGCCCTGATCCTTGCCGAAGGGTTGGGTTCCCTCCTGGGAGACCGCTAAATCAAACCAGAAGGTTGTTCCTATACCTAACTCACTAATTAAATGAACTTGACTCCGATGTTTTTCAATAATATTTTTAACAATCGATAACCCTAATCCAGTTCCTTCTAAAGTATGAACTCGATTTTCGACTCGAAAGAAACGGGTAAAAACTGCTTGTTGATCTTCCGGTGCTATTCCTGTTCCCGTATCAGAAACTTCCGTGCGAATATAGCGAATTTTAGGTTGATTTTCAACTAAATGTAAATCTACAGGACGAGGAGGCGGTGGCGAAATAATCCAACCGCCTTTTTCAATTTCTTCCACTTCTTTTTCGGTTTTGAGGTCTTCTTCTTCTAATTGATAAACCCGAATAATCACCCGTCCTCCCGAAGAGGTAAATTTCAAAGAATTACCGACTAAATTGGTTAAAACTTGCAGCAATAAATCATAGTGTCCTAAAACTGACGGTAAATCCGGTTCAATTTCTCGACTCAGTTCAATGCCTTTATCCTTAGCATTCAGTTGATAGGTTCTCAAGGTTTGTTCAACAACTGCTGCCATATCAACGGGTTCAAAATGATAGATCCGGCAGGATTCTAACCGAGATAAATCTAACACATCATTGACTAAACGAGTTAAGCGATCGGTTTCATGGTTCGCCGTTGCTAAAAATTCCT
>JACCEC012196518.1_pt1 | contig 22678 bp, 53 predicted proteins | sample 7450121 | NCBI WGS metagenome assembly JACCEC01 (sample SAMN15323455, study PRJNA562643) | freshwater metagenome | isolation source: river surface water | place: USA:Blue River Watershed | collected 2017-08-18 | reverse complement strand
GGATGGATCATCCTGCAGTAAAGTATATTACGGACAATTCGGACATTGCAAGGGATAATGATAGAGATGCAAGATTTGAATATGTAGACCAAGCATTTGTATCTAAAAGATACGGCAAGGAAAGATACCTAGATACCCTAAATAAGGCCCTAGAAGACCAGGAGATGGCTTTTGAGCCTTTGGTCAATGGTAGGAAGTATCTATCAGACAAAGTTGGCATAAACACGGTCATACGGTATAATAGAGACATAGTGTCATATGCAGAGATATTCGGAGGCGAGTATTCGGTTACATATGATCAAGAGGTGGAGTGGAAGTGAGTGATGATGTTAAGTTTAGCGACTTATTTGATCCTAATCAACCAAGATCAAATCGTGAACTCATCGAATCCCGCCTAAAAATATGCAATCAATGTGAGTGGTTTAATAAACGACTTGCAAAATGTAGGAAATGTGGTTGTTTCATGAAATTGAAAACAACATTACAAGAAGCAAAATGTCCAATAGAGAGATGGTAAAAGAAATGACAAAAGACGAAGCAGTAACAGTTATGCTAGATAGCATTAACGCAGATAACTTAGCACTTGGCCTTCAGGCTGGATTGAATGAAGAAGATCTCAAGAAGCAGATCGAACAGAGCCAGCAAAGCCTTGCCTTTATGATGTCAAACATTTATGATAAGTTAAAGACTAGTGGAGCAATTGCCTAAATACTCATATCGACCTATTCTTGAAGTAATCAAGGAGACTTATCTTGCAAATGCTCAGAAAGAATATGAGCCTGGTTTTGACATTGAGTCAAATGTAAGATTAGTTATTGAAGCAGATACTGAAGAATTGGCTGATCTATCTAGATATGGGTTTGTTGATATCCGTATGTGGGAATTAGAGAACTAATCTGTCCCCGCAAAAATATACAAACCTTTTATTCTGATTTGCACGAACAATTAGTGCAGCAGGTTTCTGAAAATATTTTTACAGATAGGGAAGTGTCCTCTACAGGCCTTCCCATATTGTCTGTTACCTTAATAGGTGTCGATTCAAACTGAAGTTCTGGATCCCAGGCATTTTCGAAGTTTTCTAGGATGCCCATTTTATTCCTCTGGAGTTGATCTATGAATTACTTCACATGTGCACTGTGGGCAGCACTGGACTTGCTCACATGCTTCTGGGTTGGTGGTATCTGTCATAAAATTATTATAGCATAAATCTGAAAAATTTTGTAAAACCCATACCCCCTAAAATCTGAATATTTTTACCAGATGTATGATACAAGATTTAAAAAACTACAGTTAAAAAATATAGTGAGCACATAATAGCAGGCTCTTAGCCTTTTGATCTAGTTAATAGGGGATACTAGTACCATCTTTTAGATACTAGTACCCACCTAATAAACTACACTGGTACCCTATCTAACTTTTGTTAGGATTGGGGTCACATTGTTATCGTAGTACCTCTTGAGTTTTTTAGTGTTTTCTTCTTGCTTGAGGTCTATTGCGTTAATTCCAAAGTCTTTCAATACCTTGCTAGTTTCAACAACAATAGTTCTAGCGAATGCAACTCCTAATAGTTTTAGACCTATTGGAATTGCGACTACTGCACCAATCGTTAGGACTAGAATAATAATAGCCATAAAAATCAGTGAGTATTGCACGACATTGGCAAACCATTCGAATGGACTAGTGAGAAAATCTAACATTTAACTCCTTTAGGCAGATGTAGTAGATGTTGATACTGAGGCTAGGTACTCTTCTCGTACCTTAGTCATTGCTCTATCTATCTGAGCATAGGCATTAGCACACTTATAGCAATACTCTTCTGTAGTAATGCCTAACATAAAGGCATCTGTTCCTGAGTAGACTAGTTCTGTTGATTCACAGTTAATTACTTTGCATGTTGTCATTTATTTATCTCTTTTCTTTTGTGCATGTGCATGGGTTGATTGTTATTTCTTTTCCTTTTAATGTAACGATTGCTAATGTGTTACATGAGGAACATAGATAGATGTGCATTTAGTATTCACTATCCTTTTCTAGTATTGTAGGGACTAGGGCAACTAGAGTAACTAGTAATGATGAAATAATAACGATAAGTGGGAAGGTCATGTTATTCACACTCCCCACATGGGCAGACACTAGGGAATAGTCTTTCTTGCTTAATTCGATTAGCAAGTCTTTCTACCTTAATGTAGGTATCTGCACTAGCACCTCTAAAGGATACTAGTTCTCCATTGGCTACCATGTGTGCAGCCTTAATTATCTTTTGTTCTAATGTAAGTGAAGTCATTTTTAACTTCCTTTCTTTTTAATCTAATAGCACTTTGCTATTTTCTTTCCTTGACCTAGGTTATTTGCTCTATTGCTAGAGGCTCACTAGGATTTCTATTTAATTGTATGTAATAATACTAGCAGATAATCTTGCTACTGTCTAGTATACTGGCTAGTAGTCTCACTATGTGGAGCGTAGCCTATGTGATATAGGTCACTTATTCGCTAGGCTCACCCTATACTCTAGGTTTATTTGCTAGGCTCATTGACCATATTTAACCCTATTTAATTTTCTATAAGAGAATAATAACATAAATAAGCCTAAAAGTCAAGGGTTGCTTCGGCGTGTCGCATGTGTTTTAGGTCACATTTTTGGGGGCGGCCTCGTGTGGTGTAGGTCACATGTGTTCTACATCACAATGTCCGATTTACCCCTTTTATACCCTGCAATTTGTCAGTCCCCCCTGCTATACTTACTAGTATAAAGAAAGTTAAATAAAGGTTATTTAACAAAAAAGAAAGGTGGTTCAAGATGAACTACACTGAAATAACAAACGCACTAGATGCGAAAATTGCTGGTGGCTACACCTCTTGGGGTCATGTAGCAACCTTCTACTGTGACTACAATGTAAAGGGTAATGACCCAAGTTGTAAGCATGAAACTTGGACAGATGTTCAAGGTACTTCTACAAAACAACCTTACTTTAATCGCTACTGCGATAAGTGTGGTTACAGAAAACTCTTTGTAAAGTATGCAAAGTATTGTTCTAAAAAGAAAGGTGGTCGTAAGTAATGACTACACTAATTAACACAGTATGCAAAGAGCATACACCTAATAAATCTGCTATCTCTATGGTAGGAGATGAGCAATTTACTTTCTGCGTAGATTGCGAAAATAACATTGAGCGTTGGTATGACGATACTGACCCTGAACGACTACCTATGTGGTCAGATTGGAAGGTATCTAAATGAGTACCTTTATTTCACTCCCCTCCGTATGTGGGGCAACATCTGCAAGCGTAGATGTGTATGACCTTGACCTTAACCCTCACGGGGTTATCTGTTGCGATAATTGTAAATCTATCGTGTTATGCCGTAAGGCTTGGGATTTTTTATACAAAGGAGATAAATAATGAAAACACTTCAAGAAAAACTTGATCTTGCTGCAAAAGAATTAGAACCAATACTTTGGGAATTGCTAAATGAGATTGAAGAAAACAAAGAATAGTTTTCTATAAAAACTTAAAAAACGGGGGCGCCCCCTGTGGATAACTCTGTGGATAACTAATGTGGTCTAAATCACAAAAATAGTTTGAAAATACTGCCCAGTAACCCCCCAATTTGTCAGTCCCCCATGGTAGTCTTAAGACATAGAAAGTTAAGGAAAGTCCTTAAACTAGAAAGGTTCAAAATGAACACTAAGAAATGTTTTCAGGGTCATGAATACCCTGCAAGTGAGGCAATCTCCCTAGGTTGCCCAGTATGTCTAGAGAAATGGTTAGACAAGGGTTTAACCCTAGACTAAAAACTAAATACAACTTAATAAATTTTTAACTACTAAAGAAAGGTTCAACTAATGAACACTAATGAATACTATGAAACAGTCCGTAAGGACATTGCTATCGAATTTGGTTTAAAGGCTGCAGGTTATGCACCTCGTCCAAAATACTACATAACAATTCGTGAGGCTCAACGCTTAGCGAATAAGTATGACATGGAAACCTGTCAGGTTATTGTCAAAAGACTAAAAGCAATTCGTATTGCTAACAATTGGAAAGGATAATCCTATGAATAATGATGTTGCACAATACTATGATGAAATGCTAGATGAGCAAGGTGAAATTGAAATTGGTATTTATAAATTTCTACCTTCTCAAGTTTTAAAGATGTGTGACCCTGTTGCATATGACCAAGGTCTTTTAGATTTTGAAGATTACTTAATACAAAATGAGGAGTTAAATCGATGAACGAAATCAACGATCTATTTCAAAAAGCAATTAGCATTGAACATTTAACTGATGAACAATGCGAAGAGTTGTTAAAGATATTTGAAAAGTGAGGGGCGCCCTTTTCGAACAGATGTTCGTGTGATGCAAAACACAGAAATAATGTCCGTTTTGTCCGTGTCTAAACTTGACTTTTTGGCTTCTGTCTGCTAGTATTATCTTATAACAATTAAATAGTGACAAATGAGGTAATGAGCCTTAGCAAATAAATGTGACTAGTATCACAGTGAGCCTAAGCAAATAAGTACCCAATTTGTCAGACCCCAATGATAAGATAGTCTTATCACTTAAAGAAAGGATGACATCCATGTCATACACTGTAAAACTAGAAACCACTAATGGTTCTGTAAAGTCAATTCAACTTCCCTCAAAAGGTGCAGTTGCTCAATTCATCTCAACTTATCCAACTCAAATCCCAGTTGGTATCGCAATGCGTGTCTCATGTGACGCACTTTGTGTTTCAGGTATTATTCGTGGAAAGAAGGTTCTCTAATGGGAAACTACACTAGAAAAACTTTCATCTCAGTTTCTAAAATCCTAAATCAGTTTTCTGATGAAATAGATGAGCAAGTCTTTTTAGATTTGGTTGCAGAGTTTGGAGATTTCTTCAAGGCTGACAATCCTAATTTTGATTTTTCTAAGTTTGAAATGGAGTGTGTAAAGTGAATAGACTAATAACAACACTAGTGCAGTTAATGTTGTGGGCTCCAATTGTTTTTGCAATTGCAATGGCAGTTAGTGAATCTAAAAAACTTAACAAGTAAAACACGATCACCTAAGCAAGTGAATAAACTGCTTGAAATTTCAACAATTTGGGGGCGCCGTGGTCGGGCGTGTCGTGCCCTGTGTGAGATTTATCACATGGCTTGAGCGTCTCACTATTTGGATTTACTGGCTAGTAAGTAGAGATTTGTCAGTCCCCCATGATAGGATATTTATATCAAGTTAATCAAAAGAAAGAAGGTTGCTCATGTCAGCAAATACTTACTCAGTCCAGTCCCTACTAGTAGGAAAGATGTATTACTCAAAAACTCTGCAAGGTGAAATTATTGACGCAGAGCCTAGCAGTGAAGTTTGGTATCAGGATTGTGATACTTATCTAGTGCAGGTTCGTCCTACTTATTCTAAGAAGGGTATCTATAACAAGGATACTTATCGTTATGTCGCAGTAAAGACAGGAGATAACTAATGGGATATGTAGAGATTTTCCGAATTGACAATGAGGGTGCAGGTTGGATAGACTTAGCCCAAGCAAATGAAAATGAGTTATTTAACCTAGAGGTTGGATTGCTTAATGAAGGTGCGTTATTTACTACTAAGGAGGCTAACTAATGGAATACCTATACTCGGTAACATGTACCTATGACAATGAAAGAACACCAAAATGGATTGGTCGTTTTGATAATGCCATAGATGCAGTTGATACCTATAACAAGTTTGTTGATTGGGGAACTGCTAATGAATACTCAACAATTAACTTATCAGAGCCTAGTGGCAAGATGCACACTAAGATTTTTTATCGTGACGGAAAAGTAGGAGGTAAGTAAATGGGAAGCGTTACAGCAATTGGGTTGGCAGATAGTGTCCTTGACCTTGAAACACAATTACTCTATCACTTGAAGGGTAATCACTATCCTCCAGTCCCTGCGGAAATGGTGGCTCCATGTATTGAGGCTATTGACGCAGCCTATGACGAAGATTTTAATCGCATGATTGACATGCCTATGGTTGGTGACTTTCAGATAACCTATAAGGGTTCAACACAGGCTCCAGCATGGGCAATTATTGAGCAACACCACTTAGATTGGTTCATTAACCCACAGGAGGAAGACAATGAGTAAGTCAGTTGAAGAATTGCTAAAAGAGGCAGGGGATCAGTATCAGGATTGGTATGAGGCAATTGCTAACATGAAACTAAAGGGAGAATAAATGTCTGATACAATGATGAGCATGAAACTGATACAAGCAGATACTCTTAATCCAGACCAGTTAATGGTTGAAGACTTAATCAAAGTAGATGAAGATATCCTTGAAGTTATTTCTATTGACAGCGATGGAACTGGAGATAACTATGAGATTGAAACACAAAACGAATTTGGTGAAAGAGAATTTTATACATTTAGATACACTGATTTAATTCCTCTCTATGTTTTTTTAGATGATGAAGATGAATAAATAAATTCCCTGCAAAAAATGGGGCGCCCCGTTCGGGCGTGTCTGTGGATAACCTGTGTATAACTATAGTCTACTCACCAGTAACCTTTCTAAAATATCTTTACGTAACGATTTGTTATTTTCCCCGTTTTTGGGCAAGGAAAAATTTTTGTGATCTAAATCATAGTTTCAAATTTGACATTTTTACCCTAAGTCTGCTAAGATTAACTTATGAAGAAAACACCTGAAGAGTTACGCAGACTAATGGAACTACGCCGTTCTAATGCTGCTTCAAGTGTGCCTTCAAAGAAAAAGTACAACCGTAAGAAATGTCAGACCCAAATGCTAGAATTAAAGAAATACAAAGGAGACCCCCATGGCTAATATGTACGAAGATGAAATGTTCGATGACTACTACTCAACAACCTGCCCTCAATGTCAAGAAAATGCTGTCGACGAATATGAAGAAAAATGTACTCACTGCATGCTTGAAGAGTTTGCTAATATGCACTCTGAGGATATCGCACTAGAAATGAGCCTAGGCCTTGACTACTAATACACTTAAACTTAAACGGTCCAACGATAGAAAGGTGGCTAATCTTGTCACAAAAAATGGAAAGCAAGCAGCAATTGCAAATACCTTCGGTCTTCCTGCTGGAAAAAATTTCTCGTGTCCTGGTGCCACTAGTGTTTGTGAGAGCGTTTGCTATGCAGGAAAACTCGAAAAGTTATTCAAGGGAGTAAAGGCCAACCTTCTACATAACTGGGACCTTCTTAAGGATGAAGACCTACAGGGCATGTACTCTCTACTTTCAGAAATGATCGCAGAATTCAAGACTGATTGTCTTAAGAAAGACGCACCTATGCTATTTCGCATTCACTGGGATGGTGATTTCTTTAGCGATGACTATGCCCGTGCATGGCGTATGGTTATTGAAGAGCAGCCTGATGTCCAATTCTGGGTATATACTCGTGTAAAGTCTGCTGCACTTATTCTTAATAATATTAGCAACCTCTCACTTTATTTCTCTGCAGACAGTGAGAATGTAAAGACTGCCGTTGATTTAAAAATTAATAACGGGGTACGCATGGCATACCTTGCTAAGAATTTTGCAATGGGTCAAGCAGATGTTAAAGAGATGATTGGTCGTCCTGCTGCTAAGTGTCCTGAGAATAATAAACAAATTCCACTTATTAGCAATGCAGGTTCGGCTTGCGTTTCGTGCTCACTTTGTATATACTCTAAGAGTGATATTATATTCTCTGCGAGTAAAAAATAAATGAGCCCATGGTTCTATTTCCTAATGATTTTAATTGTAGTAATTTCTTTCTTAGGAGGTTCAGGAGTCTAATCTCCCCCTGAAAAATGGGGCGCCCCCTGACTAGTCATTTGTCAAGCCCAACACGCAACTTTAAGATGTGATCTTTCTCACCCCCTGGATTTTAGGCAGGATTTGTATTTTTGAGATTTTTGTGTTAGACTTGTATTATCAACCAAAAGAAAGGCAAGCCCCATGACAACAATACGAATACCACACACAGTTAATCTTGTTACAGAGATTGACGCAGACCATCCAGACGCACAACGCCTATTGGCACTTGATAATCCATCAGCATTTCTATCAGAACTATTTGAGGCTATCATGGTTAGCGAAGGCTGGCTAGATACTATCAACGCAGGTGGCTCATACGCATTTGTAAAACTAGATAATTAGTCACTAGGGGGTGTGGTATAAATCACATTTCAAATAGTGAGATTTCTAGGAAATAGATTTGTATTTCTGAGATTTTTCAGTTATACTTAATACATAAGCAAGTAACCCTAACAGAAAAGGAAAAACAAAATGACAGTAGCAACAGCAACATACAAAGTCGGAGACCTCTACACTTCACAGAAGTCAAAGGTAACAGGCACAATTCAGGAAATCGTACCATCAAAGTCAGGCGAGACAGTTCGTGTTAAGTTAGATGTAAATGGTTCAACTCGCTGGACAACTTGGACAGCAAAGTAAATTGACAAAAATCTCCTGAGCATGAGATAATTAAACTGCTCAACACAACCCCCAAACTAACAGAAATGGAAAAGACCCAATGGCAAGAGGAAAAGCAATCTCAGTAAAAATCCCTACACAGCGTGTAATCAAGGCACTAGAAACAAAGTTAGCAGAATTAGAAACTAATTGGGCTAATCAAGAAAAGAACGAAGCAAAGTATCAGAAGGCTTTTGAGGCATACAAGAAGGAACTTATTGACTATGCAGTAGCAAACATCAAGAAGGCAACTAACTTCCGTAGTTCTTATCGTTCTTGGAATAACAATCTCAACATTGACTTTGATTTGGCAGTATCAGAAAAGGAACTACCAAAAGAGCCTGTTCGTGATTTTGAGCAACTACACCTACACACATACAATGAGCAAAAAGAGGAAATGTCTAACGCTATTCGTATCCTCAAGATGACAGATGAGGAAGTAGTTAATACTTCAACATACAACGCAGTTGCTCGTTATCTCTAAATAATTTATCTCTGCTAAGCCCTACGCCATGATGTGTAGGTATGCCTGAGATAAGACACCTGAGTATGTGTATAAACTGCTCACCACGACCACAGAAATGCGTGGATAAATAAATAGAGTGGAGAATTCGCCAGGCTGATTAGGGCGATAATAGAAATACTATAGAGCAAGGCTCCTGCAGGCCTAAAGAAGCAGACATCCTGAGCACGATCCAAAAAGGCTCCCCTCATGGGGACGTTGACATTTGTCAGTGGTGCCCTGTACAATTAATATAAACAACAACAGAAAGAGGCCCCCATGGACCAGACCAACAATAGCGTAACCGTAGTAAATGCAACAGAAGACTTTCTTCGTGATTCACTTGCAAAGAAAACTCTTCGTTGTGCAGAACTAGAGGACCACATTCAGAAAGTAACACAGCGTTCATATGCTGAATCTGCAGACAAAAACCGTATGGTTGAAGCAATGCAGGAATGGACACTCAATGCATTAGAGGAGCGAGAAATCTCTGAGACTAATGCAGAAGAGATTGCAGACATCATGGGCTTTGAATTAACAAAGGAATTTGAAGTTGAAGTTACAGTAATGTACTCAGTTACAGTTAATGCCCGTAGTGAAGAAGAAGCACAGAATGCAATTCATGATATTGATTTTGACACTGTGTCTTACAATGACGATTCAATTAGTTACTTGTCATCCTCAATTGACAGAATAGATATTTAGTAGGGGGCTACTAATAAACCTGAGCATGTTATAAAACTGCTCACTCACTTCCCTCAAAATTTTGGGGCGCCCCCCACACCCCTATTTGTCAAGTCGACACGCCGTTACGATGGGGTGATCTTTTACAAAATGTCCGTTTTATCCATATCTAACTATCCCGATTTGCATTTGTCAGCCCTAGGGTGTATGATTAGATTATCAACAAACAGAAAAGGAAAAATAACTCATGGCACATGACCTAGAAATACAAAACGGCAAGACATCTTTCGCATCTTTCCGTGAGCCTGCTTGGCATGGATTGGGTACCGTATTCACAGAAGAAAAAACAACAGCAGAAATGCTAGAGGCTGCAAACCTCAATGGTTGGAATGTTCGTCTGGAAGATTTGGAAACCCCCTCACATCTAACAAGCGATAAAAACTATCAGTATGTATTGCGTACCAATCCTACTGACAACACGCAAACCGACATTCTTGGTGTCGTTGGTGAGCGTTACCATGTAATGCAGAATGAAGATTTATTCTCATTCGGTGATAACATTCTAGATGGTGGTGGTCGTTGGGAGACTGCTGGCTCAATCAAGGGTGGTCGTGTTGTGTTCGGTGCTCTTGCACTAGAGCGTGAAACAATTCTTGACCCTAATGGTGTAGCAGATAAGGTAAAGACTTATCTTCTAATCAACACATCACATGACGGCTCAATCGCTATTCAAGCATCTATTACACCTGTTCGTGTAGTGTGTGCTAACACTCTTAATCTTGCACTTAATACAACACGCAAGAAGAATGGTGTTAAGCAATCTTTCAAGATTCGCCACACGCAAACAGCAAGTGGTAAGGTTGCTATTGCTCGTGAGACTTTAGGTCTTGCACATAAGTACATGGATTCATTTGATATCATGGCTAAGGCTATGATTGAAAAGGAAGTCAATGCTAAGCAATTCAATGACATCATTCTTGCTGCATATCCAAAGCCTGAAAAGGATTCTAAGGGTGCGTTCAAGAAGTGGGAAAACAAGGTAGATATGATTAACGATATCTATACTGGTGAATATAACGGAATGATTGCTGGTAATGCTTGGGGTGCGTTTAATGCACTTACTGAGCGTTTAGATTGGCACCGTTCTGCTCGTGGTGGTTCTAACGAATCTATCCTTGCATCTGCAAGTGGATTTGACCCTGCAATTAACGCAGAAAAGAATCGTCTTCTAAAAGTTGTGCAAAATGTTTTGCAATTAGCATAACAAAATTTCCTGAGCATGAATTAAAACTGCTCCGCAAGGTCCGTTAGAATAGTTGGTTAGTTCGCTACCCTGTCACGGTAGAGGTCACGGGTTCAAGTCCCGTACGGATCGCTAGTAAATAAATATGCAACGCAATGCATAAAAATCGGGGCGCCCCCATGTGACCTACATCACATAGTATTTTTAATAAAATAACTTTACGATAGGCTGATATTTTTCCCAAAATTTCTTTACGATAGATTTGATTTTTTCCCCAACTTTTGCTACAATTTATATATGACCCAAACAACCTACAAACCATACACCATATCAGAACTCGTAATGGAGATTTACGAGGACAACCTATCGCATTTTGAATTCATGGAAAACATGAATGGTGGAGACTGTGATTGTTCTCTACATACTACAATGAATACTATTATGCAATACTGGGAGGGATAATGTCAAGTAAATATACTTTTACCTGTGATCCAGAAGAGTGTGACGCTCTTGTTGAATTTACTGCCAGGGATGGCTTTGGCTTTCCCCTGGGAGTTGTGAAAATGATGTGTCCTTGTGGCAGGCAGTTAAACTATATTAGTTATGAAGAGATCTCAGATTCTGAGACATTCGTCTGCTCCCGTTGTAATGAAACATTAGATAAAGAGTCAGAGCACTGTGACCATTATCACACCGTATGCAACTATTGTTGTGGGTGTGGGTGCAGTCAGATTTGATATTTGTCATACCCCTCCACTATAATTATATCTATAACCCACTAAGAGAAAGACCCCTAAATGCCAACATATGATGTAAAGGTAATCGTAGAATATAACTACGAAGTAGAAGCCGAAACTGCCAAGGAAGCAGAAGAGCAGGGCTGGATGTATGAGGACTATTCATACTCTGGCGAAGTATATTCTATTGATGTAGAGGAGCAACCTGAATAATGAATATCACAAGTCGTGAAGTAACTTATCGCTCTGCAGTTGAGCAAATCTTTTTTGATGATGACACAGAACTCGTTATCACTATTGGTACTGACACTTCTGGTGGAGGTAGCATTGATATCGAATATGACTGGGTAACTGGTAAGCCTGACTGGGCAGACTACTTAGATGAAAGCACACTAGTGAATTACGAGGTAATCTAAATGGATATTAATACATTCAAGGAATATATCAAAGCACATATAATCTCTCTTGAACAGGATTCAGAAGAACTTGAACAGGAGATGAACACATACGAGGAGTTGGAATCTAATGAGTTTCAGGCTCTAGAGATAGAAGACATTAGTATTAATGGACAGTTGATTGCTTGCTACCACCTGCTAAGAGTATTAGATGAGCAGTAAGTACCCACTAATTCCTGACAATCTAATTAAGTCTTTAGAGGATGTTTCTATTCCACTAATCGATATCATGCATGGTCATCTTAAGAATGAAATGCTTGATTGCCAAGAGGCTATGAAAGACAACCCTGATCGATTTCTTGAGGGTTATATGGAGGCCTTGACAAATATGTACTGCATGACATATAATTTATCTATCGACAGAAAACACATAGAGGAGACCCTAGTATGACCCCACAAGAAATGTTAGAGCAGTTGATTGATAATGCTACTAAAGAATTCTTAGAGATAGCCAAGGCAGAAGAAGAGGATGACTATTCAGACGCAATGGTATCAATGGAACGAACAGAGGCAGATGGATTCCTACAAGGTCTATCAGTGGCCTATCATATAATGTTTGACAAGGAGTACATCTCACCAGTAGAATTGGAAGATGACAATGGATAACTTTATTGAGATGGACTTCGAAGAGTTCGTTGAGACATATAAGCCTATTAGTAATCACCTAGACGACAATGCTTCCTTTGATGGTTTGATGTTTGAAACCTATGGTGATGAGGTAGAGTTTGTTAAGTCTAAATCCCCTGACAAAATCTGGATGTATGGTGATGGGGATGATGGTGGTACCTATGTCTGGTCTGGCTGGGGATTTGTAAATAGATTAGGATACTTCATTACAGAGGTTCCGTGCCCTGCTAATACTACTATTCAGATTCGTGTAAGTTATAACTGGTTCTACTGTGAAAACTGTGGGGCTGAGTTTGAGGACCCTGATAATCTAATCAGAGATTCCTTTGACGACCACGATTTGGAAAAATGCCCACAATGTGCTACACTTGAAGAAATGACCCTAGTAGGATTGGAAACAAAATGAAAGAGACATACACTTGCCCAAGGTGTTTAATTAAATACGGAGATAGAAGCGAAGAAGATAACCTATGGTTTCTTGAAAATGCTGGGTATATAAACATGGGCTGCTGCGTAGAGTGTGAAACACCTGAAGAAGGTGTAATCATTACTAAGATTTGGAAAGATTATTGTAACTCAATTGGAATTGGAGTAAAGAATGCCTAAATGGAGTATCGAAGTCATTCACGAGCCCACAGGTCAGTTCATGAGTTTTGAGGCTTATACTGACACTGAAGAGATGGATGAAGTTTATAAAGAAATTCTATATGACCTAAGTATCGTACCACTTGAAAGGATTGAAGACTAATGGGAGCACGGATTAACTATGTATTTAAGGATGTTGAAGACGAGGCGTCTGTAGTACTCTATAGCCACTGGGGTGAGACAGAATGGCAACGGGACCTAGCAATGGCACTGGAGCATTCAAAGCCTAGGTGGCGAGACTATTCATACTTTAACCGTATGATGATTAGTTATTTTATGCAAGATAGTATTCTTGGTGAGACTGGTTTTGGTATTTATGCTATCACTGGTACCAACTATGATTTAGGTGATACCACGGTAGTCGTCGACATCGCTAAAGAAACTATCATTGACCCTAATGGCAACATCGTGGCCTGGAATGATTTTATTAATGCATATGCACCAGTTTTGGTTGAGCAGATCTAGGGATTGGGTCCCCTAGATTAATGGTGGGAAGGGGCAGGTATTAGTAGGCTTGCCCTTTCCCCCAACTTTTGATACAATGAGATAGAGGAGATACCTATGGCTTATTCAGTTAGACGAACGGCGAGTCACAATAAAGAAACACGCATGGCAGAGCAGTTAGGCAAACTCCTTACCCAAGATTTTGCGGTAGATTTAGAACGAGTGGGATTTTACCTAGTAAGAAACCTCCCACTAATAAATTACCACAGATTTGAGGTATTGGGTTTGACAGCCATGGAAGAGTATGATAAACTTATGGAAGAGATGAAAGGGCCCAACAATGGACTTCGCAGATAAAGCAGGAATACTAGGACAACTATGGATTGACTTCCGTGAAGATGATAACTTCAAGGCATTCATGGAATACAATGATATTGGCGTACCAATGGCATACTATGTGGCAGAAGGTTTGGTAACAGGACTAACCCCACTTGGTGAGCAGTATGTTGAGGAAAGCATTGAGATGATGTTTAAACTACTTGACATTACTGAAGAAGAGATTGATGAGTTACACGAGATTAACTTGACAAATGTCCTCAACTTTGCATACGACAAGAAAAACGCAGGACCTGCTGAATAAATCACGTTAAGGGGCCCCTGCGGGGGCGCCCTATCAGACAAATCGGACATATCATACAAACCTTATTCTCAGGTATAGATTACGATCAAACCAATATTTTCCCCAAATATAGATTACGATGGGCAAATTCTTTTCCCCGTACCTAGCATATCAAACCTTATTTGTCAAGTATGGCCAAACACTTATATCATACAAACCAAGGTTTGTCAAATATTATCAAACCATGTTATAATCAATGTATGCCAAGAGACCATTTTGCAAGGATGTATAGGAATCCTTCACATAGACATGATCAAGAGCATGATTCTATCCAATTTGAAAAAGCAGTAGGTGCTCTATGTGGTATGTTGTATAGTGTTGTTACGTTAAAGGCATTCTTCCCTCCCCGCCCAAAATCGGCGGATGATCAGCCAGAAAAAAAGATTACGAAGGCGTAAAATTTTTCCCCGTACCAGGCGATTTTGCCAGGGGATCTAAAGATAACCCACACTCCCCCTAGTAGTAATACATATCAAACCTTATTTCCTGATATTCAAATATTTATCAAACCTTTATATATTTTTATAGAGGTTTTTTTATTTTTTCTGACAAATTCGAATAAAATTGGCAAAAAGGTTTTGCATAAATGGGCTTGACAAACCATGTTTCATGGTATATAATGCCCAAACCATGCATATAAAGGTTTGACAGATATAAAGGTTTGTGGTAAAATGCGGCTATTAAGGTTTGGGGATATGGGGTTTGGCCCGTCAAAGATTACGAAGCCCTCTATAAAGATGCTCCCTACTCCACTATCCTCCACTTCACTCCACTTCTAGGATGTCAAACCAGACAATCAGTAATATATTTCTGTGGATAAACCTGTGGATAACTCTTTGATATAATGGTTTTATGGACAAACCAGAATATGATTCATTAGGTAAATTATGGAAAGATGCACCAGATTGGTGTGATGATTGTGTAGCAAATCCAGGAGAGACCTGTCCTGATTGTGGTTATACACATAACTGCTAAACCTGTGGATAACTCGTTACCTGTGGATAACTTTGATATACTTAAACCATGTGTCAGCATAAGTTCTTTGTCCAGGAATCCCTCATATCAGACTTACCCTTAGACATCCTTGTATGTGGTAAGTGTGGGTATTCTACTACTAGGGTTTATGTGGATTGATTCTTATCCCCCGAAATTTTCAAGACATGTGATACAATCAGTACATGCCTAATTATAATTTACTAGAGTGGAGAGACCCAGATAAACTTCAAGCCTTGAAGGATGAATGGGAACCAAAGAAAGAATACATTGAGAAGGACCTTTGGGTCATTCGTAACTTCCTAACACAGGAAGAGTTAACCTGGCTTCAAGAGCAGGCCAACGACCCTGAAGGCTGGTATCCTACTATGCGATCATACTATGGTAGTAACGTCAGAAATAAGTTCTTGGGATATGTTGCTCCATATGGAGAAGATGGAATTCTAATTCCTCCACACCCAAAGAATAATCCTCAGTTTATTCCAGTCCCACATGTTCAAGATATCCAAGATAGGATGGAGGCAGTCCTTCCTAAGTACTTTGCAGGAGCAGGTGCTTTCCAGTCTTTCTTTGAAGTACCTGATGAGCAGATTATTGCCGAGTTAGGCCAAGATGTAGACTACGCTATGCCATACCATTACGAAAGAGATGAAAGCGACTCAGAAGAAGTCCAAAAGACTATCGTTGTAGGAAAGGTTACTGAGGCTCTAATTACTGCAGCCTTTAACCTCTATGTCAATGATGACTTTGAGGGTGGCGAGTTGAGATTTAAAAATAAAGACTATGTTATCAAACCAGAACCAGGAATGCTTGTAAATGTTCCTTTGTATAAGGAGTTTGAGCATATGGTTAGCAAGGTTACAGGTGGAAACAGACACGCCCTTTATGGTAGGTCTTGGGATAACCTAGAAAACTCATACCTTTCTTCACGAGAAGACTGCTAATATATAAATGATCTCGCAGGAGATGATTGATTCTGTCTTAGAACATAAGAAGAATCGCACAGTTGTTATCCTTAAAAACTTTAATAAAAATGTGCCGTCATGGGATGAGTTTATTAACTATCTTGATGAGAGTGCAAACCTTCCTAGCCCTGAAGATCCAGGCTTTGGTGATTATGTTAAAGGAAATGTAATGACCAAAGAGCATTTATATTACTACATGTTTACCCATAGGCAGTTTAATAAGACTACTAAGGAGATTGAAGATGCTATGCGGGATGCCTTTAAATCCCCTGGAGGAATCAGTGGTGTATTCGTAACCTTTTCTTCAAACATTATAGATGTCAGACCTCATAGAGATCCTCAAGATAATTTCTATTGGCAGTGCATAGGTTCAACAGAATGGGTCTTCGATGGGCAGTCTAACACAGTAGAGCCAGGCGATGTTGTGTTTATCCCTGCCTATGCAGACCACGCTGTTAATTTCTCTATGCCTAGGGCTGCTATATCTTTTTGGTGGGAACTTAATCAATCCCTCGCAAATTAGGAATAGTAACCACTGGTGCCCTTGTAGGGCATTGTAAGGTATAGACCCTCTATTTTGCGCCGAACTTAAAAACATATGCACGGTATAATCAAAACATGATACCTAAAATAATTTTTCAAACTCACGAGTATAGGTACGAAGAGATGCCAGAACACTGCAAAATGATTTCTTTGTCGTGGCAAAAACTTAACCCAGACTGGCATTACACATATCACGATAAAGATCAGAGAGAGGAGTATGTTAAAAAGCATGCTCCAGAACTTTATCCTATATATAAAAAAGTACATGGAGCACATAAGGCAGACATATGGAGATATCTTATAGTGCGTAATGAGGGTGGGGTTTATGCTGATATGGATTCTTTCTGCATAATGCCACTAAATTATATGTTGCGAGACCTGCCAGATGGAACGGAAGTGGTTACAACTAAGATAGAAAAAGATGGGGGTGTGAATAACTCTAACTTTGCTGCAGTAAAAAATTCTAAGATTTTAACTGAATGCCTTAAAGAAATATCAAGTACTTATGTTGGTGGAGATACATCAATGATTCATAAAACATTTTCAAATAATGTTATGAAGAATAATAGCGTAGTTTATCATGGCATGGTGGCAGAGCATTCACGCTGGTTTAAAAAAGAGTTTAGCCTAAGACCAATAATGATCAATTACTATGGACAAGAAGTTTCCTACCTAGACTTCCTGTCTAATGAGCATATGCTATAATAAAAGCATGAACAAATCTAAGTGCTTCTTTTGTGAAAAGGAAGCCGTATATTATGATGTGGTAGTCGATGGTGGCGGATACATAGTCGCTGATGTCTGCTCATTTCATAATTCTGTAGAATTTGTCTCCTAGTATTTGACTTATTACCCTCCATCCACTATAATTAATACATGACTAGAAAATGCTATGTATGCCGTCGCCATATTGATGATAAATCAACTTTCTTTGTAAATCCCGCAACAGGCAGGGTAGCCACCAAGGGTGTGGCATTTTGCATGGAATGTATTCCAGCAGAGGATATTGTAGATGCTAACAAGTCTTGAGATTCCAGATCCATTTGAGACATTTGTAAGAAATAAGTATGCCAATGCTAAAGGTTTACGGTATGATTTCTTTAGTGGTGAATGGGATATGGAGTGTGGTGCTTGCAAAGAACCTCTCAATGCCCCCAACAAAAAGACAATGACTAAGATTAGGCTATATCATACACGCAATGAATGCTTGGGTGGTTACTAGTGACATATATAACAAAGTGTGAGTCTTGTGGTTTATCCTTAGATGATGATTCATTCTGGGACACACATCAAACAATGCAGTATGGTAACATATGGTGTACTAAGAAAGGTAAGAAGTGAAATCTAATAGAGCAAAAGCAACTCAGCAAAAATCATTTGCTAAGTCAAGTAAGCCTCAGTTTGATTTAGAGGCTGTAAGATTTCTTAAGAACTTAGAACGTGCAAGAAACTACGGAAGTAAAAGAAAGTATAATAAAGAATTAGAAAAGTTGGCTCAGCAGCATCCAGAGTTTGCTGAATCTATTACACAATTTAGGTGGGTTTAATATGATGCATTTTGTACAGGGAATGATTATTGGTATGATACTTATTGTTGGTATTATATGGTTTGCAACGGGTTCTGATGAGTAAAGAACCAAAGATTACGAAGATGGACTGGAGAGCCCTTGGGTATTGGCCAGTATACAAAGATGGAAAACTAGTATGGGAGAAGGAACAAAATGGGAAAGTGTAAATGTGGATTTACAAAGGATGTAGAAAATAATTGTGATGGATCTCATAAGACTGTTAAGGCAGTAAAAGAAGAAATCACTAAAAAGATTGAGGCAGTATCAGTTGAAAACACTGCATCAGATTTTAAGTTAGTTGCAATTGATATTGTAAAGAATGCATAATGCTAGATCGTATGACTAAACACGAAAGAACTAGGATATTACCACTTAGGGTTATTGGTAATATTTGTGGTGAGTTTGCTGCTAACCATCTGTTTGAGGCTTTAATACTAGAAGAGGCATTAGATGCTGATCTAGGATTTCGTCATAAGTACCATGCAAAAATGTGGGTACTTCTAAACAAGCCTTACACTTGGTGGGGAACGTATTACGAACTAAAGATTTAGGATTGGCTCCATCGTCTATCGGTTAGGACAACGCCCTTTCACGGCGTAAAGACGGGTTCGATTCCCGTTGGGGCTACAAAGTTGTGGTATCATATTGGTATGGAAAAAATTTACTTAGATGAAGATAAAAAGGTCTGGATTATTGAAGACTTCTTGACACAGGAAGAACTTAACTGGTTTAAGACACAGACAGACGATTTAAATGGTTGGTATCCAACAATGAGGTCACCATATAGAAATATCCTAAACAAGTTTTTAAATATTGTACCAAAGTATGATGCTGATGGAAACATTGAGTTTCCTAATGACGAGTCAGTTGTTCTTGATCTTCCCGTTTTTTCTGCCCCTGGTGGAGTTTGGGAAAGACTTGAGTCTGTTCTTCCTGAAGGATATCGCAGACATGCAACACTTCAGACATTTAAGTATATGACAGATGAAGAGATTGCAGAAAATGCAAACGAAGAATTACTTAAAGAATATCAAGCAGATAAGAATAACATTGATTTTGCTATGTACTGGCATCAAGATCCAGGTCTAGAAAGTAACATTTTGATATCATTTAGTCTCTATCTTAACGATGATTTTGAAGGTGGAGAGTTAGAGTTTGGACATTTACCAATCAAGGTTAAGCCAAAGGCTGGAATGCTAGTTGGTATTCCTGGTGGAGACAAGTACAGACACAAGGTAAACAAGGTTCTTGGGCCAAACTCAAGACATACTTTATACGGAAACTCTTACGTAGACCCTTCAATCGTGGTCGCAAGCACCAAAGATGACTGCTAATTTAGATAGTTTAAACTGTTAAAAGTGTGTTATAATAAACATATGAAATCTATATATGACATCGAACTGGAATCTGCCGAAGGCGTTCCACACTTTCTTCAACAATTCAAGGGCAAGGCAGTATTGCTCATTAACACAACAGTTGGTTGTGGTAACGCTGGACAGATGGAATCAATCCAGTGGATTCAAGATGACCTAGCAGGCGAAGACTTCTCTGTTGTGGCAATTCCAACAAATGACTATTGTGGTCCTAGCATTACAAAGGGCAAGTGGTCCAAGGGAATTGAATGTGGTCTTGATTCAAAGAACTATGGAGAAGATGTCTATGGAGTTACATTCCCATTCTCAGAAATGATCACATCTAATCCAGCAGAAATTCCACTGGAAGCACCATGGCTTGGACAAGGCCCAGGACTTAATGGTAATGGTCAGCCTTTCGGAGAAAGACACGAACTTTACTTAGAGATTTCTGAGCAGGTTAAGGCAATTCAGGAATACAAGAAGGAAAACAACATAGTTGAAAAGACAGACTATGAATCTCAGTACCTAAACCAGCATGATGGTGGAGTATTGATGAATTGCAACTTTGAAAAGTATTTGATTGACAAGGATGGATATGTTGTTAAGCATTATCCTTGCACAACACTAAACTGGGATGTAGAACGCACCCTTAAGGAAGACCTTGCAGCACAAGGAATTGATGCTAAGATGGGTCCAGATAGATCTGAGTATATCTTCAATGAAGAGAATGCTGTTATTAGAGATCATATCGAAAGACTTATGGCTGGCGAAAGATCATTCGTTAACCCAAACCTAGTACTATCTAACTAATAGAAAGCAGAACAGCATGAGCGTATATGACTTGTCATTTACTGACAATAACAACACGACCATTGAGTTAAAAGACTTTATTGGTAAGACTCTTATAATTGTTAACACTGCAAGTCATTGTGGCTATACCCCTCAATATGCAGAACTAGAAAAACTTCAGAGCGATAGCGTTTCTGTTATTGGATTTCCTTGCAATCAGTTTGGGAATCAAGAGCCAGGCACTGATGAAGATATTAAAAACTTCTGTTCAACTAACTACTCAGTTACATTTCCATTATCAAAAAAGGTTGAGGTAAATGGACCTAATGCCCACCCAATCTATAAGTATTGTAAGGACAATGCAACTGGTGGCAGAGACATCGGATGGAACTTTGAGAAGTTTGTTGTAAGACCAGACGGATCTATCTCTCACTACAACAGTTCTCATCCACTGTCAGAACTTATTTAAACTATCTCTAAATTCATTTACTTCTTTGTAAACTAGGTTGTCTTTTGAGTAACGCAAGTGTGAGTTATCTTTTTCTAATTCTTTATTTACAAATCTAAAGAATATCATTCTCACATATTCTCCATCTTTAAAAACCTTATGAGGTCTCCAATGTATATGCTCATTGCCATCAAATGCTAGTGCTGAGTTATCTTCCATATCATACAGTTCAAGTCCAACACCTAATTGCCAATCTGTGTTAGCCATTAACTGAAAATTAACTATGATCTCGCTGCTATCTCCATCGTAGTGTGGGTATAGTTCTGGAATACCGTACTTATTATTATATTCAACATATGTTATATTAGACATGATTAGTTTTTTATCGGTCATATCGTCTATATACTCGCTGATTGCTGAGACAATATAGTCTGGCAAGGCACCATTAAACTCAGCAGACTGAAGTCTACCAAGATGTTTAGATATTGAAGATTTACTTTCAGGGTCTTCTCCCTCATATATGTATGACCCATCATCATTAATAGGATCAGTTATCTTGCTTGCAATATCAGCAAGGAGGTCTAACTCCTTTTGTGCAAATATATTTTTTATTTTCTTTGGGTGCATGATTTTATTATACCATCCATAGGAATTGCATAATCTGGTAGTTTGGTGTATACTATATATATGAGTATAGACGAGATGACCCTTAGAGAAGAGATAGCAAGGGCTATTGAGGAACTTCCTATTGAAACCTCAGTTACCAATGCTTTAGGTATGCGTACTGCTGCTGCTAAAATTGCAAGGGGAGAAGATAATTACATGACTAAATATTTTGAAACACAGGTGGATTTTGAATGATTAATGCACTGCTTTTAATTCCAGCCTTCATAATGGGCTATGTTGCTTGCTATATTGCGATGACCTACAATGTTAATCAAGACTGAGAATAGACCTTTAGCATACATCTTTGATGTAGATGGTACCCTTGCTAACGTAGATCCATATATACACCTTGTACGTGGTCCTAATAAGGATTACGATGCCTTCCATGAGGCCTCTATCAATGCCCTGCCAAATTATGAGGTCGTTGAGATGCTTAATCAGGCTTTCTTTGATCAAATGCATGTAATCATCGTTACATCTCGTATGGAAAAGTGGCGTGGCTTAACATCATATTGGCTTGCTAAGAATGATATTGGCCATCATGCTCTTTATATGCGTGGAGATAATGATTACAGGTCTGATTATGAAGTTAAAAGCGATATTCTTAGTAAGATTAACAAGCATTGGCGTGTAGTTCATGCCGTTGATGATAACCCTAGCGTTCTTACTCTGTGGGGTGCAAATGGAATTACCACTACCAAAATTGGTACGTGGGATGGAGATAGATCTTGACTTACACACTAGAGAATGGTATGATTAGTATATGAAAAAATCAAACAATAAAGTATCTCAGCATAAAATTAAGAGAGCAGTAAAGAACAAGAAGAGGGTGCAGGCAAAACCTCACCTTTCAAAGTTTGAAAGAAAGCAAGCATTCTTG
>JACCEC012765256.1_pt1 | contig 22697 bp, 15 predicted proteins | sample 7450121 | NCBI WGS metagenome assembly JACCEC01 (sample SAMN15323455, study PRJNA562643) | freshwater metagenome | isolation source: river surface water | place: USA:Blue River Watershed | collected 2017-08-18 | reverse complement strand
TCCAGCATCGAAAGCCAATTTTTTTCTTCTTCAAATCGCTCCTTCCGATTTTCGGTTTTCGCCAACAAAAACTCGGCATCTTGAGCCATTCCCAACCATTGTTCGCCATTTCGACCTGCAATATTCGACAAAACGGCGGTTCCATGGTTGTGCCCATAATAAACATCTTTCTTTCCGCCGGCAAAATCTTTGATCCCTTTAATCTGCTTATTTTCAAAGAGATGTTTAAATGCCGGATGAACATCAACGTCGGTAAATCCCACATCGGCAACACAAATCAAAAGCCCTTTTCCGGTTAATCCGTTTTTGCGGAAAACATCGGCATTCATGCGTTCTAGCTGACATTGCGCCAACAAACGGTCTTCCTTCGAGATTCGTTCAAGCGCAGAACTCATCACTTCCTGGTATTCAAATTGATCTCGATCGATGGAATTGATAAAAGAAAAGGATTGAACTGCACTCCAAGATTCGTCCGAACCTTCTGCTAAGATTGCATTCAGCCAACGCGATTCGAATTTGATGATGAGCCCCGTTGATTCCAGCTGGTTTTTGTAGGAGGAACTAACTGGAAAATCGGTAGAGTCGTTGGGCAAAGGATGATATTTCTGAAGTGCTTTGGGCGTGAAATATTCGTGGGGATCAAAGGTGCTTCCCGATTTGTCTTTCAAATAAATCCATCCTTTGGTGGTGGAAAATCCTTGAAATGCAATGGAGATAAGAAGAGAAAAAACAATTGTTCGCATTGGGATGCAAAATAATGCGGGATCCTTGATTTTCTTTGCAAAAAATTTCCCATGAACATACTTTTACTTGGATCGGGTGGACGAGAGCATGCCATTGCTCAATCGTTGGTTAGAAGCAAACATTGTTCCCGATGCTGGGTGGCTCCCGGTAACGCAGGAACAGCTCAAATCGCAGAAAATGTAAACATTCCCGTGACCGATTTCGAGGCGATTGCGGATTTTATTTCCACCCATCACATTGGCTTGTTGGTTGTTGGACCCGAAGATCCGTTGGTGTTGGGAATTCGCGATTTTTTTGAATCAAAAAAGGAATTTTCCGCCTTGAAAATTGTTGGTCCCGGGAAATTTGGAGCTCAATTGGAAGGTTCGAAGGACTTCTCCAAGAAATTCATGGCTCGTCACGGAATTCCAACGGCCTCGTATGCAACTTTTCACGATGATCAATTGGAAGAAGCCCAACTTTACATCAAAAGTCACGCTTTACCCATTGTTTTAAAGGCAGATGGATTAGCGGCAGGTAAAGGAGTTTTGATTTGCGAAACCTTGGCCGAGGCTCAAGCCGGCCTCGATAGCATTTTAGGAGATAAGAAATTCGGACAGGCCGGATCAAAAGTAGTGATTGAACAATTTTTGACCGGAATTGAAGTAAGTTATTTTGCCGCTTTAGACGGAAAAAACTTTGTATTACTTCCCGAAGCCAAAGATTACAAACGTATTGGTGAAGGAGATACCGGATTGAATACCGGAGGAATGGGTTCAATCAGTCCTGTGCCGTTTTGCGATGCAATCTTCAATCAAAAGGTGCTTGATCAAATTATTCTTCCTACCGTTCATGGATTAAGTGAAGAAAATATCGATTACCGAGGTTTCTTGTTTTTCGGATTGATTAATGTAGGCGGTGATCCATTTGTGATTGAATACAACGCACGGATGGGTGACCCCGAAACGGAATCGGTTTTCCCGCGCATTGAAAGTGATGCTGTAGAATTGATGTTGGCAATCCACGAACAATCATTGGATCAGTATACGATGAAAATTTCGACGCTATCGGCGGCAACGGTGTTTTTGGTCGCTGGTGGATATCCTGAAGATTACCGAAAAGGAGATGCCATGGAAATCCCGAATTCGGAATCGGGAGTTTCGTTTTTTCACGCTGGAACCAAGATGGAGCAGGGGAGGGTGGTGACCAATGGTGGACGTGTTTTGGCGGTTTCGGCGTTAGCTGAATCGGCGGAAAGCGCCTTGGAAAAAGCCATGATCGGTGCGCAACAAATTCAGTTTGAAGGGAAATATTTCCGCACCGATATCGGAAAAGACCTGATTTCGCGTTAATTTTGAACAATGAAAAAAGGAATCTTTTTCCTGCTTGTTTGCTTTGGGTTGGGCTTCCTTCCTTCTTGCGATACGCAAAAAATCTTGACCGATCCGAATTTGGCGCTTCAGCTTGAAAACGACTCCATCGTTTTCGATACGGTGTTTACCACCCGCGGTTCGGCCACCGAATGGTTGAAAATTTATAATCCTCACCCGGGGCCCATCGTGATCGATGAAATTTTCTTGGCCGGAAAACGATACACCGGCAAATCTCCTTACCGATTGAACATCAACGGTCAGCCGGTGAACGAAGTTGCTGATGTTGAATTGGCCGCTGGCGATAGCATGTACGTTTTCGCCGAAGTTACCTTGGATCCGAATGGCGCCAATGCGCCTTTGCTGGTAACCGATTCCATTGTTTTCAAACGCGGAAATAAAGAGACCAAAATCCAGTTGGTTGCCTACGGCCAAGATGCCATTTACCTTTACCAAGATCAGGTTCCTTGCGGAGAGGTATGGACCGATCAAAAGCCCTATGTGATTGTGGATTACGCCTATGTTGCTCCGAATTGCACGCTAACCCTTCGAGAAGGCACACGGGTTTTCATGGGCAAAAACGCTCAATTGGCGGTTGCCGGAAATTTGCAGGTGTTGGGTTCAAAATCAAAACCGGTCACTTTCCGAGGCGATCGACTGGATGCCCCTTACGCAAGTTTTACTGGAGCGTATCAAGGCATTCATTTCTACAAAGAAAGCGTTGGGAATTTTATCAATTTTGCCGATATCAGAAACGGAAGCATTGGAATTCAGTGCGATAGTTTCGTGGTGGGTCGAGATAATTTGTTGGTGAAAAATACCCGCATTTCGAACCAGCTGTACGTGGGTATTTTAGGGCTTTCCGCCCGAATCAAGGCCGAAAATTGTTTGGTAGCCGATTGCGGAAAATACAATATTTACGGAGCATTGGGTGGAAATTACGAGCTGGTGCATTGCACCATCGGAAATAGTGATCAGCAGTTTGGCCGAAAAGACGCTGCTGTTACCTTGAACAACGTGGATCATCCTGCGGGAACATCCGTCAATACGGCATTGTCGGCAACCTTTAAAAACTGCATCATTTGGGGGAATTTAAACGATGAGTTGGACTTGGACAGCGCTGGCAGTAAAGGATTTTCAACCACGTTTGAGCGCTGCATCATCAAAACCAATACAGCAATTACACCCAATTGGGTCACCAAAGGATATCTCAACGCCACTGCGAATAAATTGAATGAAAATCCCCGATTCAAATCTTCTACCGATTATCGAATCGATACCTTAAGTCCGTGCTACCGCTACGGAAGTGCCCAAGGTGTTTTAAAGGATTTGGATGACGTTGACCGTGATTTGGTCTTGCCCACCGTGGGCTGCTACGAGCGCAAAGAATAATCTTTTCCACATCGCTTTTTTTGTTGATAACTTGTGGGTTAGCCTTTTTAGGTTTGTAGTCTGAAAGTTATGCAACGCAACACCCGTACCCGAAAAAACCAAGAAGTCCTGCAGTCGGTTTTGTCTGCCGAATTAGGAAAATTGCCACCTCAAGCCCTTGATGTAGAAGAGGTTCTGCTTGGCTCTATGCTGCTCGATAAAGATGCCGTGAGTGCCGTAATCGAGTCGCTCCTACCCGAACATTTTTACAAAGACGCCCACCAAATGGTGTACGCTGCCATGGTCAGTTTGTTCAATACCGGCAATCCTGTCGACATCATCACGGTGGTCGATCAGCTGCGGAAGGACGGGAATTTGGAAAAAGCGGGTGGTGCCTTTGCCATTTCTGAATTATCCAACCGTGTTTCTTCCGGTGTGAATGCTTCTTACTACGCTAAAGTGGTGATTGAAAAGTTCCTTCAGCGGGAATTGATTCGGTTGGCTGGCGAAATTCAACGCGATGCTTACGAAGATTCCAACGACGTATTGGATTTGTTGGATACGGCAGAATCGAAAATTTTTAATTTGGTAGAGCGCAATATTCGAAAAGGAAGTGTGGGCATGACCGGACTTTTGAAAAAAGCCATCGAGCAAATTCAAAAAACCAGGGAAAACGAAGGCGGTATTTCGGGAATTCCTACCGGATTCGTGAAGTTGGATCAAATGACGGCTGGATTTCAGCGCGGAACATTGAACATCATCGCCGCTCGTCCAGCCATGGGGAAAACGGCATTCGTGCTTTCCCTCGCCCGAAACGTTGCGGTTGATTTTAAAAAGCCGGTTGCTGTTTTTTCTTTAGAGATGGGAGCTGTGGAATTGGTGAATCGTTTGATTTCCGGCGAAGCCGAAATTCCTGGTGAAAAATTGAAAAAAGGAACCCTCGAAGAATACGAATGGAAGCAACTCAACGCCCGAATCGGGAAGTTGGCCGACGCTCCCATTTACATCGACGATACCCCTTCCCTCAATATGTTTCAGTTGCGTGCCGCCGCTCGCCGATTGAAATCCCAACACCAAATCGAAATGATCATCATCGATTACCTTCAACTCATGTCGGGTGGCTCGCCTTCCGGTGATTCGAAAGGAAATCGTGAACAAGAAATTGCCTCCATTTCCCGCGGTTTGAAAGGCCTGGCCAAGGAATTGGATATTCCCGTTCTCGCACTTTCTCAGTTGAGTCGTAACGTAGAAAGCCGAGGCGGAGACAAGCGCCCCATGTTGAGCGACTTGCGTGAATCGGGCTCCATTGAACAAGATGCCGATATTGTTATGTTCATTTATCGACCTGAATATTATGGAATTACAGAAGGAACGGATGGCTCGAATTTGAGAGGCGTTGGAAAAATCTTAATTGAGAAACATCGTAATGGCGCAACAGGTGACGTTGATCTTCGATTTATTGGACAATATGCCAAGTTTACCAACTTGGAAACCTTTGGTACCTTTGGACAAACCATAACGTTGGGATCGAAAATGAATCAGATGGAAGAGGGCGGCTTTGGAAGCAAACCCGCCGAGGGCGGTCCGAAATTCTCGCCGCCTACCGACGATGATGGTCCTAAATTCGGAGGTCCTGCACCTTTTTAAACCATGTCAAACCCACAACCACAAATCGAAGCTTCGTGGTTGGAAGCCTTAAAAGAGGCGTTCCAGGAACCTTCTTTTTTGCATCTTAAACATTTTTTGACGCACGAAAAGAAAAAGGGAAAAGTGATTTTTCCGCCGGGTCCGGAGATTTTTCAAGCCTTCAATGCTACGCCTCTTCCCAACGTGAGCGTGGTGATTTTGGGTCAGGATCCGTACCATGGCGACGGGGAAGCGCACGGATTGAGTTTTTCGGTAAAAGATGGTGTGTCCATTCCTCCATCGCTTCAAAATATCTACAAAGAGATTCATCGGGATTTAGGGATAACCATTCCAAAATCCGGAAATTTAATGCGGTGGGCCGAGCAGGGAGTGTTGCTTTTGAACGCCATTCTCACCGTTGAAAAAGATCAGGCGGCATCTCACCGCAACCAAGGGTGGGAGTCGTTCACAGATGCCGCCATTTCTGCGGTAAATTCGTTGGATTCTCCCGTTGTTTTTATGCTTTGGGGGTCGTTTGCCCGTTCCAAGGCGCCCATGATTGATCGACAGAAACACTTGATTTTGGAGGCGCCGCATCCTTCGCCACTGTCGGCCTACCGCGGATTCATGGGTTGCGGACATTTCTCCAAAGCCAACGAATTTTTAGTTCAAAACAGTTTAAAACCCATCCTATGGTAAAAAGCAGACTCATTACCGGAATTTTCATGGTTTTTCTTTCCGTTGTTTTAGGAGCAACGGCGGCTCACTCGCTTCCGAAAATCCTGCCGATGCCTTCGGTGGAATCGTTCCGAACGGGGGTTGATTATTTGCAGTTGATGGGCATTATTTTGATGATAGGTTCCTTGGAAAAACTGGACATGCCCAAGGGTGTTTTTCGGGTATTGATCGCTTCGGTGGTTTGTTTTTCGGGATCCATTTTTGTGTTAGCCTTCAAATCGAAAATAGGCTTCTCCGTTTCTTTTCTTGGTCCGATTACTCCCATCGGCGGCCTTCTGATGATGTTCGGATTAGGGAGATGGGCCTGGAAGATTTGGAAGGGGTGATCAAAATATTGAAACCATTACCTTGCCCTTGCGAGATAATATCATCATAGAAAAAATCATTGGAAGCGAATTATTGCCTCAGCAGGGCAACATAATTCCCCTTCACCCCTTCACCAAACTCATTTTTACTGATCCAACCAATATTTCGGCTTTCAATTCGATGGGGATTTTTCGGTCGTCGTCGCTCACGTAAAGGGTCATGCCTTCCTCTTCGGAAAATACCCTGCCGGTGAGGAGTAACGGACGAATTTTTAAGGTAGAAAAGGTGCCGGCCTCGGTGGTGATCTTTTCTTTACCCAAATACTTGAACCCAACCTGATAGATTTGATCGTCCAAAAAAACAGGGAATTTGTAGTATTGGTTAATTTTCAAGTGAGATAAATCCAACGTGCGGGCGTAGTAAAAAGCGCTGATGATGTCTTGCGCATAAAGTGGAATGGGAATAAAATTACGGGTGTCGGAATGCGCAAGGGCCTTTTCCTGATCGAAATACACCGTTTGCTTGATTTTGTAGCCACCTTCGTCGGTATTTCGGTAAAAGGTGTGGGGCGCTAACGTTTGCTGGTCAACCAAGGTTTCGAAGTGATCGCGAACGCGGAAGAACCAATCAAAGGCCGAAACCGAACGGCCCTCCGCTACGATGTGGTAACAGAGGCGACCATTTTTTACTTTTTTCTGCGGAAGCACTTTTAGGGTGGCCGTTCCCGCATCGATGAAACCGTAGTGAATTCGATATTTTAAAGTTTCTCCGTAATCAAAGGCTTTGTTCGGTAAATTTCTCAGCTCTTGAATGGGCTTGGAAGAATAGGTGGAGGCGGCCGGGAGCAAGAAGGAAAAGGCCAAAACGAATTTTTTCATCATTTTATTTTTTTAGGCCTTTTCAAAGTCCGTGCCAATGCCTTAGCTTTAAGCATGAAACGTTGGATTTTCCTTTCTTTCCTCTGCCTTGTTGCTGCGCAACTCTCCGCACAATCGCCCGCGTGGGTTCGATTGCTCACCTACAACATTCGGTACAACAATCCCGCCGATGGGGTGGATGCTTGGGAAAATCGGAAAGGGGAGCTGATTCGTTTCGTTTCAAACCAAAACGCCGATATCATCGGATTTCAAGAAGTACTGGTGGATCAACTCAAGGAATTGGAATTCGGACTCAATGCCGAAGATCGGAAATACGAGTGGGTGGGTGTTGGACGCGATGACGGAAAAGTAAAGGGCGAATTCGCGCCGATTTTCTACAACAAAAATCGATTTGAAAAGGTGTCTTCCGGACACTTTTGGCTGGCTCCGAATTCAGATCGTCCTGAATTGGGTTGGGACGCTGCCTGCATTCGGATTTGCACTTATGTGATTTTGAAGAATCGTTCCAATGGAGAAACGTTTTCTGTTTTTAATGCGCACCTCGACCATATTGGGGCGATGGCTAGAAAAGAAAGCGCAACATTGATGCTTCGAAAAATGAAGGAAATTTTTCCCAAAGGAAAACATGTTTTGATGGGCGATTTCAATGCTGATTTAACGGATTCGGCTTTTTGGGGCTTCCGAAGTTGGGAGAATTCTCGAAATGATTTTGGTTCAAAGGAATACACCTATTCCACGTTCAATCCAACGGTTTTAAGCGGCCCCATCATCGATCACATTCTTTTTGATTTTCGGGTTGGGCAAAAACAGAAAGCACGAATTTTGCGTCCTATGTTGGCAAATCGTTACTTGAGCGATCATTTTCCGGTGATTTGGGAAATTCAGTTTTAAAAAACTGTTAAACTGGGGAAACTTTTTAAAGTTGGATAGTTTCCGTCGTTTTTTGTGTGTACTTTTGCGCCGTGAACGAGACGTATCTATCTATTTTGAAAAAAGCGGGTGAAACTTTCATCCGTTTGGGGGTTCGTTCGGTAACGATGGATGATTTGTGCCGGGAATTGGGAATCAGCAAAAAAACCTTGTATGCGCATTTCGAGGATAAAAATGCCTTGGTATTGGCGGTGTTGAAGGCGCATATTGATTTTATGGAAAGATCGGCAACTGAGGTTTTTAATTTAGAATCAGAGAATCCCATGGCCCAGTTCATTCAGTTTACGGAATGCATGGCACCTCAAATGCAATCGATGCATCCTGCACTGCTTCACGATTTACAGAAGTACCATCAGGATGCCTGGAATTTGTTAGAAGCACATAAGTCCACCTTCGTTTTCGAACTTATTCGTCAAAATTTGGAACGTGGCATCAAAGCCGGTTACTATCGTGATACCATCAATGTTCCTTTGGTCGCTAGTTTTTACACCAGTTTGGCCGATGAACTTTTGGGAGGTAAACGATATCCCAATCAGCCATTAACCTTATCCGAAATCCATCGCGAAATGATTCACTATCATTTGCATGGAATCGCTTCAGAAAAAGGATTTGAATACTTGAAAAAAACAGCTCAAAAATATCAATAATGATCATGAAACGATTGTTTGTTACCACGGTGGTTCTTTGCTTTAGCGGGATATTCATCTTCGCCGAAGAAAAGAGTTTTACTCTTCAGGAGGCCGTTCGCTATGCCATGGCGCATAGCCCCACCATTGACAATGCTAAAAAAGACGTGCAATTGTCGAAAGAAAAGGTCAACGAAATCAAGGCGATTGGTTTGCCTCAGGTGAATGCTTCTGGAAATTTTATGCAGAATATGCGTATTCCAGTGCAAATTATTCCCAATTTTACCAATAATTTTTTACCGCCCGGAGCTCCGAGGGGTGATGAGTTTATTGAATTGGCGTTTGCCCAGAAATACACGGCAATCAGCAACATTCAGTTAACCCAATTGCTGTTCGACGGTTCGTATTTGGTGGGATTGCAAGCTTCTCGCGACGTGGTTAGTTTGTACGAGATTTTGGAAAATCGTTCCACCATCGAGATCGAAAACAATGTTTCCAAAGCCTATTTGTTGGCCTTGTTGATGAAGGAAAATGTGAAAATGTTGGAAGTAAATCTTACCTCCATTCGCAAAACCTTGGAGCAAACCACGGCCATCAATCAACAAGGATTGATTGAAAAGTTGGACGTTGATCGTTTAACCCTAACCAAAAACAATTTAGAGATTCAATTGGCTAAATTGAAAATGCAAGCCGAAATCACCGAAAAGTTATTGAAGTTTCAAATGGGTATGCCCATTCAAGAACCCATTGTACTATCGGATCAATTGGAAAAATTGATGGCCGAAATGAATCAAGATTATTCCAAAGAAACGCTGTCGATCAACAATCGCGTAGAGTATAAATTGTTGGGAAAGCAAATCGATTTGTTGAAGTTGGATGAAAAGCGTTACAAAATGGCCTATTTGCCTTCCCTAGCTTTTGTGATGAATCAGCAGTACGCCAGTTACCGCTCTGAATTTAACTTTTTTGAAGGAAATCTTCCGCCCAATAACCGATTCATCCCTTCCAACTATTGGGCCTTGGGCTTGCAAGTTCCCATCTTCGATGGATTGAAAAAAGAGGCCCAACGAGCTCAGGCCCGTTTGAATCGCGAAAAGGCCGAAAACGATCGATTGAATTTTGAAAATGCCGCCAATTTGGATGCAGCTCAATCTCAGGTAAAATACACTTCTTCCAAATCCATGTTGAAACAACAACAAGCTAGCAAGGATTTGGCGCAGAACATTTATCAAACCACCTTGAAGAAGTTTCAGGCTGGCGTTGGATCATCGTTTGAATACACCCAAGCAGAAACCGAATTATCCAACGCCAACGGAAACTATTTGAATGCCGTGTATGAAGTGTTGGTATCACAACTTGAATTGAAAAAAGCCTTAGGAAAATAAACGAACAAAAAATATGAAAAAACTCATTTTCGCCCTTTCTGCAGTCGTGGTATTGGCATCATGTGGCGGCGGTTCTCGCTTAGAAGAAGTAAAAGCCGAGTTGGCCGCTAAGAAAAAAGAAGTGTCAACCCTGAACGAAGACATTAAAAAGTTGGAGTTGGAATTGGCTAAGTTGGACACCGGGGTAAAAGCTGCCGGAAAATCAACCTTGATTTCGGTTACAGAAATTAAAAAAACAGCCTTTACCAATTACATCGACGTGATGGGTAAGGTTGATGCCGATAAAAATGCTAACCTTTCCGCAAAGGTTCCAGGCATGGTTACTCGTGTTTACGTAACTCCAGGAAGTAACGTACGTGAAGGTCAAGTTTTGGCAGAAATCGATAACTCGGCGATGTCGGCAGGTGTTGAAGAATTGAAACAACAGATGCGTTTTGCAACCGATTTGTACGAAAAACAAAAATCGTTGTGGGATCAGAAAATCGGCTCTGAAGTGCAATTTCTAAGCGCTAAAAACAACAAAGAAGCGCTGGAGAAAAAGTTAACCACCTTGAACGAGCAGTTGGACATGTACCGCATTCGTGCTCCATTCAATGGGGTTGTGGACGATGTATTCATCAAAGTTGGACAAGTGGCAGCTCCAGGCTTTCCCGCCATTCGTTTGGTGAATTTCTCTGGTTTGAAAGTTACTGCTAACCTCGCGGAAACGTATTTGGCCAAAGTAAAAGCCGGAAATTCCGTGCGCGTTGAATTCCCTGATTTGAAAACTTCGACCAATTCTACCGTTAATTATGTTGCCGGTGTTGTAGATCCTATGACCCGCTCCATCAAAGTAGAAGCTTCGGTGACCAATATTTCAGGTTTGAAGCCCAACATGATTGCGGTATTAAAAATTACCGATTACTCCAATTCAAATGCCGTAGTTGTTCCAGTTAACACCGTTCAATCCAGCGAGGAAGGTTCTTTTGTTTTGGTTGCAATGAAGGAAAATGGAAAAATGATTGCCAGAAAGAAAATGGTTAGCGTTGGAGCAACCTACAATGGAATGACCGAAGTAAAATCGGGTTTGCAAGAAGGCGATCAATTGATCACAACTGGATTCCAAGAATTGAACGACGGTGATCAAATTGCTTATTAAGAAATATAGCGATGAAAGATACTCAAAAAGAATTTAAGCCCAGTAGTTGGTCGATAGATAACAAAACGGCCATTTATGTAATCACGGCTATCATTACATTGGCGGGGATTTTCAGCTACATCAAGCTTCCCAAAGAGAAATTTCCAGATGTGGTGATTCCAACCATTTATGTGACCACCATTTATCCAGGTGCTGCCCCCAGCGACATTGAAAACTTGGTTTCAAAACCATTGGAAAAACAAATCAAATCGATCTCTGGAGTAAAGAAACTTACATCGAATTCGGTTCAAGATTTTTCCATGGTGATGGTGGAATTCAATACCGATGTTGATGTGGCAGAAGCCAAGAGGAAGGTGAAAGATGCGGTGGATAAAGCTCGTTCTGAATTGCCATCTGATCTTCCCAAGGAACCATCGGTGATGGAGGTTGATTTTTCTGAAATGCCCATTTTGTATGTGAATATTTCCGGCGATTTTGATTTGAATAAGTTGAAAAAGTACGCGGATGTTGCCAAGGATAAAATTGAAGGATTGAAGGAAATTACCCGCGTAGATGTGGTTGGTGCCTTGGATCGCGAAATTCAAATCAATGTAGACATGTACAAAATGGAAGCGGCGAATTTGACCATGCGCGATGTGGAAATGGCCGTTGCTTACGAAAACATGCGAATTTCCGGTGGTAATTTGGATATGGATGGAATGAAACGTTCGGTTTCCATTTCCGGAGAATTCACTTCCGTAGATCAAATCAAAAACCTAGCGCTTCGCTCCATGAGCGGGGCAACGGTTTACTTGAAAGACGTTGCCGATGTAAAAGATAGTTTTAAGGAACAAGAAAGTTATGCTCGTTTGAACGGGAAGAATGTGATCACCTTAAACATCATCAAACGAAGCGGTGAAAACTTGATTGATGCCAGCGATAAAGTTCGTGGAATCATGGACGAATTGAAGGTTTCAACCTATCCCAGAGAATTGGAAGTGGTATTAACCGGCGACCAATCAACCGAAACCCGTGTTACATTGAAAGATTTGATCAACACGATTGTGATTGGTTTCATTTTAGTAACCATTATTTTGATGTTTTTCATGGGAGCTACCAATGCCATTTTCGTTGGTTTATCGGTTCCGCTTTCTTGCTTTTTGGCGTTTATGTTTTTCCCGAGCATGGGCTTCAGCCTGAACATGATTGTGTTGTTCTCCTTCCTTCTCGCTTTGGGAATTGTGGTGGATGATGCGATTGTGGTGGTGGAAAACACCCACCGAATATTTGATAATGGAAAAATGCCCATCGTTAAGGCGGCCAAACTCGCTGCTGGTGAAGTATTCGTGCCCGTTTTGGCCGGAACCTTAACCACCATCGCTCCGTTTGTTCCCCTCGCTTTCTGGGGTGGAATCATCGGTAAATTCATGTTCTTCCTGCCGGTTACCCTCATCGTTACCCTTTTCGCTTCTCTCGTTGTGGCCTATATCATCAATCCCGTTTTCGCGGTTGATTTTATGAAACCACACGAAGACGAAACGACCGAAGAATTCAAGAAGAAAAGTAAGAAAAACAGTCGAAAAACGGCCATCGTTTTGGGTGTTATTGCAATTCTCGGATATATTTCTGGAAGTTTGGCTTTCGGTAACCTGATGTTGGTGTTCATGGGATTGTACTTCTTGCATAAATACGCATTGAAACATACCATTGAAAAATTCCAAAATAAGGCTTGGCCAAAAGTTCAAGAGAAATATAAGCAGTTGATTACTTGGGCTTTGATTGGAAAACGTCCGTTAGGATTGTTGGGAGCCACTTTAGGATTATTGGTTTTCTCCTTCATTTTGGTTGGAATTGTCAAACCTAAGGTCGATTTCTTCCCGAATGCGGAGCCTAATTTCACCTACGTTTACATCAAACTTCCGGTTGGAACCGACCAACGTTATACCGATTCCGTTACCAAAATTTTGGAAGGAAAAGTGTACAATGTTCTTGGTATGCAGAACGGAAAGAAAAACCCCTTAGTTGAATCGGTGATTTCCAACGTTGCTGTGGGTGCGACCGACCCTCAAGAAGGCGATCGTTCAACGGCATCGAACAAGTCAAAAATCTCCATCGCGTTTGTTGAGTTTGCTCACCGGGATGGAAAAAGCACCCAAGAAGTGTTGGATAAAGTTCGAGAGAGTATGAAGGGTGTTGTTCCTGGAGCCGAAATTACCGTTTCAAAAGAATCGAATGGACCTCCAACCGGAAAGCCGGTATCCATCGAGATCATGGGCGACGATTTCAACGAGCTCATTGCAACGTCGAAAGGGTTGAAGCGCTACTTGGATTCACTTGGAATCAAAGGTGTGGAAGAGCTGAAGAGCGATTTGCAGGATAAAAAACCTGAAATCGACATTGCCATCAATCGAGAGCGTGCAAATCGCGAAGGCATCAGCACGGCTCAAATCGGAATGGAACTTCGAAATGCCATTTTTGGAAAAGAAGTTTCTAAGTTTAAAGACAACAACGATGAGTATCCCATCAATTTGCGATACATGAAGTCGCAGCGGGAAAACATCAATCAGTTGGTGAACTTGAAAATTTCATATCGCGACATGAACATGGGAGGAATGATTCGTCAGGTGCCTCTTTCTGCTCTTGCTGATGTTCAATACGCCAACGCTTTCGGAGGCATTAAGCGGAAAGCTCAGAAGCGTATTGTTACCCTTTCTTCAAACGTATTGAGCGATTACAATCCCAACGAAGTTGTTGCGCAAGTAACTGCAGCGGTAGAAAATTATAAAAAGCCGGAGTCAGTGAGCATTACCATGGGTGGTGAACAAGAACAACAAGCCGAAACGGCTGGTTTCTTGGGCAATGCCATGTTGATTTCATTGGGATTGATTCTTCTGATTTTGGTGACTCAGTTCAACTCAATTTCGAAGCCTATTTTAATTCTTTCTGAAATTCTCTTCTCCTTGATTGGGGTATTGTTAGGATTTTCCATTTTTGGAATGAACATTTCCATTGTTATGACCGGAATCGGAATTGTTGCCTTGGCTGGTATTGTGGTTCGTAACGGAATTCTTTTGGTGGAATTTACCGACTTATTGATGGAACAAGGCATGCCATTGAAGGAAGCCATTATCGAAGCCGGTAAAACCAGGATGACTCCCGTATTGCTAACGGCTACAGCTACCATGCTTGGTTTGGTACCCTTAGCGATCGGGTTTAATATCGACTTTTTGTCGCTGTTGGAGACAGGAAATCCCCACATCTTTTTCGGAGGTGATAGCGTTGCATTCTGGGGCCCACTGAGCTGGACCATGATTTTCGGATTGTCGTTTGCAACCTTTCTGACTCTCATTCTCGTTCCATGCATGTACTATTTGAATGAAACAGGTAAAGCCCGTTTGTACGGATGGTTCGGTAAGAAATACGTTTCCAAACCCGAAAAGAAGTATTTGGAATCGCTAGAAGTTAATCATCAGTAATATTGATTAGTTGTTGTTTTGTGTTAACCCCGCCTCGGCGGGGTTTTTTTGTGTTTTTCTTGGTTGTCATGAACCTTGGTAACTAATTTTGGTTTCTACATTATGAGGTTTTTTCCATCCGAAATCCGTTCAAAATCCACCGCCAAACGTATTCTTATTCTTTATGTTTTTCTCGCGGTGGGATCTCTTTTTTACTTGTTCACCCATTTGAAGTTTAATTACGAATTGGAGAACTTCTTTCCTGAGGACAACGAGGTCATTCGTCAGTACAAAAAACACCTCAATCAATTCGAGTCGGAACACGATCTGATTTTGGTTTCCGCCCAAGCGCCTTCCCATTTGTTTGATGCTGATTTTTTGGGCGGAATTTCAGCAGCTACCCAAAAAATCGAATCCGATTCTACCGTTACTGCCGTTGTTTCTCCTTTGAGAATTACTAAGTTTGCTAAGGCTTTCCCGGTTCCTCGGCCCATTCCGTTTTTTCACCCCAAACAACCCGAGAAATTTGGGGCCGATAGCGCTGTTTTGGCAACTACCCAACATCCGATCAAAGATTTTATTTCCATGGAGGCGAAAGCCATGTTGTTGGTGGTGAAAACAAAACCTGGATTGAATAATACGGCTTCTACGGCGGTTCTTCAACGGGTGGAGCAAGCGTTCAAGGAAGCTGGGATTACTCAAATTCGCACTGCGGGACGAATCAAAGGGCAGTCGTACATTGTTTCGAAAATGGAGAAGGAGTTTGTGGTTCTTTCGCTTATTACCATTGTTTCACTTTGTGTTTTCCTTTGGTTTACCTTCCGAAATATTTGGGGGGTTATTCTTCCAGCTGTGGTGGTGGCTTTAGGACTTTTGTTTACGTTGGCACTGATGTTGGCCACCCACGGAGGTATTGACCTTGTTTCCATCATTCTTCCAACCGTGCTATTTGTGGTGGGTGTTTCCGATAGCGTGCATCTTCTCAATCATTTTTACACCGAAATCAAGTACGGACGTTCCAACTATGACGCGATGAAATCGGCGTTTCAAGAAGTGGGCGTGGCTACTTTTTTAACGGCCATCACTTCGGCCATTGGTTTCTTTACACTCATTACCGTAACGGTGAAACCGATTGCCTTTTTCGGAATTTTTGCCGCGATTGGAATCGTTTTGGTGTATTTCATTACCTTTTCGTTTTTGGCGGCGGCCATTTATTTATTGCCAGTTCGCTTGCACGCCAAAACCGCAGAGATTGTTCCTCAATCGTTTTTGAGTCGACTGTTTGAAGGGGTTTTAAGATGGAGGTGGTCGTTGTTAGCCATCTTGGCGTTAATGGTTTATCCCATGATCAAGGGTATTCAGGCGATTGAGGTGAATAATTTCTTTACGGAAGAGTTGCGACCGAACGACCCTCATAAAAAGGATTTCGATTTCTTTGGCCGCTATTTTCACGGTGTTCGTCCGTTTGAACTTACGGTAGAAGTAACCGATTCTCAGCAGTCGTTGCTGGATTCGTCCCATTTGCTGGCCATGAGGAAATTGGAAACGTATTTGGTGGATTCGTACGGGGTTGGAAGTTTGGTTTCTCCATTGCAGCCGCTTCGATTGGTGAATCAGATGAACCAGGGTGGAGCAGAAGCGGCCTTTTCATTGCCGAAAAATTCAGAATCGGAAAAAGCCGTGGTGGATTCGGTGCGGATGTTGAGCGAGGAGATGAACCGATTTATTCTGTCCAGCAACGAGCGCGTTGGTCGATTTTCGGGCAGGGTAGGGGATTTGGGAAGTGCCATCTTTTTGGAGAAGAACAAGGTTTTCATGGATTTTTTAAATCGTGAAATTGAACCATTGGGAGTAAAGGCCTCGTTAACAGGGATTTCCGAAATCATCGATTCCAACAACGAGTATTTGACCGATAATTTGATGGAGGGGTTGATTTACGAATTGCTGGCGATTGCCTTGTTGATGGGTTTGCTGTTCCGGAATTGGAGAATTACGTTGGTGAGTATTATTCCGAATGTTTTCCCTTTGCTTTTCATTGGCGCTTGTATGGGATGGTTTGGGGTTCACTTGAATTTGAGTAGCGCCATCATCTTCAACATTGCCTTTGGAATTACGGTGGACGATACCATTCATTTGCTGGCGGGATACAAACTGGAACTGGCCAAAGGGAAGAGGGGGCGAGAGGCTTTGCGGGCGGCGTACCTGCACAGTGGGAAAGCGGTGTTTATGACTTCCATCATTCTGTGCAGTGGCTTTTTTGTGTTGATGATGAGTCAATTCAACGGCATTTACCACACCGGATTATTGGTGGGAATTACGTTGATTGTTGCCTTGATTTCAGATTTGGTTTTACTTCCCATTTTACTGGGTGGGAAATCAGAGTGATTTGAGTTGATTTGAAGCTGAATTGAGATACCTATTTATTAAGGTATTTCCCTGATTTGGGGCGAAGGGGGATTTCAAATCCTATTTTAATTGAACAATTCGAAGGTCAGTCGCCAATTTTGATTCGCTTTTTGGAATCGTGATATTGGAAACGGTTGAAACGGCTCTATGTATTTCCTTTGTAACAGTTGATGAAAAAGGGAAATTAATGCTGTTATGCATGTTTTTCGATTTTTATTGCAAAAAGGGCGGTTAAATCAATCTTTCATAAAAATGACCCATTCCCCTCGCAGATATAACCGTAGATCCATTCGTTTAAAGGGATACGATTATTCAAGGCCTGGATTTTATTTCATTACCATTTGTGTTCAAAATAAAAAACGGTTGTTCGGGAAAATTTTTCCATTTGAAGCTCCCATTGATGCCGAAATGAAATTGAATGATGCCGGAAAAATGATTGCCAAATGGTATTTCGAATTGGAAAACAAATTTTCCGATATTCGATGCCATGAAATGGTCGTTATGCCAGATCATTTTCATTGTATTATTGAAATTGTTGTTCCGGTTGGAATTGTTGTTGTTGGTAGGGACGAACACATAGGTTCGTCCCTACCAACCATACCACCAACCATACCATCGGTGGTGCAATGGTTCAAAACCATGACTACTAACGAATACATTCGTGGTGTAAAAACGTTGGGGTGGATGCCATTCAACGGTAAATTATGGCAACGAAATTATTGGGAACGGATTATTCGCGATGATTTGGAATTTTTTCATATTTCGGCCTATATCCGAAACAATCCCCGAAAATGGTATCGGATTCGTTCCGGCATGTAGGGGTAGACCTATGTGTCTACCCCTACATGCCGGAAAAATGATGTAAATTATCGTCGGGTCTATTTCTCGAAATCAGGATCGTGAAAGGCGAAGGGAATTAAATCGGCAACCGAATCGAAAATTTGGACTACACCTGTTTCTCCAGCAAACAATACAGCAATGGGCTGCTTTTGTCGTTTCTCAAATTCAATCATCACCTGCAAGCAGCCACCGCACGACGTAATGGGATGTTGCGTAAGGTGGAGTGGCGACCGAGCAGTAACGGCCATCCTTGAAATGCGTGAGCTGAATTCAGTACCATACTTGAAAAGCGCTACGCGTTCTGCACACAATCCCGAAGGAAAAGCCACATTTTCTTGATTGTAACCCAGAATAATTTCACCGCTTTCCAATTCCAATGAACAGCCAACCAAATATTGAGAATAGGGCGCAAAACTGTGGTTAGTTGCTCCTTTTGCACAATCAAGCAAGTGTCTCCAATCGGATGGAAGCAGATCTTGATTTTCGAATTCGGTAAAATGAAGGGTAATGCTTTTTTTCATCCTTTTAAAATGTGGGCTCCAAACCTAAGGAAAATTTATGGTTAAGCCTAATCTTTTTGTCCTTTCCTTTTTTCAATCCATTAAGTTATAAAAAAAAATATCTGATAAAATTTCCAAATTGGGTGCTAAATATTTCAATTTTATTCAGAATTTTGAGATCAATATTTCACCGCAATCAAATAAAAAAAATAATAATGGGAAATCAAAGGTTCAAATCTCTTGACGAAGCATTGTCGCGTAAACCATTGGAAATCAAAATTCATTCGCCCAAAGCGTCGGAATTTTTTGGTGTCAACGTATTCAATAAGCGCTTTATGGCCGAATATCTGCCATCCGACGTTTATGATCGTTTGGTGAATTCCATGGAAAACGGACATCGCATTGAAATGCAAGATGCCGATGCCATCGCATCCGGAATGAAAAACTGGGCATTGGCCAACGGTGCTACCCATTACACCCACTGGTTTCAGCCATTAACCGGAACCACCGCCGAAAAACACGATTCCTTTTTCCATATTTCCGGAGATGGATCACCCGTAGAAAAATTCGCTGGTTCTGCCCTTATTCAACAAGAACCCGATGCCTCTTCATTTCCTTCCGGAGGTTTGAGAAATACCTTCGAAGCCCGCGGTTACACCGGTTGGGATCCATCTTCTCCGGCCTTTCTTTACGAATTCCCATCCGGAAAAACCTTGTGCATTCCTACCATCTTTGTTTCCTACACCGGAGAATCCCTCGATTTTAAATCACCTTTGTTGAAATCTTTGGATTTGATTGAAAAAGCAGGCGTAGAAGTTTGCAATCTTTTTGATAAATCTGTTTCCAAAGTGTTCCCAACCTTGGGCATTGAACAAGAATACTTTTTGGTGGATGCAGCCATGTTCCGCGCTCGTCCCGATTTGGTGATGAGTGGCCGTACTTTATTTGGTCATACACCCGCCAAAGGTCAGCAATTGGAAGACCACTATTTCGGTTCCATTCCCCACCGCGTGATTAGTTTCATGGTAGAAATGGAACAGGAGTGTTGGAAATTGGGTATCCCATTGAAAACCCGTCACAACGAAGTGGCCTTGAATCAGTTCGAGTGCGCTCCTTTGTTTGAAGGAATCAATTTGGCTATTGATCACAACCAATTGATGATGGATGTGATGCAGAAAATTGCAGAGAAACACAATTTTGCCGTGATTCTACACGAAAAACCATTCAAAGGGTTAAACGGAAGTGGAAAGCACAACAACTGGTCGTTGGGTACCAACACCGGAAAAAATTTGCTTTCTCCCGGCAAAACTCCCAAGAGCAACTTGCAATTCCTTACGTTTTTCGTCAATACCATCAAGGCTTTCCACGACGGTGCCGATTTGATTCGTGCCTCCATCGCATCTGCTTCCAACGATCACCGTTTGGGTGCAAACGAAGCACCTCCGGCCATTATGTCGGCCTTTTTGGGTTCTCAATTGGATTCGGTTTTGAATGCCATTGAAAATTCAGGCATAGACCAGGAAGAAGATGCTACCAAGAGCATCATGAAAACAGGCATCAGCCAAATTCCTGAAATGATGCTTGATAATACCGACCGAAATCGCACTTCACCCTTCGCATTTACAGGAAATAAATTTGAGTTGCGTGCCGTGGGTTCATCAGCCAACTCAGCTTTTCCGATGACCATCATGAATACTTTGGTTGGTTTGCAATTGGTCGAATTCAAAAAAGAAGTAGATCATTTGATGGGCGACGGAAAAACCCGCGATCAAGCCATTCTTTCTATTTTGAAACGTTATATCATGGAATCCAAACGTATTCGATTCGAAGGGAACGGTTACGGAGATGAGTGGGTGAAAGAAGCAGAGCGCAGGGGATTGAGTAACATCAAAACAACCCCACGTGCATTGGATGTATTGTCGGATGAAAAATGGCTCGAAAAGTTTGAAAAAGCCGGTGTTTTCTCAAAATCTGAATTGCATGCCCGCCATGAAATCATGTTAGAGCAATACACCCGAAAAGTTCAAATTGAAGGACGAATCATGGAGGAATTGGCCTTGAGTAACGTTATTCCTGCTGTAGTTCGCTATCAAAATGAATTGATTGAAAATGTGAAAGGTCAGAAATCGTTGGGCATTGAAGACGATTACTTGCAACCATCCATCGATTTGATTAAACGCATTTCCAAGCACATCGCAAAGACCAAAGAAAGTGTTTCTGAAATGAATCAAGCTCGCAAAGAGGCAAACCAATTATCGGATGCCCGCGAGATGGCCATCGCCTATTGCGAAAAGGTTATTCCTTCTTTCGAAACCATCCGTTACCACATCGATAAACTGGAAATGTTAACCGACGACAGTGCTTGGCCTCTACCCAAATACCGAGAGTTGTTGTTCATTCGATAAAGAGAAAAAAAGGGAGGCTAAAGCCTCCCTTTTTTATTTGACTTGTAACATCGACTTCCCTAAGATTTGCTCATCTTTCGTTCGGAATTGCAAAGAATAAATTCCTTTTTTCAATCCGTTCGGGAAATCAGTGGAATTCCAAAGTACGTCGTTGAGTCCACGGTTGAACGATTTTTCCACTCGAAAAACTTCCTTGTTGTTTTGCATGCCTATCACCCAAACGGAGTTGGAGGTATGGTGTGTTCCGGTAGGGTGGTTCCAAACCGTCCATTCTCCAAGAGAAAGGGAGGGCTGATCTACAGCCGTTTTTGGTTCGTTCGAAAACTCCTCCAAAAACAAGGTGTCTTGAAAGGTTGCCCATGGTTTTTTGTTTAATTCCGGAGTCCATAGGGCAACTTTTTTTAAATCAACCACGTACAAACTGCGTCCATGGGTGCCCACCAACAACTTATCAGCTTTGGTGGAAAAGGCCAAATCATGCACAGCAACATCGGGAATGGAGGAGGCGGGAACCCAATCGGTGCCTCCGTTGTGGCTCCAATACAATCCATTATCGGTTCCCATCCACAAGGAGTTCGCCCGGTTGGGATCTTCTTTAAGGACATTGACGGGTTCCATTAATTTTTTCTCATTTAAATTTTTCCAGGTTTTGCCGAAATCCTCAGAAACAAAGAAATACGAGTTGAAATCATCGTCGCGGTAGCCATTGAGAGCAACGTAAATGCGTGAAGTAACTTCGTTTGAAAACCAAACGCGGCTTACCCATTTATGCGCTGGAAGCCCATGGTTGTGTTTTTCCCAATGATGGCCGGCATCTTGGCTGATCCAAACATTTCCATCATCGGTGCCGGCGGCCAGAAGTCCAAACTTGATGGGCGATTCGTGAATGGAAGTTATGGTTCCGAAGGCAACATCGCCCGCTTTTCCACCTTGAGTGAGGTCCCCGCTGATTTTCTCCCAAGTTTTGCCTTGGTTCATACTGCGGTGAAAAAAGTTTGATCCCAAATAAAGAATGTCGGGATTGTGTTGACTCAACCATATGGGGGTTTGCCAATTGAATCGGTAGGGTTTTTCTCCCAATGCGTGTTTCGGAGTGATATAAACGTCTTCGCCGGTATTTTTATTGATGCGGTAATAATTCCCAAATTGATATCCGGTGTAAACGATGTTAGGATTCCTAGGATCGATGGCCACTTGCATTCCATCTCCACCCATGAGATTTTGATAGGGATATTTTCCGTTCTGATGCCATGCAACGCCAGCTTGGTAGTTGGACGATGCCCACCAAACTCCATTGTCTTGCAAACCGCCGTACACGTTGAAAGGAGTTTCTTCGTCAACCGCCACGGCGTAAAATTGCCCCACCGCGGGATTGTTGCATTTGATCCAATTCTTTCCACCATCGTAGGAAATATTCAATCCTCCATCATTTCCATTAACGAGGTGTTGGTTGTTTTTGGGATTGATCCACAGCGCATGGTGATCCACGTGAACGTTTTCGGCGGAGAGTTCTTGGAAGGATTTTCCTCCATTGGTGCTGCGCATCACGTGAAAACCTACCACATAAACCTCATCGGGATTGCTGGATGAAACACGAACATTTCCGAAATAGTATCCGTAGGTGAAATACAACTGCAATGCCTCGGAATGGGTTTTCTTCCATGATGCTCCACCGTCGTTGCTGCGGTAAAGTGCCGCTCCTGTAGCATTGGTATTGAAGAGTCGAGCATTGGCATTATCGGTATAATCGGCAATTTTTTCGGGAGTGAGTTTGCCCGATTTAACCTCGTTTTTCAATTGCGTTACCGAGTATTTTTTGGGGAATCCAACTTGCTTGAGGTACGAATTCAAGACTGAATCGGGTGTTTTTTGAAATTCATCAATGGAAAGTTTTCGCATCCATTCTTCGGTTAGTTGGTTGTTTTTCTTGGAACCGTTTTCAGGTTTTGCCGATTGGTCGTCGACCAAGGCGTACATGATTTTCTCGTTGAAAGCGGCCAATCCAATTCGTCCAACATGAG